>Ga0302132_10000137_pt1 | contig 36296 bp, 23 predicted proteins | sample CB9_321_MG_FD_203113 | JGI IMG/M metagenome (GOLD analysis project Ga0302132, IMG submission 203113) | Marine microbial communities from Western Arctic Ocean, Canada - CB9_32.1 | ecosystem: Environmental > Aquatic > Marine > Oceanic | place: Canada: Western Arctic Ocean | collected 2017-09-19
CAGGCGTATCTCAAGGCCGGTGTCCTGGCATCCGCCGACTCGCTGCAAGTAACCGTCGAAAAGCTTGGCAAGCTGCCGCTGCTGTACCAGCCTGCAATCAAGTTCAATTACAGCGTTTCCACGGATGTGCTGGGTCACGTCGTGGAAGTAGTCTCCGGGAAGAGCTTGGGGGATTTTTTCCAGCAGCGGATCTTTGAGCCGCTCAACATGACCGACACTGCTTTCCAGGTGCCCAAGGAGTCGGTCAGCCGATTCGCGACTGTCTACAGTCCCAAGGCCGAAGGTGGTCTGGGCGTGAATGATGCGGCCATGACAAGTCGTTTTGTTCGTAAACCGGCGATGTGTTCCGGTGGCGGCGGACTTGTTTCCACCGCTCGGGATTACAGCAGGTTCTGCCAGATGATGCTCAACGGTGGTGAACTGGATGGCAATCGCATCTTCAAGGCAGCCACTGTTGCAGACATGACGAGAGATCACTTGCCGGCAAGTGCGTTCCCGATATCACTCGGTGGGACGCGTCCCGGCGTGGGATTCGGTTTAGGCTTTTCGGTGGTTGTCAAAAAACCGACTCCGGACAGCGATGCGCGTCTTGGAGAATATGGCTGGGGCGGAGCTGCCAGTACTCACTTTTGGATTTCAAAAAAGGACAAGCTGGCGGTCGTGCTGCTCAGCCAGCGAACGCCATTTACCGACCAGCTCGAAGACGCGATCAAGCCCCTGGTCTACGCCGCGATCAAGTGACGAAGACCAGGCCCCCGTCCGACGAGTCCAGACCGCCTGCTGTCGGCTTGATTGAGTTTGGGCTCCAGCATCCATTTACTAACTTGCAACTGTGCGGTCAGCATCGTCGCCGTCAATCGCCTATATTGAGTCGCAACTCGATACACCATTGCAGCAACGGAGGGATGTACCATGCGTAGCTTCAAAACCGCCGCCGTCGTTTTAGGGCTGGCGCTGCTGGCTGGCAGCGTTGCCTCAGCCGACAAACCAGAGACGATCAAGTTGTTCAATGGCAAGGACCTTGCCGGCTGGACTCACTTTTTGACCGAGGCAGATGCCAAGCTGGAAGATGTCTGGAGTGTCAAGGACGGCGTGATCGTCTGCAAAGGGACTCCGGGAGGCTACCTGGCCACCAAGGACATGTATGAGAGCTTTATCCTGGTGGTCGAATGGCGTTGGCCAGCCAAGCCTGGCAACAGCGGCGTCTTGATGCGGATCACGGGCGACCCCAAGATGTTGCCGAATTGCTGTGAAGCACAGCTCAAGAGTGGCGATGCGGGAGCCATGTATGGCTTCCAGGGCTTCAAACTGGCTGGTGACAAGTCGCGCCTGTTCGCCAACCCGAATGCTGTCGGAGGGTTGACCGGATTAAGGAAGGCTGCGGCCAACGAAAAGGAAGCGGGTGAGTGGAATAAGTTTGAGATCACTGCCAAGGGTGACACCGTGACCATCATTCTGAACGGCAAGGAAGTCAACAAGGCGACCGGTGTTGATGTGCGAGCAGGCCAGATTGGCCTGCAGTCAGAAGGTGGCGAGATCCACTTCCGCACTGTGACGATCACGCCGCTGAAGAAGTAAGCCGGTCGGCGTTTGCGAAGCCGCCCTGACTCTTTCCAACGGATGACAGCACGTATGGTTCAATCGATACGACGCACACTGAATATTCTGCCAGCCACGCTGGCCTGCTTTCTGCTCATATCTGGGTCGCTTGCGGCCCAAGCTCCGAACAAGGCGCAGCTGAGCAACTGGCACCAATGGCGTGGGCCGCACGCCAATGGTGTCTCGACAACTGCCAGGCCTCCCACCGAGTGGTCCGAAGAGAAGAACATCCAGTGGAAAGTTGCGATCGACGGCAACGGCAGCTCGACTCCGATTATCTGGAACGACAGGGTCTACCTGTTGACGGCAATTAACACAGGGATTGTTGATCCGGCACAGGCAAAGCCGGAAGATCAGCCGGAACGTGCATTCGGGATCAAGTATCCGAATACGGAATACGAATTCGTTGTCTTCTGCCTGGATCGAGCGAGCGGAAGAGAAGTCTGGCGACAGACTGCCACGCAGCGAGTGCCCCATGAAGGCCATCATGGCGACAATAACTTTGCTTCGGGCTCGCCGACAACCGATGGTGAGCGATTGTATTGCTGGTTCGGGTCAGCCGGGCTTTACTGTTATGACCTGGACGGCAAGAAGCTCTGGACACGTGAATTGGGTAAGTCGTATATGGGGTCCAGCCTGGGTGAGGGATGCTCGCCAGTGCTCCACGATGGAAAAATTGTCGTCGTCCGTGACCACTCCCGGCAATCGACGATTGAAGTACTTGATGCCAGCAATGGCAAGACGCTCTGGAACGCAGATCGCGAAGAAGGTAATGCCTGGGCAACACCGATCGTGTTGAAACACAGTGGCCACACCCAGGTGATCACGGCGGCTTCCAATCGCATCCGCAGTTATGACCTGGAGACAGGAAAGATCATTTGGGAATGCAGCGGATTGACCGGCAACGTAACTCCCTGCCCCGTGATCGACGGAGACAATGTAGTTTGCATGAGCGGCTACAAGGGTTATTCGGTGATGGCTCTGCCACTTTCTGCCAAGGGTGACATTTCGGGAACCGATCAGATTGTATGGCAAGGCGAGCGTGGCACGCCCTATGTTCCGTCGCCCGTCCTCTACGACGGCTTGCTGTTCTTCAATCAGTCAAACCAGGCGATCTGGAGTTGCCTGGATTCCAGTAGCGGTGAAACCGTGCTGGAACGTACTCGTTTGCCTGGAATTTCGAATATCTACGCGTCGCCCGTCGGTGCCGATGGTCGAGTGTACGTCACCGGTCGCAAGGGGGTGACGCTGGTCCTCAACCGATCCCAGTCGCTCGATGTGCTGGCCACCAACAGGCTGGACGATATCTTCGATTCTTCCCCATCGCTGGCCGGCAACCAGCTGTTCCTGCGTGGCGGCAAGCATCTTTATTGTATTGCGGACGAGTAGTAGCAGGTCCAGGTTGGCCGCCAAGCCAAGACCGACGTCAAATCGCGGTTGATCGCTGTTGTGGCGAACATGGATTGCCTCAAGAGTGGTACAAATGTGGCACAAGGCGCGGCCATGCAACGAGATGCTATCTGATTCCCGTGTTGCCGGAGTGATTCGTTATGAACCGTCTGGTTTTCCAGCGACTTGCCTTCGTTCTCTTCGTCGGCCTGTCGATGCTCAATCAAGGCCGGCTTGCTGGCGAGGATGTTATCCCTCACCACCAGGACAAGCCGCCCGGTCCTGCGCTCTCGCCGCTTGAGGCGGTCAAGAAGATGACGGTCCCCGATGGGTTCAGCGTCGAAATCGTTGCCGCCGAACCGGATATCGTGAACCCGATTGCCATGACGATTGACGAGCAAGGCCGATTCTGGATTACCGAGAGTCTCGAGTATCCTCGCAACGCGCCCGGACCTGGCCAGGACCGCGTCAAGGTGCTGACAGATACCAATGGAGATGGACGGGCTGACAAGTTCACGCTCTTCCTGGATGGACTCAATATCCCTTCTGGAATCGCGGTCGGCTTTGGTGGAGTCTGGATCGTCAATTCTCCGGACCTGCTGTTTGTGCCAGATGCCAATCGCGATGCCGTTCCGGATGGTCCGCCGCAGGTCGTTGTAACTGGCTTTGGCCGACGTGACACGCACGAGCTGGCCAACTCACTCACCTGGGGACCCGACGGCTGGCTGTACGGCCTGAATGGAATCTTCAATCCGGCTGAGGTTCGATACACCGAGTCGAACCCCAATTACCGTCCGGACCATCCAGGCTTCGACTTTAATGCGGCCATGTTCCGTATCCATCCGCGGACACTCGAGTTCCAGGTCTTTGCCCGCGGCACCAGTAACCCCTGGGGCATCGCCTTCAACAATGATGGCGAGGCTTTTGTATCAGCCTGCGTCATTGATCACCTCTGGCATATCACCGAGACGGGATACTACCGTCGCCAGGCTGGTGCCTATCCACCGTTCACCTGGCCGATCGAATCGATTGTCGACTACAAGCACCAGAAAGCGGCCTACTGCGGTATCCACTACTTCGACAGCGACGCTTATCCAGAGAAGTACCGTCGACGTCTCTACATGGGCAACATCCACGGCAACTGCATCAACGTCGACCGACTTGACCGCGATGGCGCAACCTACCAGGGTCACGGCGAAGCGGACTTCCTTTCGGCGAACGATGCTTGGTTCATGCCAGTCGTCCAGAAGACCGGTCCGGATGGGAGTCTCTACATACTTGATTGGTACGATCGCTATCACTGTTACCAGGATGCCCGCCGAGATCCAAAGGGCATCGATCGTCTCAAGGGCCGGCTCTACCGCGTTCGCTATCAGGAGACTCCGAGAAAGTGGGGTTTTGATCTCGGTCGCCTGGAAAGTGACGAACTTGTCGCCTTGCTGGGATCCGGTAATGACTATGTCCGGACAACCGCGCAGCGTTTGTTACAGGAACAGTCCTCTCCCGATGCCAGGCTGGCATTATTAGAACTGGTCGGTGATCGTGACAAATCGCTCGTTCACCGACGCCACGCAGCATTTGCGCTGGCTGGCATGACAGACGAGACTGCGGATCGTGAATGGAGAAGGCGGATTGGTGAGGCACTTCGCAAGTCGGAGGACCCCACACTCAAGGGCTGGGCCATCCGGCAGGAAATGAACGACAGGCTCCTGCGAGACCGTATGGCAGGTTCCCTGAAGGAACGCGGACATGCCTATTCTGACGCTGAACTTCCGCCGCAACAGCGAGTCCATGCTGTGATTGCCCTGGCAAAGTTGCCAACAAGTTCTCCCGTGGTGATGGAGGGCTTGTTGCACCACCTCTCCAGGGCGGCGGATGATCCGCTGATTCCGCACATCGTCTGGCGTAGCCTCCACCCACGATTGGAAGAACAGGGCGGCGAGCTGATTCGACTTCTGCAATCGGAGCGGTACCTGGATGGCCTCGTTGCCGCCGGATTGATTCCACGAGTTGTGGATCGGCTGCTCAGCCGACGGGATCCCGATTTCACATCGGTGGTCAGCCTGCTGGAACTGGCGCGGGGCATGAAAAACCGTCGAGCTATTGTCGGCGAGATCCTGGGGGCCATCTCGGAACGAGTGCAAACACGGCAGATTAGCGGTGAAGCACTGGCAGAATTGAAACAGTTGATTTCCCCGGATTTGCGAGAACTGGTCGCTCGCGGGCTGCCCGCAGAGGCAAATGAGCGAGGTCTTTACCAGGATGCTGTGTTCCTGTTGACGTCGCTCAAGGACGAAGCGGGGCTCGGGCCGGCACGCAGCATGTTCGCCGCGGAAGAACTACCGACAGCTATCCGGCTGGCGGCGCTCAAGGCAGTGATTGCGGCTGGCGACAGCGGAGTGCTTGCCCATGTCGCAGACCTGCTGGCTGAACCAGAAGACTCCACAGTGGAGTTTCGCGCTGATGTGTTGGCTTCGCTCGCCGCACTCAATGATGAAACAGTTGCCGAGGTGGTTCTCGAGCACTTCGATAGTCTCGAAGCCGAGCTGCAACCGCGGGTGGCTGAATTGCTGACACAACGGTTGCCCTGGGCCAAGACCCTGCTGGCGGCCATCGGGAACAAGCAGGTGCCAGCCGGCTTGCTCAACCTCAACCAGGTCCAACGGTTAAACGAACGGGCCGACAAGGAACTCAAGGCCCTGGTTACCAAATACTGGGGCACTGTCCGCTCGGTTCGTGATCCCGCACGGGTCCAGGTCATTTCCGAGGTCAAGCAATTCCTGCGAAGCGAACCGGGCGATGCGATCAAGGGCACGCTGGTCTTTAAGAAAGTTTGTGGCCAGTGCCACAAGATCTATGGTGAAGGTGTTGAAGTCGGTCCGGACATCACTCGCAACGGCCGCAGCTCGTTTGACCAGCTGCTTTCCAATGTCTTCGACCCCAGCCTCGTGATCGGTGCGGCTTACCAGTCGCGAACGGTTATCACAACAGATGGCCGTATCCTGACTGGCCTGCCAGTCGAAGAGACGGATCAACGGATTGTGCTCACAGTCCAGGGTGGCAAACGGGAGATTATCCCGCGCGGAGAAATCGAGCTCTTCAAGGTCAACAAGCTTTCGATGATGCCTGAGCAACTGGAAAAGCAACTCAAGCCGGACGAACTGGCGGACCTGTTTGCTTACCTGACACTCGATCGACCTCCGGAGGATCCCGCTGCCCGCCAGCTTCCCGGAGTTCGCCTGGTCACGGCTCGTGACACGGTCAAGCCGAGTGAGTTCGCAGGTATTATCCAGGAAGTCGCGCCTGGGTTTAATGCCAGCAGCAGCGGAGAACGTGGAGTCGGTCTCGTGCCGGACCATTTGGGACGACTGGCTGTTCGTACTCATCCGCTGAACCGGACTACCCCCTGTGTCCTGTATGGCGAGTTTGATCTGCCGGCTGGAAAGAAGTCGACTCTGCGTGTCACCGTCAGCCATGATCCACGCGGCGACTGGACGTTAATCGCGAAAGTGAACGGCCAGCCACAGATCAAAGGACAGGTGATCGGCAAGGATACGACCACCGACGGTTGGGTAACACATGTGGTCGACCTGAGTCGGTTCGCCGGGACGCGAGTCAGGATTGAACTTCTGAATCAACCGAGCGACTGGTCATGGGAGTTCGGCTACTGGGGCTCAGTGCAGATTCGTTCTGAGTGAGACCTGGGAAGCGTGGTAGGAATAGCTTTCCCCGTGGAAGCTGGCGATTAGTTTGGGAGAAACAGAATGACGGACAAGCAATTTAACGTGGCAATGATTGGACTCGGATTTGGTGCCGAGTTCATCCCCATTTACCAGAGCCACCCTAACGCCAATGTTTACGCCATCTGTCGCCGTAATGAGACCGAGTTGAACAAGACCGGTGATCAATTCGGGATCGAAAAGCGATATGCCAGTTATGAACAGGTGCTCGCTGATCCAGATGTCGATTATGTCCACATTAATTCGCCGATTGATGATCATGCATGGATGTCCCTGCAGGCGCTTGACGCCGGTAAACATGTGATCTGTACCGTGCCGATGGCGACCACCATCGACGAGTGCCGGCAGATTGTCGACAAGGTGAAGGAGACCGGCCTCAAGTACATGATGGCGGAAACCGTCGTCTACAGTCGGGAGTTCTTGTTCATCAAGGAGATGTACGACAGCGGTGAACTGGGAAAAATTCAGCACCTGGCAGCGTCGCATCCGCAGGATATGGATGGCTGGCCGGAGTACTGGCAGCGGATGATCCCGATGCACTATGCCACGCATGTTGTGAGTCCCTGCCTGGGACTCGTCAATGGACTGGCTGAATACGTCAGCTGCTTCGGCTCAGGTACAGTAAGAGATGACATCGCAGAAAAATCGGGTACTCGATTCGCGGTTGAGTCATGTCATATCAAGGTCAAGGAGAGCGACATCACAGCTCACATCTGGCGTTTCTTGTATGACGTTGCCAGGCAATACCGTGAGAGCTTTGATGTCTATGGCACCAAGAAGAGCTTTGAATGGACATTGGTCGAAAACGAGCCACATGTCATTCACACGGCCAAGAAACCGGAGTCGGAGATCCCGGAGAAAGTTGAAGTGCCCGACTATGCCCACCTGCTGCCCGAGCCGATCCAGCGGTTCACGCTACCGCAGGAGATTCACGATGCAGATCATCTCTCTTTTATCCAGGGTGGCGGGCATGGCGGATCGCACCCGCACCTGGTGAATGAATTTCTGCAGGCCTTGATCGAAGATCGTGATCCCTGGCCAAACGCGGTAACCAGTGCCAACTGGACATGCGTAGGTATTTGCGCTCATGAGTCAGCAGAAAAAGACGGACAGATTGTGCAGCTGCCCGAGTTTACGCTCGGCTAATTCTGTTCCGGCTGAGGCCTTGTCCACTTTCCAACAGGGGCACCGGGAGAGGAAAACCGAATAAGCGCAGAAGCCAGCCCAGGGAGATGTTGATGAAGTTGTTGATGGCGATTGTTCTGCTGATGATCCTCATACCCCTCGTCCTGTTCACGATCGTTCATTGGTGTCGTGCCTGTAAGAGTTTGACCAAGCAAAGAAAGCACGCATCATGCCACTCCGAGGAAATCGAACGATGATCCATGCCAGGTCCTTGATTATTGTCTTCAGCTGTCTTCTCGTGATCGGTCTAGGTATGCCGCTGGCTGCTCAAGACAAGGACGACAACCAGACCGTTCGAGTTTTCATTTTTGCCGGTCAGTCCAATATGGTCGGCTCGGATTCCAAACTTCAGGACGTCAAGCGGTTCCCTCCCTTCGTCGGACTGGAGAACTCGCAGCCCAATGTCCGCTTCTCCTACTGCCTGGGTCGTGAAAACAAGACTCGCTCCGACGGCTGGGTCGACCTGGCGGCTGTGAATAATGTGGTGGGACCGGAACTCAGCTTTGCCAGGAGAGTGTCCGGCACGATCAAGGCACCGATCGCGATTATCAAGTGTGCCGCGGGTGGTACACACCTGGGTGGTGATTGGAACCCGGATGAGCCAATTGGCTTCAAGATGTATCCGCTGGCACTCGAATTGATTCAATCCTCACTGGCGGAACTGGATCAGCAGAACATCAAGTACCGGATCGAGGGATTCATGTGGCACCAGGGCGAGAACGACATGTTCAACGAGGACTACATGCCTAACTATGGCAAGAATCTGGCAAACCTGCTGACCTGTTGGCGACGTGACCTGAAGACTCCGAACTTGAAGTTCTATATTGGCGAGTTATGTACGAAGACGATCTGGGGGATGGACCTGCGGCCGCGAATGTATGCCATCAGCGTTGGCCAGAAGTCAGTCACCTCGGTCGATCCTCTGGCTGAGTATATTCCCACCTCTCATGTCAGCGTGGAAATCGGGGGCGGAGTTGGGCTGCACTATCACTACGGCACACTGGGCCAACTGGAGCATGGCGTTAACTATGCCGATGCTTACCTGCGAACAATCGGGATGGCAACTGAATCGGAACGGACGCTGAAGAAATTGCCCTACAAGAAAAAGAGCAGGGTCAAGCTGTTCGTGCTGGCTGGACATCGCAATATGGAAGGGGAGCGTGCCTTTGTCCAACAGTTGGATATGCTGCCAGGTCAGGGATCGTTACGCGAGGACAATCCCAGGATCGCGTTTAAGTACAGTCTGGGTGGTGGATACAAGACGTCGGATGGATGGGAGCCGCTGGGGCCGACGGGCTATTATGATACTTTCGGTCCGGAGCTCAGTTTCGCGCAGACGCTCGAAGCCAGCCTCAAAGAGAATATCGCTATCGCCAAGTTCACACACAGTGGCACTCAAGTGATCGACTGGACGCCGGAGGGGAGTGTCGCCAAGTCGCGTAATATCTACCCACAATTCATTGCCTTTGTTCAGCACTCGATCAAACAACTGGCTCAGCGAGGGTACGATGTCGAACTGGCAGGAGTCTTTTATCATCTTGGTGAAAATGACATGTCGTTCGGCCCTCACCGGAGAAACGCACCTGGCTGGTTGCAGTCGACAATTGATCAAAGCCGCCAGGACCTCGGTATGCCGCAGCTCACGTGGTTTGTTAGCCAGCAGCCGCCGACCGACAATGAGCGAGTGAACAACATAGACGTCGTTGCCGCGATGGAGCAGGTTGCGGCCAGCGATGATAACTTTATCCACATCAAAGCATTCGACCTGCCGGCGCAGGAGAAACAGCTGGTACTCGATGCGAATGGCATCGTGCAGCTGGGCCGGCTGATCGCGGAACGCTACTTGCAGCAGGAGTAGCGGATGCCTGGGTAACAGCTTGATATCAGCTCAGAGGCGCCCTGGCGGTGATCGCGGAGCTGATTTTGGCGAGCAGCGGACGAAAATTTTGGAGAATTCAACAAGCGGACGGGCAGGTCAGCAAGTTCACGATGACAGGCGATGAGCCCCTTGCCGGCATGGCCTTGTGACCCTGTTCGATACAGCAGACGCTATTTCCTGCTCTTTCCAGTACTAAATGAGACAGGCCCAATGGGACCGGAGCGCGTGATTGGAGGCAAATGTGGATTTTGCTCCAAAATGGCGGTGACAGACAAATTTCGTTCTTAGGGCCTTCGGGCCTAATATTCGAGCGCCTGATCCTATAGAATTGCGGCATAGCAGCGGAGTGACTTGACTACAGTTTGTCGGGTGACGTTGCGAAGATTTTTTTGGGAAGTGGACAAATGGCTGAAGGTACTATCAAACGACTCACAGATCGCGGCTTCGGATTCATCGATACTGGCGGAGAGAAGGACATGTTCTTTCACTCGTCCAACGTCGAGGGTGTTCGATTTGACGAGCTCCAAGAAGGACAACGTGTGTCGTACACGGAAGGTGAAGGACCCAAGGGTCCTCGTGCTGAGAACGTCACGCCTGTCTAACCAGACTGGTAACTTTGCGACCGGGCTGCCAATGATCTTGGATCACACTGGCATAGCTCGATCGCGACGTCTCAGAAATGCTGTTCGAATCACACGGGCAGTTCCTTGTTCATAGCAGGGGGCTGTTCGTGCGGTACGGCAGTTTCAATGGGGTTTCTTCCCCATTTAATCAATCGCTGCTCAAGCGGGTTATGTGCCTGCGCTGATGCCAAATCAGCTGCGTCGGCACGTGCTAACTGAGAAGTGCCGCTATCGGTCTGCCGTCAGTGATGTGGCGAGGCCGCCCAGTAAAGTCGGGCAAGACTGTTTCGTGAGGTATTCCGAATGCCTCATAGATGGTGGCGGCAATATCATCTGGGGAGGCCGGCATGTCGACAACATCTCCTGCCTGCCGGTCGGTTGCGCCGAAGACGCCACCAGCATGAACTCCGGCACCAGCCCAGAGTACACAGTAGGCTCGGCCCCAGTGGTCTCGGCCACCATCCTGGGCGTCATTAATTTTCGGCGTGCGGCCCATCTCGCCCATCGCGAATACCAGGGTCTCGTCCAGCAAGCCCCGTTCGTCCAGATCCGTGATCAAAGCTGAGAATGCCTGGTCGAATTCTGGTAAAAGGTTGTCGTTGTAGAGGCGGAAGTGATCGAAATGTGTGTCCCAGATCTGGAAAGGCGACAGCCGCGTATTCTTCGGGTTGGAAACAGCATTGGCTGTTACGAAGCGTACCCCCGACTCAATCAATCGGCGGGCGAGCAGCATGGCCTGGCCCATCTCAAAGCGGCCATAACGCTCGTGGTACTCGGCCGGCTCGGCGCTGACGTCAAAGGCCTCGCGGCTGCCAGCTGACAAGAGTAATTCCAATGCCTGAGATCGGTGGTGATCCAGTGTACGGATGCGTCGGTATTTGTCTGCCGCCGGGAAATCCCGATTCAATCCAGCGAGCAACTGGCTGCGATCTGCCAGTCGTGATCTGCTCACGTCGTCAGGCAACGTCAGAGCTGCTGGCACCGGCAAGCGGCCATCCCACTCCGGTGCCCGTGCCATCATGCGATTACGCGCCACCGGAAATGGATCGTAATCACGACCCAGCCAACCGCCCCCTGCGCTCGGCGTGGGAAAGCCCATGTCAAACAGCAGGCGGGGTGTGAGCACGAAGCTTGGCATGGCACTGTCGGTCGGGCACAGCCGGGAAACCACCGACCCATAAGTTGGATGGTCCATCGCCCCCGGGGAAATGTCGGCGTCGGTGCCGGGTGAATGACCGCTGAGTGCATACGCCGCACTACTGTTGTGAGCAGTCAGGTGATGCTTGGCAGACCGTAGGATGGAGAACTTGTTGGTCAGCCGGGCAAGTCGCGGCAGTTTTTCGCAGATCTGAGTTCCCGCTACGGCGGTGGCTATCGGCTTGTATGGACCACGAATCCCCTCGGGTGCTGAGGGTTTCATGTCGAACGTATCCAGCTGCGATGGGCCCCCATTGAGGAATACAAAGATGGCATTCTTGGCCCGACCCTGTAGCTGCCCACCCAGGCTGGCTTGGATTTCAAACAACTGCGGCAAGCTGAATCCGCCCAGGCCGAGTGTCCCAGCGAGCAGCAGCTGTCGGCGGGAAAGAGGAACCGGGCGAGTCATGATCAGGTACTCAGTAAGAGGTTATGTCAGCTCACGAATTCGAGCGGCCTGGATCCTATGTCGATGCCAGCGAACGTCACAGTCAGCGGGTATTGTGCGGTTCGCATTACCTAGATCTTATTGGCAATCGGAGGACAAGGAAACAAGGATTTAGACGTTGGAGTAGACTACATCAGTCAACCAGCAATTCAAGCACGAAAGAGCCATGAAGATCCGGAGGCAGCTGCAGGTGGGTTTTCAGGGAATGAAGTCATGGGACGCCAATCCTCACAGGATTTGTTGCCAGGGCAACAGCATCCATGGTCGCTCCGGAAGCAGCTCGCTTTCTGGATACACCTGGTATTCTGGGTTGCCGTCGCGATCGTAATTCTGTTCTTTCAGAATCAGCCTGCGGCTGACTTTACCATTTTACTGCTGCTGGCATTAGCGTTGCTGCAGGAGCTGACGTCAAAGAAGATCGAGATTGGATACCTTTCCAGCGCATACTGGATGCTGGTCAGTGTTGTTGCCTGCCTGGTTTACTTCATCCGTGGAGACGATCTGCTTGGCATCGGCTATGCCGTTATGACCATCGGATTTGGTTGCGGTATATTTTTTACGTGGCGCAAGTCCCGCGTCATCGGCAAGCGGCTGAAGGCACAACTTGACCGAGTCTCTGTGCCATTGCGCAAGGTATTCGATCGCGATTCGTGAATCGAGGCGAGACGGGACTGAAACCTGTGACCGTTTTCCTGCAGAAAACGCCTGTTTTGAAACAGCGACACGCGTCATCCAACGCACTCTCTGGCGGTGATGAGCGGCTAAGGGTCCTGCTGGAGGCCTGGGCCGAGCTACCCGAGAGCGTGAAGGACGCCGTGGTGAAGATGGTCAGGGGTTAGTCTTCGTCTGCCTCGGTGCTGTCGCTGTCTGTCGCGGGTGAGGAACTTAAAGGCACTCCGGTGCTTTCTTCCGAATCAAAACCACCATCCATCAGTGGCTCTTTGGTTCTATAAGCAACCGTTCCATGGTAGCACCGGGTGGTCCTAAGGGATTGGCGATGCCCCGATTGTAGCCGCTCGGCCAGCGGCCGGCATGTGGAACGCTGACCTTCGCTGGCATCCCCCTGACGTCACGTGGCATAATGAACCGTTCAGGTATTGCGACAACTTCCAGATCAGCATCGACCTAGTCAACATGCCTGGCACGCTGGTGACTCCATGCTCGGTCGCACGAGAGCCGTCGCAGCTGGAAGAGATGTGCCAGCCAGGACGTGATCCAAGGGAAAGCACGCAGGACAATGGATTTAAGACGCCTACTTCTTTGCCTGATTGCAGTCACCGCGGCAATATGTGCCATGCTGCAACAGGACCACTTGCTTGCTATCTCCGAACAGGACAAAAGACCAGCGAATGATCTTTTTGACAATACAGTCGCGGAGATTCTTATCAAGCGCTGCATTCGCTGCCACAACCCGGTCGAATTGTCGGGTGCATTAGACCTCACCTCAGCCAAAGGCCTGGCAACCGGCGGCACCTCCGGGCCGGTGATTAACAGCGAGTCTCCCAACGACAGCAGGCTTGTTGAACTAGTGGAGCATCGGAAAAAACCCCGCATGCCCCTCGATCAACCCAGGCTCCCCGGCAGTTCCATCGAGGCCCTGAAAACATGGATCGCGGCAGGTGCTCCATACACGCGAGAGCTCACTGCACCGACAGCTGCCAGGGAGCAGATAAAAGTTGACCGTTCGTTTTGGTCATTTCGCCGTCTCCAGGATGTGGTTGTCCCACGGACCAACAAGGCCAACACGAAAAACCCCGTCGATGCTTTTATTGCCTCGAGCTGGCGGGCAGCGAAACTAATCCCACCTCGAAGGGCAACGAGAGGCGTGTTAATCCGACGACTCTATTTAGACCTCCTTGGCATTCCACCAGAACCCGATGCGGTCAAGGCGTTTGTCACTGATGACTCGCCCCTGGCCTGGCCGCAGCTTGTGGATGATGTATTAAGTCGCCCCGGCTATGGACAACGATGGGGCCGCTACTGGCTGGACGTGGTCCGGTTTGCTGAAAGTTACGGATTTGAACATGACCTGGATAACGATAACGCGTATCACTTCAGGGACTTTGTGATTCAGTCCTGGAACGCTGACCAGCCATTTGACGAGTTCATTCGATGGCAACTCGCCGGAGACGAACTGGCACCAGGCAACACGCATGCCAGGCTGGCAACTGGATTTCTCGCAGCAGGTCCGCGAAACGCTGACATTGCACAGGTAAGAGTGGAGCAAGAACGATATGACGAATTAGATGACTTTGCACGAACCATCGGGGCAGGATTTCTTGGATTAACTATCGGCTGTGCACGCTGCCACGATCACAAGTTCGATCCGCTCACACAACGAGAGTATTACGAATTCATCAAGGTCTTTGATAAATCGATTCGCGGCGAGGTCGAGGTTGTCCCTATCCAACCCACTGCGATAGGGAAGACGAAAGCTCTCGTGGCAGGTGAAGGCCTGGAACCGCTGGCGCGGATCTACAATCCAGGACCCGCGTTTTACAAAGATACCTGGATGCTCAATCGAGGAGATGTAAACCTCAAGGAATACATCGTGTCGCCAGGAGTTCCTGGGATTTTGACTGCCAGGGATGACATCGCATTTGATCACTGGGAGCGTCCTCTAGAAGAAGATACTGAATTCACCCATTTTCGATCCTCAGCGGCGCGGTGGATTACAGATTTGAATGATGGCGCTGGTCCGCTGCTGGCACGAGTGATTGCCAACCGCGTCTGGCAGTTCCACTTTGGCCGCGGAATTGTAACCACGCCCAATGACTTCGGTGCCCGCGGAGCACAACCGAGTCATCCAGAGCTGCTGGAATGGCTTGCCGCCGAGCTCGTGCAACATGACTGGAGCCTCAAATACCTGCACCGTCTTATCCTCAACAGCCACGCCTATCAGCAAATCAGCCTGCAAAAGAATCCGACTGGAACCCAGCTCGCCTTATTTCACGGCTTCCCGGTGCGTCGACTGGATGCGGATGCAATTCACGACAGCTTGCTGGCAGCAACCAACCAATTAAGCCATCAAATGTACGGGCCAAGCGTAATCAGCCGGTCAAGTAACAGGCGAGCGATTTATTACAGGCTCAAACGCAGTCAACTGAATCCGTTTCTAAGGCTCTTCGATTGCCCGGACACGCTGCAGTCATCAGGAAAACGCCCCACCTCCACGGTACCGTCTCAAGCGCTGGCTCTACTGAATTCTCATTCCGTTGGCGAACTGATGGCTGATTACGCAACGGAGACACTTGCCGCGAATAACAACGACCTTGCAAGGGTCGTAAATGCCACCTTCAGACGATTCATGTCGCGAGCACCCCGCCCCGCTGAACAGCAGATGGCAGAGGCATTTCTAAGGAAGCAAGTCACGTCCTATACCGAATTGCATAGTGAAGAAACACCTGCCTCGTTGATTACAAATGGTGTAACCCTCTTGTTGCAGGCGAGCGACTTGGCCTCCATCACACTGGCCCAAAAAGACCAGGTGCTGGGATGGAGTGGATCCCGGGCTATTCCAGCACTCCGGCCCCTCGACCCAGCGAAACCGCCACGATTTGAAGGCGGGGATGAACCACGCGTTCGGTTTTCACCAGAGTCAACGCCATTGGTTCTTCCAAACAACAGGTTCAGGCCCATCGGGACAGGTGACTTTACCTTTACAGTACGATTCCGGATTCCCAAAGAGGCGGGCAACGACAATCAAATCCTCGGCACAGATTCATTTAAGGGGCAGCCTGTCTATTCTGGTTTTTACCTGCAGCAAATCGGAACGATGCTTCGATTTGCAACACGCAATACCGCCGTCGATGGCCCACAAGGGTACCTCGATATTCCAGATAGATTTGAAGAAGGGCGCTGGTTTGTGGTCTCTGGCAAACGAGAAAAGAACACCCTGTCACTCACGATCGATACCGACTTCCCAAGTTCCCGTTCGCGTGCGGAAGCATCACCGATCAACATCAATAATGATGCGCCGCTAAAAGTAGGAGATATCGACGAAGACCCTTCAGGACGGATGCACGGAGATATCAGCCACCTGCTGGTCTATCACAGGGCACTGACAGACCTGGAGATCCAGCAGAACCACGTTGCTTTAGAGGCCACGCCGGCACATAAACTAGTTCGCACCCCGCTGGAAATGGCTGTTGCAGACCTTTGCCAGACGCTTGCCTGCTTAAACGAGTTCATTTACATCCGGTAGCAAGCATGAGCTTCAACTCGACTTACCTCAATTCCACGCATCGCTTTGCCTCGCGTCGCGACTTCCTTGCGAGTGCTGGTTGCGGTGCGGGAATACTGGCTTTACAGGATCTGCTTCGCGCTGATCGTGCGACGCATGATTCACCGCTCTCCCCACAAGATCCTCATTTCCCGGCCAAGGCCACGTCCGTGATCTGGTTATTCATGCATGGGGCTCCCAGCCATGTTGACACGTGGGATTACAAACCGGAACTCGCCAAACGAGATGGCCAAACCCACGAGGGCTTTGACCAATCCACTGGATTCTTTGCTGGCGCCGGCGGCCCGATCATGAAATCGCCATTTCGTTTCGCTCAGTTCGGGGAAACCGGCAGCTGGGTTTCGGAGATCTTTCCGCACCTCAGCACGCATGTGGATCGCATGGCGATGATCCACTCGTGCTATGCCAAAGAGAACAACCACGCACCTGCCCAGATTGAAATGAACACGGGCATGGCGCGTCTCGGATTCCCTGCCGTTGGTTCCTGGGTAACGTATGGACTGGGAACAGTGAACCAAAACCTGCCCGGTTTCATTGTGATGTATGATGCCAAAGGCCGAGGCACCCCGAAATCCAGGTCAATCAGCTGGGGTTCAGGATTTCTTCCCGGAATCTATCAAGGCACTCCTTTAAATAACTCGGGCGCTCCAATTGAACACCTCTCACCGTTGCCTGGCAGGACAACAACCACCCAGCGATCACAACTGGAGTTGTTAAAAGAACTCAACAGATCCAACTCCGATTTCAGCCCTGATCGCCCGGAACTCGAGGCGCGGATCAAGAGCTTTGAACTCGCATACCGCATGCAGGTTGCCGCGCCTGAAGCATTTGAGCTTGATGGTGAAACAGAAGCCACGCATTCCATGTATGGCACAGCCAACCCTCGGTGCGCACCATTTGCAAAGCAGGCGCTCGTTGCCCGCCGCTTGGTGGAAAGAGGGGTCCGGTTCGTGCAAATATTCAGTGGCGGTTTTAATAACGAGGATTCATGGGATGCGCACGCCAACCTGGACAAAAACCACCGTCAATTTGCTGGTGAAACAGACCAACCGATATCGGCGCTATTAACGGACCTGGATCAGCGTGGGTTGCTCGATTCCACACTTGTCGTTTGCTGTGGAGAATTCGGCCGCCTTCCGCTGGTGCAAACCGGCGGGACAGGGCGCGACCACAATCCACTGGCCTTCACAACATGGATGGCCGGCGGTGGCATTAAAGCAGCTGCACGTTACGGCAGCACTGACGACCTGGGGCTTCGCGCGGAAGACAACCCGGTGAGCATTAATGATTTACACGCCACCATCCTGCACCTGCTGGGAATGAACCATCAAGACCTGACTTATCGTCACGAAGGCCGTGATATCCGGCTGACCGATGTGGAAGGTGTTGTCCTGAAAGAGATCATTGAATAATTGCGACAGCTTTGATCTTCCTCGCAGGCTCTTTGATGAGTAACGCGGACAACAAGGACGGCGGTACGGTCGTGATGAGTATTGGTCTAATACTCTTCACAAGTTCTTATGTCGCCACCTCCTACGTCGGATTCACCCGTTGGCACACGGAGACAAAAAATGATGCCTGACGAAGGGTGAGCACTGCTGGCAGGTGACCGACGAGGATTTTGAGCGGGCCATTCACAGCTCGTCAAAAGCGGTGCAGAATCTGACGCAGCACCTGCACGTTTCGGCTCGCACGGGCTCGCAAGGCACTTCTCCTGCGGATGAGGAAACCCTGCTTTTTCCGATCCATGCACCCGGGTGCGAGAACCTGCAAGGGAGGGGAGTGGGCGACGACTGACTCGAACCAGCTGCTCGTTCTGAGCGTCGCCGTGGTAGCATTTGATGGTTGTACCCCAGTTTGGAGCCGTGACGTGATGGACAAAAAACTCCTGCCTCGATCTTATGCCCTCCTGCTGGGGCTATTTGGCCTTTCCGCCTTGTTGGCGATGCCGCTCGCTGCCGATCAACCGCCCAACATTATTATGCTGATGGGGGACGATCACGGCTGGGATGAGACCGGCTACAACGGGCATCCACATCTGAAAACTCCGGTGCTGGATGAAATGGCGGCCACGGGACTCAGGTTGGATCGGTTCTATTCGGCTCATCCCTCATGTTCGCCAACACGGGGCAGCGTGATCACAGGTCGGCATCCCAACCGTTACGGCACATTCACGCCGAATTGCTCCATCCGGCCGGAGGAGATCAGCATTGCCCAGATCCTCCAGAAGGCGGGATATGCATGTGGCCATTTTGGCAAGTGGCATCTTGGGCCAGTCAAAGCGGATTCTCCCACCAGCCCGGGCGCAATGGGATTCGATCGCTGGCTGTCACACGACAACTTCTTTGAGCTCAACCCAGTGCTGTCACGCGATGGCGGGCCACCAAAACGGATCAAGGGTGAAAGCTCGGAGATCCTGATCGCTGAGGCGATCCGCTTTATCAAAAGTGCCAGGTCGCGTCAGCAGCCCTTTTTTGTTGTCGTCTGGTATGGATCGCCGCACGAACCCTACAGCGGGCTTAAGAAAGACCTGGCCCTCTACCAGGACCTGCCAGCCAGCTACGAGGATCAACAAGTGCGGCTGACTTCGAACCAGACCGGCAAGCCGACCACGCGGCCGTTGGGTGACGTGCTGCAGGAACGCTATGCTGAGATCACCGCTATGGACCGCTCCCTGGGGCAGCTCCGGGACTGGCTCAAAAAGTCGAAACTGCGAGACGACACCCTGCTCTGGTACTGTGGTGACAATGGTTCACCCAGTGGTGCCAGCACGACCACTCCGTTGCGTGGCCAAAAGGGGACGATGTATGACGGCGGAATCCGGGTGCCAGGAATCATTGAATGGCCGGCACGGATTACCCAGTCACGCGTCTCCGGTCTCAATTCGGTGACCAGTGACATGCTGCCGACGTTGTGCGACCTGGCCGGCTGCCCGCTCCCTGATCGAGTGCTGGATGGCATCAGCCTCAAGCCGCTATTGGATGGCGAGATGAACGAGCGATCCAGTCCGATCTGCTTTTGGAGTTTCAAAGCCAGCCCTGCTGCTGGCCAGCAGCCTTACATCGATCTTCAGTTGCAAGAGGGGACGACGCCGCTGGTCAAGATGATGGATGGCCGGTACACACGCAACTTCCGCAACTTTCACTACAAGGAGATCCGTGAACAGGACTATCAAGGCCCGCGGGTCATTGTCAGTGATGAATACAAGCTGGTCGTCGGCGTGGGCGGCGAATCATCTGTTGAGCTGTTTGATGTGCGAAAAGACCTGGCCGAGCAGAACAACCTGGCTCAAGCCAGGCCCGATGTCGTGGCGGATCTGCAACGGCAGCTGCGCCAGTGGCAGCAGTCGGTGCTGCATAGTCTGACCGGCGCGGACTATTGAGCGACATGCCGCTTTCACCAACCAATCGACAGAGTTTGCCCTGTCGGCGTTGATTCTTGCTGGCGAAGAAACGAATCGACGAGCTTACGCTAGAATACAACCTGGCCGCTTTTAACCTTCCGCACGATGAATCTCCCACCGATGATAAACATCCCCAGGTTGCCGTTACGATTAGCGTTATTCTGTTGTTGCCTTCTCGTCACGGCCCAATTATCCGCAGCCAGAAAAGACCAGGCTGTCCGTTTTGACCGTGACATTCGCCCGATTCTCTCGGACAACTGTTTCCAGTGTCACGGCCCAGACGAGGAAAATCTGCAGGCCGAGTTGAGACTGGATACCCAGCAGCAGATGTTCGCCAAGCGGGACGGCCAACCTGTTGTCTTTGCTGGCAATCCTCAAAAGAGCGAACTCTGGCTGCGAATCAGCAGCAAGGATGCAGATCATATGATGCCACCGGCGGACTCGACCAAGTCGCTGGATGCGGATGAGATTGAACTGATTCGCCGCTGGATCCAGCAAGGGGCTGAGTGGCGTGACCACTGGGCATTTGAAGCTCCCATCCGTCCGCCCGTACCCCGCCCGCGATTCTGGAAGTGGGCCAGCAATAATATCGACAACTTTATCCTCGCACGGTTGAATCGGAGTGGCCTGCGTCCTGCTCCTCAAGCGGATCGCTATACGCTCGCCCGCCGCGTCAGCTTTGACCTGACCGGCTTGCCTCCCAATCCAGCGGACGTGACCGCTTTCGTCAATGACACGTCTGCTGGTGCCTATGAGCTGTTCGTCGACAAGATGCTTTCCTCAGACCACTTTGGCGAGCGCATGGCAGTCGCCTGGCTGGACGCTGCTCGATATGGAGACACCAGTGTGTTTCATGCGGATGGACCACGTGATATGTGGGCCTGGCGTGACTGGGTTGTACGAGCTTACAACACCAACAAGTCCTTTCGGGCTTTCAGTACCGAGCAGCTGGCCGGTGATCTGCTGCCCGGCTCGACTGCCGAACAGCGCATCGCCACTGGCTTTAGCCGCAACAACGCTACCACGGATGAAGGCGGGTTGATCGAGGAAGAGTACCGAGTGGAGTACATCGTCGATCGTGTGCGCACCAGCTCGATGGTCTGGATGGGCTTGAGTCTGGAGTGCGCCCAGTGCCATGACCACAAGTTTGACCCCTTCACGATGACGGACTATTACCAGGTATTCGCCTATTACAACCAGTCGGCGGACCCAGGCAAGCAGACGCGAAATGGTAACCAGGCACCGATCGAACAATACTTCGATCCAGTTCGAATCGCTGAGGCAGATGGGCTGCGGGCGGGATTTGCCGAACTCCACAAACAACAAGTTGCACGCGGCGAGGCTGCCAAAGCTGAATTCCTGGCATGGTTGGCCGCGGCATCAGCAGATCCAGCGAATGCCAAGATCCAGCCTCAGCCGACCGATGCGATCGTCCATCTGCCACTGGATGAAGGTAAGGGTAAGAGCATTGGCGATGCTGCCCGCAAGGGCCGCAAAGGCAACATTAAAGGGCCGGAGCTCTGGGATGAAGGCAAGTTTGGTAAGGCTTTCAAGACAGAAGGAAAGGGCCATATCGACCTCGGAAACATCACCAACTTTGACCGGCTCGATACGTTCTCCTTTGGCAGCTGGATCAAGCCTGCTGGAGAAGCGACTGGTGCACCGCTGGGGAAGATGGCTGAGGGTAAAAACAACCGAGGCTTCATGGTCGACTCCTCGGCCGGCAAGCTGCAGGTCATGATTTCACATGAATGGCCGCTCAATTCCATCATGGTGGAGACCGCCAGCACGTTGAAACCGGACGAGTGGCAGCACCTGTTTGTTACTTATGATGGTTCAAGTAAGGCTGCCGGCCTGACGCTCTACGTCGACGGCGTTGCCCAGGAAGTTAAGATTGTTGCAGACTGCCTGACCAGTTCCATTCAGAACAACCAGCCGCTACTTGTTGGTCGACGCTATGCCGGGGAGAAGGGCTCCCCATTCAAGGGGTTGATTGATGATGTGCGAATCTTCAGCCGCAATTTGTCGCCTGCAGAAGTAGATGCACTGGCGGGCAAGGACCCGATCACTCCATTGTTGACCGTGACGGATCGTAGCGAGGACCAGCTGACGATTCTGCGAGATTACTACCTGGTGCGGCATGACATGAAGTACCAGGAGTTGGCGACTCAGTTACAACAGCAGAAGGACAAGATTGCCAGTCTCACGCGGCCCGCTTCCACTGTCATGGTGATGCAGGATGTGCCCCAATTGCGTGAGACGGTGATCCTGACTCGTGGCCAGTACGATCAGCCGAGTGAGATCACGGTGACGCCGAAGCCGCTCTCCATCCTGGCCGAACCAAATGGGCAGAGCGAGGCCAACCGGCTGGGATTGGCCCACTGGCTGTTCCAGAACGACCATCCACTGACCTCCAGAGTTGCCGTGAATCGATACTGGATGATGCTGTTTGGAACCGGCCTGGTGGCAACGCCGGAGGACTTTGGTTCCCAGGGTGAGTTTCCTAGTCACCCTGATTTGCTGGACTGGCTCGCTGTTGATTTCCGTGAAAGCGGTTGGGACATCAAGCGGATGCTCAAGCTGATGGTGATGTCCTCGACCTACCGACAGGACTCCAGTGTGACGCCAGCGATGGTCGCCCTGGATCCCGATAATCGCCTGCTGGCGCGCGGCCCTCGTTTTCGCTTGCAGGCCGAGTTTATTCGGGACAATGCACTGGCAGTCAGCGGCCTGCTGATTCCCGACCCCGGCGGGCCGGGCGGACGAGTTTACCAGCCACCAGGGCTTTGGGCGGAAGTTGGCCTGGGTGGGAATCCCAAGTTTGTCCAGGATCATGGCAGGTCCCTCTACCGGCGCAGCATTTATACCTACTGGAAGCGAAGTGCTCCGCCGCCAAGCATGCAGATCTTTGACGCGCCGACACGGGAAAAGTGCATTCTTCAGCGTTCACGGACCAATACGCCGCTGCAGGCGCTGGTGCTGCTGAACGATGTCCAGTTTGTCGAAGCCTCGCGCAACCTGGCCCAGCAACTGCTGGCTGATGCGCCTCGCACAGATCAACAGCGATTGGATGAGCTCTACTCTCGCGTGCTCTCGAGGCCCGTTCGGGATGAAGAAGTCGAAGTGTTGTTGGATGTGCTCAACGATAGCCTGGAACGATTCAAGGCTGATACCAAGAGCGCGACCGATTTGCTGGCATTTGGTGAGTCGAAGCGAGACGAGTCGCTTGATGCAGCGACCCACGCCGCCTGGACATTGCTCTGCAGCGTGGTACTCAACCTGGACGAAACCCTGACAAGGAACTAGCGAGCGATGAATCCGGTACAGGAAAGACAGGACCAGATGACGCGTCGGCAGTGGCTGTCGCCCCTCCGCAGCTGTCTCGGCGCAGCCGCACTGGCGTCACTCGATGGCGACATATTCCTCAAGGCTGCCCAGCCAAAACGGTCCCAGGGAATCGCCGGCTTGCCACACTTTGCGCCGAAGGCCAAGCGAGTCATCTCTCTGTTCATGGCTGGTGGCCCCAGCCATATTGACCTGTTCGACTACAAGCCGGAGATGGAGAAGATCAGCGGTATTGAATTGCCCGAGTCGATACGCCAGGGCCAGCGACTGACCACCATGACCAGTGGTCAGGCCAAGTTCACGTGCGTGGCGCCGATGTTCAAATTCAAACAGGTGGGACAGCGCGGCACCTGGATAAATCCCGAGGTCTTGCCGCACACGGCGGAGATTGCCGATGAGATCGCCATCATTCGATCGATGAATACCGAAGCGATAAATCACGACCCCGCAATCACCTATATTAATACCGGCCGCCAGCAGCCAGGTCGGCCCAGTTTCGGGTCATGGATGAGCTACGGCCTCGGGTCAGAAAATGAAAACCTGCCCGCCTATGTCGTGTTTGTCTCCGTCGGATCGATGCCCGGCCAGGCACTCTACTCGCGGTTGTGGGGAAGCGGCTTTCTGCCATCCAGGCACCAGGGAGTGCAGTTTCGTGGTGGTGGCGACCCGGTACTCTATCTCTCAAATCCGCCTGGGGTCGCCAGGGGAGCCAGGCGAAAGATGCTCGACGGCATCGCCCGCTTGAATCAACAGAATTTTCAGCGGAGTGGTGATCCCGAGATTCAAGCACGCATCTCGCAGTACGAGCTTGCTTTCCGGATGCAGACGTCGATCCCGGGCTTGATGGATGTGTCAGATGAGACCGAACAGATTCTGGATATGTACGGCCCCAATGCGAGGAAACCTGGCACGTTTGCCGCCAACTGCCTGCTGGCCAGGCGGCTCGCTGAACGTGGCGTCCCCTTCGTTCAGCTGTTTCATCGTGGCTGGGATCAACACGGCAACTTGCCAGCCAATATCAGGAAGAACGGCTTGGGTACCGACCAGCCAGCAACAGCCTTACTCAAGGATCTCAAGCAGCGTGGAATGCTCGATGACACAATCGTGATGTTTGGCGGTGAGTTTGGCCGTACGATTTATAGCCAGGGCAAGATTACTGAGAATAACCATGGCCGCGATCATCATGGCCGATGCTTCACCACCTGGGTGGCGGGTGGTGGGTTCAAGGCGGGGATTGACTACGGTAAGACGGACGATTTTGCCTACAACATTGTCGAGAACCCGGTCCATATAAACGACCTGAATGCCACCATCCTGCACAACCTGGGAATCGACCATGAGCGATTCAGTGTGAAGTACCAGGGCCTCGATGTGCGACTGACCGGAGTTGAGGGAGCGACAGTGGTCAAGCCATTGCTGGCCTAGTTCGCCCGGCTGACCGCTAGACAGGGGTATAGTCGGTAACCGTCAGTTGAGGCAGTTTCTGCTTGAGACGGTCGACGGCCGCGGCTTCCAGCTTGATGTCGGTTATATAAAGGATGCGCAGTTTTTCCAGGCTGGCGAGATGAGCCAGTGCGGCGCTGGTGATTTTCGTACCGTAAATGTTAAGCGATTCGAGTTTGTTCAGTCGGCTCACATGCTGCATGGCACTATCACCGACATCGCACTTGGCAAGAAAGAGCCGCTGTAAACTGGGAAAGCGGGCGACTTCTTCCATTCCAGCATCTGTCACCTGGGTGGCGGCAATCTGAAGTTCCTTGAGTGTCTCTGCCGACTGGAGTTGCTTGAGCTGCTCATCTCCGAAACTCGTGCCGGCCACATTCACTGCAATCAGATTGCCCTCGTCATCCGCTACTGCCAATCCCATTGCCAGCAGGGCATCAGTTAGTGGGCGGCCCTGTTGCTGGACAAAGAGCCTGCTTATATCAGCGAGGGTGATCGGCGTACCGTTGAAAGATAACTGCCGTAAGCGAGTCAGTGACTTGAGCTGCTGCAGGCTGGCAGATGTGATGCGAGTGAAGCTGAGGTTCAGTTCCTCTAGTTCTTTCAGGCCGGCAAGATGAGCCATGCCGGCGTCAGTAATCTGCGTACCGTTCAATTTCAATTGTCGCAGCTGCCGGCACACCTGGATCGCCTCAAGTCCATCATCGTCAATCCGGGTATCTTCCAGCGAGAGACTTTCCAGCTGGGAGAGATTGCCGACGGCAGCAAGGTCTGCATTGCTGGCACCCCTCGGCAGCGCGATGGTCTCTCCATGAGAATCGGCGAGATGGATCGGCGACCTGATCTTCGTCGGCTTGCCGCTACGACTTCTGTCCGTGTCGGGCTCAGTCCGCGAACCAACAAGTTCCTCGATCGGTTGACCCGAGGGCAGAATTGGCACGGGACGGCCAGCGTGGTTGATAAAGGTGTGCTGGCTGTCGACTCCCATTGCATGGTAAATGGTTGCCAGCAGGTCCTGGTAAGTGAGTGGCCTTTCGGCGGGCCGTTCTCCCTTGTCGTTGGTCTGGCCGATGACCTGTCCCATCCGCAGGCCGCCGCCAAACAGCAGGGCACAACCGGACGGTCCCCAGTGTTCCCGGCCCGGACATCCCTTGTGGACATGGATCCGTGGGGTCCGACCGAACTCGCCGACAACTACAACCAGGACTTCATCGGCCAGACCCCGTTGATCGAGGTCCTCAATCAAGGCACTAACCGATTGGTCGAACTGGGGGCCTCTCTGTCGCATGATCTCGAAAATATTGCCGTGCACCGCATGGTCATCCCAGCCGATCATGGAACGATCATAGTCACCGCGGCCGTCCGGCGAGTACCTGATGGCTACCACCCCGGCACCCGCTTCGACCAGCCGACGAGCAAGCAGGCATTGCTGGCCCGCCAGGTGATTGCCATATCGTTCCCGTAGCGAGGTCGGTTCTCGTGTGAAATCGAATGCCCTGGCAGCCGCGCCACCCGACAGTAGATCCAATGCCTGTTGCCGAAAACCGTCGACTGCGTGTAATTGCTCCCAGCCCACCACATCGACAGCCTGCTTAACGCCGAGACGATCGAGTTGCTTGAGCATCTGCTGGCGATCTAGCAGGCGAGTGGCCGAGCCAGCCGATTCAAGGTTCTGGACAACAAATCCGGGCTTGGATGGATCGCCGGAAACCTGGAAGGGTCCATAGACGGGACCCAGGAATGCCGGTCCACCGCGGTGCAGCCCCTTGCCAATGTCAATGTACTGCGGCAGCGCCGAGCCGTTGGCGACTGGCTTGCTGCGACCCGGTCCTTTCAACCCCTGTGCGAGGCGGGCGTCGGTGGATGCACCGATGGAGATCTTGGCGTCCTCCACGCCGCTCCGCATGCGGCTGATCACGGCGGCCAGGTCCGGGTATCGTGACGTGCCACCATCCGTTTCGTCGTTCCAGCCAGTCAGGACATTGTGGGAGCCAATCACATGACCAGAAGATGGTTGATGCAGTGAACGAATGACAGCCGTGCGATCCGCAAGCCGTGCGAGCTTCGGCAGGACTTCACAGTAGGAGATGCCAGGCAGAGTTGTGGGAATGGCCCCCAGTTCACCGCGGTATTCACTCGGTGCATGCGGCTTGGGATCAAAAGTCTCAAAGTGACTCGGCCCGCCGTCCTGCCAGAGCAGGATCAATGAACGACGTCTGTTCGTTGACGATGCCGCCTGCAGATTGGGCCAGGTGATGCCGGGCAGACTGGCCAGGCCGGATCCGACAAGTGAGGCCTGGAGAAAGCTGCGGCGATGGATACTGCTGTGAGGCATGATCTTCTTACTGGCAGGTATGTTGTCGGTTCACTACATGATACACGCCTGAGATTTGTCGCGGATACTAAAAAGATCGTGCCGGCGGGTCAACCTTTAATGGCCATCGATGGCAGACTGTAATTCGCCTGCTTCCTCCGCATCCTGGATCAGGTCCCGCAATTGGAAGCTACCCTGGTGATCGAGTGCCCGCCCTACTACAGTTCCCAGGCCGATCTGGCGCAGGCCATTGGAATAGTGTTTCAGGGAGTGACCAAAATGTGTTCCGATCGGGTCAAAGACGGTCCCATCGGGGCCATGGTGGATTGTTGATGGTACATCCAGGACGAGATGGTAGCTCTGACCCGAAAACTCGCCGGCAGCATGGTCGCCACTCCGGTCCGGAACGAAGTGACTGCCGGTCGCTTCCGACTCCCGCACGACACCGTCGATGTCGTTGCCGGCAAACACGAACTCGTCCGACTTGTTGATCACAGAAAGCCGGTTGATGCCTTTGTCAGCAGGCAACACGGTTGTCGGTCCAAGGTGAATGTTCAGGCATGCTTTCATTGCCTCGTCAACGGTCGATTCGACGACATTGAGGTCACTCAAGAGGCACCGCAGCCAGCCATAGACCTGGTGTGAAACGCTGCAGCCGACGCTACCGCCGACCAACACAAGGCCGCTCAGATTCGTGATGATATCGTCGGCTGGCAGGGGCTGACCCTTGATTATGCCGACGTTTCGAACAAAGGTTCCGTTGTCGTTGAATTCGGCGTCGGCGATCAGCTCGCCGAAGATCCGTTCGGCGACCATCCGTGCTGCTGGGTGGATATAGTCTGGATCCAGTATCGACTGGATGCGAATGGCGGGAGTTTCCACTTCGCTGGTCACCATGTCATAGGCAACGGCCGCGACCTGGCTGGGCCCATCGGGATAATCAGGAACCAGTCGACTGCCGACCAGGTAGACCTGGGCTGACATCACGTTGCGGGCATTTAGAATCGCCTCGTTGGTGGAAAGGTGTGCCAGCCGGGAGTTCTTTTCGGCAAAGGCACGACCGGTCGCGAAGACGATGACTCGCGGTCCAGAATGTTTGAGGCTGACCGGTACGAGGCTGCGAGACTCCAGATCACACGTGTAGAAGTCGCTTTCATACCCAACACGGCGATGATCAAAGGTCTTCCAAGAAAACGTCAGCCGCCCCTCGTCATCGAGTGGTAGGTCGTACTGGGCAGCGGCATACCTGGCGTAGGATTCCATGCCTTCTGCTTTTCTCGCCGACAGCCTGCTCCACAATTTCTGGCGGGCTGCTTGTAGCTCGATAATCTGCTCGGCAGTTGGTGCCTGCCCTTGTTTGTCCGCAGCAATGGCAGCTGCCAGCAACTGGTTGTAACTGGCATCGGGTTCAAGAGTCCCCAGTGGCAGATCATGCGGAGAAAGGGGTGCTGCTGATGTCATGTGTTGGCGGTCGTTGAGAGATGCATGTACTTCAGTGCATAGTATATCCGCTGAGCAACGTTTAACGACCGATTGCCCGCTGCTGCCTAGCTCGCACTCGTACCCAGGCAGGCGACCATTCCGTAGGCCACGACATGGTATGTAAACACCAGTGTCAGCGCGTGGTACCCGAGCTTGAACCAGATCGTCGTCAGGTATTCACTGGGGTCAAAGTAGAAGAACTGAACTATCAGCCGTAGACCCCAGAAGATGGCGATAAAGCCGCAGACGCCGCGTGCCAGCGGGCTGCCCGATGCCATTTCCCCAGGCATGCAGACGGATAGCAACCCAAAGCCAGTAATCACCAGCACGATGAAAATGCCATGAACCCAAACAAGCTGTCGGAACAGGCCATCGAGCTTTTCTAGCGACGCCTTGAAGTCGAGTACGCTGGGGACCATGGAACTGGCGATCAGGATGCTGAAGTGGAGTAGTCCACCAACGAACACAAGGATCTCGAGAGAACTCATCTAGGTGACCATGTTTCCGATCGCCTCCAGCATGGGGGCAATTACACGTTCGAGGAAGGGAGCATGGAAAAGAAGTCCCACGGGACCGAGAACCACCAGGGCGCAAAATAGCCAGCCAGGTATTCCTCTTCGCAGGCCGATTCGTTTGCCAGTGCGGCTGCGCTCAAACATCACGCAGACACCCTGGATCAGGAAATAAATCGTCGGCAGGCCATAACCTCCTCCGGCTGGAAGAGAGATAACCAGGTCGTGAACCAGGCCAGAGACGACGAACACCGCCATCATTGCTTTGGCAGGTCCAAACGGTTTTAAAAGTGGCTTGAAGACAAACCGATGAGCCAGGTCTCGAAAGCTCCGGTTCCAACGATTTCCCCAGAAATCACCAAGCGATGCTGACCGTATCGGGGTATCCATGATCACAACTGCATTGACCCCTACTGTTCTCAAGAGGATGGAGAGGATGTGGAAGATCCCAAAGTGCATTGTCAATACGATACCTGCCATGCCGAGTCCGCCAGCGACAATCGGGTTCCGATCGATAGAGAGTATGCCGGCAACGGTGAGCGAGATTCCCAGCAAGAGGTTGGCGATCGCCAGCAACCATTCACTGCTGAGTGGACCGGGGGCATGTCGTTTTGCGGAGAAGAAGGACCTGACATCCATGCCGGGCCAGATGAAGAGATAGCCGAACAGCCGCTTGCCGGAGGGTGCTTTACGGGCGTGCGAGTGCGCGAAGCTGAGCCACTTGAGGCTGGCAAAATGGGCCGATGCAAACATCCACATGTAGATCCAGCGGGGCTGCGCATGAAACTGGATCGCAGCTGCCAGCGGGAGGACTACCAGGGGAAGCCATATCACGCAGAGGCGTGTAATTGACTGTCCGCTGGAAACAAGTGATGCCATCGGTGCTCCGCAAGTCGGATATAGGGACTAAGTAATTATCCGTAAATACTGGCGCTTATTAACGGAAGTGACTTGCTCTCAGTTGTTATATCACTGTCGAGTGAGAGTTTCTTTGTTACCACTCCTTGAGCTCTGCTCGGCAGGCGGCCACCAGGCCATTGAAGAATCTGCCTGTCGTGCCGTGCTATAGTAGCGTGCTACTGGCTTGCGATTCGCAACATGCTTCCGATGACCGCTATTGATGATAGGCCGCCCATGACCAGCGTACTTTTTACCGGTGTCAATATCCTCGATTGTTCCGGGGCGGAGACGTATGCAGGTGAAGTCCTTGTCGAGGGTAACCGGATCAGCGCCGTGAATCGCGCTGACACGCCAATTGCTCACGATGGAGCCACCGTGATTGATGGCGGCGGTACGGCCACCTTGATGCCTGGGCTGATTGAATCGCATGCTCACTTGAGTATCGACAATACGGATGACCTGGCTTCGATCGGTATGGTCCCGCCCGAGGAGAATACCCTGATTGCCGCCCGGAACGCAGGCTTCTATCTCGATTGTGGAATTACCAGCTGTATCAGTGCTGCGGCGGCCAAGCCGCGACTGGACGTCGTGATTCGAAATGCGATCAACGCGGGCGAGATTCCGGGCCCCAGGTTGCTGGCGGCCAGTCCCTGGTTGACGGTCACAAGTGGCCTTGGTGACCTGCGGACATTGCACATGCCGCATATGTCATCGATGGCCATTGTGCTGGATGGGCCAGATCAGTTTCGACAGCAGGTCCGCGAACTAATCCGCGAGGGAGTCGATATTATCAAGCTGGTCGTTTCCGGCGACACCTTTGTGCCGCATGCACCGTCCGAGGCCACGGTGATGTCTGAATCCGAGGTGGCGGCGGCGGCCGAGGTTGTTCATGCCCATGGAAAACGAATGAGTGCCCATGCACGCAGTGCCGATGCGGTCAAACTCTGCGTTCGGCATGGTGTTAAGGTCATCTATCACGCCAATTTCCTGGACGAGGAAGCACTCGACCTGCTGGAAGCGAACAAGGACTGGGTCTTTGTCAGCCCCAATATTGGGTTCACGGCTATCGCAGCCCACGAGGGCGAGCAATGGTTCACGGAGGAGCAAGTTCAGCAGCTCGGTTTTCGGGAAGAGCTGGAGGGAGCGGCTCGCGGACTGAAGGAGTTAAGGAAACGAGGCGTGCGGATCCTGGGAGGTGGCGATTATGGATTCGGCCTCACACCGCATGGCAACAACGCTCGTGACTTGGATCACCTGGTTCGCCATTGTGACTTCACTCCGATGGAAGCCATCCTGACGATGACGCGAGAGGGTGGCGATGCGATGGACCTGCCGGGCGAACTTGGACAGGTTCAAGAGGGCTTTCTGGCAGATCTGCTGCTGGTGGACGGAGATGTGCTGGCAGACACGAATATCCTGCTCGACCGAGATCGTCTGCTGGCTGTAATGAAGGACGGCCAGCTGCACAAGTCGCCAGCATAGCTGACCATCGATTCAGGCCCGATGGATGCGAAACCAGCGTGGAACCGCGTTTGGCAGGTCGATGAATCTGACCGGTTGGTGCCAGTCAAAAGATGCTAGAATCAGGGCTGTCACCCGGGCCCCAGGAAACTTTGTGTGTCATCCCATGCGATCTGTTCTGATTTCATTCAGCCTGCTTCTTCTGCTCACGCCACGAGCTGTGGGGCAGGAACAATTCGAATTCTTTGAGCGACGGATTCGTCCAATCCTGGTCGTACATTGTTACGAGTGCCATTCCACAGCAGCCACTGAAGTTAAGGGTGAGTTGCGGTTGGACAGTCGGTTGGCCATGCAGAAGGGTGGCGAATCAGGACCTGTTCTGGTCCCCGGCAAACCCAAAGAAAGCCTGCTGATTGCCGCGCTCAAACATGAGTCCTTCGAAATGCCGCCCGACAAGCAGTTGTCCGACGCGGTGATCCGTGATTTTACTGAGTGGATTCAGCGCGGCGCGCCAGATCCGCGTGATAAGCCTGCGGATCCAGCTGAAGTTGCCAGCCAGCTGCGAGAAGCTACTTTTGCCAAGCGGCGTGAATGGTGGAGTCTGCAGCCACCACAGCAGGTAAAGATTCCACGGGCGATCAAGCAATGGGATGCCGTCCATCCGGTGGATCGTTTCATCCAGGCGGAACTCAAAAGCCAGGGCCTTGAGCCTGCCCCGCTGGCCGATCGCATCACGCGACTGCGACGACTTGCTTTCACCCTCACCGGCCTGCCGCCAGAGAGCGATGAACTGAAATCCTTCCTCGCAGATGAATCCCCCCAAGCATGGCCAGCGGCCGTGGACCGGATGTTGGCCTCGGACCACTTTGGCGAACACTGGGCTCGCCACTGGATGGATGTCGTTCGTTATACCGATACGTATGGCTACGAATGGGATGTGGCTGCCAAGGGTGCCTGGCGTTACCGGGACTACCTGGTCAGAGCCTTCAACAGTGATGTCGGATTTGATCAGCTGGTACGAGAGCAGATTGCCGGTGACTTGCTGCTGACGCCACGCCTGAATGAAGAACTTGGTATCAACGAGTCGCTGATAGGACCAATGTTCTACCAGCTGGGTGAAAAACGCCACGGCGATAGCTCGGAATTCAACGGCGTTCACCAGGAGATGCTGGATAACAAGGTCGATGCACTCTCAAAGTCGCTGCTGGCGACGACGATTTCCTGTGCCCGTTGCCATGATCACAAGCGGGATCCGATCACGCAGCACGAGTACTACGCACTGGCCGGCGCCTTATTGAGTTCCCGTTGGATCACCAACACGGTCGACCTGCCGACTCGTAACCAGGATACGATCGAAAAGCTGCGGGCCGTCAAGAACCAGGTCCGGCAACAGCTCGCGGACCATTGGACGAGTGAGCTGGGACAATTGAACGTTGAACAGCTGGCTGCCCTGCCGGTTGCCGAGAAGGTCGGACTGGAGGATCTGCGTTACAGCTGGCAGATCTTGCAGGAAGTGGGCGATGACGCCGAGAAACTGGCCAATACATGGCAGACCTTGGCAGGAGTGTACCGTGACGAAGCGAAACAACGTGGCGAGAAAAACAGCCAGGATTTCACGCTGATCGCCGATTTACGAAACGAAGTGCCGAAGCCGTGGACAGTGGACGGCAGTGGAACTCGCCAGCTGGTTGGCCGTGGGGATTTTTCCATCAGCCTGTCGAAAGACAAGGCGATCGAGCCACTCTCGCTTGGAGGCCTGTTCACTGCCTCGACGTCGTCCAAGCTGAACGGTGCTTTGCGCAGCCCCTATTTGAATACACTCAAAGCGCCGTACATCAGTCTGCAGGTCGCCGGTGGAGAGTTTGCTGCGCATCGTACCGTGATCGACAACGCCTTTCTTACCGAGAAACAGACTTACCTGAAATCGGCGACGGCAGCCTGGCAGCAGTTTTCGACTCACCCCACGATGTCCGAGCGACACATTTTCATTGAGTATGTGACCAAGACCAGCAACCCAAATTTCCCACCGCGTGTCGGTTTGGGTGGAGCGACCACGGCCAAGCAGGAAGCGGACCCACGCAGCTGGTTCTGTATCTCACAGATCTACTCTCATCAGCAGCCAGGTGCGCCAGCTGATGAGCTCAATCGCTTCTCCGATCTGTTCCTGGGTGATCCACCCAGGTCGCTTGAAGAAGTTCGTGATCGTTACCACAGCTGGTTTGTTGCGGCCGTCGATCGCTGGAGACAGGGTGAAACGCGGGATGGCGATGTCGCTCTCATCAACTGGTTACTGGAAAACAAGTGGGTCAGCAATCGACGCGACCTGCCTGGCGTCGCGGCGTTGTTGGCTGAGTACGAGGGGCTTGAGGCGAGTGTGCAGGTTCCGCAGACCGTCAACGGGCTGGCCGACCTGGATCCTGGCTTCAACTATCGGCTGAATATTCGTGGTGATTACGACGAGCTTGGAGAAGCTGTGCCGCGAGGCGCGCCAGAGGCTCTGACGCCCGCCGGCGACCACCGCTTTAGCGGCCAGGGGAGCGGCAGGCTGGAGTTGGCCACTATCGTGGCTAGCCCGGAACACCCACTCACGGCACGGGTCTATGTTAATCGAATCTGGCACTGGCTGTTTGGTAAAGGAATCGTGGCGACGCCGAGTGATTTCGGCCAGCTGGGTCAAAAACCGTCGCATCCCGAGCTACTCGATTGGCTCACAGTCCAATTCCTCGACCAGGGATGGTCGACCAAGGAATTGATCCGGCTCGTCGTTACAAGTCACAGTTGGCAGCAGTCGGGTGCGGTCAAAGAAGCGGGGCGAACGGCGGATCCCGAAAACCGATTGCTCCATCACTATCCGCTCAGACGACTTGAGGCCGAGTCGATTCGCGATTCGATCCTGGCTGTCTCCGGGCGACTCGACCGGGCGTTGTATGGTCCAACCGTTAACCCTCCACGATCCAATGAGGATGGCCAGAAGCGACTTTTCTCAGGCCCGCTCGACGGCAATGGGCGTAGATCAATCTACACTCGGATCACGATCATGGAACCGCCCAAATTCCTGGCACTCTTTAACCAGCCCAAGCCCAAGATCCCTACCGGCAGACGCGATACCACCAACACACCGTCCCAGTCACTGGCACTATTGAACGATCCTTTCGTTATAGCCCAGGCACAATTCTGGGCACAGCGACTGGTTGCCAGAAATGGAGTGTCCGTCACTGGTCGCATCGAGTCCATCTTTCAGCGGGCCTATGCCCGACCGGCCGAGGCCAGCGAAATCGAGCGATGGCAGCAGGCGGTGGAGGAACTGGCTGAACTGCATGGCGTTCAGCAGGGTGACGTACTGACCAGCGAGATCGTCTGGCAGGAAGTTGCCCATGCGATCTTCAACACCAAGGAGTTCATTTACGTAAGATGAGTGCAGCTGGAAACGGCCCCTGAAATCGATACTGGAGAGTTTCAGACAAGCAGTCGAAGTAAATGTCATGAACAATCGCCGCGACTTCCTCAAATACACGTCCAATGGTTTCGGCATGCTGGCCCTCTCCAGCATGCTGGCCGAACAGGCTCGGTCTGCGCAGAAGGACGGATCCCAGCGTGGACACCATCGGCCGTCTGCCAAGCAGGTGATCTTCTGTTTCATGGATGGCGGGCCGAGTCACGTTGATTCATTTGATTACAAGCCGGAACTGGCTCGCCAGCAAGGCAAGCCGATCGGCGAGGGAGCAGTCTCGAAGCTCTCGCAAAGCAGTGCTGGCCGCGTCTGGTTTGGCAGCCCCTGGAAATTTCGGCAGCGTGGTGAGAGCGGCTTGTGGGTGAGCGACCTGTTTCCACACCTGGCCACGATTGCTGATGACCTCTGCGTGGTACGTTCCATGCGAGGAATCCAGCCGTTGCACGGTCAGCAAGCGTTGCTGCTGCATACCGGCCGAGTGACGGGTGGTGCACCGAGTTTAGGTTCGTGGATCTCTTATGGGCTGGGCAGCGAAAGCCAGAACCTGCCGTCCTATGTACTGCTCAATAACGACTGGATTCCCAACGGCGGTTACGAGAATTTTTCCAGTGCTTTCTTGCCGGCCAATCACGCCGCCACGCTGCTGCGAGCCAAGGGAGCCACGGTAGATAACATCAACCCGGCGGACAAGCTGGCAATTCAGCGCCGTAAATTGCGGCTGCTGGCAGCGCAGGATAAGTCATTTGCCGGGCGAACGTCCGATAGCGTGGCGATAGAATCTGCCATTCGAAATTACGAGACTGCATTTCGGATGCAGTCGGCCATTCCTGAAGTTGCCAGTGTGGCTGATGAAACTGAAGAGACGCTGGCGATGTACGGGGTCGATAGTGATCACGAGCTGAAGCGGTATTATTCGCTGCAGTGTCTGCGAGCACGCAGGCTGGTGGAACGTGGAGTGCGGTTTATTGAGATCACCTGCCCACTCACACACTCCAATAATTCGCCCTGGGATCAGCACGGGAATATCAAGAAGTACCACGAGGAGAACTCGCTGATTACCGGCCAGGCGGTCACGGCTCTGATCACCGATCTGAAGCGTCGCGGGCTGTTGGACCAGACGATCGTGATCTGGGCTGGTGAAATGGGGCGTACACCACACAACCCGAAGATTACTGAGACCTGCGGTCGAGACCATCACGTCAACGGCTACTCCATTTTCATGGCGGGTGGTGGTTTTCGAGGTGGCACGGCGTATGGCAAAACCGATCCTTTTGGTAACAGCGTGGCGGAGAATCCGCTGACGATTCATGACATCCATGCCACGGTGCTACACCAGATGGGACTGGATCATGAACAGCTGACGTTCCGATTTGGCGGTCGCGATGTGAGCTTGACCGATGTCCACGGTCGGGTTGTCGATGAGTTGATTGAATAGTAGCTCAGCACGATTTCAGCGGCTGCTCGCCAGTTGACACATTTTCTTAGGGAGAACCCTTCAGCGTGACAGAAAAAGTCCCAGCTAGGCACGATCGACGTGAATTTCTTTCCAGGTCCACCGCAGCGATTGCGATCCCGACTGTGATTTCTGCCTCGGCACTCGGCCTCGGTGCGACGGTCGCGCCAAGTGATCGGATCACGATTGGCATGATAGGTATCGGACGACAGGCGCGGGCGTACAATCT
>Ga0302132_10000146_pt1 | contig 35573 bp, 26 predicted proteins | sample CB9_321_MG_FD_203113 | JGI IMG/M metagenome (GOLD analysis project Ga0302132, IMG submission 203113) | Marine microbial communities from Western Arctic Ocean, Canada - CB9_32.1 | ecosystem: Environmental > Aquatic > Marine > Oceanic | place: Canada: Western Arctic Ocean | collected 2017-09-19
CCAAGTACCACGAGGGCCTGGGGCCGTTGATCGCCGGATTCCAGTATGCCCGCTTTGGCGACCTCCAGCACGTGGCAGAACTGATCGACGAGGAAACCTGTGCCATCATGATCGAACCGATCCAGGGTGAAGGAGGTGTGCGAATCCCTCCCGAGGGCTTCCTGCAGGGATTGCGGCAACTGGCCGATGACAATGACCTGCTGCTGATCTTCGACGAGGTCCAGACCGGCTGCGGACGAACCGGCAAATGGTTCGGTTACCAGAACTTTGATGTCACTCCGGACGTGATGACGCTGGCCAAGTCGATCGCCGGCGGAATCGCCGGCGGCGCAATGCTGACGACCGCTGAGATTGCTCCCAGCTTGCGGCCCGGCATGCATGCCGCCACCTTTGGCGGTAACCCGATCGCCGCCGCAGCTGGCGTGGCGTCGCTGGAGATGATCGAGCGTGAGAACCTGCTGGAGAACGTGCCCCGGCTGGCCCAGCTGTTCAGATCGCGGTTTGAAGACTTACAGAGCCGCTGCAGTTGGATTCGAGAAGTTCGCGTTATTGGCATGATGGTTGGTATCGAGTTAGACCTTGAGGGTGCCACGGTGGTCCAGCAGTGTCTTGACCAGAAACTGCTAATCAACTGCACACAGGGAAATGTGATCCGCCTGCTGCCCGCCATGAATCTGTCGGACGAGCAAGCCGAGCGGGGCTGTGAGATTCTCTGTGGCGTGCTCGAATCACTGCAGGTTGGATCCAGTAGCGGGTCGGAGTGAAAACATGCGACATCTACTAAGTCTGGAAGATCTGACGCCGCAGGACGCCCGCCAGCTGCTGCAGCTGGCTGTTGACCTCAAAGCCCGTCCCCGGCCACTCGATCCGTTGCCGCTGGCAGGTAAGACGCTGGCCCTGCTGTTTGAAAAACCGTCGTTGCGGACGCGTGTCAGCTTTGAAGCAGGCATGAGCCAGCTTGGCGGTGCCACGATCGTACTTGGCCCCGAGTCAGGCTGGGGTGGCCAGCGCGAGTCTGTCAGGGACTTTAGCCAGGTCCTCAGCGAGTATGTGGACCTGATTGTCTACCGTTCACGTGTCCACCAGTCCCTGCTGGACTTGGCCGAGTATGCAAGTTGCCCGGTCATTAACGGCCTCACGGACCAGTCGCATCCCTGCCAGGCACTGGCTGACCTGTTGACGATCGAAGAAATTCAGGGCGACCTGGCCGGGCAGCATCTGACTTTTGTTGGTGACGCCAACAACGTGGCCCGCAGCCTCGCTATCGGCTGCGGCTTGCTGGGGGGCAGCATGACAGTTGCCGCTCCGCAGAAATACCAGTTCTCAGCTGCCTTTACCGATCAACTGGCTCAACAGTTTCCCCATCTCAGGCTGAATCTCGTCGAGGATCCGACCGCAGCGGTGGCCGCAGCCACGGCAGTCTATACCGATGTCTGGGTCAGCATGGGGCAGGAGAAGGAAGAAGCCGAGCGGGCCCGTGAGCTGGCTGACTACCAGGTCAATGCTGCCCTGATGGCCCAGGCACCAGCCGACGCCATCTTCCTGCACTGCCTGCCTGCCCGCCGCGGGCAGGAAGTCACGGACGAGGTCATGGATGGCCCACAGAGCCGCGTGGTTGAGCAGGCAGCGAACCGTATGCATCTGCAAATGGCCCTGATGGTCTGGTTAAGCGGACTGGGCCAGTGACAGTAACGAAACCTGTTGATTGAAAGTGAACCATGGCAGCCCGCCCAACCAGCTCCGCTCGTCGCGCCAACCAGCTGCGACCGATTCGCATCAAGCGTAACTTTACGCGGTCGGCACCCGGTAGCGTGCTGATGGAAATGGGTAAGACCGTGGTCCTCTGTACGGCCAGCGTTGAGGAGCATGTGCCGGCCTGGATGACCGGCCGCGGCCGCGGTTGGATGACCGCCGAATACAACATGTTGCCGCACAGCACAACGCCACGGCGACGACGGGAACGAGGCAAGACCGATGGCCGGACCATCGAGATACAACGGTTGATTGGACGCAGCTTGCGAGCGGTGGCGAATCTCGATGCGCTCGGTGAACGAACCATCCAGATCGATTGCGATGTCCTGCAGGCCGATGGTGGAACGCGTACTGCCAGTATTTCCGGTGCCCTGGTGGCAGTCGTCGACGCCTTGCGTGCCAGTGGAGTCCGTGTCTCGGCTACCGGCCAGTATCCGCTCAATGACAGCCTGGCGGCGATCAGCGTGGGACTCGTGGCAGGTCGTTGCCTGCTCGACCTCGACTACGAACTCGATAGCGCTGCCGAAGTCGATATGAACGTGGTGATGACCGGCAAGGGCCGCTACGTCGAGATCCAGGGGAGCGGCGAGGAGGCCAGCTTTGATGGAAAACAGCTGGATCGACTGCTGCAGCTGGCCCGCAGCGGCATCAAGCAACTGGGCCAGGCCCAGCAGGATGCACTCGGTCGCCACTGGCCGTTTTGAAGCCAGCCAATCGCCTGACTCGTCCCTACCAGCCTGGCGGTCTGCAGCGGACGAGTTCTAGCGGCCGCCACCACCTTGCTGCATCATCTCGGCCATGTTGCCACCGCCTTCACCACCTTCTCCGCCCATCATGCCTTCCATGCCACCAGCGCCGGTTGCGGTTTCAGGGGGTGTGAAGTCGTAGCGACTGAACAGATCCAGATCGTCGATTTCGTTACGCACGATCAGCTTGCCGCTGCCGTCGATCAACACGAACTCGCCAGGTGCCAGCACACGCCGGTTGCGAGTGCTGCCGGGCAGCTCTTCGCCACCGCGAATATCACCGACGATCAGGTCGCTCTGGAAGTCGAACTGTTCGACCGCCTTGATAACCGACGAGACCGGGTGAGCGTACTCAATATCGATTTGATTGTTGAGCACGCTACCTCGATGGACGGTAAAGGCGTGGGGAACATCGACGCCGCGCAACTCATCCCAGATCACCGGCTTGACGATACCGATCGGTTCCTTGTCCGTGTAGATTCGCTGTTGCGAGTCACGGCTTGCCGTCTGGTACTCGATGCCACCAGCAAAGACCTGGGTTGGCACTGGCACGTAGACCCCTTCAGTCGGGTCACTCCATTCGGTCTCACGGAAGAAGAGTCGGTGCGTGGGGTCACCGTTGCCGTCGTTTAAGCCGGCAAGACGATCAACAACATCCTGGTCGAGGCTACGCAGCGGGGGTGCGACGTGCTGTCGATAGTCCTTGGTCACGTTGATATTGGGATGATTAGGATCTTCCAGCAACAGCTTGACCCGGTACTTGTAGACGTGACCGGGAGTAGCATTGAAATCGAAGAAGCGGACGAGCTTGAATTCGGGAATCTGGCCGCTGAAGGCAGCGCCGCCTCCACCGCCACCCATGCCGCCCATCATTCCACCCATCATGCCGCCGCCACCACCCATCATGTCGCCCATGCCGCCGCCACCCATCATGTCGCCCATGCCGCCGCCACCCATCATGCCGCCGCCACCGCCCTGGCCCGCCGCCGGCCGGCTGGCGCCAGCCGGTTGTGTGATGAATCCACCTGGCAGGTCACTTGGTTGCCCGTCATCGGCCGGGGTCTCGTTCTCCTCGGCGACAGGTTCTTCGCTGACTGCGGGAGCATTCCTAAGCGGGATATCGGGATGTGTCAGCATCTCATCGATTTCACGCATCATCAGTGGGGGAGCGACGAAGGTGATAAAGGGATCGAGATACTGTTCATCGACCAGCTCCCGTGGACTGCCGTCCCAGTCCTTGGTGTAGCCCCGATGCTGGCTGGTATGCGCGATCTGCTCCCATTCGCCATCCTGGATCTGCCGCTGGGGATCGTCCGTGACGTCAACTCGTTCGGCTCGCAGGAACACAAACCGCGGTCGATCACGCGAGGACTCATAACCGCTGGCTCCCTGCAGGACGCGATTGTACTCATCCCACTGTTTCTTGAACGGGAAGACGCCGGTCACACCAACCACGGTGGAAGGCACGCTGACGGCGGTCAACGATGTGTTTGAGGTTTGCTGGTTCATCATGCCTTCCATGCCGGCACCTTCGGAACCCCCACCGGGACCACCGTCTTCCAAATTGGCGGACATCATGCCGGCACCACCCGCGGCTCCACCAGCCGCACCAGCCGCTGCCTGGCCACCACCGGTCGGTAGTACTGTACCGGTCTCGAGGATCTGGTTGCTGCCTGGTCGGAAGCCGATCAGTTTTTTGGGATCAAGTTGACGCGAGGTACCCGAGCCCATCCCGGCCATTCCGCCATCACCTGCTCCACCCATGCCACCCATCATGTTTTCCATGCCACCACCATCTCCACCACCACCGCCGAAGATATCACTGCCAGCGGCCAGGTCGCCCGAGTTCCGCTTGGGCTTGCGGCCAGTCGGCTTCTTCTTGGCTGCTGCCTTAATTTCGGCATCCTTGTCGTCTGCGGTGGGATCGTTCCGCTCGTCCGTCTTCTTGTAGGCCAGGCCTCCGGTGATTGCCACGGCGCGGAGATTGCTGGCAATGTAGAGATTGGGATCGGAGCGGCGCGTGGTCTGACTGGCTGTGGGGGGATCAAAGGGGACAGCTCCGGCGTAGTTCTGCGAGAGGATATCCTGTTCCATTTTGACAACCCGCTCAGGATAATCCTGCGGAGCACTGCGCTGCTGGGAGAGTCCATCCGCGACATCCCAGTTTTCTCGCTCGATAAAGTTGCGAACCTCGCTGCTGGTCTGGCTGAGGGTGTCAGGCGACACGTCTGCATCGAGCCGCTCGGTTGAAATGCCACGTGACACAAGCAACGCGCCGACCAGGACTGCCACTGCCAGCCCGATCTTCTCGATGTGCTGGATCAACAGATTTTGGTCCGTGATGTTGGCACCGCCCTTTTTCCTCGCCATCGTCTTAGCTCCTTGCTAGGTAAGTCGACTCAGATTCGACTTGTCTCGGTTGCTTGTTTCCTGTCGTGGCAGATCCTGGGATCGCCTGTTCTGTTGTTCTGCCTTATTCAGCTCCAGCGGCCGGGACATTGCCATCTGCTGCACCCTGCACAGCGTCGACTTTGGGTTTCCCCAGCTTGCTGGTGTCCGGAGGATTGAAGATGTAGACAATTGCGTAAAGCTCGACTTCTTCATGGTAAGGAAATTCGTCGATCGCCTGCTGGAGGCCAGCCATGCCAGCCATACCACCGCCGCCACCCATCATGCCTTCCATGCCGCCGGTACCTCCGCCACCTTCGCCACCGCCACCCTCACCACCGCCCCCCATCATTCCCATGCCACCGCCACCGCCACCGCCACCGCCCATCATGCCACCCATCATGCCGCCACCACCGCCACCGCCGCCGCCGCGTTGGGCAGTGCTATTGATGCCAACTTGGCGAACCTCGATCGTCAGCGGGGCATTGCCGCAGGCTGCCAGCAGGTCTGGCAGGCGTCGCAGGTCCATTTTGATCCGAATCCGGGTCGGGTATCGCTTGGCGACAGCCAGGTAAGCGTCTTCGGGTTGTTTGTTGTTTGGATTCAGGGCGTTTCGCAGCTTGGCTGCTGCCAGTGGCTGATACTGCCGATCGACATATCGCAAGTCAATTGGATCGTTGGAAGCAACCGCGACTGCGTCGCCACTGGCCACCTCGTCACTGTCATTACCGTCCGAGGTCTCCATGCCAGCTGCCATATCTACAGGTGCTCCACCTTCGGCACCAGCCATGCCACCCATGGCATCCATCATGCCTCCTTCCCCCATTCCCTCCGTGTTCCCGCCACCGGATTCGCCGCTGCGACCACCGCCCGGCAGACGGATCCGCCCTGCCAGCGAGAGCCCCTGGCCTGGCTGAGGTAATTCAATCGAGACGATTTCGGTGACCGCTGCGTTGTAGCGAGCATCGGCCCCCCTGTTCGTCTCGGCAATGACTTCCATCCACTGGTTCAAAACCCAGATGTCTTCCTGGGCGTACATCACCTCCGCCGTGGAGGGTGTTCGGTTTGCCCAACCGAATCTCTGTAACAACTGGGTTTGATTCGCCGGCGACCAAATGACAAGCGAGTCGTCCTCGGTTTTCGAAGTGTCATTGCCACCCTCGGCCGTAGCTGCGCCAGCACCACCGGCAGCTCCACCACCACCGAGGCCATCATCTCCATCACCCCCTGCTGCGGCCTGGGCAGCCCAGTCTGCATCAATCTTCTTGGCCAGTTCTGGCAGCAGCTGGCTGACATAGAGCTTGTAGATTTCGCGATCCCGCTGGGGAGCTTCTTCCACCCGTTGTCCCATTCTCTCCTGCAGCTGCGTCTGCTCATCCGGCGACTGTCCGGGGTAGGGGACGAGGAATTCAATCGGCATTTTTGACGAGAAGCTGTCAATCACTTCGTTGCCCAGGGTTGGCGACCAGATAAACACCTTTTCTTGCCGTGCGTATTGTCGGGCCCAGGCTTCACGTAAGTCGTCCTTGAGATCGTCGATCAGGGCGACCATGCCAGCCTGGCTGAACTCGTTCGGATGCAGCGGGTTGTTGCTGCGGATTGCCTGCAGGCTACTGTAGCTGCCGTTGATCGTGTTCAGGTTGTTTTCGCGTTCCTTGTTCAGCTTGCCGGTGGCCCGGAAAAAAATGAACAGGGACATCACTGTGATCAGTGGGGCGATGATCCAGAAGATGTTCTTCTTGAGGTCCTGCATCGTTTGTGGTCCTGCTTCCTGTTCGTGGGCCGTTGCCCTGATTAAGCCTGCTATTTACATCAGACGCCGGAAAACCGTACCAGGTTCCCGACACTGTTCCTGTTATCCAGCAGCGGCCTCCGCAGCCGCCGGATCGGGCGGAGCGTTAGGGTCCACCGGAGCGTTAGGGTCCACCGGAGCGTTAGGGTCCACCGGAGCATTCGGGTCCACCGGAGCATTCGGGTCCACCGGAGCATTCGGGTCCAGTGGCTGCGAAAAGTCCTTCAAAACAAACGTGATAACACCGGCCTGCTTCATCAGCCGGTACTTCTCGGCCCGTTGCTCAACCGCTTCGGTCGACATCTTCAGTGTGTCGACCACCTGCTGAATGTTCTCCGAGTTGTTCCAGGCCGTTACGAAGTCATTGCGATTGGTAAGGCGATCGGTGACGGTCGTTTCCTTCCAGCTGAATTGCACTGTGAAGTTGTATTTCGTGACCAGGAAAAAGCCGGCCTCAGTAGCGGCGCCACCGGCAGCACCACCAGCTGCAGGATTACCGCCAGCACCTGCTCCACCTCCAGGAACACCGCCAGCACCCGCTCCAGCAGAATCGTCACCAGCCCCAGCTTCACCTCCGTCACCACCGTTGGCCGGCGTCTCCGCATTGGGGTTGGGGATTTGCTCGCTACTCATCGTGCCGTTATCCAGCAGCAGGGCGAAGCCAACACCCAGCTCGTCCATCGTGAACGGACGCAGGTTGCCGTCGGGGTCAGGCAGCATGACCACGCTGTCGGTCAATCGTTGAATCAGTGTTTCCCGTACATGTTGGATGCCGCCAGTACGCTTGTCCTTGTTGAAATAGTGATAGCCGCTCAACTCGATGACCCAGCCCGGCCCGACCGGTCCGCCGGCAATAAAATCGCCGCCTTCTGCTCCCTGTTGACCATTGTCGATCGCGTTTGGATCCTGGTCCTCGAGACCCGGCTGTTCTACTGCCTCATCTGCCTGCCGCTCCTTCAGTGGATCGTGGGTGCTGTTAAATCGCTGCTTCAAGCTCGCAGTGAACCACTCCTCCAGCTTTTCGAAGTACTGAGTTTCGATCGCCTTGACATAGATGTCCGGTCGTTCATCGAAAGGGAACTTCTCCGGATCACGCCAGGTACCAGGCTCGAAATTCGGATCGCGTGGCAAGCTGGCGTTGACCGCGCGGAACAACTCCAGCCACAACAGGCGTCTTTCGTTGTTGCCTACCAGCTCGTCACCGACAGCTGTCAGGTGCTTGAGTTCAGCAAGCTGGCCCTGGTCGTCCGTCAGCAAGTTCGTGCTTTGGGTCCTGGTCGTTTCGGCTTCCGACATCGCTTGCTGCCATTCAGGCCGATGGTCCAGATGGACTTCCTTCCAGGCTCCATAAGCGAAGAAGTAATTGAACGCGCAGGCCAGCATCAAAGTCGCCACGCCTGCCACCACCCATGGTTTCTTGGATTCCACCAGGCGATCAGTAATCACCTCGCGCGGCAGCAGGTTGGTATTCAGCTGGGCTTCGCCGAGGGCCTGTACGCAGAGGCCATAGGCCGGCCCGAAGGAGAAGAAATTGTTACGGAAAGTTGGGTTGTCAGTCACGCTTGAGCCAGACAGGCGTTTGAAGCTGTCGTAGACCTGCAGGTCGTAACCGAGGTTGGATGCCAGGAAGCGACGCAGTCCCGGCAGCTTGATCGTATTACCAAGCAGGATCACTCCCTGGATCTTGGCACGGCGGTCCATCGAGGTGAAGTAATCGATCGAACGCTTGATCTCGGTTACCAGGTCCTGGAAGACCCCACGCATCGCCAGGATGACAGCTTTCTGGTCCTTGATCTCAGCGGCATTTCGCTTTAGGTGCTCCGCCTTGGCAAAGGTCAGCTTCAATTCCCGCGTCATCGCCCGCGTGAAGTGATTACCGCCGAGCGGCAGGCTGCGTGGCCAGGCACGATGCCCGTTGGTGATCACCAGATCGGTGGTCTCGGTACCAATCGAGATCACCACGTAGGAGGGGGGTGGGTCGTCGGAATCGTAATCGAGCGGATCCCTTTCCACGCTGAGATAATCGTAGGAAACCAGGTTGTAGATGCTGAGTGGCGCCAGCTGAACCAGGTCGAGGTCCAGCTCGTGGCCCTCGAAATGTCGCAAGGAACGATCCAGCTGCTCTCGCTTGATAGCGAACAGGCCGACCTCAGCGTCGACCAGCAGTGAGCCTTCCTGCTGGCTTCCGGACATCTTCTGGTAAGTCCAGATCACCTCGTTGAGTTCAAAAGGAATCTGCTGCTGGGCTTCGAATTCAACGATACTTGGCAGCTTCTTGATATCCGACGGCGGTGGCTTGAAGAACTTCGTCAGGCCATCCTGACCCGAGACAGTCACCGCCACGCGGTCCTCCTGGACCTCGTTGCGTTCCAGGAAAGTCTCCAGAGCATCCTTGATCAACTCGTCGCGGTCCGCTTCCGGCTGGCTGAGGATCTTCGGGTACTCAATGTAGTCAAACGAATCGGCTGAGATCTCGCCATCTGGATTGCGTGTGCAACGTAGTGCCTTGAGCGCAAATTGACCGATGTCAATTCCCCAGACTGTCTCTGATTTTGCTTTGCCTTTAGCCATCACGCACTTGCCCTATCAAGGATGAAACACAGACTGTCTGTCACAACCTGTACAGCACTCTCAAATCAACATGACTCCCGTGCCCGGGAAGTATGCAGCCACGTTGCGGCGCGCGAGCTACCGCCGCCGCGTCGTTTCTGTCACGCTAAAAAAGATGTGCCCTGCTTAGTTTTGTGCCGCGACAGTCAGTATGGATGGGATAAAAATGACAGTCCGGGAGGTGATAGAGCAGTATGGCCTGCCTTAACGCCTGTTCCACTAGTGTAATTTAGCCGAGAAAACCGTAAATTGTCAATGTTTGACGGTTAGGATGAGTTACCAGCTCGGATTCCGCTCAACGAACGTAAGTTCCTGCTATTTCATGTGATACGTGCCGGATGAGCCGCCAGCCACTGGCCCCCAAATCAGCTCAATTACTGCCGTCTGGTAGCGGACAACTAGACGGGTGCCGTTGACGACAATTTCCCTTCATACTTTATCGGCTCGCCCGCTGACCGGATCCTAGTCGGACTGACCCTGATGAACTACCAACAACTAGTCATTATCGTGCCCTGTCACAGCCTGGAGGACTTCCCGGTCCATCACCAGGGCGACGATGCTGCTGGTCTGCTGGCCGGCTGGACCGCGCTCTGGCACCCACGTCTGATTGCCTCTGCTCAGTCTCTGCTGGAATGGCAACGGATGGATGATCCGCCCGAGGAGCTGGAGGGGCGGCTGCTGGTAATTCCCTCGGTCAGCGCACAGGATCTGCCGACCGGCTTTATTGATCGTGCCCGCGATTCAGGCGCCACCGTGGTGGCCAACGAGTCGGACCGCTGCGCTTTGATCGAAGCGGCCCTGGCTGGCCTGCCGCCGGCGGCAGCAATCGATCAGGAGCTGGTTGCCGATTTCCTCGCGCTTGGCTATTGCCACCTGCAGATCGAGTTGCTGACCCGGCAAATGCGGTATGCCAGCAACCTCGATGAAATCCACTTTCAGAACCTCGCTGTGGCAGCCGCCAACGCCGCCGTGGAGGGCGAGCTGGATACCGCACGCCAGAAAATCACCGCCTGCTTCGACCTGTTAGGCCAGGAACGCGACCACTACTACGCCGTCGATGCCTACCTGCTGGATGTCACGATGCTGGCTCCCAGTACACTCGGCTCGATGCTCAGCGACCAACTCGCCAGCCAGACTCCGCAGAACCTGCTTGCCAGCAGCCAGCTGATTGAGCAGCTCGCCAGCCAGCATCCCGACAACTTTGCGGCAGTCCGGCAGGGAGTCGACGGTCAACAGCTTGCCCTGATCGGCGGGGCGGTCAGCGAGCGAGCTTGGCCGCTGCTGCCACTCGAACAGCTGCTGGAAGAAATCCAGCAGGGACGTGAAAGCTACCAGCAGCAGCTGGGATACGTACCCAGCGTGTTTGGCCGCTACAGCTACGGCCTGACACCTGTCCTGCCCCAGCTGTTGGTCAAGTCTGGCTACCAAGGTGCCTTCCACGCGACATTCGAGGAAGGCAGTTTTCCCGAAGGGAGCCAGGTCAAGACTCGCTGGGAAGGAGTCGACGCCACCTCGCTGGATGCCATTGCCCGCGTGCCGCTGAATGCCAACCTGCCCGAGACTTTTCTCTCGCTGGCAACCAAGCTGGGCGAATCCATGGATATGGATCATGTCGCCACGCTCTGCCTGGCACACTGGCCGGGGCAGATCAGCCCCTGGTATGGCGACCTGCAGCGTGTTGCTCGGCAGACGGCAGCCCTGGGGCGATTCATGACCGTCGACAAGTATTTCGAGGCGACCGACCTGCCCGGCATCAACGACCGGCTGGATGCAGACCAGTATTCGTCGCCCTACCTCAAACAGGCGATCATCCGGCAGCAACCCGATCCCATCTCACGCTGTGTGAAGTACTGGAGCTGCTTCCATAACCTGCAGCAACTCGAGTCGCTGCGTTTCCTCAGCCGCCTGCTCGGTCAACCAGCCGCCGGGGAATGCTCCCTGCATGAAAAACTGGCCGGCACCCGCCTGTTCGATCCGGTCGGTGCTGACGATCAGAATGGCGAAACAGTAAGTGGGCAGTTGCAGGAACTTGATGAACAGATTCAGCAGGCCAGTCAGCAGGCACTGGAGAGCGTGGCGGCAGGCATTCCACGCAGTGACCTTGCCAGTCGAGCTGGCTACCTGGCCATTAATCCGCACAGCTTTGCTCGCCGCTTCCATTGCCAGGTGAACCAGCTGGACAACCTGCCGGCGATCGAAAAGCCGATCTACGCTGTCAGCCAGCAGCAGCATGACGATACCACCGAACGGCAGGTCGTCTGTGATGTGCCATCGATGGGATTCGCCTGGATCGATGCCGAGCAGGCATCGTCGGCGCCTCGCGAAGATCAGCCGATGGCCGAGGACAACGTGCTCCGCAATGACTTCTTCCAGGTCCTCGTTCATCCCACCAGCGGCGGAATTCAGTCGATCGGTGAATATGGCTCGCGCGGCAACAGGCTTTCCCAGCAACTCTCCTACCGTGAGCCACGACGTCGAAAACCGGGCGCTGCCTGGGAGGACTCGGATGAGCTTGCCAATTACAGTTCGATGCTCGCCGAGAGCGTGGAAATCAGCCAGCTGACCGCCACCGTGGGGGAAATCACCTCACGCGGGAGACTGCAGAATGCAGCGGGTGATGCCGTGGCGGATTTTGAGCAAAAGATGCGAGTCGTGCGGGGAAGTCGCGTGCTGGAACTGGAAATCCACCTCGAGCCGCACGTTGAACTGAAAGGCGATCCCTGGAACTCCTATTTCACCAGCCGCTTTGCCTGGTCTGATGAAAGCGCCCGTATCTTTCGAGATGTCAACCAGACCCGCCAGCCGGCAGTGGCCAAACGACTCGAGGCGCCAGGATATCTCGATATCCAGGAAGATGACTGGCGGACCACAATCCTCACCGCCGGACTGCCGTTTCATCGTCGGATCGGGTTCCGCATGATCGATAGCCTGCTGATCGTGCGCGGTGAAACCTGCCAGGACTTCAAGCTCGGCATCGGTATCGATCTTACCCACTCGTTGCCCCAGGCCTCCAGCTGGCTGACCACGCCGCCGTTGTTGTTCCAGCAGGCTGCCCCGCCGGCAGGTAACTCCACCAGCTGGCTCTTCAACCTCGATGCTCGCAACGTGGTTGCCACATCCTGGCAACCACTGCTTGAAGAGGGAGAGCCTGTCGGGTTTACCGTGCGACTGCTGGAAACCGCCGGACGGGCCGGCAAGGTGAGTGTGGGGGCCTTCAGGAATGTGGCCGCAGCGGATCAAAGAGATTTCAAAGGAGAGTCGCTCGGTCCCTGCCGGATTGAAGAGGGACGGGCCGTGGTGGAAATGGCCGCTGCTGAGTGGCTGGAAGTGGAAATTCGCTGGGATGACTGAGCGTCAGAAGCAGGAGCAGGAGCAGATGGTGGCGCTGTTGGATCGAAGGATAGCCCGACAGGCGCCGCGCAGCTGGACGTCGGCAAGCACACCTGCCAGCGAGACCATGCCTGTCAGCCAGCCATGCCGCCTGCCATAGGAATGCCATGATCGTAACCATCGACGGACCAGCTGGAGCAGGCAAGAGTAGCGTGGCTCGGCAAGTCGCCCAGCAGCTGGGATACCAGTTTCTCGATACCGGCGCGATGTACCGCAGCGTGGCACTGCTGGCAATCGAAAATGGTGTCGACTGGGCCGATGAAGCTGCCCTCGCCAGCCTGGCCCAACAACTGAAGATAGAATTCTGCGACCAGCAGGTGCTGCTGGATGGCAGAGATGTAAGCCAGCAGATACGAGGGACGGACGTGACCCAGAATATTCACCAGGTGGCAGACAAGCTGACGGTCCGCCAGGCCCTGCGGGTGGTCCAGCGGCGACTGGCTGATTCGATCGATGTCGTCACCGAAGGACGCGATCAAGGATCCGAGGTTTTCCCCCAGGCCGAGTGCAAGGTCTTCCTCGATGCATCGGCCCAGGAGCGAGCTCGACGACGCTGCCAACAGCTTGAGGAGCAGGGGCAGGTGGCCAGGTTTGAGGAGATTCTGCAACAACAGCAGGACCGTGACCGGCGGGATGCGAGCCGACCAGTCGGTGCTCTTAAGGCGGCTGCGGATGCCCTGCACCTGCAGACCGATGGCATGTCTGTTGATGAGGTGGTAGACGAACTGGTCACGCTCGTTCGGCAGCGACTGGCGACGCCGGCAGATGACCAGGCGGGAGAGGACAGCGAGCAGTGAAACGAACCTGGATAAAACGACATGGATATCGTTTCCTGCGAGCCGTTTCACGGTTGATCGGGATCGTTCTGTTTCGCTACCGATGTTATGGCCGAGAGAATGTGCCCCTGCAGGGTGGAGCACTGGTCTGCAGTAACCACCAGAGCATGTTTGACCCGTTTGTGGTGGGGATGGTGAGCGAGCGACGGATGAATTACCTGGCACGCAAGTCGCTGTTTCGCTTTTTCTTCATGCGCTGGTTTATCGAGTTCCTCGATGCGATCTCCATCGATCGAGATGGGCTCGGGCTTGGCGGTGTGAAGCAGACCTTGACCCGCATCCGGCGCGGTGAAATTGTGCTGCTCTTTCCCGAAGGGACTCGCACCCGGGATGGCAGCCTGAAAAATCTGAAACCGGGTATCTGTACGCTGATGCGGCGTGGTAAAGTGCCGCTTGTACCGGTCGGCATGGATGGGCCCTTCCATGCCTGGCCCCGCTCAGCAAGATTTCCCAGCCCCGATGTGGTGCGGGTCGTGATCGGGGAGCCGATCCAGCCGAGCCAGATCGCGGAACTTAGCGACGAGCAACTACTCGATCTACTCAGCCAGCGGATGCAAAAGTGTCTGCTGGAAGCGAGGCAGCGAAGACACAGGAGCTTGCGACTCGGACAGGCATAAGCCCTTTGACAGGTTCCTCCCCAAGCGAGTAGATTTCTCCTAGGGACGCGCCAGGACTGGGAACTGGTGTTGTCCAAAGTTCGGATGGATGGCCGAGTGGTCGAAGGCGGCAGTCTTGAAAACTGCTGTACGCGGAAGCGTACCGGGGGTTCGAATCCCTCTCCATCCGCTGATCGCGCGGGGACGGCAGATCGCCTCAGGCGGCCCGCCGATGTGGCTCGATAATCTCCGCAAGAACCGTCTTTTCGACCGTTCCGTCCGCCTTGCAGAATTCCAGCTCGTCCTGTTTGGCAAGCCAGATTGCCTGCAGCTGCCCGTAGCTGTAGCGACGACCACAATAAAAGCCGTCGGCAATCAACAGCGTCTCCTCGATCCTCGCATCCGCAACCGCTCCGTGATCTGCGAACAAACGCTCAATGTGGCTACGTATCGCCTTGCTCAGATTTAACTGCTCCATCACGACCATGCCCGTCCTGGGTGTTTTACCCATCGCTTCAGATATCGCGAACAACCGCCCGGCAAGAGCTCTGCCGACAGTCAGCCGCGGACTTTTCGTTGCATCGACGTGCGCTGGCCATTTCGTCCCCTCAGCGGTCATCTGCCGGCAAGTTCCTCGTAGTTTGCCTCGCCTGCCAGCCTTCCGTTGTTTCCCAGCCCGCGTGCGTTGTGATTCATATCCGCTAAGATAGTAGAGATGGCCCGAGTATCTGCTGCTCCACTGAGCAGCTGCTGGAGTGGCCGCTGCCAACTGCACCCTGACGAGAACACCATGCGATTTATCCTTATCGGCGGCTTCCTCGGTGCCGGCAAGACGACCACCATCGCTCGCCTGGCCAGCCACTACCAACAGCAGGGATTGCGTGTCGGCATCGTCACAAATGACCAGGCGGATGACCTCGTCGACACCCACAACCTGCGGGCACAGGGGTTCTCGGTGGGTGAAGTTGCCGGGGCCTGCTTCTGCTGCCACTTCAACGACCTGACGGAGACCGTGGCGAAACTGGATCAGGATGGACATCCGGACGTGGTGCTGGCCGAGCCGGTAGGAAGCTGCACTGACCTGGCTGCCACCGTCCTGCAACCGCTGTTGCAACTCTACCCAGACCGTTTCCAGGTGGCTCCCTACGGAGTCATCCTCAAGCCCAGCCATGGTCGCAAGATCCTCCGAAATGAGACACAGGGTGGCTTCTCACCCAAGGCCGCTTACATTTTTAGCAAGCAGCTCGAAGAGGCGGATTTTATCCTCATCAATCGCATCGACCAGCTCTCCAGCGAGGAGGTCGACGAACTGCAGCAGTTGCTTGAGGAACATTATCCCGGTGTTCCGGTCCTGCAAATCTCGGCTCGTGATGGTCTCGGCTTTGAGGCCCTGCTGGAATTCCTGCAACGACCCGGCGAGGCAGGTCGCCGCATCCTGGAACTCGATTACGACATCTATGCCGAGGGTGAAGCCGAGCTGGGTTGGCTCAATAGCAGCTTGCAGCTGGAGTCGGACGAGCCGTTTTTGATGGACGACCTGCTGTTGGCTATCATCGTGCAGCTTCGTGGCCAGTTCGCCGAGCTTTCTGCCGAGACGGCGCACCTCAAGGCGATCGGCATCTGGGAGGGTTACCACGGCGTGGCCAACCTGGTCAGCAGCGACTCGCCCGCCGAATTGTCACTGGCCTCGGATTGTCAGACCCACAAGCTCGATTTGATCGTCAACGCTCGAGTGGCGATGGACCCTGTTGAGTTGGAAAAGCAGGTGCGGCAGGCGATCGAGCAGGTGCTTGACCAGTTCCATGCCAGCGCGACGTACGGTGACACCCAGAGTTTCCGTCCCGGCCGCCCGGTGCCAACGCACCGCATGACTGCTCCCTAGCCGGCGGCTCGAGTGATGTAGCAGCAGATGTGGCCGCCTGCCGATCGGTTGTGCTGCGCCAGATATCGGTCGGGTCCTCATCGGCTGTCACTCAACGAACCGGCTATGCGTTCTCAGCCAGCATCTGCAGGAAGGTGCGCATCAATGGCGCGTTATCGTGCCAGGTACGTGCTGTCACGATGTGATCTGAGACAACGGTCGCCTGGTCGACGTACAGCCCGCCACCCTGCTCAGCGTCCCTGGCGCACTTGGCCACCGTCGTCACCTGCCGTCCCTGGATGATGTCGGCAGCGGTCAGGATCTCGATGCCATGGCAGACGCAGGCAATCGGTTTGCCCTGGTCCGAGATGCCACGTACCACGCGACTGAGGTCCTCGTCATATCTCAGATACTCGGGAGCCCGGCCCCCGGAAATGAAAGCGCCGGCATAGTCATCTGCCTTGGCATCGGCAAAGGCCACTGTGGCCTGGATAAAATAGCCGGGGCGTTCCTGGGTGATGTCCCAGGGGATGCTGGAATCCGGCGGTATTTCATGCAGCACGGTGTGATAGAGTCGGGCTTCGGGTCCCGCCACATCGACTTCGAAACCGGCCTCCAGCAGGCGAAAGTAGGGATAGAAGGTGTCGAGTGCCTCGGTGGCATCGCCCAGCGGCATGAAGATTCTGCTCATGGTCTCGTTCAACCTGGAATAATTTGGTCTGGAACTGCGCCGTTCAGCAGCGAACAGCTGTCACAAAAAAACCGCGGGTGCCGGCCAACCAGGTCAGCACCCGCGGTATGTACTTTACAGGGTACAGTCCACGCTCGGCATCATGCTAGATGCCGTAACCGTTCTGGTACTCCTTGCGGACAATGTTGTCGACTTCCGGTGCATTGGTTGCCACCAGCTTCTTGGCATCCCATTCGATTTTCTTGCCGGATGCCCAGACAGCCAGGTTGCCCAGCAGGATCACCTCGGTCAGCGGGCCAGCGTACTTGGCAAAGTTCGACCGCGGAGCCGGTCCACCCTTGATCGCATTGGCGTACTCGGTGAAGTGCCCAGGCGATTCGGTAATCTCCACCGTGGGAGACTTAATCGTCGCTTGCGGAATCCACTCACCCTCCGACAACACGCCGGTGTAATTGGTATCCCAGCCATAATCGCCAGGTGACAGCAGCGTCCCCTGGTCACCGACCATCAGCGAGCCGGTGTTGAGGATATTGCGGTACTTGCCCGGATCGACCTTGGTTCCCTTGCTGTCAGTCAGCAGGTTTGGCGGGGGCAGCAGCTTGGCAGCAGGCTTCTTGCCGCCATCGTACCAGACCAGCTTGACTGGTCCGCGATCCCCCAGGGCCGGGAATTCAAAGGTGATCACCGACCAACCTGGATAGGTCTGCTTATCGTGTCCGTCGGATTCCGCCACCACCGAGGTGGGGTCCTTCAGGTTCAGTGCCATAAAGGGCAGGTTGAGTGTATGGCAGGCCATATCGCCAAGAGCACCGGTACCAAAGTCCCACCAGCCACGCCATTTAAAGGGATGGTAATCGGGAGCATATTCGCGGAATTTTGCCGGCCCGAGGAATTCTGCCCAGTGAATATGATCCGGAGCAGTACCTTCCTTGGGCTTCACATTGCCTTGTGGCCAGACAGGTCGATTGGTCCAGACATGAACTTCACTGACCTTTCCGATCAGGCCTGCTTCGACCAGAGCAGCGGTCTTTCGCAGGTTGCTCGAGGCGGTCCCCTGGTTTCCCATCTGGGAGTGCACGCCATGTTTTTTGGCAAGCTCGCCCAGTACGCGAGCTTCTTCGATGGTGTGCGACAGCGGCTTCTGTGTGAAGCAATGCTTGCCCGCCTTGATCGCCAGCGAACTGGCTGGGGCGTGCGAGTGGTCGGGAGTGCTGACTGTGACGGCGTCAAAGCTGTCAGCAACTTCGTCGAACATCTTGCGATAGTCGTTGAACTTCTTGGCCTTGGGCCACTTGGCAGCCGCCTTGCCGAGGTTGTTGTCATCAATGTCACAGATCGCGACCACGTTGCCGTGACGGGCTGCATCGTTGGAGTCGCTTTGGCCCTTGCCCATCACACCGATGCAGGCAAAGTTGATTTCTTCGAGAGCCGATGTGCTGGGTGCTGCCTGCACGCCACCCGCTACCCAGTAGCCCATGCCGGCAGCTGCAGACGACTGCAGAAAACGTCGGCGATTTTTTCGTGTCGTCATGTCGTTCACTCCCTCAGAGGTGTTTCCCGTCGTGGGTCATGTGATTTACGACGGGTAAAATCGTATCCATATCCTATCCAGATTATCGCACCGGTTTCGGCTGTCAAGCTGAACCTGATGAATCACTCCAGCGCTGCCAGATCCTGCCTGCCTGGCAGCGAGGGGCCGGCACCATGTCGAGTCACACAAATCGAGGCTGCCTTGTTGGCAAAAGCGACCGCTGCATCGATCGAATCACCCTCTGCCAGCCGCACTGCGAGGGCGCCATTGAAGCAATCGCCTGCCGCCGTGCTGTCAATTGCCTGCACCGTCCGGGCAGCAAACAGCTGCTCCGTTTCGCCAACCAGTACCGCCCCCTGGCTGCCCAGCGTGATGATCACCGTGGCCGGTCCGCGTTGCTGAATCTGCCTGCCAGCCTCGATAGCCTGCTGCTGGCTGCCGACCGGCAGGCCACTCAGCTGTTCCGCTTCCAGGGCATTTGGCGTGATCACGTCCAGCTCGCTCAGTAACTCCTGGTCGTCTGTCAGCTGGCTGGCCGGTGCAGGATTGAGGATAGTCAGCAGGCCGTGCTGGCGAGCCAGTTCGAGTCCCCGCGCGACTGTCTCGACCGGCACCTCCAGGCTGGCCAGGAAAATGGTCGCCTGCTGCCAGGCTGAGCTGGGCAGCTGCTCAAGATGGTCGGGCCGGATCAGGGCGTTGGCCCCCGGCGCGACACTGATACAGTTTTCGCCCTTGGCGTCGACCAGGATCGCTGCCACTCCACTGGAGCTGCCGGGGATTTCCAGCACCTGCTCGCTGCAGATGTTCTCAGCGGCCAGATTGTCTCGCAGGCTGCGTGCCAGCGGATCGTCACCAAGTGCCGCCAGCAGCATGACCGGAGATTGGCCCAGGCGGGCAGCGGCCACGGCCTGATTGGCTCCCTTGCCGCCCGCCAGCTGGCGGAATTCCCCGCCCACCACGGTCTCACCGGGCCGCGGGATGCGCTGGCCGTGGACCACCAGGTCCATGTTGATCGAGCCGAGTACGATAATCTCCGGATCCGCCATGCCGATCCCTGTCCGCAGCAGCTTAGCCCCTGCTGCTGTCCTGGCGAACGTCGGTTGGTTTAGCTACCGCAACAGTCGCTTCCAGTTCTGTCGGCGACCGCTCTCTCTGTTCCGTGCCTGATACGACCCACGGGCCGGGTGAATTATCTTCCACCAGTTGAGTCAGTTCATCGGCATCGATCGATTCGATTTCAAACAGCCGCAGGGCGATTGCTTCCAAGGCCTGGTAACGGCTCTGCAGAATGCCGCGGACTGTCTCCAGTGAGTTGTCGATGATCAGCTTGACCTGCTCGTCGATCTGCTGGGACGTTTTCTCGCTGTGCGATGACCGCAACGAATCCTCATCACCGGTCGCCAGGAAAAGGGACTGGGAGGCCTGCCGATAGTTGACTCGGCCCAGCTGGCTCATGCCGTATTCCATCACCATGCTGCGAGCAATTGACGTGGCCCTTTCCAGGTCGTTGCTGGCGCCGGTGGAGATATCGTCAAAGACCAGCTCCTCGGAAACCGTGCCAGCCAGCAAGACGTGAATTCGACATTCCAGTTCGGTCTGTGTCATCAGGTACCGGTCGCCCTCGGGTCGCTGCAGCATGTATCCGAGTGCTGCGAAACCGCGTGGGATGATCGAGACCTTGTGGACCGGATCGGTGTCAGGAAGGCTGAAGGCGACCAGCGCATGGCCGCTTTCGTGGTACGCCACGCGCCGCTTCTCTGACTTGTTCATGACCCGCTGCTTCTTTTGCAGCCCAGCGGTGACTCGCTCTACGCTCTCGTTAAACTCTTCCATGCCGACCGCATCGAGTTCTCGACGGGCAGCCAGCAGGGCAGCTTCGTTGACCAGATTGGCCAGGTCGGCTCCTACGCAACCGGGTGTGATGGAGGCAATCTGGCCGAGATCGACACTTTCATCCAGCTTGACTGTCTTGACATGCACCTTGAGGATCTGCTGCCGCCCCAGCACGTCCGGCCGGTCGACCAGGATCTGCCGGTCAAAGCGGCCCGGTCGGAGCAGGGCCTGGTCGAGTGTCTCGGGGCGATTGGTCGCTGCCACCACGATCACGCCGTTGTTGGAGCTGAAACCATCCAGCTCGACCAGCAGGGCATTCAGTGTCTGCTCGCGTTCGTCATGGTTGTTGACGGCTGAGCCGCTGCGGGTTTTACCGAGCGCGTCGAGTTCATCAATGAAGATAATGCAGGGTGCCTTGCTCTCGGCCTGCTGGAACATGTCCCGCACTCGGGCCGCACCAACTCCGACAAACATCTCCACAAAATCACTGCCCGACATGCTAAAGAAAGGCACATCCGCCTCGCCGGCAATTGCCTTGGCGAGCAGCGTCTTGCCGGTTCCTGGGGGACCAACCAGCAAAACTCCTTTGGGAATCCTGCCTCCCAGTCGCTGGTAACGTTCGGGAGATTTGAGGAAATCGACTACCTCGCGAATCTCCTCCACCGCTTCTTCGATCCCAGCCACATCGCCAAAAGTTGTTTCCAGGTCCTGCTGGGCCAGTAAACGCCCCCGGCTGCGACCGAATTGCATTGCCGAGCCGGTACCCATCCGCTTCAGCGCGAGGACCAGCATCAACAGCACCGCTCCCATGATCAAGAGGAATGGCCAGATGCGGGCCAGGCCAGATTCATTGGCCCCCTCGTACTTGATGTTGTGCTGGTCAAGCAAGGCGGTCAGCTTGTTCTTGGATTCTTCGCTGTTGACGCGATTCACCCGCAATTGCACCTCGCTCGACTCGTCTTGCTGCTCTGGACCGGACATTACCTGCCGATCGGCGACCGCCCAGACAACTTTTTCACCCAGCTGGACGTCACGTAGACGACTGTAGCGAATCGTCTCCAGCTGATTCTCGGTCCCCTCGGCAACCTCGAGTCCGACCGCTTTGTCCGCCAGGGAACCGTCATAGGTTGTCCGGCTGCTGCCCACGACCAGCTGTTTCAGCTGGGGATAATCGAGTTCGTAGACGTTGGCCCAGCTGTACCAGTAGATACCAAGCAACAGTACGATGCCGCCCAGCAGAAAATACCGTAAGTTGGATGGACTGGAAGAGTTGCCATTGCCCCCCGGTGAATTGCGGTCTTCTGTCACCTGTCAGCTCCCCTCTGCCTTACTTTCCATGCGGCGAAGTGATCGCGCCACCGTCCAGTCTAGGGCCTGTCGGCGCGGATAGCGAGCAGGGACGTGGGTACATCAAGGGCTCAGCGACCGCTAAACTATAGGTCGCTGCCGGTACGATCCCTATCACCGTTAACTTGCCTTCCCTGCTCGTATGAACAACTCGGCTCACCAGGTCGTCGTGCTTGGCTCCACTGGGAGCATCGGTGTCAATGCGCTGGAAGTGATCGCTGCCTCCGCCGGGCGTCTGCAGCTGGTGGGCCTGAGCGGCCACTCGCGACTGGACCTGCTGATTGAGCAGGCCCAGCAGCATCGACCGCGCTGGATTGCTGCCAGCGATCCGGATTTGGCGTCACAGCAGGATTGGAAACAGCTGCCTGGGGAGTGCCAGCTGCTGACTGGCCAGGAGGGGATTCAGCAGATGGCCAGCGACCCGGAGGTGGAGACCGTGCTGGTGGCAATTGTCGGCAGCGCAGGCCTGATGGGAACCTGGTCGGCTCTGGAGTCAGGCAAGCGAGTGGCACTGGCCAACAAGGAATCGCTGGTTATGGCAGGTGGACCGGTGACGGAGCTGGCGGCCCGCCAGGGTGGCAGTATCGTGCCGGTCGATAGCGAACATAGTGCCATTTTCCAGGCTCTCGAAGGTCAGCAGCGGAGCGAACTGCAGCGCATCATCCTGACAGCCAGCGGAGGTCCTTTTCGTGAATGGACCGCGGAACAGCTCGAACAGGTCAGCGTCGAAGATGCCCTGGCACATCCGACGTGGCAGATGGGACCCAAGATTACAGTCGATTCGGCAACCATGATGAACAAGGCCTTCGAGATCATCGAGGCCCGCTGGCTGTTCGATATCCCCGAGGATCAGATCGATGTGCTGATTCATCCCCAGTCCCTCGTCCACTCGATGGTCGAATTCCAGGATGGCAGCCTGCTGGCTCAACTCAGTCCTCCGGACATGAAGTTGCCCATTCAGTATGCACTCAGCTATCCTCATCGCTGGGACGGACCGGCCGAGCGGATGGACCTTTCCAGGGCCTGGCAGCTGGAATTCAGCCCGCCCGATCCGGAGCGGTTTCCGGCCCTCGAACTGGGCCGCGAAGTAGCACGCAGCGGTGGCACCAGCGGTGCCGTGCTGAATGCAGCCAACGAGTCTGTGGTTGCCGAGTTTCTAGGCGGGCGGCTAAGATTCAACGAGATCGTGCCAGCCTGCCGCGCCGTGCTGGAGCACCATGATTTTGAGTCGCACCCCAGTTTGGAACGACTCGTGGAACTTGATCGCTGGGCGCGTGAGGAGATCACGAAGTGGAACTGTCGTTGATTGCAGCTTCGTCAGCCGTCTGGCTGACAACCACGATTGCCATCATCAAGGCCATGTTGGGGCTGGGCTTCGTGATCTTTGTACACGAACTTGGTCACTTCCTCGTCGCCAAGGCATGTGGCGTGAAGTGTGAGAAGTTCTATGTCGGCTTTGATGTGCCGATCAAAATAGGCCCGCTGCGATTGCCCGCTGCCATCTACAAGGTCCAGTGGGGTGAGACCGAGTACGGGATTGGAATCATTCCACTCGGCGGCTATGTAAAGATGCTGGGCCAGGACGACAACCCGCTGAATGCAGAACAGGAAGCCGAGCGGACCCGGCTGCCAGCCGAACAGCAGGATCAGTCGGCCACGGACGAGACCGAGCAGCCAGCGGCAGCGGAAGCAGCGGAGATGCCGGCGGTGGCTGCTGAGCAGCCCGAGCCAGAGCAGTCTGACGTGGGGCGGCAGGTCGATCCACGCAGCTTCGTGGCCAAGAGTGTGCCCCAGCGGATGGCCATCATCTCGGCCGGCGTGATCATGAACCTGATTTTCGCCGTAATTTTTGCCACCGTCGCCTACAAGATGGGCGTCCAGATTATGCCCTGCGTGATCGCTGGCACTTCACCTGGCGATCCGGCCTGGGAGCAGAACTTTCCCTCCGGCTCCAAGATCGTGCAGATTGGACGCGACGGTGAACCGGACCAGAACCTCCGCTTCACCTGGGAATTGCGTTACAAGGTTGCAGAAAGTGGCATCGGCTCAACCATCCATCCGCTGGACCTGCTGTTGCAGTATCCGGACGAATCTTTGCACTGGCATACCATCTCGGCCTCGCCTCGACTCAAGGACCGGCTGAATGTCGTCTCCCTGGGAGTTCGGCCGCCGATGGCGTCGCAGCTTTCCAACCAGCTTGCCGTGCATCGCGGCACAGCAGCGGCCAGGTCCCAGCCAGCACTGGCTGGCGGCGACGTGATCACCGCTGTCAACGATATTCCGCTCGCACAAGCAGACGGTTCCGAGTCCTTCCTGGGACATGAACTGCTGGCAGCCCTGGCAACCAGGCTGGACCAGCCAGTGGTGATGACGGTTCAGCGAGCGGCAACTGGCACAGTCCAGCAGATCACTGTTCCGCCAGCTCCGCTGATGCAACTTGGGCTGGAAATGGAGATCGGACCTATCGTCTCAATCCGCAAGGACTCGCTCGCCGCCAGGGCAGGGTTCCAGGTTGGGGACAAGCTGGTGTCCTTGGAGGGAGCACCGATTGGCGATCCAGTCACGCTACCACAACGACTTCGTGCACTGGCTGGCAGCGCGCTGGAATTCGAGGTGCAACGATCTACTGATGAGCTGGTCACGCTGACGACCGATCCGCTACCGCTCGAAGTACAGGTGCCCTACATGGGGCCCTTGCCAGTTGCCTCGATCGAGTCGCTGGGGATAGCCTACGACGTGAGCTCCACGGTGGCTGCTATTGAGCCAGGCAGCTCGGCGGCCGAAGCAGGCCTGCCGGTCGGTAGCACGATCCTGGAGGTGCAATTCAAAGTCCAGGGGAAGGAAAACCAGGATTATGCCGAGGCGGTCTTTTCCAGTTCCTACCAGCAGCCAGTCCAGTTGAATGAACAGGGCAGTAACTGGCTCGGCGTCCACAGGAAGCTCCAGCGGCTGTTGCCCAATACCGAGGTGCTGCTGACCTACAGCAAGCTTGGCACAACCGGTTCCATCACGCTGGCAACGCGCCCGGCGGACGATCTTTACTTCAGCGACCGTGGACTGGTGCTGGTTGGCCTCTCCGGTATTCACATGGCTGGCTCGCTCGGCGAGGCCATCTCGCTGGGCTTCCGGGAGACAGCCGAGAAGCTGACCGAGGTGGCTCGCGTGCTCAAGATGTTGGTCACCCGCGATGTCTCGATGGACAAGCTGGGTGGGCCCATCACGATCGTGCGTGTGATGGGAGCGGAAGCATCGATCGGATTTCCTCGGCTGCTGCTGTTTCTCACTTTCCTGAGTGCCAACCTGGCAATCCTCAACTTCCTTCCGATTCCAGCACTCGACGGTGGCCACATGGTGTTCCTGATCATCGAGGCAATCACCGGTAAGCCGGTCGACGAGCGAGTGCAGGGAGTGCTGACGCTGATCGGCGTCCTGCTGCTGTTGCTGTTAATGGGCTATGTGATCTTCAACGACATCCTGCGGATCTAGCCGGGCTGCTGGCTGCTCTTGTCGATTTCGCCGCCGATCGGGTACATTCGCCCCATCGCAGCAGCAGATGCCACCAGCTGGGGAAAGGATTCCAGCGTGACCAGCTTGACCCTCGCAGAGATTGCCGCCCAGCTGGGTGGCGCGCTGAACGGTGATTCGACGATCCGTGTCAGCGGAGCGAATATCATCCGCGACGCCGGCCCCGGCGACCTGACGTTTGCCCTGGGGCCGAAACATCTCGAACAGCTTGCTGCCAGCCAGGCAGCGGCAGCCATTGTCCCGCGGGGTCTGTACACCGGGAGCCTGCCGGTGATCGAAGTTGATGAACCGGAAGCGGCATTTATCCAGATCGTCAGGCAGTTTCGACCAGTGGATCAGGTCCCCAGCAGGGAGATCAGTCCGGCGGCAGAGGTGCACCCCACCGCCAGCATCGCGGACGGTGTCACGATCGCTGCCGGTGTCATGATCGCTGCCGATGTCCGGATTGGAGCAGGCAGCCAGTTGCATAGCGGCGTTCAGGTCATGACCGGGGTTACGATCGGGGCGAATTGCCTGATCTTTCCGCTGGTGACGCTCTACCAACATACCGTGATTGGAGATCGCGTTGTGCTGCATGCCGGCGCCACGCTGGGAGCCTATGGTTTCGGTTACAAGGCTGGCCAGCAGGGGCTGGAATTATGCCAGCAACTTGGCAATGTCGTGATCGAAGATGATGTTGAAATAGGATCCTGCTCGACAATTGACCGCGGTACTTACGGCGCCACCAGGATTGGTGCCGGCACCAAGATCGATAATCAGGTCCAGGTCGGTCACAACTGCCTAATCGGAAAACACAATCTGCTGTGTGCCCAGGTGGGGATCGCAGGCAGCACCAGCACGGGTGACTTTGTCGTCATGGCTGGCCAGGTGGGAATCAAGGACCACGTGCATATTGGCGAGCACGTGCAGATTGGTGCACAGGCAGGCATCATGGAAGACCTGGCTGCCAATGCCAGTTATGTCGGCAGCCCAGCCATGCCGGAACGTCAACAGATGAAGATTTTTGCCGTGATGCGACAGCTGCCTGAGATGCGAAAGCAGATGCGGGTATTGCAGCGGGAACTGGATGAACTTCGAGATGGGCTGGCAGGCGATGATCAGGCCGCCCAGGATGCCGCCTGATGAGCTTGCCGCAACTCTCAACGGATCGTACAGCTCGCGTCGGCCTACTGGCTGGCTGGGGTGACTACCCGCGACTGGTGGCCGCCGCCTTGCAGGCTGAGGGTGCCGAGGTGTTCGCCATCGGAGTGCGAGGACACGTCTCAGCAGGCTTGCAGGACCATTGCCACTCGTATCGTGAAATCGGTATCGCCCGGCTGGGCGCGGCAATTCGGTTCTGGCGCCGTCATGGCGTAAGCAGCGCCATCATGGCAGGTAAGATTCACAAGCTGGCACTCTTTCGCCGTGGCTCCTGGCTGCAACACCTGCCAGATTGGGAAACGCTGCGGACATTTGCCCCACACTGGATCACCCGTACAGAGGATCGTCGCGATGACACGCTCGTGCATGCCTTGATCGGCAGCTTCGAGCGGCACGGAATCCACTTCCGCCCGGCTACCGATTTCCTGCCCGAGCTGCTGGTGACCGCGGGTCCGATCGTGGGACGGCTCTCCGCCGCCCAGAAACAGGATGTCGATTTTGCTTGGCAACACGCCAAGCAACTCGGCGCCCTCGACGTCGGCCAGACGGTGGTGGTCAAGGGACGTGCCGTGCTGGCACTCGAGGCAATCGAGGGGACCGACCAGTGCATCAAGCGGGCGGGCGAGTTGTGTCCGCAGGGTGGCTTTACAGTGGTCAAGGTGGCCAAACCGCAGCAGGATATGCGCTTCGATGTTCCCACCATCGGCCTCGGGACTATGCAGACGATTGCCGATGCCGGTGGTGCTGTGCTGGCTGTCGAAGCTGGCCGCACGATAGTTATTGACCAGCCGGCGCTGGAGAAATTCGGCCGCCGTCACAAGGTCAAGGTGTTCGGCCATCTCGATGCCGACCAGAAAGCCCAGCCCCGCGCCGCCTGACTGCTACCCCTTGCTGATCGCTTGTGGCTATGATGGCAGCTTGGCTGGGAATCTCCGGCTGCACCACCAGGAATCAGGGAGAGCGATATGGCGCTGCGAAACTGGCTGCTCCGATCGATATGCTTGACACTCGGCATCCTGCTGATCAGCGATTCGCTGGTTGGCGATGATTGGCCCCAGTGGCGCGGACCCCAGCGTGATGGCGTCTGGCGGGAGACGGGCATTATCGACAAGTTTGCCAGCGAGCAGATTCCGCTGGCCTGGAAAGTCAAGGTTGGTCCGGGCTACAGCGGGCCAACTGTCGCTGATGGACGGGTCTTCCTGACAGACCGACTGGTGGAGCCTGAGCAGGTCGAACGGATCCACTGCTTTGATGAAAAGACGGGTCTGCCAGTCTGGCAGATAAGTTACTCCGCCGAATACTCGATTGGTTACAAGGCAGGTCCGCGGGCCGCTGTTACCGTGCATCAGGGACGGGCTCTGGCGCTGGGGGCGATGGGACATCTGCACTGCCTGGACGCTGCCACTGGTACAATTCACTGGGTCAAGGACCTCAACCAGGACTACCAGATCGTGATGCCGATTTGGGGCATTGCCGCAGCACCGCTGGTCGTTGGAGATACTGTCATTCTGCATATCGGGGGCAAGGACGCCTGTATTGTGGCACTCGACCTCGAGAGTGGTGAGCAGCGCTGGACGGCGCTGAATGATCGAGCCAGTTATTCCTCGCCGGTGATGGTTCAGCAGGCTGGCAAACCGGTCGTCATCTGTTGGACAGGTGACAGCGTCTCCGGATTGGCCCCCGACACCGGCAAGGTCCACTGGCGACACCCCTTTCCTCCCTCGCGCATGCCGATCGGAATTGCCACGCCTGTGGTGCATGGCCCGGATGTCTTCCTGACGTCATTTTATGACGGCTCGATGATGCTGCGGCTGGACCAGAAGAAGCTGGCAGTCAGCCAGCTGTGGCGAAAAGTGGGCGGCGACGAACGCAATACGATCGGGCTGCACTCGATCATAAGTACGCCAATTCGGCTCGAGGGCCACCTCTACGGTGTCGACAGCTATGGTGAGCTGCGCTGCCTCGATGCGGCCACCGGAGCACGTATCTGGGAAGACCTGACAGCCACCCCCAAGGCTCGTTGGAGTACGATTCACTTTGTCCAGAACAAGGATCGTGTCTGGATGTTCAATGAACGAGGCGAGTTGATCATCGCACGGCTCTCTCCCCAGGGCTTTGAGGAAATCAGCCGGGCCAAATTGATTGAACCGACCCTCGATCAGCTGAATCGCCGCAATGGCGTCTGCTGGGCCCACCCCGCTTTTGCCAACCGACATGTCCTGATTCGTAATGACAATGAACTGGTTTCCGCGTCGCTGGCAAAGAAGTAAAAGCACGCAGCTGGTGCGATTGTTTAAAACCCTGCCAACTATCTGATCCCCTTTGCATTGGCAGGGGTGATCGCCTAGAATGCGAGGTTTCCATAACCAACCAGTTGGTATTAACGAGCGAGTAACCACGTGGTCAAGGTAATTGTCAGGGATCGTGAGACGATCCAGGAAGCGGTGCGACGTTTCGGAAAGCTGCTGATGCGTAGCGGCCTGAAGAAAGAAATGCGACGTCGTAAGTACTATGAGAAGCCCAGCGACATTCGCCGCCGCGCTCGCCTGCGTGCCCAGCGCCGGGCACTCAAGAACCGACTCGGCTAGTTGCCGAGCAAATCACAGCTGAGACTTACCCCGGCGGACGATCTGCCGGGGTCTTTTCATGCGCCTGGGCCAGTTGGCTGACAAGCAGCACCAGGCCCGCACTGACGACGACGGTTGCCAGGATCTGTAATTCGCTGCCGCCCAGACTGGCTGGCCAGTAGAGCTCGTGGGTCGTCAGGCCGCTGCTGGCCTGTGGGTCAGCCTCGAGTAGTACCCGGCGGAATGGCCAGAGTGCCCGCAACGAACCGATCATGGCACCGCACAGGACCGCCATTGTGATCGCCCGGTAGCGAACCAGCAGCTGTTTCAGGAGTCGGCTGAAGAGCAGCAGTCCGAGCAGGCAGCCACTGGCAAAGATCAGCACGGTCAGGATGTTCTCCAGTAGCTGCTCGCCCTTCAACAGCGCAGACGGTATGCCTATCAGCTTGTAATAGACTCCCATGATCGTCAGGATCATGGCGCCACTCAGGCCCGGCAGGATCATGGCGGAAATGCCTACCATGCCGCAGAGGAACAACCAGCCATTAGATGGTGACAGATCGCTTGTCGGCTGTTGTGTAATCAGCCAGGCGAGTGCCGCGGCCAGCAGGCCGCCAGCCAGCATGCGAGCCAGCTGCGATTTGTTGCAGGCCCGTAACGTCCGTACCACAATCCAGCTGCAGGCCAGCAACATGCCGAGCAGGCTGGCCAGTGCGTAGGGTTGTGTCGACTCGTCGGACAGCAGCTGGTGAACCAGCGTGGTGGTGGCCAGCAATCCCGTCAGCACTCCGACCAGCAGCGTGGCAATGAAGCTCAGATCGGCGTACTCGTCAGCCTGCTGCCACTGACGCTGCCAGAGAAGTTTCAGCAATCGTCGGTTGAACTGGCTGATGGCAGTCACCAGCCGCTGGTAGATGCCAGTTACCAACGCCACCGTTCCTCCCGAAACGCCTGGCACGCTGTCGGCGCAGCCCATCAGGACGCCGCGCAGGAGTACAGCCAGGGGGTGCATCCGGGGTGCTGAGCCGTGGGTGCCTGGCTGGGAACTGTCGAGACGGTTGTGAGTCGGTTCAGGTGACATGATCGGCGACGTTAAATTGAATGGGATTGTGATGCGATGTAACCTATATCGCGTTATCACTGAAAAGGATCGCAGGAAAAACTTGTCGGCATTTCCTGGGGTCCCTTTGACGTTTCTGATTCTCTCGATAGAATCTCTGAGTTGGACGAAACACGAGGGTAACTTCGTCGGTCCAGCTCACATCTAACTTATCCTGTCGTTTTTTCTGAATGCCCTTTGTCGGCAGTGAATTCCTCCCTCTTTCTGGGGGCAGGGTTTGTTGTTGCAGGGTCACGTGGTCGATCCATGATTGTCCAACGCCGCGGCACCGGTCTGGTTGTCCATGCGCCAGCGAAGCTGAACCTGTTCCTCGATGTGCTGGGCCGCCGTAGTGACGGTTTTCACGAATTGGAGACAGTCATCACAGCCATTCGGCTATACGATCGATTGGAATTGAGGTCGGCTCCGGCAGGAGATTTCCAGCTGGTTGCGGAGACCAGCAGGGTGCTGGCACGCGGCAGTCATAATCAACTGCCCGATCCGTCACAAAACACCGTCGTCCGTGCGCTCCAGCAACTGGCAGAAGCTGCTGGAGTCGACGCCGGCATGCATGTCCATCTGCTCAAGCGAATTCCGTCACAAGCTGGCCTCGGCGGCGCGTCCAGTGATGCTGCAGCAGCCCTGTTGGCCGCCAACCTGCTCTGGCAACTGAACTGGTCTCCCCAGCAGCTTGCCGATGTTGGGGCGCGTGTTGGCAGCGATGTGCCCTTCTTTTTCTTCGGCCCCAACGCGGTTTGCCGTGGACGAGGAGAAATTGTTGAGCCAGTCCGGGCCGCATCACCACTCCAGATGGTACTGGTCCATCCCCCTGCCGGACTCTCCACGGCCGATGTGTTTCGGCAATGTCAGCCCGGCCGCCGCACCGATCCGGCCGCGCTGCTTGCTGCACTCGAGCAGGGGGACCATGCCGGCCTGGCCCGGCAGATGCACAACGGACTGGAGCAGGCTGCCGCCGAGCTGCAGCCCTGGGTCAGTCAGCTGCGGAAGTTGTTTGCCGAGGCAGGCTGCAGCGCTTACCAGATGACCGGAAGTGGATCAAGTTTCTTTGGCCTCTGCCATCATGCGTTGCATGCGCGACGGGTGGCGGGTCGGTTGCGTAACCGGCAGGCAGGGTATGTTCAATGCGTTAGCACGACGGGTCGCTGGCAGCTACCCAGTCCGTCGATCAATTAGGTAGCGGGAGGGTATGAAGAGATGGAAGTCACCGAAATACGCATCAAGTTGATGGGGGACTCGGATGACCGCTTGCAGGCCTTTTGCTCTATCACCTTTGACGACTGTTTTGTGGTCCGTGACCTGAAGATTATTGAGGGAAGTAACGGTCCCTTTGTGGCAATGCCGAGTCGAAAACTGACGACGCATTGTCGCAGTTGTAGATATAAGAACCATCTGCGAGCGCAGTTCTGTAACCAGTGCGGCAAGCGGATTTCCTCGCACGACGTCGGTCAGGAGGACGACGGCCGCTCCAAGCTGTATGCAGATATAGCCCATCCAATTAATACCGGTTGTCGCGAGATGATTCAGCAACTGGTGATTGATGAGTATCAGCGAGAAGTTGATATGTCCGATGATCCCGGCTATGCCAATCGTTACGATGACGATTACCCGCTCGGTGCCCGTGACGAAGTCGACGAGGAGCCGGTCGAGGAGCCGGTCGAGGAGCCGGTCGAGGAGCATGACGATCGGCAGGATGCTGCTGATGCCAGGCTTGAGGACCACGTCGACGCGGCCGAGACTAGCCAGCCGGAATCAGCTGAGTTCGATCATCAACCGGCTGAGGAGGCCCCGCCCGAGACGGGAAATGGTGACGAAGAGGATAACTCAGAGGCAGGCTTTGGATCCGATATCTTCTAAGCTGGAACTGGTGCATGCGAGCGGACGGCGCTCAAATATCCTGTATGCCACGTACCAGCGGCAGCAGCGGCTGAAGGTTGAGGATCACGATGGTCGCCGTCACGATCAGCACGCTGCCAAAGAGGAACATCCTTAGAGGACTGCCGGTCTTGTAGCTGCGAGTGACCGCATAGTAGGGGGCATAGCCAATTGTCAGGCAGAGTCCTCCCTGGCTGATATCTTCCTGGAATGCGATGTAGGTGATCTGACCGAGTGATACGATCACGATCGATGTGGAGAGGACCAGCATCGTCCACATGCCGATCCGAAGTCCCTTGAGGAATCCGTATTTGAGTTCTCCCATCCTTGCTCCGACCTGCTCCGCATCAAGCTTGGCCTGGATGGCGGCGCCGGAGGCATGTTGCAGGGCCGTGTTCGCGATCCAGAACGATCCCTTTTTGCCGGTGACAATGAAGCTGTAGCTTCCATTGGAGTCGGTCTTACGTCCCATTGTGTTCGAGGTTACCTGCTGTCCCTTGTCCTCCTCCGAGTAGGGGGGCGGATTGCCATAGCCAGCGGTGGCTGTGGAAATCACGTAAATATCGTCGGCGCTCTCTTCAACCAGGTCGTAGTCGATGTCCATCATCTGCATCCGACTGGATTTCAGGTCATCGTTCGTCATCATCATAACGGCGGCCGTAATGCAGACGCTGACTATCAAGTCCAGGATAGCCAGATAGATCCACCAGGCGATCGGATCGTGCGACTTTTTGGCCTCTTCACGATCCTTTTCTAGTTCAACCAGGGCCCGGTCCAGCCGTACATCGCCGAGCGAAACGTCTGTGTAGGAGGCATCCTCCCCAGGACGCTTCTTCTTCTTCTTCACGATCACCGATTCGCCAGATTGGAGATTGGTTCCACAGTTGACGCAGAGTACCGCCTGGGGCTCGAGCGGTGTGAAACATTTCGGACACTTGCCCGCACCGGAGGTGGTGAGCGAAACACCGACTTCATCCAACAGGTCATTCATGCTGCTGTTGGCCTGGGTACCAGGAATCACTATCTCGTTCTGGCACGTCGGACAATGGGCCATCTTGCCAGCCAGGTGATCCGGGGCTTCGAAGGTTCGGCTACAGGGGCATTCGACAGTAATCGGCATCTGCCAGGATTCCTTGATCTTGAAATAGCAGCGACTATCGGCACGGTCAGACCGGCGCTGAGTTCATTGTGTCGATTTGCCGGACGAAGCACAACGGACTGCCAGTTGCGATCCGGTGTGGCTGTTTTCGGCCGCCGTGGCGCGGTCAGATCGCCGGCAGCGACGTCTTGATCAGAACTTGACCGATGATCTTCTGCCTTCACTTCTGTCAAAATGGCAGGGCTGCTCCGCTGCCGTGACCTGAAATCAAAGCTGGCGGATTGCCGGTGGGGGGCTGGAAATCGTTCGCTGGTGCCCTAAACTTAGTGGTTTCCCCAGTTTCTGCCTGCTGACCAGGGAAACAAACGCCAATTGGCGCGCAACTTGCCTCTACAAGGTGAAAAGCGGTTAGCCGAGCTGCAATATTGACAGCCCGCCGTGCCACCCCTACCGGTTGGCTGGCTTTGGGCGATACTGAGTAGTTCCTAAGTTGGGATGAATGATCAGGCAGCTGGTCGAGCAGAAAACAAAGTACGAGAGGATTCAATTACGATGTCGACAGCGACGAAGAAACAGAGCCGAGTCAAGCTGCAACCATTGGGAGACCGGGTTGTGGTGCGACGCGAGGATGCTGAAGCGGTAACGGCAGGTGGGATCGTGCTTCCTGACAGTGCTCAGGATCGGCCGGCCCGTGGCACGATTGTCAGCGTGGGCGACGGAATCCTGATGCCCTCGGGCGAGCGTCTTCCCCTGCAAGTCAAGCCTGGTGACAACGTGATCTTCAGCAGCTTTGCTGGTGAAGCAATCGAGGTCGACGAGGACGAAGTGCTGTTGATGCGTGAATCCGACATCCTGGCCGTGATCGAGTCCTAATGCTCGATTGGGCCATACCAATCTACTAGACAATATGAAACCCTGCTTGCTCGCTGAAAGCGCAGCAACGACAGAAACAGAACCCCTAAGGGAGATTACGAGTCATGCCGAAAATCATTGCCTTTGAACAGGAAGCCCGAGAAGCCATTCGCCGCGGTGTGTCCAAGCTCGCCAGAGCAGTCAAGGTCACGCTCGGTCCCAAGGGCCGCAATGTCATCCTGCAAAAGAGCTTTGGTTCCCCTACGGTGACCAAGGACGGCGTTTCGGTCGCCAAGGAAATCGACCTCGAGGACGTCTACGAGAACATGGGTGCTCGCATGGTGCGGGAAGTTGCCAGCAAGACCAGTGATGTTGCCGGTGACGGTACCACCACAGCCATCGTATTGGCCGAGGCAATCTTCAACGAGGGCCTCAAGGCAGTTGTGGCGGGAATTAACCCTGTACAGATGAAGTCTGGCATTGAGCGAGCTGTTGAGGATATCACTGCCAAGCTCCAGAAAATGTCGATCAAGGTCAGTGATCGCAAGGCGATGGCCAATGTGGCCGCGATCGCCGCCAACAACGATGAAGAGATCGGTTCCTTGCTGGCCGACGCAATGTCGCAAGTTGGTAAGGACGGCGTGATCACGGTCGATGAAGGCAAAAGCCTGAAGACCGAAGTGGAGTGGGTTGAGGGTATGCGATTTGATCGCGGCTACCTCTCTCCTTACTTTGTGACCGATCCGAATACCATGGAAGCGGTCATGGAAGATGCCTACGTGCTGGTCTACGAAAAGAAGATCACCAACATCAAGGACCTCGTGCCGATACTGGAAAAGGTTGCCCAGCAGAGCAAGCCACTGCTGATTGTTGCCGAGGACGTGGAAGGGGAAGCACTCGCCACGCTCGTTATCAATCGTCTGCGAGGATCGTTCCAGTGCGTTGCAGTCAAGGCTCCCGGTTACGGCGATCGCCGTAAGGCAATGCTGGAAGATATTTCCATCCTCACCGGTGGCACGGCAGTCTTCGAAGCACTCGGTATCAGCCTCGAATCACTCACTCTGGCTGACCTGGGACGAGCCAAGACCGTGATTGTCGATAAGGACAACACGACCCTCATCGAAGGTGCTGGTAAAAGCTCCGATATCAAGGCACGCATCGACTTGCTGCGTCGGGAAATCGAGAATTCGACCAGTGATTACGATCGTGAAAAGCTTGAAGAGCGACTGGCCAAGCTGGCTGGTGGCGTTGCCAAGGTCAATGTCGGTGCTGCCACCGAAAGCGAAATGAAGGAAAGGAAGGCCCGCGTCGAGGACGCCCTGCACGCAACCCGTGCGGCGGTCAGCGAAGGGATCCTTCCTGGCGGTGGTGTGGCACTGTTGCGAGCAGCTTGTGCGGCCACGCCGTCCGATGATCTGACTGCAGATGAGAAGATCGGTTATCAAATCGTCACTCGCTCCTCACGAGCTCCACTCAGTTTCATCGCAGCGAACGCCGGCCAGGATGGTGGCATTGTCTGTGAGAAAGTGCTCTCATCGAGCGGTAATTCGGGCTACAACGCTCTGACCGATACCTATGAAGACCTGGTCAAGGCGGGCGTGATTGATCCTACCAAGGTCGCGCGTACAGCGCTGGCGAACGCCGCCAGCGTGGCTGTGCTGTTGCTGACCAGCGACGCACTCGTTGCCGAGAAGCCCAAGGATGGCGGTGGCGGCGGCGATCACGACTTGTACTAGTCGCCAAGCTAACCCGCCTTGTGACAACCCGATGGTTGTTCGCCGCAGGCGCTCTCGGCGTCTCTGCGGTTAGCTTTGGTTGGATTCAGCGAGTGCCAGTCTCTGCGCTCTCACCGTCTCTGCGGTTAGCTTTGGTTGGATTCAGCGAGTGCCAGCCTCTGCGCTCTCACCGTCTCTGCGGTTAGCTTTGGTTGGATTCAGCGAGTGCCAGCCTCTGCGCTCTCACCGTCTCTGCGGTTAGCCTTGGTTGGATTCAGCGAGTGCCCGCCTCTGCGCTCTCACCGTCTCT
>Ga0302132_10000152_pt1 | contig 35163 bp, 40 predicted proteins | sample CB9_321_MG_FD_203113 | JGI IMG/M metagenome (GOLD analysis project Ga0302132, IMG submission 203113) | Marine microbial communities from Western Arctic Ocean, Canada - CB9_32.1 | ecosystem: Environmental > Aquatic > Marine > Oceanic | place: Canada: Western Arctic Ocean | collected 2017-09-19
CTATCAAGGATTGCTCCTATTCAGGGTTCGCTACCAACTGCTCATTACGGCAACACCGAACACAAGCGGCTCGCTTGGGAGTCGAACCCCAACACACACGGTGGTAACTATGAATCGGCCACAGGTTAATCAAGTTCAACGATCAACCAAACCGAATTCGCACCTTGGCTATCACTAAGAGTTCGCCTTTGGAGTGTGTGGTCATACCACTAACCGAGCCATCAAGCAGGTGCGGAGAGAATCGAACTCCCAGCGTTGGATTTGGAATCCAAAATGTTACCGTTACACCACGCACCTATATTTTATTGGAGATAGATCATCGATGTTAAAACAAATCTCTGATCCTCCATGCAACTTCCTGTGACAATTAGAACACAAGACGCAACATTTCTCAATCTCTTCCTGTATCGTTTTCATTGAGTAACTTGACAGTTTAGAAACAACTTCATTCTTATTATGAAGGTGATGAAAATCCAAACAATTAGGATCACCCTCTCCACACGGACAAGGATTTTTCCGCTTCACATCAGTAATGAACTCTTTCGTCTTCTTTTTGTGATTACGATTTATTTCAGCTTGGCGTTTCTTATACCCAGTTTTATAATGTCTTGCATTGAGTTCTTTCAAACATTCTTTGCAAGTGCCTTGAAGACCATCCTTCTTATTTTTGTTCTTCGAAAAATTATCTAAAGACAAATCACGACTACATTTGTTGCAAGTTTTCATATACTATCATAGTACATGAATTCCAAATTTATTGCAAATTTGGAATAAGCAGGGATAGCAGGACTCGAACCTGCGCATCTTGGTTTGGAATCAAGAGTCTGTTCCGGTACAGTTTACCCCTGTGTTGTCTAGTGGAGGTTAGGGGAATCGAACCCCTACTTTTTGGCTGCCAGCGAATCGCTCTCCCAACTGAGCTAATCCCCCAATTTTTTCTTCTTTCTTGCGTCTTTCTCACAAGCCTTCGTAGCAGGATTCTTTTTCCTATGACGACTAATGATCCTTTCGCCAACCTCATCTGTCTCGATAGCGTAGTAAGAGTCTGGAATACCATCTGGCCCTCTTCCATATCTGATTTGAGAAAACACTATCTTATAAGAACCGCACTTGGTTTCCCAAATTTTTCTATCCGAAACAATGGTGCTATCCTTTCGGCACCTTTTCTTCCAGTCAAGCACTAGCGACTACCTTTGCCCACATCCAACCTTCCTCAGTTGGAACAAAGCGTGCAATCGGTGATGCAAATTTTACATTCTCAGAGAAGTGGGGATCAATGCTCCCTTGTCTCCTTAACTGATCCAGTGTTACATCCTTGTACAACAGAATCTTGTTTCCTTCGTAGTTGGTGCAATCGGGGTAATTGACTTCAATAAGAAGCATTCTCCCGATTTGCTCCGACCTTTTGATCCTAAAGTTTTTCGGATCGGGATTAGGTAAGTCTTCTGGCTCGTTTGATGTAACAGGCCCAGAGTCATATGACGATCTGCTAAATCCTATTCCTAATCCCATCTTTAAGATCCTTCTATTTCAAGACGTTTCCGCCGAGGCCGTAAGACCTCCCGGAAAATGTTCTTTTTCAAAGTCCTGCACCTCTTTCTTTAAGGTGGGGACTAACAGAGCAACAAGCCCTGCTTCTTTATTCTCAGTTGCTTCCACAACCGCTTTGGCTGTTTCTAACAACCCTTCAATACCTTTCATTATTCCTCCTTTGAATAAGTTCATCCATGAAAGTAGGCGATAGAGGAATCGGACCTCTGTTTCTACTACGTCAGAGTAGTGCTCTACCATTGAACCAATCGCCCAAAAATTAAATGAGTCTTACTATTATAGTTTATACTTTAACCAAAGGACTCACCATGCCTGTTTGTAAAAAATGCCAAAATTTATTCCCTCCCACCAAAGTAATAGATGGAAAAAGAAGAAATTTAAGAAAACGATCTTATTGCCTTGAGTGCTCTCCATTCAATTCAAGAAACAGAAAGATACTTGAAAATTATGGAGACGACAATACCAAAAAATGTCCAATGTGCGATCAGTTCAAACCCAACTTGGAATTTTACCAATGCACAAACAAAATCAGTTGTTATTGCAAAACTTGTTCAAGAATAGAAAGTCGTTTACGACAACTTAAATTCAAGAAAGAATGCACAGACTATAAAGGGGGCTGCTGCTGTGAATGCAAAGAAGACTCCCTTGTCGCTCTTGACTTTCATCATCTTGATCCAGAAGCAAAAGAATTTTCTATCTCAGATGTTCGTTTCTACAAAATGAACGATGACATCAAAAAAGAATTAGACAAATGTATTTTGCTTTGTTCAAACTGTCATCGTAAAGAACACGGAAAACAATTCATGGCACTTCTGCATCTCATATAGTACCCAATCAAGGAATCGAACCCTGTCTTCAACATTCGAAGTGTTGCGTGCGAATCCATCACACTCACCGGGCAAATCATTTCTTAATTACCTCTCCAACAACTTCTCTTATGCCTTTTTGAATTTTCACAAGAGCAATTCTTTTAATGATCATTAAGCCAAAACCAGTTTTCCCATCTTTGTAAAACAATTCATGTTCCACAAGAGTTTTATCTTCTGCCGTTCTCTTGAATTTTGTAATCAAAATGTACTGACGAAGAACACTGTCCTTGCTAATCAATTCCTCTTTAATGACAAACTCTCCATCTTTTGATAAAATAACTTCTTTGAATTTCAATAAACGCTCATCACGTTTAATGACTTTATCATAAGTCAGAGATACAGAAAAACTATCAGAGATTGTAAATTTCACTCCCTGAAGTTTCTTGCTGACTAATTCACCACCGCTTTTGCGAACAAGTAATTCATCGGCTCCGGGAACTGACAACCTCATGATTATAATTTCAATTGGTTGATTTAACTCATAGCTGTTTTTCATCCCAGCTTCAACAGACGAGACAAAAAACAGCGTTAACAATAGTGTTAGCAATGTTTTCATTGATGCTCCATGTGACAGGCTTTTCATCCCTATCTATCACAGAAGCATAAAAAACAGACGTGTTAAAATGTGGGCGTGATGCTTGAGCCAATGCTGCAAGTCTTGGAATACATCACTGAGGCATAAGTAGCTTAATGTCCTCGCCACCAAGTACCCAATAGAGGAATCGAACCCCTGCTTACTCGTTAGAAGCGAGTCGTGCGTCCATCACACTGATCGGGCATAAGAGGCCGCAGGCAGATTCGAACTGCTAAACGGTAGTTTTGCAAACTACTGCCCCACCACGAGACTTTCGTTTCCACGGCCTTAAGTGGCCCCCGCAGGAGTCGAACCTGCCCTGCTGTCAACGAGACAGTGTGCGACCGACTACACTAGGGGCTAAAACATTCTTGAAAACAATGTTCCGATATTATCGGTTCTCATTACTTCCTCGAATAACTCTTGTAGCACTTCGCTACGATTGAAAAAATCTTCAAACTCTTTACTGATCGGTTTGCCTTCACACAACCGCTCAAACTCTGCATGATCCTTTGGATCAAGTAATTCACGCCACATATCAAACCTCTTTCTGGTTGTGGCACACGCAAGCACCAGAAAGACACAGTGAAGACTGAAAAGGTTCAGTCTAAAGCGGACATAACGGGAGTCGAACCCGCAACCTTCCCCGTGACAGGGGGATGAGCTTCCATCTGCTCCTCATGTCCATTAAAGTTGGAGACCTCCGTTAAAAAGCCATCCATTCTCATTGCTTCCAAATTCCTTTTCTATTTCGTAAATGTTAGGACTTTGCAAGTAAGTTCGTTCATCGTTCAACTTGGGAATTCTCATGACATTTAACATTCTTTGATTTATTACAGGTCTGTGTCCCAAGAACTCAAAAATTTCTGAAAGCTGTCTTATTTTTTCATCCTCAGAAGCAAGATAAAAATCTTCGTAAGTAAAATGATAATAGTCTATTTTTTCTCTTTTCAAAGTGTTAAGAGCCTGCTTTCTTCTTATTGAAAGAAACTGAATAAGTCTTTTTATACTAACAGGATTAACAGGAGTGTCATATTTCAATTTATGAACATCCTTATGAACACTTTGCCAAACTCCAGATTGCGCCGCTCTTTCATGAGATAAAGCGCACTTAAAAATGTTTCTTCTGTCCATGAAAATTATTTTTTTACGCATTTTCAATGCTTTTATAACATGCACTTGTCCAATTTGATTTACATGTATTTTGAACCCATCTAAAAAAACTAATTCCTTAAATTTTTCATCTAACTCTTCTTTTTTCAGCCAATTAAAAGGTTCATAATCCATTTTTCCAATATCAGGATGAACTTTAAGCATACTCACCATAGATGTGCTTCCACTTCTAGGAAGCACATACATCAAAAAACGCTTGTCTCGCACTTTTAACATACTTTATATATGCCACAAAAATCAAGTAGGCCCAGTGGGAATCGAACCCACATTGTCTCGGTTAAGAGCCGAGTGCATTACCTTATCTGCCACAGACCCATAAAGTGGAACTGACGGGGCTCGAACCCGCACTCAACGCCCGAGGTTATCGGCCACGTTGAGCCTTCGCCCTGCACAACAAAAGCCCGGATTGATTACCAGTTAAGTTACCATGCTCAAGTTGTCTGCAATCCCATAAGGCCATAAAAAGAGGAGTCGAACCTCTGCTTCAGGCTCCAATTCGCTTGTGCTTTAGCCTGCGTGCTACCACTACACTACTTCATAGCTTAGAAGACATCTACTTGGGCATCTACTTTTATCAATTCAACGGCATCTACTCACATCTACTTGTTGATGGTCTGTCCAGACTTTCTTCTGGCTCACGTGTTTTTGGGCAAGCCCAAGCGAATGTTACCAACAACTTTCAATCAGCTTTCAATCAGCCTTTGAAAAAACAATTTCAATCAGCCTTTTCAATCAGACTTCAGAGACTCGGGTGGGAGTCGAACCCACGACCCGTTGGTTAACAGCCAACTGCTCTGACCACTGAGCTACCGAGTCAAAATTTTAGTCACACCGCCGCACTTACACGTAGGGTTCTGCTTACTAGCAATCTCGCAAGAGACACCCTTAAATTTCACGATGGCCGTCTGTACTTTCCGAGCGTGACTAAAGCTGCCCACTGAGGAATCGAACCTCAACTAAAACATTCAGAGTGTTTCGTGCTACCACTACACTACTGGGCAATAAAATATGTCGAGGGGGCGGGATTTGAACCCGCAATCTGGTTCCGTAAACCAAGGTACAGCACGCATTGGGCAGGCCATATCCTCTTGTCAGAACCCGTGTTGCAGTGACCTTCTTGATGCTCACTTGAACCCAACATCGCCTAAGCTTCGTTGAGGTCTCATTACACCACCCCCCGTTAATCAAAATTTAACTCAAGTTGTTCCCAGTTGATTGCCGATACAACTTTTGTACCGTCCATCACATAGGGAGTAAAAGAATGAAATATTTCAAAATTCGTGAACAAATCACTGTAGCTTTCATGCTTGGACTAGAACTCTTATTTTTTGAGTGCTGGTTACAACTTGCCAACAAATCTCTTTGGGATTACATCGCTCCGCTAATCCCAACTCTTATTCATTGAGTTACCCCACTACGATTCGAACGTAGAATGGCAGGATCAAAACCTGCTGTGTTACCGTTACACCATGGGGTAATAATCATGAAAACATATAAGAGTAAACTGGTAACAAATTTTAATTACCAAAAGCTCCGACACCACGATTCGAACGTGGAACACCTGATTAACAGTCAGACATGATACCATTTCACCACATCGGAATAAATATTTCTCACACTACATTACTACCATGAACTTAGAACACTGGAATAGACCCAATAGGAACCCACCGGAATATCACAACTTACTTATGCCGCATTCAACTTCGGCACTACGAAGCTATTTTCAAAGAAGCTAAACTCGAAATCATAGATTCTAACTTCCCTCAAACTCATCGCATCATGTATGCTTTGAATTCACTCGTATAAAAATTATTGACTTGGAATTGAACCAATGTGACGAGCGGTAAACGCCCTGCATCCTCTTACTGGCCGATTTACACGGTAGTTCCAGCGAAGTCACCGTCAATAAAGAGCAAGTGACGAGATTCGAACTCGCAATACTTCTGGGTGGAAACCAGACGCTTTACCAAATAAGCTTCACTCGCAGGATTCGCCATCCGACAACAAACAACTGGGAGTTGCCATCCGACGAAGAGCGTCTGAGGGGTAACGATCCCCTGTCACCAGATTGGAAGTCTGGGGTAATGCCATTATACGACAGACGCATTTTTACTCTTTCCAATGTTTCTTTCTATGACAGTTGGCACACAAAGGAATACACTTTTCTATTTCTTTGAGCATCTTTTTCTTGCTGCCATCTGAAAGCCATCGGGAAACACTTTTCTCTTTGTCATCATTTGGATGATGAAAATCAATCGTTGCCGGATGATCTTCTCCACACTCATCACACTTAAATTGCTTCTTGTAATCCTTCCACCAAACTACAAGCTCTTTTTGCCAATTAGACGATTTATAAATATACTTCTGTTTGTTATTCAAGTAATGTTGCCGACGATATTCTCGCTGACATTCAATACATTGACTTTGAAGTCCATCTTTTCTTTTCTTATTGGATTTGAAAAACTTCTTATCCAATTCTTCTTTACACATACAACATGTTTTCATGCTGTAATATAGTGTTCTGCCTTCCAATTTTTTCAAAAATTGGAAGTCAAAAGTACAGAGTGGTGGAGTCGAACCACAAGGATAAACCTCACACGCTTATAAGACCTGCTTCAGCACCAGCTTTACACTCTGCATGTTGGGGGTGATGATGAAACCTGCTATGCTGTCAAATACCATATCGTTCTCCTTTTATTCTTTCAAAGCCTCAGACAAAGGCTCAAGTTTTTCTACTGTTTTCACAGCTTCTATCGCTTCTTCCAAAGAACCATTCTCCAAAAGATGTAACACGTCATTCCGATTCAAATATGGAGTCGGCCTCTTGTCGTCTCCATTTTCATAGTAAAGTCTAAAACGCATCTTGCATTTCTCCTTAAATGTAAAAGCGGGAAAGGAAGGAGTCGAACCTTCAATCTACTGATTAGAAGTCAGTTGCTTGTTTGTACGCTTCTCAAGTAGGGGATGACAAGTCATCCAAGTCTGTAAAGCTTGCTATCCATTTAGCTTCTTTCCCGTAGTACCCAATGAAGGAGTCGAGCCTTCTCTTCCGGTTTCGTAGACCAGCGTGCAAATCCCTTACACTTATCGGGCAAAATCAAGTAGCGATAGATGGACTCGAACCATCACTTTCCGGCTTATGAAACCAGCGCATTACCTTTATACTATATCGCCATAATATTAAAAAGATATCTCGTAGAGGATTTTAACCTCTGTCACATACCGGAGACGGCAGTATCCTTGCTCTAGAAGAACGAAATATCTTCACAAGAAAAAAGTCAGGGTGAAAGGATTCGAACCTTCGATGCTCTTGGCTCCAGACCAAGCGGGATGACCAGACTTCCCCACACCCTGATAAAATACGATAACAGGATGACCTGTATACTCCAGCTTCCAAGGCTGGTGAGTTAAGTTCGGAAGGGAGCAACCCCTTTCCTTGCAAGTCTCGTTACCAACTTGCGTTCACCATTTACTCCATATCGCATTGGAACTTTTTGCTGTTACTGATCAGACCAACAAATCATTCCAAGTCAGAGTGAGAAGATTTGAACTTCCAATCTCTTGCTCCCAAAGCAAGCGCCTTACCAGATTAGGCTACACTCTGATTCTCTTAAAAAAGCGAGGATGACGGGCTACGATCCCGCAACTTTCGGCTCGACAAGCCGATGCTCTACCAATTGAACTACATCCCCATAATCAAGTAAAGATATATTTTCATAAATCTAAAAGAGTACATCTTCTTTCAAAAGGGTGGCCGAGCGGAATTGAACCGCCGTGGACCTCATTCACAGTGAGGTTTCCAAACCAACATGGAACGGCCACAGTAGGCGAGGTGGGACTCGAACCCACGAACTCCTCCGTGTAAAAGAGGCTCCTTAGCCGCTAGGATCTACACGCCTATGTGTTATATCTGGCTGCGTGACAGAGTTACCTCCATCCCGTTTTGCTCTGAGAGCACATTTCAGTAACCGCAATTGACGGTCTTAGTCCTTCGGACAGCCCGAGGGTGAGTAAGGAGAATTGAACTCCCGATTTCTGCACCACAAGCAGACGTGTTACCACTACACCATACTCACCATAATGTTAGAGCATTTTTATTTTGCTGAAACACTCAGTCAGCTTTTTGAACTCTTTCATGTACTTCCTGCACCATACAGGTTGATTTGAAATATTTGGAAGATTGAATTCCAGTTTTTTAGAAAGAGAGAATTTATCAAAGCGTTTTCCTTCTCCTGTAAACATGTAAGATGCCGATCCAGTATGCGAAAGTCTGCAAGCAGTTATCGACAAATTGTCTGTTACATAAGGTATTTTTTCTCTATCCAAAAACCTCTTTCCATAACCGTGATGCCGCAAAAAATTCTTTATGTCAGTTTCCGAAAAATGTTTTTTAAGCATTCCCATACGAAAAGCTTGACCGCAACTTGGAAAGAACGTACTGCGTTTTTTCGCTAAAACCTTATATCCGAACCCTCTTACCGAATTGATCACCCGGACATCTCCAAGAAGCACATCTCTTTTTGCTTCTTCTATAAGCGACTTCAAATTTGGAGCAACCCAATCATCATCATCTTGCGGAATAATCCAGTCATCCTCTTTCAAATCTCTCCAGTTGTCAATGGGAATTTCAGAAATTCCCGCATCTTCAAAAGACAACTTTGCCAATTTTTTAAGCTCGTGTCGGAATTGGAAGTAACTTACAAGTTGTGTCTCATTCCACAGATCAAAAAACTCTTTGAAAAGATGGAATTTACTTTCTCTGTTTTTGTTGTAACCCCACCAGTCATCTTTTTCTTGGTACGGTCCTTTGTTAATCCAATCTTCTGTTTCTCTAAAGCAATAATATATCATGCTTTATTTAGTAGTGGACAAGGTGGGAATCGAACCCACATATTAGACTTAACAGGTCATTTTTTACCAAATGTTTGTACGCTTCTCATGTAGGGGATAGCAAGCTATCCAAGTTTGTAAAGCTATTCATTTTTACTTGCCCATATTTGATAGTGGCCCCGCTCACTCCCTGCACCCCTGTAGAGACAGGGTGGATTGATCGCCAGTTATCGTGATCGCCAACCTTATGCGACCTTACCATCAACGAAAGTGCCAGTCCGAAGACCGTCACAGTCAGGATGAAAGGATTTGAACCTTCGCTCTTCTGGCCCCCGGCCAGACGCTTTACCAAACTAAGCTACATCCTGATTTGCTCCGATACTTTGAAAACGCCTCGGAAACTTTTGCAGTGTCTTTCAACTGTAATCTGCAACGGCGTTAAGTGGACCGTAGGGGAGTCGAACCCCTGATTCCAGATTGCAAGTCTAGTGTGATCCCAATTTCACCAACAGCCCATATTTCTAATTTATTTCCAACAACCATTATGAAGCCCTGTGGCAACAAGCACACAAGCATTGAACTACAAGGGCTTAATCTTGTTAGTGACCCGAAGGGGAATTGAACCCCTGAACTCGACATTGAAAGTGTCGGATTTCTACCAGCAGAAACTACCGGGCCGTGCTGAGATCGCTTCTTATTAGAAGCGATCTCGGAACTGTTTGTACTCGTGGCACATCAGTCTTTTCATCTCGCAAGAGATGAGTCACCTCGATAGGACTCGAACCTATACCTCTTCCACCAAAAGGAAATGTTTGTATGCTTCTCATGTGGGGGATAGCAAGCTATCCAAGTTTGTAAAGCCGAAACGTAAGTGCTCTGCCAATTGAGCTACGAGGTGATTTCGTAAAGTCTGTAAGTACACACTTACAGACAAGTGACCCATAGGAGAATCGAACTCCTCTTTCTAGGCTGAGAACCTAGCGTCCTGCCAATAGACGAATGGGCCATGTGGCTAACCAAATTGTCAAAGATCAAGCTTAGGGATGCCGCCGATCCAACATTACCATCCCACGGAGTCGGGCACATACTCCCTATCCGCTTATAGCACCCGCTGTCTCACCAGCAAGTTGCTTCAACTATAAGAGCGTCTACGGGGAATCGAACCCCGGTATCCTGCTTGGCAAGCAGATGCACTACCATTGTGCTACAGACGCAAATCCAAATTTTGTAGTGACCCATGGCGGTATCGATCCGCCTTCAGTAGCCTGAAAAACTACGGTCCTAGCCAGTAGACGAATGGGCCAAATTTCTTTCTCTTCTATTCTATTCTTTCATGACACAGCGCAATAAAAAAAGCTCGCTCAAGTTTTTACACCTGAGCGAGCTTTTGTTTGTCTCATTTGCTCAGGTGGTTTTTACCACTCTGAGCCTCGTAGGATCAGAGTGGGATAGCTGGATTCGCCATTGTTGCGGCTATAATACCGTGTCCCGGTTGGGACATTGTATCGACACAACAATGCCGTTCCGTCTGTTCGACGGACCAGCGATTGGTTCTCTGATTTTCTACGATGAACAACATTGTCTTCATTTCCTTAAAACTGTTTTCAGGCACTTGGCGTTGACAAATCCCCCCGGATAGCCACTGCCAAATCCCCTCAATAAAGTGGTGGGTAAGGGATTCGAACCCCTGATCTTCAGGTTATGAGCCTGACGAGATGCCGCTTCTCCAACCCACGTCATTGTGCGATCATTTCAGATCGGATAATTATATAGACGCTTAACTCTGAAAAAGGTTCACGGTTTCTTTGAAATTTTTCCGATTACCAAGTTTCGTATTCGTTCACTGCTCTCTCTTTGTCTTCTTCACTTGGATGAGCTTTTTCAAAGTGAGGTGCAAGTATAGTTTCCTGCTCTTTTGGTGTCAACCCCGAAAACCAAAACTTTTCAACTGACTGTTTTTTGGCTTCTGGGCTTTTATTGTCTCCGCTCATCGACTTCTCCGGTGATTAAAGGCAAGTTGTATTTACACAGGATACATTAAATGAGTGTCTTAGTCAATATTCTTCTCAACATTCAATGAAATTTCTTTCAGACACAAAGTTGCGAGTCTCTACGCATACATAAAGTACCATGACAACCACTGTTCAAACTGCCGCAGCAGCAGAAAATCTAGGAAGCGGATTAGCATGGGCGGATACAACAAATTCGCTCAGCGATGATGCTTTATCTGCATCAGTAACATTTGATGGAACAAACTCAGATAGCCAACTTCTATGGATTCATGATTTTGGATTTACTTTTCCAACTACAGAACTATCCATTGATGGAATATCAGCCAAAGTTCTAAGAACTGGAACAGGACTCACAGAAGACCTCCAAGTCACTTTGACTCATGGTGCAACTCCTACTCTAACATCTCCGTCTAAACACCAATCAGGAACTTGGGTTTCTGATGTTGATGGAACTGCCAATTATGGTGGCGTAAGTGATATCTGGAACAGGGTTTGGTCAGGATCAGAAGTTAATGATTCAAATTTTGGATTTGCCATATCAGCAGAATCCACCATGAACTTTGATGCTGGACTTGTAGACTTTGTAGAATTAACAGTTGAGTCTCACAGAATATATGTTCCGGCACCAACTGGCGGATCAATAGCCAGCGGGAGTGCCACAGTTGCATACACATCTAATGCAACTCTAAGTGGTGGATCAATTACTGGAGGACATGCCAATTTACAATTTGACGATATTGCTATTGGTGGCTCAATTACTGGAGGAGTGGCAAGCCCAGTACATGATTTTATACAACCTGTTGGCGGTGGCATCAATGGTGGAGTCGCCACAGAATTAACTCTACACATTCCTACAATTTCTGGCGGTCCTTTAGTTGGAGGATTAGCTAATGTTGACTTCCAAGACAACTTTGTTGGAATTGGAGGAATAGTGGCTGGTGGTGCAGCCGAACCAGTTCATGACTTCATACAACCTGTTGGCGGTGCTTTAGCATCTGCCCCAATAGTCTTAAGCTACACTTCTACTCCTGTAGTTGGTGGTGGAGCAATTGGAAGCGGAATATCTCTTGTAGATCCATATGTTGGACACGGAGGATCACTAGCAAGCGGAACTGCTGCTGTTGATGTCATCTACGATCACGTTCCTGCCGGTGGTTCAATTATTGGCGGATTGGCATTACAAAGATTGATCATTCCTACTGGCGGTGGAGCGATCACTGGCGGTGTGGGTCTCGACAGTAAAAGATTTGACGAGATTGCTACAGGTGGGGTTTCCATTCTAGTTGGAACGGAATTCCAAGAAACAGCCAGAATAGACCCATTCTTTGAAGTTGGACGTGGCGGTGCCATTGTTGAGCCAATCAGTTTTGTTGATCCTTATTTGCCAGTTGGCGGATTGATCGCTGGTGGATTAGCCAATCAAACACAGAACTATGACACCAATCTTAATCCAAATGAAATACAAGTCATTGCCAGAGGCGATTATTTTGTTCCTCCAAATGTCACAACAGAGTCAGTAACATCCAGCTTTACGTTTAATCCAGTAGACAGAAGGCTAAGTTGGTATATCGAACACAACATGCCCGGATTAAGCCTCTTGAGGGTTAGAGGACCAGCGGCACCGGGAGTAGCTGGAGGAAATGCAATTGTTGCTATAGACACAATAAATGATGTGTCCCAAAGCCCCATTGAAGGCAGCAAAGTCCTTAATCCTACACAAGCTACTTGGTATCAAGATGGATTGTTATGGATATATTTCAATTCGTCACAAGACAATTTAAGAGCACAACTAAAATCCTTTGACGGATTGTTGTCTGGCGGATCAGTTCCGTTTATCTTCACTGAAGATTCTGTTGGCGGAAACATTGTTGGAGGAAGTGCAACTGTTCAACAAACAATTGCCATTATTCCAACAAGCGGTGCAATCACCAGTGGATCAGCCCTGCAAGGAAGAACTCTAATAGAGTCTGGACTCGGCGGGGCAATTACCAGCGGACTCTCCCCTGTTCAATTTACAGGAACGCCAGTAATCGTAGGCGGTGCAATAGGCAGCGGCTTAGCTGTAGATGAAGCTATTTATACTGTTCTTGGAACTGGCGGGGGAATAGCTGCTGGTAGAGGAATAATTGGAATCGCTCCTAAGATCGGTGGTGGAGCTATAGTGGCTGGCCTTCTGGCTGGCACAGATGCGATTCAATACACCAGCAACCCTGTCATTGATGGAGGTGGGTTAGCTGGAGGAAAAGCAAGACAGACATTCATTGACCAAGTGATTGTTGTAGCTCATGTAATCGTTGGCGGAAGTTCCATAGGATCGAAGATCAAATTCTTTAGAACTCAGAAAAACGGTTATGGTCGAGCAATGGAAAGCGACAACATACTAACCAATATCCCAGACACCACTCCTAAATTGATTCCACCAACAAATGATGTCTCTCCAGAATTAGAACTAAGCAGATTCCGAATTCAACACAATCCCGGATGGTGTGAAGTTCCAGTTAAATGTGATGAGGGAGTATTGGCAGAAGTGATTGTCAAAAGACAAAAAGGAATTGTTCCTCCTAAAATCAGAGAAGGCTCAGGACGATCAAGCACCATCACAAGTGCTGCTCTATAAACTTCTCTGGGTCTTCAAAAAAGTCATTAGAAACCGTTTTGGCCATAGAAGAGGCTTCTGTCAGATCATTCTTTGAAATCCATTTTTCAATGTACTTATCTGTAAATACAATTTCTTTCTCGGGAACTCGAATCACAAAGTCATCGTAGTTCAACATACTCTCTAACGGCAACTTGGTGTCATCGGCAACCAAAACTGGAATTCTTCCCAGTCTTAAAGACTCAAAGAATCTGATGCTGTTTAGCCCCTTACCACGAGGACATAAAGGAAAAGCTGTGTCTTCCAGCAAATCAATATATTCGTCCTTCAATTCTTTCCCACGATCTTCTTCATACGACCAAAACACTTTGTCCTTGGGAATGAAATAAGCAGGGATGTGACTGCTCAACAATTTTTGTACTGTATCCTTTACGCCGTACCGACAAGGATGTGTCATTGCCCCTTGAAATCCAGAAAAGTATTGGCACTTTTCAATAGGCTTTGGATTTCTGTCGATAACCACTGGATGGAAAAAAGCTATAGCATTAGGATTGGATTTGGGGCAAGAAGTCTTAAAAACTTTTTTGTCTTCCCAGCTTTTGGGAACTCCTGAATAATCCCCAAACAAAAAGAGAAGATCATTATATTCTTCAGCCATTTTATCCCATGGAAGAACATCTTCTAATGATCCGTCATCTTCTCCTACTGGAATATCCACATACAAGAACATTTTGTTTTGTGCAGATGTTGCTCTAATACTCCACTTGTCATCAACCAGATGTCTCAATCTTCCCCCTTGACTCCTGCTTCCTTAACGAACTCAAGATTCATTCCACCTTCAAGAATGAAGTCATCTCCAACTGACTTGCCACTTACAAGAGCGTCGGCGTCACTTGGGATATTGAAAACTTCACGCAAAGACTTCTTAACAGTTCCGACAGTCTTTCCTTCAAGGCTGTCAAAGTATTGCTCATTTGCTCCATGAACAACTCGCACCTTATTCATTGCAGAGTTGGCTCGATTAAGAGCATCTCCAATATCAGGAGCTTGATATCCTGTAGATTGAGGATTGGCCTTATCTTCACTTCCTGCATCCATGCGTTCTTGCGTCATTTTCATTCTCCTTTAACAGATCGACGTGCTTGTGTAAGAATATCTGTAAACACTCTGTGTGTTTTGAGCTTGCCTTGCTCAAGAGCATAATAGCAGTTAAGCATTAAGCTGGCAATATCAAGGTTCATAAACAAAATTTGAGGTTTTGTTTGAGCCGCTTGTTCGCATCCCAGTCTTTCTTCCTCAGTAAGATCACCGGGATTTTTACTGTCATCAGCAATATTAGCTATTTCTGGCAACGAAGTAAGAGGATGTGTGACATCTTTTCCATTTTTTCGGATGTAAATTAAGACATCACCATCTGTCTCATCATTTCCTCCACTAATGAGAGTCACGTTATCCAACTCGGAACATCTCTCAGATACCAATTTGCGAGTGGCATGATTATCCACACACAAAAACACAACGTCATTTTCACGAATAGTCGTAATGACATTAGAGTCAGTGACATACTCACCTTTTGCTCTGAAGTGAACCTGTGGAAAAGACTCTTTCATCATCTCCACAGTGTGTTCGGCTTTGTTTCCACAACTGTTAAACTTTTGTCTTTCTCTGTTTCTTTCTTCAAAGGCATCGCCATCTATGACTGTGACCTCAACACGATCATCAGTGTAAGAGGAGTATCGAGACAAAGGGTCAATCAAATGACTTCCAATGCCGCCTGCTCCAATAACTTTAATTTTTTGTGTCTTCTTCATGTTTATGCCTTCTTTTTGAAAAGCTTCTCGGAGAATCTGGCCAATCCAACATTTGTAACGATTGTCACCATTCCTTGTTCTGCTTCATCTACATCAAATGGACCATCGCCACATCTTGCACGAAAAGAAACAGTATTGCAATCGCCAGCCCATTCAACCTCGTCGCCTTTTTTGATCTTTACTTCTTTGTTTCCGCCGCCGTTGCCCCACATGGACCATTTTTGCCCCGATACTTGTCCCATCCATTTATCAAGACCTTTATTCCATTGATCGGCCACATCTTGATCAACAGAAGTCAGACTAAAGTATTTGTCTGTTGTCCGCTTCCCTTTATGGAATGGCACAACAGGAGCTTCAGGAGTAGTGGGGTCTATTCCTTCTAGCACATTCATCGGGTCTACTTCAAGACGATAACCATTCACAACCACAGATGCAGCAATTGTGAATTCATCTTTATCATTGTGACCAAAAGTGCAATGAAGTCCATCAAAATCTTCTTCATCTCCAACATCGGTGCCACTATGAAACGCACCGAAGTCGCAGTGAGAATGGATTGTTCCCACTCGAAGATAATTCTCCATGCCATCAACATGAGTTAAGGCCATTCTTTTGTAATGAACGCCACCCGTTGAAACCGTCTGTTCTGGAATGTGTATTTTGTAATCATCTGTTTCTTTATTGTAGTACAGATTGATTTCTGCCTCTGCATGATACTTGGCAACAACGTCTCTAAAGAATCTCTTTATTCTCCAAACACATCTTGCTGGAACTTTCGGAAGACTACATTCAACATGTGCGTTCGCATCAAGCTCTCGTAATACCGATATGTTGTCAACAGGAACAAATCCCCTAACGATGCCAGTATCTTTGTGCATCCACAATCCGTTTCCCGACACAAGAAAATAAGTTCCTTCTTCTGGAAGCTCAATTCCTTCTTCGAAAATATAAACTGGGAAACCTGCATTCCATACTGTTGATTGATCAGTCATCCTTGACTTCCTTATTGAAGTTGATTCATCAAATCTTCTGTAAGCTGCTCAGAAAGTGGCTTGGCTATTCTCTCTTCAACAGCCGCCACACTTTCGGCATACGTCTTTTTAATATCTTCCAGAAACTTCTCAACCAACTCGGTGTAAAGTCCTTCTTGAAGATCATTGTTTTCAATGTCGCCCTCAAACATACTTACAATGATGTCTCCAAAACTTTCTTCTTGGTGTTTAAGCCAATCAACATCTTCAACAACGAATAAGGAATTCTCTTGACTATGCTCTTGCCAGTTTTCCAAACTGGACAACCTTTGATCGTTCTCTTGGAAATGTGATCTGGAGTTCCAAAAGTGTGCTGCCCACTCATCACTATAAGCACTGTGCCAGAAATGGTCAAGAACATAAGACGCTTGTTGTGTTATGTTTCCAACCTGCAACTGGCTTCTATCAAATGACGAACCTAAACATACCCCTAAGTTGGAATCAAGATTTGAGATATAAGGCCGTAATGGTCTTTCCTCAAGTCTTCTTAAAGGTCTGTCATTAAAAGCACATCGAACTTCTGTATAAGTTCCATTTACGAACTTAAACAAAAACACAACATACGGTAATGCCAAAGAATATGTCTGAATAGAATCAGGACTTCCTTCTAGTTCTTGAGAAGTATTTTCTCTATTGGACAATGCTGCTTTGAATTTCATTAACCTCACTTGAGGAGGAAATTCTTGGACCAAAATTTCAGTATTCCCTTTTCGGTAGTAAATTCTAGTAAAGTCAGGCATCAACACCGGCCCATCTTCATTCCACTTACACCACTTTTGAGAAGCTTTCCAAGAACAGCGAGCAACCTTGGCCCTAAACTGTCTAAGAACTCGGTCAAGAATTTCGTCATTCTCGCCTTCAAGTTCTTGCTTAAAACGAGAACTGGCCTTGGTCACTAGGCTTTCTATTATTTGCCCTGCTTTTTCTTGATTGATATCCACTATTCATTCCTTTGATAGACGGAAAACAGAACATACAGTCTCTCTGATTCTTTAAGAAAAATCAAGAGGAATAATCAGTCCAAAAGTTTCCGGCTTTAACAAAACTGTGTTTTCTTTCATTATCAACAGATAGATTAGCAATTTCTCCGTTCAACGAACGTATTACATCTGTAAAATCACCTGTTGATTCTATTATAGCGTCTTTAAGATTTTCTGTCACATCTTTCGGAGAATGCTTTTCAAACTTTGTTTTCTTAAAGTACCGCAAAATTTTATGAAACAAAGTCTTTGTGCAAGCATCTATTCTATCTGACAAAAGATGTCGGAATACAGCCTCATCTGGCTCTTCTTCGTGTGTAGTCAAAAGATCAATGTGGCTTTGAATTGTTTTACCCACACCAAAATCAAGCCTCAACATAAACATCATGTCTTCTTCTGACTCCAACACCCATCTCTCAGTAGGGTCTAGCAGACGACTGACTTCTCTTCTTTCAGTCCATCGATCCGCAAGATCATCATTGAATCTGCTGCTCCAAAACTCTGTAATTGCCAGTTCTGTAGCTTTAGAAAAACCGCCTACCACCTCTGGAGAACGATTGCCTCTGCACACCAATAAATGATTGTGTATATTTGGCAGCAAAGGTCTGTAGATCAAATCATTTAATGTTTCGAGAGAAGAGTTTGCCCATCCACAATAAAGTCCCAAAAATCTTTCTTCATTAAAATGTGCCATGAAAATCACATATGGCATTGCCAGCGAATACCTTTCTCCATGCTCAAAAGTAATGGTTCTAACTTTTGGAGATTCTTCTATTACAAAAATTGTACTCTTGCCACAAGTGTAAGCGTACCTGCAACCACGAGGAAATATGATTGGTTCTTTTTCTTTATTGGCCAACTTCCATGAGTTTGCAGAATCAAATATTTCCTCTGTAACTTTTTGTTTGAAAAAATCAATCAAGTCGGAAACAGAATCTTCTACACCAACATTGACCTTCTGTTGATATCTTTTAATGCTTTCATGAACAACCTTAGTCAAAATATCATCTACAATACCCTCAAGACCTGCTGATTCAACAGCTAATCTTGTGGCTTCTTTAAGAGAATCATGTCTGTCTGTAAATTGATCCATGCCTGCACCTTTCTTTAAGAAGGATAATACATAGTAAAGAATCCCACAACCCCAAGAGGTAAAAATGAAAAGGATATTGATCCTTCTGACAGTGTTGTTTTTGGGATGTACCCAAACAACTCCTGATCCAGTAGTCCACCATCACCAATACTCCAAACTTCCAGTTTGGCACCCAGAATACAAAACAACATTTGTTGAAGAATATGACGCCGGTGCCCCAGAAGAAAATGAACTAGAAGGCGTCCAGTGTCCCATTCCGATGTCATGTCGAGTAAGAAATCACACTGGAGTTCAATGTGTGTTTTCTTCGACAGAAATGCTGGCACGTTGGGCTGAATGCAAAGAACTACTTGAGCCAGAACCCATCACAAGCAGATCAGGATGCAAAAGCTATTCTGGTCCTTCAGACCTACGAAACAAACTAGAAAGGTTTGAGGTCAAAAAATACACAGAGGGAGGCTCAGGGCCAATGTATAAAGACGCATCCAGAGATCGAGCGAAAGCTGTGGCTCTCATCAAAGAGGCCATGGAAGAAGGCAGAGGAGCACTCTTTGGAGTTCCCGGTCATGCCATGGTCTTGATCCACTACGACGAAGAAACAGATACCGTCAAGTGGGTAGACAACTCAGATCGGAGCTTGAGAATTCAAACAATGACAATATCAAAGTTCAATAAAAGATGGGACGGGTGTGTGTAATTTACGCCGACCCAGACATCGTTCCATACAAGGTTGGCAACTGGGCGAACAAGATTCCAATCATTGATCACAATAATCCACAAGGCGAGTACCCTAAAGATTACATCCCAATGCCATCAAAATAGCGCAAAGAAAAACCCGGCTGACTAAGCCGGGTCTTTCATTCGCCAAAGTGACCTTCTTAAAGGCCACTGGCCCTCAAGGGTTTCAAGATGTAGGAGTGGTCTCTGTGTTCCTCAGACGATTGGTTCGATCTACTTGAACCTTCTCGCCTCTGTCAAACAAGTCCTTGAGACTTGGAGCAAATGACAACAGATTGGCAATCGATTGGCAATCGATTGGCAATCGATTGGAGATGGAAAAAGCGCATGTGGCAGGAATCGAACACTGCAACCTTTTTCCCTTCTTGCGTTGGGAAAACGCTCTACAATAACCATGTTGCCACGGCTACTATCCCCGGAGGGCCAATTGAGCTACACATGCGTAAAAACAACCGGAATGAAAAACTTCTCGACTCATTTAGGTGTGATCCCAAATTTCATCTAACGGCCTATCGCAGACAGCCATTTAATCCACTTAACATTCCGGTTGGAGTTATCAGAACTATTGGTCTCTGACTCAGGTGCGATCCCAAGCTTCGATTTACCGCCTTTCACAGTCAGCGGTTAACCAACAATTCTTCAAACAAGTGGAAAGAGTTGGATTTGAACCAACGACATCCTTGCAAGCAAGGTGCTCTACAATAACCATTCCGAAAAACGATTACTATCCCCGAAGGGCCAGACTGAGCTATCTCTCCAAAATTTGGTCGGTCCTAAGTTATCAGAACAAATGCCCGATTTAACGGGCTGAACATCGTTATTGGTAATGTGTTTGTAAGTTCCAAAGGTCGGAGAACCAACCAAGTGCGGGAAGAAGGATTTGAACCTACGACCTTCTGGTTCGCCCGAAGGCTATCAGATGCTCTATAATAGCAATTCCGAAGAACGGTTACTACCCCCGAAGGGCCAAACTGAGCTATTCCCGCATAAATTGTCAAAGATCATTTTCTCTCAAACGCTCTTTGCGTCAAGTGAGAGATCATAGTAGCAACATATAATAGTTCTGTCAACTCAATTTTGTTCGATCTGGAGAAATTTCCCAGATATCCCCAAATTATCTGTATTGTCGCACTGCCATATCTTTGAGAGTGAAAGAATGACTCTCCAGTCGTGGCGAACTTTCGAGGCAAAAATCCACAATCTCTTCACATGTCATTGCAACAACAAACATGACAAGATTCCGGGCCAGAGGATAATCACAGTTATCCTCCCCGCCATCATCTGGCACCTTATATGTTTCGTCCCATGCGACTTCGCCGTATTCACCTTCCATGCCTGCGTGCAGACACTTGATGTCATTTCCACGGCAATAGTCTTGGATCATCTGACGAGAAGCTGAGTTGTCAAAACAATCCACAACCAAGTCAGTGCCACGGAAGAGCTTCTTGATGTTGCCCTTCTTTAATTCTTTTGACTCAGATTCGATTTCGATGCCAGTCGTGCGGAATGCTTTGTTTTGAACAGAAGTCGCTTTGAGTTGGCCAATGTCAGCCGTTTCAAATGTTTGTGTCCCAATGTTGTGAGTTTCCACCCGATCCATGTCAATGACACGAATGTTAGAAAACCCTTGGCGGATCATACCATCTACCAAGTTACTACCGAGAGCACCAGCACCACAAATTGTGATGTGCTTTGACAGTCTTTTTCTTAGACCATCGCCTCGAAGAATTTCTTCATGATGAAACATGTTAGATGACATGACGTTTCCTTTCTTGTGTTTGTAAAAAGGTGGCCCTGTGGGACGTGAATCCCACAGGGCCGATGGATGATCAGAACAAATCTTGCCTAGCAAACTTCATCGACTCATCCTTTCTCGAACAATTTTTGGAATTTTGCCGACATACAAATCGCCGACTTTTCTGATCCATGATGAGACATGATCTGTTTCATCATCAATAAACCAATGGGCATTTAACCCATCTGTGCCTTCAATGAGACATACAAGTGGTCGCCCAAAGGAAACCGTCCAAGCTCCCATTGTAGCATAGTCTGTGGAACTTGGTTGACCAGCACAGTGAGGATGTGTGTGATAGAATCCCACAATATCTCCATGGGAGTCCTCTCTGTCAAACACAACCTTGAAATCAAACCCGACTTGACCGGGAGATCCTTCTGAGTTGTCTCCTAAGCTCCTTCCCCACCAGTACCGACCAGAGATAATGCCTCCAGTCAATCCTTCGTAGACCTCATTGTCATTTGTAATTACCATCTGTGAATCGCCCTTTTCAAGTGACCTTCTCTGATTACTCCAACCAAGCTTTGAAGATCAAAATCGCTGTCATGTGCTTTTCCAGTTCTGTGATCTGTCAAGCAAATTCCAGCACTGGCGATTTGTAGTGTTTCTGTGTCTACCGTGCTACGGTGACGCTCACCATCCACAGTAAACTCCACAGTGTAGGTGTTGCCACGCTCCATGTAACTTCTTAGCTTGGCACCACCACGCTCCAAAGCTTTCTTAAGCCTTTCTTCCTTACGATCTTTCTTTGACTCGATCTCGATATCAAAAGCCAGAGCGTAAGCGTACTTCTCTTCCTGAGTCATTCCAGAAATTGTTACATCTTCCGGCTTCACTTCTTCTGTCAACAAGTCTCGCAAATGAGTTGCAATTCTAGCAGTTCTGAACCGGCTATGTTGATCATACCAGAAAGTCTGGCCATCGAACCTTACATCAACCGTATCAAACAAACGAGTTTCCTCTGGCAAAGCAATAGAGACTTGGCCTTGAAGAGAAAATCGTGAATCAGAAATGTTTGCTGGAATTCCGCCGATGGCATCTCCTTGACGACAAATCACCAAAGAAAACTTTGGATACAATTTCAAGTACCCTTGCTTTTCAGCCAACGTCGCATCTCTAACAAGCTTTGCTGAATTCTGGTCATTGGCAGAGACGAACACTCCCCAACCTTCATACTTCTTTGGCTTCACTGTGAGTTCGACTGTTATGCCTGAAATGCGCACTCGCACTTTACTTCCCTTTTGCACCGGGCAAAGGAATTCCGATTCGAAGAACTTCTCTTCTTCGGCAGCAAGTTTGTCAAACAGATCACTCATTTTCTCTTTCCAAGCACTTCTGGTTTGTCACTAAGTTCAATTGGCTCAACATCAAATGTCACAAAGTCTTTGACTTTGTTGGGCCACTCAAACATCTGGACTCTCCAGCCTTTCTCTTCGATAGTCGGAATGTCTTCGTCTGTCAGAAAAACACCACCAGAAAGACCCCACTCTTTAGGCAGATTCCTCTTGCACCATTTTCGACACACATCCTCAGTAGAGAAGATGGGAAGAACAGTGAATGTCTCTCCTTCATGATCCAGTCTGTAAATCAGAAGTGGCACCCAGCCTTCGCCGCCGCACTCCTTTTTCACCTGAGAGAATGACATCTCCCCCATAGTGCTTATTGCTGCCAACATAGGCAATCCTTTGCGTTAGACTTTCCTCATCGTGTCACACTCTTCTGGTATGACAAAGGCTGTGAACCTTTTTCCGTCACCTTGTTTCGGTTGATTCTGGAATGCTTTTACCAATGATGTGTTTCCAAACCCAATTGGTATTGCTGTTTCTCCACTGTATTCGGCATCAGTGTCGTTGAGATACCGGCCACTTGTCTTGCCACAAGCACAACTCCGAGTCTCTACTTCAGAGAGCTTGTAAACGTCGTAGCATTCTGTGCAAAGTATAAGTTTCATGATGCCACATCATACGTTGCAAATTTTGTATTGTAAAGTTCCCCGTCTCAAAAATGAGACGGGGAACATCTTCACGCCGTCTTACGTTCTGGCAACGGAACTGCCATGATATCCATCAAGAGGTCCAACTTTGAACCCTGAGTCAAGAATGGAATCAAGTTAGGAAGACTGTAATAGTCTCCATCGAACTCGTAAACTTGCAGATCGACATCATCTTGGTTCTCAAGAACCTTTGTAATGTGACCCCATGAGTTTCGATTTCCTGCTCGCAAAACAATCACAGAAGGAACTGGAATCTCCAGTGCCTCTGCATACTGATGCAAAGCCTTGTTGAATGTTGGTGAACGGTTTTCACCTTCATCCGTAATCATCAAGATTTGCTCCACTGCTCGCTTCTGCTTCTGCATCATAATCAATGGTGCAGCATTGTGAGTAGCGTTACTGGCCTTGATGCCAGCGAATGCTTTATCCCAAGATGCCAATGTCGAATCTTTTGCCATCAATTCATAAGGCATCGTGTCAAACGAGTAGCAATAGAACGGAGCGTCCATGATGGCAGAAATCATTGCTGCCATCTGCTTTCCAACTTCAATTGCTTCCGACATCGACAATGACTTGTCAACCAACAGAGCCGTCGAACGAGTGATACGACCTTTGGCCTTCATTTGAGTGTCAGCCACATCTTCCAAAACTTCTTTGATGTCATCTCCAACACCAGAAGCCTTGATCGCTTCCATCGCCTTCAGACCTGAAACCTTCTTGGACTTCTTGGCCTTCTTCAACTTCTCCTTGATGAGATCATTCAAGTCCTTGTTGTCCATAGCACCACGTCGCTTCAAAGAACCCATGTTGTTGATGAGTTCCTGTGGAGACATGACTGTAATCAAAGCCAGCAACACCGTTGGCGTCATAGCCTTGATCACCGTGCTTGCGACACGATAAGGAATCTTTTGATCAATGATCACCTTGGCCTGTGCAGCCGCAGTATCCGCTCGGCACAGTTCCTTGACAGCAGCCAAGCTACTATCTTCTGGAGGATTTCCCTCGAAGATAATTGCCTGTGCTCTTTCCGAAGGCTCAATGTGAAGCAAGCTGTAAATTCGCTTGATATACTTTCGAGCCGTCAAAACAGAACTGTCAAACCACGCATTGTCAGCTTCTCGCTCACGAATGTAACGAGTCAATTCCGTCTTCATGCTGTTTGGCACGTTACGGAACAATCCCGAACGATCTGCACGAGCAGCCCGTGCTGGTTGTGCTGGACGACGCTGGCGACCAACCCCACTGGCAGGACGTGCCGTTGTTGCTTTGATCTTCTTCACTTTTCCGTGAACAAAATCCAAGACACGACAAACCTGATATGGAGGCATTTCACGCAATAGCGCAAGACCAACATCACGGTGGCCTTCAAAGTTCGAGAGACACAGATTGATCACAAAGATTTCTTTGTGGTCACGCACCTCTCCTGTCTTGTCATACCACGCCGCTAAATGACCATAGAACAACGGATCGTCATTAACCATGGGTTCGTGGATTGGGAAAACATTTGACAATTCACGGTGAGGAGTTTTCAACAACGTATTCAAAATACGAAGCCGACTGTCCTGCTCTGGAGTTTGTTCTACTTGATTTGCCATGTTTCACCAATCCTTTTCTTTCAAATGCTCTGATCTCAGCCAGAGGTTTCAATAAAAAAGCCGGGTATCACCACATGGTCATACCCGGCTACTTGTAAGCTTCGTTTCATCCAAGTCAAAAGACCGTTACTTGGTAAACATTGCGGTTTTGACACCGCAACCTTCAGTTCCTACGACTGACGCTCTACAATGAGCTAAATGTTTGTATGATCCCTTTGTGGGGGATGAAACGAAAGTGCCGGGGGTTGGAGTCGAACCAACAAGTTTTTCTTATGAGGAAAAATTTATCCATTTGTTTGTAAGTTTTCGAGATAGGGGACAAACCGAAGCTTGTCCAAGTTACCAAAACTAAAGAACTTTTCAGTTCCCCGGCTTAACCGCCTACTGTCCGAAGACAGCCTGCGGACGTAAGGTGATGTTGCCATCAGCCTTGTCTACTGCAAAATTTGCAAGCTTCGTTGGAGGCACCTCAAGATGAGTTGCAACCGCTTGACGAACTTCTGCGTCCGAAGACAAGTCGCCAAGATCAAGAGCATCAAGCTTGAGATCGTAGCTTCTTCCATCGTAACGAATGTGTAGTTCCTCTGCCATTGTTATATCCTCCAAAAAAGTCGTGTCGTTAAATGTGTTGTAAAAATTGTTGCCCGTCCAAGTCAAAAGACCGTTACGGTTAAACACTGAGAATTGAACTCAGAATTCAAGCTTAGAAGGCTTGCGTGCGACCATTGCACTATGTTTGTATGATCCCTTTGTGGGGGACGGTCAACAAATTTTGAGATACGGGAGTTGAACCCGCCGTGCCGTTAACCAGCTTGGACGTTTTCAGCACGTGGACCCTTTGGTCCGTTGCCAATCTCAAATGTCACATTTTGTCCTTCACGAAGCTCATCAAATTGAGTTCCTTGTAGGGCAGACATGTGAAAAAATACATCGTCGCCTGTATCCGTGGCGATAAATCCAAATCCTTTGTCCGTCAGCTTCTTAATCGTTCCGTTTGTCATCACTTCTTCCTTGTATCGCTTTTCGCAAAAATTGTGGATCACATTTCTGTGATCGGTTTCATTGGGTTAATATATAGCAGAAGTCCAAAATAATTACAACATGTATTTTTCAAGCTTCTGTGATATAAGACCAAGTTGACTTCAAAAAGGTTCACCCAATCTTCAAAGTTTTTTCTTATGCCTCATTATACGTTAAGAACACACAACTTGTAAAGTCGAATCTGTAAAAACTTTGGGATCAAAATAATGACACCACTTCCATGACAAGGTTCGGGGGTTTTTGAGAGAAACCCTAAATAACTTTAACCCCATGGAGGAAATTTTTATGCGACTAACCATACTCGCAGCTTTAGCCCTCGTATTCGCTAGCTGCAACGGTAACAACACAGAAACCGTATCTTATTACCAACCACCATTTCACTACACATCTACAGTAGAACCCGCTCAAACATCGCCATTCGTTGGAAAAGTGCGATTTGAAACAATGTCAATCAGACTTTTGGTCCTAAAGCATTGTCCTGACAATATTGCCGATATCGACGCCAGCCAAGCAGTTCAGGCCGCTAATGTGGCAAAATCCAAAGGATTGACAATCGAAACCATTGGAAATTATCACGTTGATAAACAAGGCCAGACCGACAGCATAGCGTGGGGAGAGAAAGTCAGTCTTGATGATTTAGATGGTCTGCAACGATTTATCAGTGCCCAGATGAAAGTAGACGCTGTGGCTGGAGATACCATTATTGTCTACACAATTGGCCACGGAGGAGGCAGCGGAAGCATCATGAGACTCGGCCAGAGAGAAGGTGTCATGAAAGCAATTGCCAATGCCGCAGAAGAGAATAATCAAGAAACTCTCTGGTGGCAGTTGAGTTGTCATGCGGCAGCAAAATTGCCTCCCATATCAATTTTGAACGAAAGACAACAAGAATTATTTTCTATGACCGCAAGCTCTCCAGCAAACAAGTTGTCATACTTTAATACTCAAGGCAAACAATTCGCCGCCATCTTTAATGCCATGGCCGCAAAGAGTTCTTCCATCGATCCAAATGGAGATGAAATGATAACGGCTGATGAGTTAAGCAAATTCCTCATCAAAGGCTTTGGTCAAGAGCGGGGAGAACTGGTGTTTGCCAAAAGTCCCGATGAACCAATTTTTGGATACAACGGATTGGCTAATCAAATACCGATCAGGGACAGAAATGGGCAACAAGGAGATTACCCAAGAAATTACATCCCGCTACCCAGACGTTAATCTCTTTTACCACGCTGGCTTGGACCATGTTGTGTGTGCCCTCACATCCATACGCAACATGTCATCCATGCCCACCATTTTCTTTGATGCCATCTTGCTTAGTATCTGGCGGATTCTCTCTCTGGTGCGACCGTGCTTTAGTTTCAATTGCTCCAAAGTCATGCCATCCAGACGGTCGTAACAAATTTCGTAATAGAGGTCTGTCTTGTACGCTTGGTTTCGGTGGCACTCACCGCATCTCTTGCCACCAGTTCTGATCCTCTTCTCACACTCACAACAGAATGTTGGCGGTGGTGGGCAACCGTCTATCTGGTCATCCCACATGCAGTTCCGACATCTCTTTGAACTTTTCAGCTTAAGATTATTACATCTACAACGATTGTATTTACGCTGTTGACTAAGACTCAATGTCGGGAACACTGATTCATTGGTAGCTCTGTCTATCTCCTTCTCTTTTTCATGTTTCATTCTTCGCACTGAATGAGCAGGGAACCACTTGTAATCACACATCGGACATTCTCGAAACTCAAAATGACGCATCTCAACTTTCACACCTTGGAAATCGATCACAAGCCTATGAACCTTGCGATCTTCAAGGGCCGGATGTTGTCGGCAGTCTGGACAAGTAGTTGAGTTCATTTTTCCAATCCCGGCACAGGTGGCGTTTCGCCATAGTAGTGAAGGATTTTGATTTTCATATTCGACACAGTTCACAAAAATGTTCTGAGATGAATTCAATGTTGTGGCTGTCAACACGAGGAACACTGTATTCTGACTGGTTCTCTCGGATAAACCCTTCAGCATCTCCATTCTCTTTTATCACACGCTCCACAGACAACTTGAAGTCGAAGAAGTCTGATTTACGAACCCGAGTTCTCGGATCGAATGGAGTGTAAAATTTCGCTTGAAGATTGATACTGTCAAACTGCTCGTAAGTGAATTCCTCTATCACATACTCTTCTGGGAAGAAGACTTTTGACTCTCTCCCAGAGAATATGGCAACTGTTCTGTGCAGTCCGTCCCGGATATACCACTCACCATCAGGGAACTGGACCACCGCAATCAAACTTGACCGTTCAGAGTTATGAGCTTTCAGAGATTTTTCGTCGAAGACCCCTCCGCTCGCAACAAACTCTAACATATCTCCCAATTCACTACAAGGTAGCCTCAATCCGTCCTGCATGACTTTCAAGCTAGACAAAGGTAAGCTCATAGCAGCTTCTCCAAATCTGGAATGGAGATAATCTCGACTCCAAGGTCATTGGCCTTCTTCTCTTTGCCAGAAGGCGTGCCATCCGTCTTGCCGTGCTGTTGAACAACATAATTGGTTTTCCGACTCACGCCAGATTGGATGTTACCACCCTGATCTTCAATGAGCCTCTCCCAATGTGGCTTGCCAAGATCGAAATTGCCAGTCATCACAAAATTTGTATTGCTCAACGGGCCTTTCTTCGGAAGAATCAACTCCACTTGGTCCAACAGCCTTGTGACCATTTCTTCTCCACCATCGCTGAAGAACAGATTGATGGCTTCCGCTGTTGTTGATCCGATTCCGTCAATGGACTCCAACTCAGACTCATCAGCCTGCATGATTTCTTCGAAGGTGTTGAAGTGAGCCGTCAAAGCCTTGCCTGCTGTACGTCCCGCCCCAGAAATTCCGAGAGCAGCAAAGAACTTCCAGCCTTCAATTTTCTGCTTGCTTCCACGAGCCGCATCAATGAGCCGTCGCAGTTTGGTATTGTCCTTGATCGGAATTATTACAAAGATGGCTGCAAGAGCCAACAGAGCTTCACGAGCAGTGAATCTGTTGGATTCTCTCAAATCATCTTCTGACAATTGATAGAGTTGATCAATTGTCTTGACTTTGCCAGTTTGCAAAATCAACTCCATCGCCGCCGTTCCCAGACCCTTGCCGCCCATGTTGGACATATAATGAATCCAACTGTGAACATGCTTGGCACCACAGTCCTTATTGTCACAACGAAGGTCTTTGTTTCCACTGTCGCTTATGTGAAGGCGAAGACCTGTTCCACAAGTAGGACATTCCTTCGGCGGATCAAAAATAGCTTTCGTGACAACCCCACAAATATTGGGAATGATCTTTCCAGCCTTCTTACATGTGACCACAGCACCGACTCCGATGCCACGTTCTTCCATCCAACCATAGTTGTTCGCTGTGGCTCGACTATTGCTTGTGTCGGCCAGAACAAATGGCTTCTTAAACAAAGCAGTAGGCACAACTCGACCGACACGAGAAGCCTTCCACTCAATGCCAGTGATGACTGCTTCTGCTGTTGGCTCTTTGTATTTCCATGCCAATGCACCAAGAGGCGGCTTGACATTATCGTCGCCATGATGACCAAGCTCGAATTGCTCTTCAAGATCATTGACTTTGAGAACCACACCATCGGTGTAATACCAAATCTTCTTGGCCCGTTCTTCCATTTGGCCAAGCTCTCCGTATTTTGAATGTTTCATCATTCTTACGAAGTAGCCCTTTTTCCTGTGGTTCTGTAGATTCAGGCCAGTCGATCCATTGGCCCATCTCGCTCGTTCACCCTCTGTCTTGTAATACTTTTCCCAGTCATCAAATCCTGTGATTGAGTAGTACGAGACACGGAGCATTGCCCCTTTGCTTTCCTTGCCATCCTTTCGTCCCATTACACCATTGGTGTAACCACGAGGATTCTTATAAGGCTCTTCACCGTCAACGTCTCGTTTGGCATTGATGGCGTCAAAGTCTTCCAGATGACATTCGATCTCTCCATTGAGAGACAGAGTGAAAGGGTGAGGCAGTTTTTCAGGAACACCAATGATGTGCTTGGCGTGGCGTGTTACGTCTGTGCCATTAACTCCATCCCGAGGACGAAGACCAGCACTGACCAGTTGACCTTTTACATAATTGATTCGGAGAGCCACTCCGTCACGTTTGAAAGACTGAGCAAGTTCAAGTTCGCCCGGCGTCACAACATCTACGCCATCTACCTGAATCGTTGGTCCTAACTTTTTGCCCAAAAGCCTTGCTGTGTCTTTCAACCACTTGTTGTAAACATCAATTCGGGTCTCGTCTTTTCTTTCATCGGCTTTGTCGATGGAAGTCATAGGTGGATCATGGACAACAACAGTCCCAACTGTTGTTGCGGTCGAGGGACTTGTTCCTTCGAACGCAGCCGAATCAGGTTTGATCTTTTTCAGATGAGCATGAATCTCATCATATTCTGGATCGGTAATTTCGACATCATCAAAATCCTCAACGAATCCATTGATCTCATACTCTGTCGCAGCATGAATGACCAACTTCTCAAGGGCATCTGCATCTTTGAAAACTCTATTGCCAACTGAAATCGTCATATATTCCTCACTTTTTCATTCGGAAGGTTATTCTTCCCCTTGTAAGATCGTAGGGAGAGACTTCAACCTTTACCCGGTCTCCGGGTACAATTTTGATGTAATGTTTGCGGAGTTTACCCGCCAAATGTCCCAAAACTTCTATTCCGAGATTATCAGGATCAATTTGCTCCCCTTCCGGGACAGCACGTATCCGAAACTTTCCTTTGAGGGCTTCAGTGACAATTCCCTCAATTTCAAAGCCCTCTTCCTTCTGTTTTCCGCCGCCTTTGTTTATCTTTTCTGGCTTTTCTTCTGCTTTTTCTTCCGTTTTCTCGTCCATGATTTTTCCTTTGCAAATCCATTGCAGTTAAGTGTCATTCCATTATACGTTGTTTTCATTCAATCGTAAAGTACAAATTTTGCGCCAGCACGAATAACTACTGTATGCGATCAAAAATAGAGGAAATGAGGTAAAACATGGCATCAGTTAAATGGGAAGCTGGATCAGACACAAGCATTGCGACAACGACTCTAAACAGTCTTGCTGATGACGCAAAAGATGTGAGTTCTGAAATTGATAACTCAACAGATTTATACCTGTTTGATGATGTAGAGTGGCATCACGCCACTCTCGGTGGAACTCCTACGGCTGGAGCAGTGATGGAACTCTATTGTGTGTCTATCGAACTTGACGGAACTGGATATGAAGATGGCGAAGATGGAACTGTTGATCCTCCATCCAGCAATTTAGTTGGGGTTTTCAACATTCGAGCTTCAACCGCCGCACAAACTCACATGTTGAGACAAGTTCCAATTCCAAACAACAAATACAAATATGTTGTTTGGAACAAAACAGGACAAGCACTTGCTTCTTCTGGAAACACTCTTCGCAGAAGACCTTACAGATATCAAACGGGGTAATAATGGCGTCAGCACAATGGGAAGTCGGAACAGTAATCACACACATGTCAACAGAGCTTAATGCTCTCGCTGATGATGCCAATGCTATAGGTTCATCTCTAATTGACAACTCAGAAACAGCCGATTTATATCTATTTGACGATGTTGAATGGCACAACTCAACTATGGGATATGCTCCCGTTGCAGATGCCGTGATGGAGCTTTACTGTGTTGCCCAAGAACTTGATGGAACAGGCATGGAAGATGGAGACAGCACCATTGATCCTCCACAAGTCAATCTTGTAGGAGTATACAACATGCGTGCCACAACAGGAGCACAAACTCACATTCTGAGACAAATCCCAATATCTCCCGGAAAATACAAATACGTTGTAATCAACAAAACCGGGCAGGCACTTGGAGCTACTGGAAATACCTTAAAGGTCACTCCTTACAGGTATCAGACAAGCTAGGCATCATTAAGAAGCTTCTGTAAATTCCTTGCTTGCATACAAAAACTTTGCACCCAAAAGAATAGATGTCACGGTAAAATCCAAGATCAGAGAAATATTCATTTCTCCATTCGTATTCTTTGAAGAACTCTTCCCACTTTCCTTGCAGGCCAAGAACAATAGACAAGTCGTAGTGGGCAGCAGAACAATCGCCATCAAGAAGAACAGCTTGACGAAGATGCTTCTCTGCCTCATCGATCTTCATCTGCTCCACACATGCCTTGCCTGCGTTGTGATAGAACACAGGCTCTTGGGGAGACATGTATATCGCACGAACAAAATAAAACTCAGCCTTATCATACTCCCCGAGAGAAACATGATGAAGGCCAAGTTCATGATATTGTATAATTCCTGATTTCATTCTAATAAGTTAGTGTGCTCTATAAAAATTTTGTCACTACCAGTCTATATAAAAACAAAGGAAATAGTGACATGAAAATTAAAAAAGAACACAACCTAACAAACAAGATTTTCAATGATTGGAAAGTCTTGCAATTATCAGAATACAGAAGCGACTCAGACAGAGACAGGTATTGGGACTGTCAATGTAAATGTGGCACAGAAAAACCAGTAAAGGCGTGCTATCTCAAAAGCGGACAAAGCAAAAGGTGTGTGGAGTGTGCTCATGAAAGGCAAAGAATCAGAGGTAGAAAAATTCCTCTTGGATACTGGAATAACATGAAAAGAAATGCCTTGAAGCGAGGACTTGAATTCAGCATAACAAAAGAAGATGTTATTTCTGTATTGAATCGGCAATCCAACAAATGTGCTTTAAGCGGATTACCGATTCAATTTGCCGAAACTGCAAGCGATCACTTGCAAGGAAAGACAACCGCATCCGTGGATCGAATAGACTCCAAGCATGGATACAAAATATCCAATATACAAATTGTACACAAAACCATAAACTTTATGAAAAGAGATTTGGAACAAGATGATTTTATAACGCTTTGCGAACACGTTACATCTAATCAATGAGTTTCTTCTGGAGCAGTTACATTTTTAACTCCATGATGATCAACTACATGGCCGTCTCTTTTGCTCATAATTCGTTGAAGGTCTTCCATAGAAAATGGCTTGTATTCTCCTAATACAAGTTTTGCATTGTCTACACCCACATCCATACTTCTGCGGCCTTTGAAATGACCATCCAATGCAGATTCAATTGTGCTATGAGAGTGACCATACAAATGCCAATTCTTGCGATGTGACTTGTTCCAAACAGCCATTGCGTAATGACACAAAATAATGTTTGCGCCAGTCACCTTAATTTTTTGAAGGTGAAATGCTTTGTCAAACAAATCACGAATTACATAATCATCATCTCCCGGCTCATCACACGTAGGCGTGTCATGATTACCCCAGATAATGTTGATGTTCTGACAGTTGATGCGATCTCTGTAGAACCGACACTTTCTGTAATAATCCGCCTTGCGAGCAAATGCAAAATCTCCAAGATGCCAAAGAGTATCATCGACTCCTACCACCTCATTGATTTGATCAGTTAAGTGGTCGTTCATCATGTCTACTGCATCTAGGGACATGCGCCATTTACTAGCAAACTCGCCCTTCCACATTCCGTCGTGCCACTTACCACCACTTTCTTCAAGAGCTTTTTTATCAATCTCTTTAAGAAATGGACGATGGCAATACTTTATGATATTGCCATGTCCAAAATGTGTGTCAGCGGTAAAAAATACGTTACTCATTTTCTTTTTTCTTTAATTCTATTGTTATTGGCCCAATTTGACCCGGTAGCTTGGCTGGACCTTTGATGTTTAACCTTTTTATCAAAGGCAGAAAAGCTGCCTATTCTTTCAATTCCCAAACCACATTAACATTTACGGTAAACGTCAAAGAGCCACCCGAAACAGGAACAGAACTATCTGATGCTGCTGCGACAGCCATCCTGCCATACATCTCTCTTCGAGGATTGGAATTGTGTTCGGTAATGCTTTTTACGTTACCTAATTCTACATCAAGACCTTCAGTAAGAACACCTGCCTTGCCTTTAACGTCCTGAACTGCTTTCTTTCGAGCCGCATCCAAATGCTTTTTAGATTCAGATGATCCGAAAGAAATGTTTTGAACCTGATTAGCCCCAGACTTAACGAGAGCGTCTAAGACATCTCCCATGTTTTTCAAATCACAAACTGTGACTCTAAGTTGGTTTACCACAACAAATCCATCAGGAATCATACGACTCTCATATTTCCCGTTTTCAAGCGGAAATTTCACGTTTTTATAATTCTGTCGAACACTAAAATCCACAGTTTTGAAGTCCTTTTTTTCGACTCCAAATGCAGTTAGAGTTTCAAAGAGATTTTTCATCAACTTTGTGTTTGTCGCCACGGCTTCAGCAGAATTTTCTGCTTTAGTCTGAACTCCAACTGTGATGTATCCTTGATCGGGTTCTACTGAAACACTTCCTGTCCCAGTTAGTGAAATCGTTCCCGGTTCACCTGCGAATGCTGAAACATTTAGAAATGCCAGACTGATCGCTACTACTAAAATTTTCTTTAACATGATTGTCCTTTCTTGTTTTTGACATGTATGCTGTAAGATAGAAATTGAAAGCATCTTCACTTTCACCATATTCATTATGGTGGCTTCTTAATAGTCCGCTACAATTAAATCCAAATTTTGTAAGAAATCCTCGGCCAGCTTTATTTCTTTCCCTAATGGGACAAAGGACAGACCGAAAAGTGCCCTTTCTGTAATCCGATTTACGCATACGACCAGTCAAATGATTGAGCAATTCAGTCCCCAGACCTTTGTTTCTGTAATCTTTCCTTATGACTAAGTTAATTACAGAAATCATGCGTCTTTCCCTATTTGGGTGCCACATCATGTACCCCACAGGGTACTTTATGTCAGAAATGATGACGCCTCTGGCTGACCCGTTCATTAAAGATGCAATGTCATCTTTACTATAAAACTTCTCGCAGCTATCACATTCGATCTGTGCTGCAATGTCGTAATAATTAGCTGACATGTACTTTATGAAATAATGCCCTAACACTGGGCGTACTTTTGGCATAACTTCTCCTTACAACCAAAGCTTTGAATCAAGTTCGCATTCTGGAGTATACGCTTTCTTATTTGAGACCAAATATTTTCTGATGTCATCTTCCTTTAACTTAGAAAATATGGTTCTCCACCCCTTTGTCTCCAAACTGGTCATCGGGTCCATAGATGGGCCAACATACTTTGTGAAACCATACATGAATCTCATCACAGCTTTCTTCGTGGGAACAACATACTGTTCCTTAAACAAAGCTTCTTCGTAATTGTCTTTCTTTAAGTCATAAAGAATACCCGCTCTGATAATTATGGTCAAGAAAGAACGACGCATTCTGCAAGACCTCCAGAAATGACAGGGCTCAATCCACAGAATGGAACTTACATTAGTTTCAGAAAACGATGATCGTTTTCTCACTTTAAGTATTTCTTCAGTTTTGGCCACAAAAGCTGCAACATTCTTGCTTCCATTTTCTCCATGCTTAAAGTAAAAGCCTTTGTTG
>Ga0302132_10000158_pt1 | contig 34703 bp, 31 predicted proteins | sample CB9_321_MG_FD_203113 | JGI IMG/M metagenome (GOLD analysis project Ga0302132, IMG submission 203113) | Marine microbial communities from Western Arctic Ocean, Canada - CB9_32.1 | ecosystem: Environmental > Aquatic > Marine > Oceanic | place: Canada: Western Arctic Ocean | collected 2017-09-19
GAACTTCTCTATTCTTTATGACTAAAATTGGATTCATTTTACATAGTCTATGTAATTTACAAAATATATCTAAAGCTAGATTCTTAATTGCATTCAATGATACTGCTTTATTGATTTTAAATTTTTTGCAATTTGTTTTATATTTCCATAATCCCACATTAAGTTCACAAATAAATCAGCAATTGCAGTCTTATTGTTGGCGCTGATTTTCATTTCCTATTTGGAATTTAAACAAATAACAGTGTTAGGTGTTAGCGCTCGCAAAAACTGACAGCTCAACTCAAATTATTTTGCGAATGGACCGAGCAACACGCTAAAAAAGAGTATATTAAAATTTCTGCAATCACCTTTAATCTACCCAAGTATTATTGCTTTACTCATACAACATAATAATAATTGAAATAACCAGTAGGAGTCCTAATACCAAGTTAAAAATTCGTTGATGTGCTTCATTAGTTAAGATTTTTTTAAAGGTATGGCCTCCCAGCATCCAAGCACCTGTACAAGGAAGAACGGTTAGGAAATAAATCAAAGCAATAATTAATATCTGTGTATTCATACTGAACCCACTATTGACAGAGGTGTAGGTGGAAGTTGCACCAATAGCCATAACCCATGCTTTAGGGTTTACCCATTGAAATAAGACAGCTTGTAAAAAGCTTAATGGTTTTTTTTTGGACTCTTCAGAAAGTTTTGTAGAGGCTGAAATAATTTTCCAAGCCAACCATAAAATATAGGTTGCTCCAATGATTTTTACGATCCAATGTGCCTCTGGGTAGTCGCTGAAAATAAAGGCAAGACCTAGACCAACGCATAGAATTAATATGGTAAAGCCAATGCAAATTCCTAAAAAATGAGGTAGTGACCTTCTTAGTCCAAAATGTAAACTTGACATCATAATCATTAAATTATTAGGACCAGGTGTGATGCTTGATGAAACACAAAAAAGGATAAGGGGTAAATAAAAACTAATGTTCATATAATAAAAAGAGCCTTTGCACCTAACGGTGTAATGTTTTCATAGGCACTAAATAGAATTTTTTTATAATCGAATCTACATTCGCTGATTGCAGCTGTTTCAGTTGTCATTTTATATTTTTTTAATTATATGGGATTATTCACATTATAAGTTTTATGGTGACTAGTCACCATAATTTCCGCTATATTTATTTAATAGGTAGTTTATGAATTCCCAGTTTTTTACAAAACCCTCTGTCTCTTTGCCATTGCTCAATATTTTCAGACCATCACAGGTAAGTTTTATCTCCTTATATACGCCACCTGCTCTTTTCCGTAAATAACGTTCAGATTTTTTACTTTGCACTAATGTTTTAGGTTGTTTCGTATTATCTATCATGCAAAATCACCTGTATGGTGTGAATACTCTTTTTCTTCCTTAACAGGAAACTCACCTCTTCTCCAAACTGGTACCATCACCCCGTCTAGTACAAAAACTGGTTTATGCCCTATTGATGTGCTAGAGATGCTCATAGTTTGAAAAATTCATCGAAGCCCACATTTTTAAGAGGTTTAAACTATACTTAATGTGAATGGAGATGAATATGTTATTAGTACGCTACGAAATAGGTATAGGCTAAGCCGAGTCGGGTGCTCCTCAGAAGGGCTGCCTTTAGGCTCCATTGAGAGATTGTGCGTAGCGCTTCGACCTCTTTGGATGCTGGAAGGTATTCCATAGCCAGTCAAGCCATATACGCATACTGGCTTTCAAAAACGAGACTGTAGGCTTGTTTTTTGTAAGATCGGTACGGAGGTGGGCGTCTGAGGCAACACCATCTGCGAGGGTAGCGATTCGATTTCGGCATGGGTGCTTAAATCTATTATGAGCAACCGAGCAATATGCTTTATGGGAGCTAAGAGATGAAAATATTGAAAATACTATTATTAAGTGTATGTGTATCCGTGCTGGTAGGATGCCAGGACGACCCAAGTAATTCAAAAAACCAGACAGTATACCAAGCTTACGATCAAGGCCTTAAAGGTGTGAGTACAAGAGATGTAACGCATCAACATGCTTGTGAAACAGGCGATACAAAATGCCAAGATGCATATGTTAAAGGAATGCAAGATCAATTAAATAGTGATGAGGCTCCTCAGCAATAGCATCATTTTTGGTTTTGTATCATTTTATGGATATATCATGTAGACTGCTCGCCTGTCTATTTGACACCTACCACCTTTTAACCATTATTTGAGACTTTATATGAAATTTACCTCTTTGAATCTATCTCCTTCTATCCTCGAGGCTATTGCTGAGCAGGGTTATGATACACCAACACCTATTCAAGCGCAGGCAATCCCCGTTATCTTGGACGGTCGAGATGTGATGGCTGCTGCCCAAACAGGGACAGGGAAAACAGCAGGCTTTACCTTACCAATATTAGAAATTCTTTCAAAAGGGCAGCCCGCTCGTGCAAACCAAGCTCGTGCTTTGGTGCTCACGCCGACAAGAGAGTTAGCAGCCCAAGTTGGGGAAAGTGCAGCAACCTACGGAAAACATTTACCTCTGCGTTCAGCAGTTGTATTTGGGGGTGTTAAAATCAATCCTCAGATGATGAAGCTACGTAAAGGTGTGGATATATTGGTGGCGACACCTGGCCGGTTGCTTGATTTGTATAACCAAAATGCGGTGCGTTTTAATCAGTTGGAGGTATTAGTATTAGATGAAGCAGACCGTATGTTGGATATGGGCTTTATCCATGACATTAAAAAAATCTTAAATCTCTTGCCAAAAAACCGCCAAAATCTCTTATTTTCAGCCACGTTTTCAGATGAAATTCGTAAGCTTGCGAAGGGCATGGTAAACAATCCTGTTGAAATATCCGTGACACCGCGAAATGCCGCCGCGACTTCGGTGAAGCAGTGGGTTTGTCCAGTAGACAAGAAACAGAAGCCGGCCTTACTTGCTGAGTTGATCTTAGATAACAATTGGAAACAGGCGTTGGTTTTTACCAGAACAAAGCATGGTGCCAATAAATTAACCCGTTTTCTAGAGACTAAAGGGATTAAAGCCGCAGCAATTCATGGCAATAAAAGTCAGGGTGCTCGCACAAAAGCGTTGGCTGATTTTAAAGCAGGTGAAGTGCGTATTTTGGTGGCGACGGATATTGCAGCACGTGGCTTAGACATTGAGCAGCTACCACAAGTTGTGAATTTTGATTTACCAAATATAGCTGAAGATTATGTGCATCGGATTGGCCGTACAGGGCGTGCGGGGAGAACAGGGCAGGCCATTTCTTTAGTGTGTGCTGATGAGTTTAAAGAGCTTTCGGCGATTGAGCGTTTGATTAAGAAACTATTGCCAAGAGAATTGATGGATGGATTTGAACCCATACATGAATTACCTGAGTCTCGATTGGATCGTCGTCCTATTAAGCCGAATAAACCAAAAAGGCAACATGTTGGGCATCGTGATGGACAGCGTTCTGGTTTGAAGGGTCATTCTGATCAAGCTCCAAGACGTCCTCGTTCTAGCTACAATAGATAATTATGGCATGGCTCAGAAATAGGGTGTTTTGGTATGCACTTCGGGTGTACAAATCTGCCGCCTTCGGGCTTAACTTGATCTTTAACAGATGGTAAATCTAGGCAGCTCTTTTGAATCTTTTCAAACCGAGAAGCTCAGTCCATTCCGGCAATTCCTTTCCTGTGAATATTTCAGCAGGTGATTTGCCTTTATGATTTGGATTGACTGATCGTTGAAATGGTAAATGATTCAACATGAATTGAATGAAGGAATGGCGATTTGATTTGAACCCCTTCCGTGCCTCAATATATGGTCTCAGTCGACTATTTAGATTCTCAATAACAGAACTCGTACGATAGGTTGTGGCAATACAATTTAGAACCTCATCATCTTTCAGGTTATCAAAATGATTGCCTATAGCTGTGACGGCTTGATCTTTGTATTTATATATTGTTTTTCGGGTTGTGTTGTTCTTCCGGGCTAGCTCTGAAATGTTATTTGAAGCTAGCGCCTCAAGAGCGAGACATTTTTGAAAAGTAGAGGATAGTTGCGTAGGTTGGATTTTATGAGTAGTTTGGATCATATAACATTCTTTATGTGTATTCTTGGCGAATAAATTATAAAGAATAATGGTTCAGACTGCTCTCAAAAACTTACCAGGATTTATCATCAGTTGTATACGAGATTTGAGCCATGCCGTATAAAGCCTGAAGGGGCATCTGATCTCAAGCTCGTTGATTTGGAGGCCTTAGATTCAACCTCACCTGAAGCTATAAACTTGTTGCGCCAATATCCAAAGGTTACTTTCTTGACATCCTTTTGGCGACAGAACTCAGCCTGTGTCTGACCAGAGTCCTCCCATTCTTTGACTAAGGTCAACCACTTATCATCTAACTCGCTCATTATCATAATACTCCACTTGTTGAATGTGATTATAAGTATGACGGGCTATATTTTGGATTGTTAGATGTAGATCATGAGACGCTTACGTAAGGTATTAACCCTCACTGTCGTGAGGGTTAATACCTATTAATGTGGCTCTGATGCTGAGGTGTCATTTGCCAATTCTTCCAATTGCTTTTCTTCATCATCATGTTTTTCCATCAAGATACGACGATCTTTTGCGATGTAGGTATACATGCTTGGCACTACAAATAAGGTGAATATAGTACCAATCACCATACCGAAGAAGATGACAACGCCAATCGCATGGCGACTCTCAGCACCTGCACCTGAAGAGATCATGAGAGGGATGACACCACATGCCATAGCCGCTGTAGTCATTAAAATAGGACGCAGACGGGTGGCAGAAGATTTTTTGATGGCATCTATTTTACTCATGCCCTTTTCTTGCAGTTTGTTGGCAAATTCCACGATCAGGATGCCATGCTTACTGATTAAGCCAATGAGCGTAATAAACCCTATTTGGGTGTATATGTTAATGGTTGCATACTCAACCCCCAAAGTGGAACCGATATAAATTGGAATTAATGCCCCGGAGATAGCCAAAGGAACGCTTATTAAAATTACTAATGGATCTCTGAAGCTTTCGAATTGAGCAGAGAGTAGTAGGAAAATTACAATGATCGCAAAGGCAAATGCAAAGATAAGTGCATTTCCTGATTGAACATATTGGCGTAATGGCCCTGCCGTATCTGTTTCCATGCCTTCAGGCATAACTGAGTTTGCAGTTTGCTGTAAGAAAGCCAATGCTTGCCCAGAGGTGACGCCTGGAGAAGGAACGGCACTAAATGTGGCAGAGTTTAGCTGTTGGAATCGATCGTATGAGGATGGTTGTGAGCTATAGCTGAAGTTGAAAATTTCAGACAACGGGATAAAATCACCTGATCCAGTTTTAATGCGAATATTTCCAAGTTGCTGGGCATTCATTCTGTATTGATCGCCGAGTTGAGGGATCACTTGGTAGCTATATCCCAACATACTGAAGTAATTCACTTGATAGCCAGAGTAGGAAGCACCTAATGCCTTTCCGACAGCATTCATGGAAATACCTAATGCGGACGCTTTCGATCGATTGATATTAATTTCTAGTTGAGGTTTATCATAGCGCAGTGAAGACATGGACATTAGGAAAAGGCCACTCTGATTTGCTTTCGCTATTACTTTTTCCATAGCACTGTATAATTGTGGATAACCAAGTGTTGATTTCAGCACAAACTGTACGGATAACCCACCTGAACTTCCAGGAAGTGGTGGCATCTCGATGGCATAGGCCTGCAGCCCTGCAATTTTATTAAGTTTCTGTTGAACTAATGGTTTTAGTGCCATTTGTGTTTCAGATCTCTGATCCCATGGTTTTAATACCATACCACCAAAAAACGTATTGGAATTTGGGTAACCCGCAATTAAGAAGGTGTTTAAAGTTGCTGAAAATGATCTTTGTATTTTTTCTAATTCTGGCGTGTAAGATTCGAGATAGGCAAGGTTTGAAGGTGACGGGGCGGTTGCCTGTACCATGATAAGACCTGTGTCTTCTGTTGGAGCCAGAGCTGCTTTTGTGCCTGCAAACATAAAGTAGCAGCTCCCGAGGACGATCACAATCAATAGCAAGATAGCTGGACGGTAGGTAATGACTGTATTTAGACTTTTTCCGTAAGCATGACTTAATTTTGCAAATACGCGGTCTACCAAGACTACAAGCCTCGATTCAAGCATTTCTTTGCTGACAATTTTCGAGCACATCATGGGGGTCAATGTGAGCGCGATAATACCTGAAATAATTACAGCTGCTGCAAGGGTGTAGGCGAACTCAGTAAAGAGTGATCCTGTTAATCCGCCGAGCATACCGATTGGAGCGTATACGGCGGCTAGAGTTAAGGTCATGACGATGACTGGACCAACGATTTCACGAGCCCCTAGAATGGCAGCTTGGAAAGGGGTCTTCCCTTCCTCAACATGTCGGTAGATGTTTTCCAGCACCACAATGGCATCATCTACCACCAGCCCAATAGCGAGCACCATTGCAAGCAGGGTGAGTAGGTTGATCGAAAAGCCCATCAGATTCATTAAGAAAAATACGCCGACTAATGACAGTGGAATGGTGACAAGAGGTACGAAAACAGCTCTAAAGGAACCCAAGAAAATGAGCATCACAACGACGACGATGATGATCGCTTCGATGATGGTTTTAATGACTTCATTAATAGAAACTTTAATGAATGTTGTGCTGTTATACACAGTACTCATTTTAAGTCCGTGCGGTAAGAGTTTATCAATTGTGGGCAATTGTGAAATAACGTTATCAATCACTGACAAACTGTTTGCATCTGGTGAAACAGTGATGCCTGCAAACACACCGGTTTTACCGTCAAATAATACGTTAACTGTATCGTATATTTGGGAAGATAGCTCTACTTTTGCAACATCCTCAAGTCGGATAATGTGACCCTTGTTATTAGCAACGACTAATTTCTTATATTCGCTGGCATTTGTCATATTGGTGTGGGCATTGATGTCAATGTCCATATATTCACCCTTCATGTTGCCTGAGCTTGATATTACGCTATTTGCAGCAAGTGCATCTTTGACTTCTGATGGAGTGACTCCAAGCAGAGCCATTTTTTTAGGGTTCATCCAGATACGCATAGCAAAGGGCATATTCCCCATGATATTTACCGTAGAAATTCCACCCAATGCGAAGATTTTGGGGCTGAGTTCATTTTTGAGGTAAGCTGAGATCTGCTCTTTACTCATGGTGTCGCTGGTAAAAGCAAGGATTAAACCAGGGAAACTATTACTATCCGACTTAGTAATAACAGACGCGAGCGCCTGTGTAGGAAGTTGGCTTTTAACGGAGCTGATTTGTTGGCTGATATCCGTCATTGCCTTTTCTGGATCCCAGTTTAGTCTGAGTTGGACCGTAATAGTGCTAAGCCCTGTGGTGCTGGATGAGGTCATATAGTCAATCCCATCAACACTACCAATCGCCTGCTCAAGTGGCGTAGTGACAAACCCTTGCATGACGCTTGCATTTGCGCCAGGATAAGATGTCGTAATGGTTAGTGTTGCGCTTGTGATTTCAGGGTATTGACGCAACTGTAACGTAAAAATAGACCCAAGTCCGACCACAAAGATCAGTAGGCTGATGACGGTGGCTAAAACGGGCCTCCTGATGAAGATATCTGTAAATTTCATTTAGGGGACTCCTATTTAACTACCGGCATATATTTGTTATCAATGGTGACTCTAACCCCATCTTTTAATTTTAGTTGTCCAGAGTTGACAACAAGGTCTCCGGCTTTTATGCCTGAATCAATGGAGGCTAATTTACCATTTAAAGTGCCTACGGTAACTGGAACGCTTTTGGCAATATAAACTTTGTCTTGGGTGCGAACAAGGTGTGTCGGGTCACTTTGGATATTGTAGCTGGCGGTTTCTTGCTTGCCATTTTTATCCATGACTGGAGAAAGCACATAGATAGTGACGCCATAAAGTGTATAGTTAATTGAGGTTTGTGGTACGGAGATCACTTTATTTTGTTCTGGAAGCATAAGGTGTATGGTTAGAAACATACCAGGGAAGATTTCTTGATCTTTGTTTTCAAGTTCAGCGCGAACCTCGAGTGCGCGCGTGTTTTCAGAAATACGGGAGTTTAAAGCTACGACTTTTCCTTTGAATACTTTATCAGGGCGAGTGTCAGCAAAAACTTCGACTTCTTGCCCAGGCTTTACCTGCGCTAAGCTGTCACCAGAAACCGTGAAATCAATGAATATAGGGCTAATGGTGTCTAGAGTAGCTGCGGTATCGCCTTGTTGGAAGAAGCCGCCCAAGCTAATGTTTCGGATACCAATTTTTCCAGAAAAAGGCGCACGAATAATCGTATAGTTGATGCTGGCTTGGCTACCTTCTGTTGTGGCTTTGGCTGCTGCGTAGTCTGCTTCAGAGGTGTCTAGCGTTTGTTGAGAGACTGCCTTGGTTTTGTAAAGTTCTGCATCACGTTTGTAAGTGATTTTTTTCAGAGCCTCGTCTGCTTGGGCCTGTTTTAGTTGTGCTTGTAGTTCGGCGGAGTCTAGCGTAAAAAGTACCTCACCTTTTTTAACATTTTGTCCAGATTTAAAGTGGATTGCGGAAACTAATCCAGAGGTTTGAGCACTAACGTTAATGCTTTGAATCGCAGTGGCACTACCTGTTGCGTCAATATAAGGCGTCCATGTTAGGGATTTTGCTTTCTCAGCAGAAATTACAATGGGTTGCATTTTCCAGTTAGACTTTATTTCGCTTTTTTTGCTGCCGATAAAGGCGTTAAAACCAAAGATGCTACCAAAAAGAATCAATAATATGACGCCTACAATGATAAAGGCTTTTATCATGCCTTTTTTTGTTCTTGCCTGAGAGGCTGTTGTGTTATCGGTCATGGTTTTGTCCTTTTATGATTTAAGTATATCTAAAGCGCATTAAAAATTAGTTAGTTCTCTGTGTAAAATTTCTGGGGATATGTCTAAAAATATGCCAAAGATGAATAAACCCAAGTACCGCAAAGAATACAGTGCTCCAGCCGGCAATGCTTAGGCTTAAAAATTGCCAGTGTACGACAGCGCAATCACTGGTGCCTTGGAAAACAGCTAAGAAGAAATCTTTTAGTGGCATGTTTTCAAACATATAGCCAATTCCTGCGCCGCAAGATGGTGCTTGTTCAGGTGGTAAGCTCTGTAGCCACACTTGTCGGATGGAAAGAGAGATGCCTGCGACACAGATTAAAGAGAAGAAAAAACTATAAATACGGACACCAATCCCCTTGGGCCCATGAATGGAGGCCACAAGGAAGAAGACTCCCAGAACAATCACGATAATCCGTTGGAAGACACATAGTGGACAAGGTTGCAATCCTTGAACCATTTCGAGATACATTGTAAAAGACAATGCAAGACAGCAAACAAGAAAGCTGATGATAAAAATAAGTCTGGCGGGTGTCTTTTTTATTCTCATATATGGATGTTAATCTATGCCCATGATAATCTAATCCTCTATGGTCGCTGAGTATAGTAGAAAATTATAGTATGTCACATGCTTTTGAGTATATATTTTAATTTTGCCGAAATTGAGTTTGCAGGTCTTGTATGATTCTTAATCTTTTCTGCTGTACAATCTGTTTTTTTTCGGCAGGAAGCATTTTTTCATTTAAAATTTTTAAATAATTGATGCGGCTAATTTCTTGCTCGCATTGTTGTAGAAAATATTTTTGCCTAAAGAGTGTTTTATCAGTCACATTTAGCTTAAATAATATGGATGATATCTCTAAAACCTCATGGAGGTGTTGTGAGTCTCTAAAAGCATTTAAACTGTGAAGTAGTTTAAGTATTTTCTCAGGTGTCATGGTAATACAATCTAAAATAAGGTTACGCTGTTGAATAGTATTTAAAATTAGTAATGATGGTTTTCTAGGTATTTTTGATTCATCAAGAAAATTTCTTGCAATGATTGGCGTCATTTTGTTAATGCTGCTGATAAATACCGCAAATCTTAAATAAGGGTCAGTGGTGATAGAAGATGTGTTTTCCAGCGCTTTTAGTGATGGGTCTGTTTCAGTGATTTGTGGTAGACGAGGAAAAATATGTGTGAAAGCATTGACGTCTATTAATTTTTCAAAGTAGGTGGTGGGCGACGAGCTTTTCAATGCTTTGAGCGTTTCATGCCAAATGCGCTCAGGTGTGAGGTTTTTTAGCTCACCAGAGGAGCTTATATCTTTCAGTAATGCTAGCGTTGCGGTTGAGATGTGGAATTTGAGAGCTTGGTAGGATGCGGCAAATCGTGCAATCCTTAATACTCTCAATGGATCTTCATGAAAAGTATGGGAAACATGTCGGAGTATTTTATTTTTGAGGTCCTCTTGTCCATGATAGGGGTCAATGATATTGCCTTTGTCATCCATTGCCATGGCATTGATAGTTAAGTCTCGCCTTTTTAGATCCTCCTCTAAAGTCACTTTTGCGGAGGTATCAAAAGTAAACCCCTGATAGCCAATACCTGACTTTTTTTCAGTTCTCGCCAAGGCATATTCTTCTTTAGTCTTAGGGTGTAAAAAAACGGGGAAGTTTTTGCCTACGGGTATAAATCCTTTTGCGATCATTTTTTCCCTAGAACCATTAACAACCACCCAGTCATGGTCATGTATAGGCAAACCAAGTAGTTTGTCTCGAATTGCCCCACCGACTAAGTAATATTTCATAAATGAGCGTAATCACAATAACAAAATTTTCTGATTTTAAATTTTAGCTGGATTTTGTGGTTTATGTATAGATAGTTATTGAAATCTTATCTCTTAACTCTTTATGAATTTTAAGAAAACGTCTAGAATGAAAAGATCGATCATTTCTGAGAGACACTTGAATGTCTAAAAAGTCTAAATCTAAGTCTGATGATAATACTGCTACGGGCATGCAACTTTATAAGCGCCTCCTCTGGGAAGTCAGAAAATTATGGCCACTCATGGTTTTCGGTATTTTGGGTAGTATCATGTATTCTGCGGCAGATGCCTACTCCATTTATCTGATTAAGCCAATTATTAACAAAGGTTTTACGGCGCAAGACACAAATTTCTTAAAAATGATTGCAGGTCTGATTTTACTGTTATTTGTTATGCGTGGCGTCGGCTCGTTTTTATCTACCTATTTCATGGGTAAGCTGGGCGCAAATGTTGTACTTCAGTTTAGAGTGCGTTTATTTAATAAGTTTATGAAGTTACCTTCTTCTTATTACGATAAAACCTCCTCAGGCAGGCTACTATCAAAACTTTTGTATAATGTGGATCAAATATCCTCAGCAACAGGAAGTGCGCTAATAACGGTGGCGCAGGATGGTGCTTTTGCCATTGGCTTGCTTGTGGTGATGATTACCGTGAGTTGGAAGCTTTCCTTAACCATATTAATAGTTGTACCATTTCTTGCGGTGTTTATCTCCTGGGTAAGTAAGCGTTTTAGGCGATTAAGTAGAAAAACACAGACTGCTATGGGAGGCTTAACACATGTGGCAGAAGAGTCGCTAAGAAGCTATAAGGAGATACGAGTTTTTGGTGGGCAAAAATATCAATCTGAAAAATTTTTCAAAAATATTATGTACACCTATACTCAGCAAATGAAAACCTTGGTGACAGATGCAATGTCTTCACCCATAATCCAAATAATGGGTGCTGTGGTGCTGGCGATTGTGGTGTATCTGGCAGCCATGTCGGGTGCCGGTGGAGATACCAAAAACTGGATGAATGCGGGTGATTTCATTTCGTTTTTTACGGCAATGCTTGCAATTTTAAAACCAATAAAAAATTTAACCAGCGTTAATTCAACCATTCAGAAAGCTTTGGCGGCGACAGAAGATTTATATGAAGTATTAGATCACCCAAATGAAGAAGACAAAGGCACGCGTAAAATTGAGCAATGTAAGGGTGGCGTGCGTTTTGAAAAGGTTGGGTTTCGATACGCTGCAGGCAAAGAAATGGTTTTGAAAGATGTTTCTTTGGACGTGGATCCAGGTGACACGATTGCGTTGGTTGGGAGATCAGGTGGTGGGAAAACGACATTAATTAGCTTAATACCTCGTTTTTATAATGTTGTTGAAGGCAAAATCTATTTAGATGATATTAATACGCAGGATCTTGCGTTAGATAACTTACGTTCGCACATGTCTTTGGTCACACAGCATGTTAGCTTATTTGATGATACGATTTTCCATAATATCGCTTTTGGTATTCAGGATCGTGAAGTCAAGCGTGATGAGGTGATTGAGGCGGCAAAAGCGGCGCACGCTTGGACATTTATTAAAGATATGCCAGAAGGTTTAGAGACCATGGTGGGTGAGAATGGGTTTGCGCTATCAGGTGGGCAACGTCAAAGGGTGGCAATTGCAAGAGCTATTCTCAAGGATGCACCGATTCTTATTTTAGATGAGGCGACCAGTGCTCTAGATAATGAGTCAGAGAGAGCCGTACAGAAGGCCTTAGTTCATCTAATGGAAAACAAGACAACCTTTATCGTTGCGCATCGTTTAAGTACGATTGAACGCGCAGATAAAATTGTGGTCATGGATCATGGTGAGATTGCCGAAATCGGCACGCATGACGAACTTCTTGCAAAGAAAGGCGTTTATGCTGGGTTATATGAGAAGGCACAAGCAAGTGATGATGGCGCGCTGAGTTGATGGTTAAGTTGCATGACTTTATCAATTATCATTGGTACTCCAAAAAGCTAACATGGCTCTCGGTGTTACTTTGGCCGATTTCTCTTATTTTTAGCGCAATAGCCAAAATCAGGAAGCGTGCTCAATTAAAAGTATTGGATGGACAGCCTCAAGTGAGCGTTCCAATCATAGTGATTGGTAATATCTCGGTAGGGGGTGTTGGAAAAACGCCCCTAGTTGAAACGATCGTCCGCCATCTTCGAGAAGAAGGTTATAGACCAGGAATTGTGAGTCGTGGCTATGGTGGGAAGTCTGATATTTATCCTTTAGATGTTGAGGAGCATATAGATATTAATGCTTGTGGCGATGAGCCTTATATGTTGCAACAATCCTTAAATTGCCCTGTGGTAGTGTCACCTGTTCGTGTAGATGCGGTTCAATATATGGCTGAGAAACATCCGACTGTGGATGTTATTTTGAGTGATGATGGGCTTCAACATTATAAAATGTTTCGTGATATTGAAATTGCAGTAATTGATGCCTCTCGGGGGCTTGGCAATAAGCTTACTTTACCTGCGGGTCCATTGAGGGAGCCTGAGTCTAGGCTGGATGAGGTGGATTATGTGATCATGAATGGTGGACCAACTGATTTTGATCACGGGTATGAAATGCAAATAAGAGTGGGAGACTTGGTGCGCTTGCTATCTGGAAAAAGAATAGAGGCGAATGCGCTTAAAGAAAGAAAAGTGCATGCGGTTGCGGGTATTGGTAATCCTGAACGATTTTTTATTTCTTTGCGGGAATTTGGTTATAGCGTTATTGAACATGCTTTTCCGGACCATCACCGTTATGTGAAAGAGGATTTTCAGTTTGCAGAAAAACTTCCTATTATCATGACGCATAAAGACACGGTGAAATGCATTCAGTTTATGACAGATGATATGTATTACTTAGCGATTGATGCCGATGTGGATATTGCCTTCTGGGAGAAGCTGTCTGCAGATTTAAAAACTTTAAAATAACAACATGACTGAGTATTAACCACATCCTTTTTTTTATTTGGCATTGTGCTTTATTTAATAGACGCAAGATATATCATAGGTTGCAATTCGCACAAATTTTTATCGTTATATAAGTAATTGCCTATATTAAAAGTCGCATGAGTGACCAATGTCTGAAATCATTAACTAATCATTATTAGATCAGCTTCAAGAAATTTTTTTAAGCAAAAATACGCAAAAATTAAATGATCTATTCGATGACACGCATGTGCAATTATTTGCAGATACCATCGCAACACTTCCCTTTGATGACATGGCGATTTTGTTTAAAATATTGCCTTTAGAAAAGCAAGCCGAGCTTTTTACAGATTTAAGTGAATCACTCCAGCATCGTATTATTGAGGCTCTAGAAACTGAGCATGTTGCCGACATTATGGAACATTTGGCGGCTGATGAAGCGGTGGATACCTTGCAATCACTGCCTGAAGATGAACAGGCTGAAATCATGTCTGAAATTGATGTTAATGACAGAGAAGAAATTAGAATGCTTTCTCAGTATGAAGAGGGTGAAGTGGGGGCGGTAATGACCCCAGATTGTATTACACTATCACAACACTTGAAGATTTTAGAGGTGCTAGAGATTATTCGTGTAACTGCCAAAGAGCAGGAGACAATCTATTATTGCTATGTTTTGGATGACAATAAGAAACTTGTTGGTTGCGCTTCATTGAAAGAAATATTCTTGAGTGACCCAAATGTTTATTTGAAAGACATAATGAAATACAACGACATTTCAATTAATAGTCATACGGATCAAGAGAAAGCGGCGAATCTTATCTATAAATATGACTTGCTCGCACTACCGATTACAGATAAATATAATCGCATTCTCGGGATACTCACTTACGATGATGCGCTTGGTGTGGTGAAACAAGAGCAAACAGAAGATATTGAGAAGTTGATGGCGATTGGTGGTGAGCATAAATATGCGGCTTACTTATCCACTTCTACATGGAATCATGTGAAAAGTCGCGGCCCTTGGGTGATTGTTTTGGCGATGTTTGGCCTAATGACGGGTACGATTCTACATAGTTATGAGGATGTGCTTGAGGCATTTATTATTCTAGCACTTTATATGTCCATGATCGCAGATGCGGGTGGGACGGTAGGTAGCCAGTCTGGCACAATGGTCATTAAGGCGTTGGTAACAGGTGAAGTGACTTTCCGTGATGTGTTCAAAGTGTTATTTAAAGAATTTAAAATTTCTTGTTGGCTTGCCGTGGCGTTAGGTATCTTAGCATTTTTAAAGGTACTGTTTCTGTCGCATGCGTCAACAGTGCCAATGGCAAGCTCTTTATTTATGATTGCATCAGTGATTAGTATCGCATTAGTGTTACAAGTCGTTACCTCAACTATGATTGGGGCGGTCTTGCCGCTTGCCGATAAATGTAAGATTGACCCAGCGGTTGTTGCCAGTCCAGTATTGACGACGATTGTGGATATTACGGAGGTTATTACGGAGGTTATTAATCTTCTTTAAAGTTGCGACGACGATGCTAAACATCAACTAATATAAAGCTCCGTTGATCAGAAAATAATCTTAACTGTGTGGTTTTAGGGTTGATTGCTATTTCACAGTAGCTTCTTTAAGTAAAAACAACAGGTTAAATCTCAGCCATAAATATGTAATGTCTTACATAAAAAATACGATCGCCTATATGTAAAGATTGGAATCTTCTGCTTTACTTCTTTGATAAGCAAAAGATTTCATCGATATGCAAAGGGGAATGATATGGCATCAGCAAGTATTGCAAAAGTAAAGGTTAAAAAGGATATTAGCGTTGAGCTGATTGCAAGCATTCCTGAATGCAAAAAAACAAGATTCGCACGCTTTGGTGTTGAAAGGAAAGATACCTTTACAAAAGAGGAAGCCGATGCCACGCGGATGTACTTGTGTGAGATTGGGTTTAATCCATTGCTCACAAGGCAACAGGAAGTTGATTATGCGCGCAAAGCCTTAAAAGGAGATGAAGAGGCTAAAAAGAAAATGATTGAGTGTAATTTGCGTTTAGTGGTTAAAATGGCAAAACGTTATCGCCCCAAAGGTGGATTAACTTTTTTGGATTTAATTGCAGAGGGAAATCTTGGGCTTATTCGAGCAGTCGAGAAGTTTAATCCTGAATTGGGTTGGCGTTTTTCAACCTATGCGACTTGGTGGATTCGTCAAAATATTGAAAGGTCTTTATTGAACCATCAAAGAACCATTCGAGTACCAGTCCATGTGCTGAAGGATTTGAATGTTTATTTAAGGGCAGCATCGCAACTGACCAAATTATTAGATCATGAACCATCACCTGAAGAAGTGGCGGATTTCTTAGATCGTCCTATTGAAGATATTAAAAAATTATTGCGTTCAACCAATCATATTGAATCACTTGATGAGGTCTATGATGATTCCCAACGCCCAGTAATTGAAAGCATTGCCGATCAAAACAGCGACTCCCCAGAAGGGTATCATCAATATGGTGATCGGGTAAAATTTATTGATCGTTGGTTAGATAAGCTTAATGATAAGCAAAAACTTGTGCTAGCAATGCGCTTTGGTTTGAAGGGACATGATCCTAAAACCTTAGAAGAAACAGGTGAAAGTATTGGGCTGACACGTGAGCGGGTGCGTCAAATACAAGTGGATGCATTGAAAAAATTGAAGCAGTTGGCAAGAGATGATAATGTTGATGCGGATCTTTGTTTTAATGCCTAGGACAATAGGTGAGCCAGATGGATTTTGATTTTTTTGTATATTAAAGTCGATCATTTCGCTAGAATAGGTCGCTTGTTAAAGTGATGCGCTAATCTTTAGGGGAATCGATGTTAAAGCTACAAGGCTGGAAAGGTTATGCATGGATTGTTATTCTATTAAGTGCCTTTTTATTATTCTATAAATATGTTATTCAAGTATACCCAGGGTTGATCACTGATGAGATTATGGGTGTTTTTCACATTGATGCAGCAAATACTGGGAATTTAATCGCAGTTACCTTTTATTCTATCGTGGTGGTGCAGCTTTTTTCAGGGATCTTGGTCGATCGTTTTGGTTATCGTATTGTTAGTACTTTTTCTTTAGTGATTGCGTCTCTTGGTTTGGTTCTTTTTGTACATGCGGATAACCTTTTAGAGGGCATGATTGCACGCTCAATGATGGGTGTCGGTGTCGCCTGTGCAACGGTGAGTTATGTTAAGGCCGTGAGCGAGTGGTTTCGACCCGAGCAGTTTGCTTTTGTGAATAGCTTCCTCGCAACGGCGGCGATGCTGGGTGCGATTGCAGGACAAGCGCCGTTATCTTATCTGTTTGGAAATATTGGTTGGCGAGATGGTTTGCTGGTCTGTGCTTGTATCGGACTTGTTGGTGCGGCTGTTTTTTGGACTTTTGTACGGGATAAAAAGCCAGATTTTGATGTCATGGGGAAAAACAAATCAACGTATGTCTCGCATAAGTTGACTTTTAAAGATTTATTATCGGTTATCACAAAGAAAGAAAACTTATTGTTAACATTTTATTCAGGATTGACCTTTACCCCAGTAGATGCTTTTGCTGGGCTTTGGGGAAATAATTATCTGAGGCAATTATATAATATAGACCATACGGCTGCTGCGAGCCTGATTTCTATGATCTTTGTGGGCATGGCGATTGGTGCTCCGATTATTGGTAAGATGTCAGAAATACGAAACTCACGTATTCCTTTAATGATTGGATTCCAAATTATGGCAATCATTTGCATTACCTTTGTGTTTTATGTTCCTGTTCCCTATTGGCTTTTAGGTATATTATTGTTTTTATTTGGTTTTTGCGTGAGTGCATTTATGTTGTCTTTTGCCGTGGGGCGTATGATTAACCCAATTTGGGTTACCGCGTCGGTGGCAGCACTCATTAACACTGGTGAGCCTATTATGGGCGGGATATTTGATGCCGTTGTTGGTTGGTTCTTAGATATTCAGTGGGTGCCAGGGAATGTGACGGCAGAAGGTGTTAAACATTTTACAACGCATTCTTATCAAATGGCCTTTATGATTTTACCGCTTAGTATGGTGGTGGGGCTTGGTTTACTGCTGATGGTGAAGGAAAAGCCAATAGAGAAAGAGGTTTTCTAAAAAAGTTCTACTATTAGGAAGCTCGCAATGACGAATGCGCCACCGATAACCGTGTGCAGGTAGATAGGTTCAGCATTAATAAGTCGCCCAAAAATAGTGGCAAATATTGGCTCAAAAGCATAAATGACGGCGACTTTGTTCATATTGATTTTCTTTTGATAGTTTGTTTGCATGACATAACAAAAAATGGTGGAAGCGGCACAAAAAACCAGTGCGATGATCACGATAGGACTGAGTGTAATAAAAGTCGTTTCAAAATATGAAGCGGTTAATGGAATAGGCACACCAAAGGCGATTTGTAGCAAAACAAGGAAGCGGGTGTTTTTCATATTAAGCCCATTTTTTTCCATCTTACGTGTTTCATAGCTCAGGTAAACAACGGATAAAGCATAGGCTGTGGCGCATCCAAAGGTCCAAAAATACCCAGGTGCTAAATGCGTAAATTTAGCACCTGAAAGGATAAAAATACCGAGTAAGCATAAAGCAGAGGCGATCACGCCATTTATTCTCAGGCGATCAAGACCAAATAAAGGAGATAGAAAAGGAATAAGCACAACGCTAAATGCAGTGATAAAAGCAGATTCGCTTGAGCTGATAGTCACAAGTCCAATGGTTTGAAAAAGGTAGCTCGCCCCTTCAAGCATACCAAAAATGAAACCAATTTTTAAAATAAGTTTTTTATGTTCATACTTTTTTCCAATGACTAATGGAATGAAAAGAAGTGCTGATAAACCCAATCGGATAGCCACAAATAATCCAGGGGAGATGTCTCCCGCGGATGCTCGGATTAACGGAAAGGTCATCCCCCAAAAGAAGGTAACGGCAAATAGGGCAAGGACGGCTTTAGTTTCAATGCGCATGGGAGTGATTCAATTAAATTCAAGGATATTGAAGTATAGGGCGATGTTAATAGGATGTCATCTCAAAAGTTGTTTATCTGAAATACCTCATAGCGAGGAGTATTATTCTGAAGGTTTAAAACAGAGTAATACTGTTCATTAGTAGGCTTTACTGTTTCTAATGACTTATATTGTACAAAACAAGAGGGTACTGTAATAATTTTAGTTCCGAAGTATTCTTGCTGGGTATGCTTATGTGTATGACCTGATAATATAAACCTAATACGATTAGGGTTATCTCTCACCAGTTTTACTAATATATCTGAATTTTGTAGTGAGAAAGCATCTATGCTGCCACCAACGAGTAATATGTGGTGGTGTAAAAGCAAAATAATATCCTTTGATGATGACCTGATTTTTTTGTTGATCAAATCAAAAGAGTTATTGTTCAATATGCCATCTATTTGGTTTGGAATTCGCGTAGGTAAAAATATAAAGTTTATATCTTCAATTAGAATCGTTTCGTTTTCAGAAAGGTGAATATAGGGTGAGGATGTTAGCACTTGTCGTAAGTTATCAGGGTGATCATGGTTACCACAAATTAGATAAACATTTTTTCTTGGAAAATATTGCTCTAACAGTGTTACTAAAATCTGATAATCTTCTCGAAGCCCATCTTGGCTAAGATCGCCCAATATAAAGATCGCTTCAAAATGAGTATTTTTTTGTGTGCTTATATATCGAAGCGCATTCTCAAAAACCTGGTAGGGGTGTAAGCCGTATCTCTCATTTTTAGAGAGATGGGGGTCTGAAAGGATTAAAACCGATGTCATCAACGGTAATCAATACGATTTTCAATCAAATCAGTCACGCAGCTATCGTCCGCAAGTGTGGAGGTATCGCCAATTTGATGCTCCTCAAAGTGAGCAATTTTACGGAGTACCCGACGCATGATTTTGCCTGATCGTGTTTTAGGTAGAAGTGGTGCCCATTGGATAGCGGTAATGCTGGCGATTGGTCCATATGTTTTTCTTACCCAGGTAATGACGTCTTTTTTAAGATCATCACTTGGGGTATTCCCTTTGTTTAGAGAAATAAAAGCATAGATGGTTTCCCCTTTTATCTCATCGGGAATACCGACGATTGCCGCTTCTGCGATGCTATGATGTGAATCAATCGCACTCTCAATTTCAGCTGTGCCGATTCTATGTCCTGCAATACTAATGACATCATCCAAACGACCCGTAATCCAGTAGTCGCCATCTTCATCTCGAAAGGCGCCATCTGCAGGGAAATAGTAGCCAGGATAAGGCTTAAAATAAGCATCCATATAGCGGTCATGGTCGCCATAAATGGTGCGCATCATGCCGGGCCAAGGGTGTTTTATTGCCAATGCGCCATAGTCTTTTCGTTCAAGTGAGCCTAAGATTTCTTGAGCGGTATTTTTGTCTAAGATAGCCGCTGAAATACCAAGTAAGGAATGCATCGCAGAGCAAGGCTTTTGAGGGCTTGCCACACAAGGCGCGATCATAATTCCACCTGTTTCTGTCTGCCACCATGTATCCGTGATTGGGCAGTTTTGATTGCCTACTTCCTTGAAATACCATTCCCATGCTTCTTCATTAATCGGTTCGCCTACTGTACCCAGCACTCGTAGGCTTTTTCGTGAGGTATTTCCAAGTGCGGCATCTCCTTGTGCAATAAGCGCGCGAATAGCGGTCGGTGCGGTATAAAAAATAGAAACTTTGTGTTTATCAACCACCTCAAAGAAGCGCGATTGAGAAGGGTAATTGGGCACCCCTTCATACATTAGAGTAGTGGTACCATTTGCTAAAGGACCATAAACTAAATAGGAATGTCCCGTAATCCAGCCCACATCAGCCGTACACCAATAGATGTCATTTTCTTGAAGATCAAAGACTTTTTCATGTGTTAATGAAGTATAGACAAGATAGCCACCGGTGGTGTGTACAACACCTTTTGGTTTTCCAGTCGATCCTGAAGTATAGAGAATGAATAATGGGTCTTCAGCATTCATTTCTTCAATAGGGCAGTCATCAGAAGCCTGGGCGATAGCCTCATTGAAACAAATGTCACGCCCAGCTTCCCAATGGGTATCATTTTTAGCATGTTTGATGACAAGCACTTTTTCCACACATGGGCATTGTGCAACGGCGGTATCGACGTTATTTTTAAGTGGAATGGCTTTGCCTCCACGGACCCCCCCGTCGGCGGTGATCACATATTTACATTGGGCATCTAAAATACGATCTTTAATAGAATCAGGTGAAAATCCACCAAATACAACGGAATGCACGGCACCAATTCGAGCACAAGCCAACATGGCGATAGCCGCTTCTGCAATCATGGGCATGTAGATGCAAGCGATGTCCCCTTTTTTAATGCCCATTGATTTTAATACATTAGCAAACTTGCTAACACGTTTGTGCAACTCTCTATAGGTAATTGAAGTAGATTGGTTTGGATCATCGCTTTCCCAGATAATCGCCGTTTTGTCTGCGTTGGATTCTAAATGGCGATCAACACAGTTATAACAAACATTAAGAGACCCTTCTTCAAACCATTTTACATTCCCCTGTTCAAATGACCCAGAAGTGACGGTTTTCCAGGGCTTTATCCAGTCAATCCGTTTGGATTCTTCTGCCCAAAAGTCGATATTGTTTTCGATGGAGTTTTTATATTCTGCTTGCCAGTTTCCGTATATCATCATGAAGTCCAGTGTCTATTTATATATAAAAAAATGTATTCGTTATCAAAGCTTATTTTTGCTTAATAATCAAGTGGGCGTAGTTTGATATAATGTTTTCAGATAAACAAGACTCATTGTTGCTGGAGAACGCTGGGGGTTAATTCGCAGGAGATTAAAAGGTATTTACCGTTTTCATAATCGCCTTATCCAATGCTGAAATAATTTCATCACAATCTTCAATGCCCACAGATAGGCGAATCAAGTCAGGTGAAAAGCTTTTAGCAGAATAAGGGCATTTAAACACGGAATAATGAGACATCAATGATGGTAAGCTAATGCTAGAAGAAAGGCTGCCAAAGCTCCCAGTTACCTTGAAAAAGTCGCTGGCATTTTTAATGAATGCCTTGGAAAACTCAACTGAATGGGTGGTAAATGAAATCAATGCACCATACCCCGAGGCTTGGGAATTATGTAAATCGTGTTGTGGGTGGGAGGTTAATCCAAGATAATACACCTCAGGAATGGAGGGGTTAGATTCTAGGTATTTTGCAACCTCCAGAGCATTAGATTGTTGTTGTTTTATTCTTAAGCCTAGCGTTTTGATGCTGCGGTGTAAGAGCCAGCTATCATAAGGCGAAAGCGCATTACCTTGTGCATAAATTAACGTTTTTATCTTTAATTCGTTCTCTTTTGTGGCGACACTGATGACGCCAGCTGTCACGTCACCATGACCGCATAGGTATTTGGTGGCAGATTGAATGGCAAAATCAACACCAAGGTCCAAAGGTTGTTGGAAGTAGCTTGAAATGACAGAATTATCTAGTGCCGTTAAAATACCATGATTCTTCGCAACCTCTACCACCGCTCGAATATCGCAAATATGCTGTGAAGGGTTGCTAGGGGATTCCATGAAAATAAGCTTTGTGGCAGGCGTGATTGCTCGTTTGAGCTGCGCTATGTTTCGCATATCCACTTGCTTAATGGAGATGCCATTCGGCTCAGAGATGCTTCTTAATAGATGGTAAGTGCCACCATAAACATTGTGGTTGAAAATAATTTCATCGCCTGCTTGTAGTAAAGAGACAACTGTATTGATGGCAGAAATGCCGCTGGTTGATGCATGTGCATAAAGTGCATGATCTAGCTTTTTGAGTTGGGTTTGTAAAACCGTGCGGGTTGGGTTTTCAAATCGGCTATAAAAATATTCTTGGTTAAAACCTTGGTCAAGATCAATTTTATAGCCCGAAGTTTGATAAAGAGGGAGTGTGTCGGAAGAAAATGGGTCTTTAGGTGCATTTGCTAAATGTAGAATTTGGGTATCAATGCTCATGATGAATCTGCATAAATTATTTTATTTGATAGGTTAATTAAAACATGCTTAAAGCTCAATAAATATGTGCCGTTGTGGTGTAAGTAGTTTAGGGTAGAGATTTATTTAGTTTCGTTGAAAACCGTGCTATAGTTTTAAAAAAATGAATGCTTGGAGCTTGTTTTGAGCTGGAATATTCCGAATGCGTTAACCATGTTTAGAATTGCGTTAATCCCAATTTTTGTATTTTTCTTTTATATCCCTATTCCTGGGCATCATCTGATTTCAGCGGCACTTTTTGCTTTGGCAGGTTTTACGGATTGGTTGGATGGATTTATTGCGCGTCGCTTTGAGCAAACGAGTAAGCTTGGCGCTTTTCTAGATCCTGTTGCCGATAAGTTAATGGTGGCGGTTACGTTGGTTGTTATTGTGAATGTATATCCATACTGGTGGGTGGCGATTCCAGCTGCCGTGATTATTTCACGTGAAATTGTTGTTTCAGCATTAAGAGAGTGGATGGCTGAGCTTGGCCAGCGCGCCGTTGTGAAGGTCTCTATGGTGGGAAAAATAAAAACTACGTGCCAAATGGCTTCGCTGGTTGTGTTGTTGATTAAGCCGAACGAAATTACAAATTTTTGGGTTGTTGCGAGCTTTATTTTATTGTATATCGCTGTGATCTTAACGGTTTATTCCATGTGGCTGTATTTGGTTGCAGCCTACCATAGTCTTAAAGATGTTGATGGGATGTGATTAAAATTTAAAAGAGATCATCAATGACAAAAAAATATATACTAACCATGGATCAAGGAACAACCAGCTCTCGGGCGATTATATTTGACCATGATGGAAAAGTTGTTGAGATTGCTCAAAGAGAATTCAAACAAATTTATCCAAAACCCGCTTGGGTTGAGCATGATGCAAATGAGATCTGGTATACACAAGCAGGTGTGGCAGCAGAGGTTATTTCTAAAGCAGGGATTAATGGCACAAATATCGCGGCGATCGGCATTACCAATCAACGTGAAACCACCATTGTTTGGGATCGAAAAACAGGAAAGCCTGTCTATAATGCAATCGTATGGCAAGATCGCCGTACTGCAAAATATTGTGATGAGCTAAAAGCCACAGGACTTGTGGATATGATACAAGAAAAAACAGGGCTAGTGATTGATGCTTATTTTTCAGCATCAAAAATTCGATGGATTTTAGAGAATGTTGAGGGCGCCCGTGAAAAAGCTGGGCGTGGTGAGCTTTGTTTCGGAACAGTAGATAGCTGGCTTATTTATAAATTTACCAACCACAAAGTACATGCCACGGACATTTCGAATGCCAGTCGTACCATGTTGTTGAATATAAACACCTGTCAATGGGATGACGAGCTTATTGAGTTGTTCAATATTCCAAAATCTATGCTGCCCGAAGTACGTTCTTCTAGTGAAATTTATTCACAAACTGCCACCACGCTATTTGCCAGCAAAATTCCGATTGCAGGGGTAGCAGGTGATCAGCATGCGGCTTTATTTGGGCAGATGTGTGTAGATAAAGGTATGATCAAAACCACTTTTGGGACGGGTTGTTTTATGATGATGAATGTTGGCGATAAACCAATGACGTCTCATAATAAGTTGCTGTCTACGATTGCATGGAAAATCGGAGATAAGGTGACATACGCTTTGGAAGGTAGTGTGTTTATTGGTGGTGCGATTGTGCAATGGTTGCGTGATGAGCTGGAGTTTTTCAAAGATGCCAAAGAAAGCGAAGCTTTAGCAAAATCTGTAAAAGATAACGGTGGCGTTTATGTTGTGCCAGCTTTGGCGGGGTTAGGAGCGCCACATTGGGATCAATCTGCAAGAGGGACCATTGTGGGATTGACTCGAGGAAGTTCAAAAGCACATATTACCCGCGCAGCGTTAGAAAGTATTTGTTACCAAGTCAATGATCTGATGAAAGTAAAAGAGGCTGATACTGGGCTTATCGTCGCCGAAATGCGAGTGGATGGCGGTGCGGTGGCGAACAGTTTTCTGATGAAATTTCAAGCAGATATTTTGCAGCATACTAAGGTTGTTCGACCTGAAGTTCTGGAAACAACGGCTTTGGGTGCGGCTTATTTAGCAGGGCTTGCCGTTGGATTTTGGGATAATATTGATGAGCTGAAACAGAAATGGCGTTGTGAGCGTGCATTTGAATCAGAAATGAGTGCGGAAGAAGCCCGCGCATTGACAAAAGGCTGGGAAAGAGCGCTGGAACGCTCTAAAGGTTGGGCGGAATAAGGCGTATTACCCTCGAGAAGCAATTATCCGCGTCTAGCGGGAATTGCAGGTATTTGGTTGCTAATAAGGCATGAATTCTATATCCTCATAGGGTTTGAAATATACTCATAAGTGAGTTAACCGATAGGAAGAATTTATAATGCGTAGTTTTTATGGAGCAAAGGTCACTGAGAGACTTGTGGGTCAAACAGTGACGGTTTGTGGTTGGGTGCATCGTCGTCGTGATCATGGCGGCGTTATATTTTTAGATATTCGCGATAGAAGCGGTTTGGTGCAAGTGACTTTTCAGCCAGATAATGACGAGTTTTTCCCCATTGCAGATAGTGTGCGTCATGAGTATGTAATTTCCGCAACAGGCTTGGTTCAAGCGCGTCCTGAAGGGCAAGAAAATCTGAATTTAAAAAGCGGTCGAATCGAGATTATTGGCGATGAAATGACTATCTTAAATAAATCTGAAACCATTCCTTTCCAGATTGATGAGCATCAGCATGTCGGCGAAGATGTTCGTTTGAAGTATCGTTATATTGATCTGCGTCGCCCTGAAATGCAGCAGCGGTTTACTTTACGTGCTAAGGTTGCACGCTTTATTCGTAATCATCTTGATGATCAAGGCTTTCTAGATATAGAAACCCCTGTATTGACAAAGGCGACACCTGAGGGTGCGAGAGATTATCTTGTGCCAAGTCGTACGCATAAAGGTGATTTTTATGCGTTGCCACAATCCCCACAATTATTTAAGCAACTCTTAATGGTGTCAGGATTTGATCGCTATTATCAAATTGTAAAATGTTTCCGTGATGAAGATTTGCGTGCAGATCGCCAGCCTGAATTTACACAGGTGGATATTGAGGCATCATTTATGTCTGAAGAAGCCATTATCAGCATGACTGAAGAAATGTTGATTAAGCTCTTTAAAGAAGTGATTAGTGTTGATTTTAAAATTCCATTCCCGCGAATTACTTATGCAGAAGCGATGCAAAAATATGGTTCCGATAAGCCTGATTTACGTATTCCACTAGAGCTTGTAGATGTGAATGATTTAATGCGTGATGAAGCGTTTAATGTTTTCTCAAACCCTGCGAAAGCGGACGGTTCAAGAGTCGCCGCGTTAAACGTCCCAAATGGATGTGCGAATCTTACCCGCAAAAAAATTGATGCATATACGAAGTTTGTGAGCATTTATGGTGCGAGAGGACTGGCTTATATTAAGGTGAATGATGTTAGTTTGGGGCGCGAAGGTTTGCAGTCTCCCATTGTTAAGAACTTATCTGATGAATGTTTAAGTGCAGTACTAGAACGTGTCGGCGCAAAAAATGGTGATTTGATCTTCTTTGGTGCAGACAAAGAAAATATTGTGAACGATGCTTTAGGTGCTTTACGCAATAAACTGGGCGCTGATCTTGATCTTTATACCAAAAAATGGGCACCTTTATGGGTGGTTGATTTCCCAATGTTTGAGAAAGTTGATGGGGGTTATCATGCTTTGCATCATCCATTTACAGCACCGAAGTTGGATAGCATTCAAGATTTAGATGGTGCACCTGAGAAGCTACTTTCAAAAGCCTATGATGTGGTTTTAAATGGTTATGAGTTGGGTGGCGGTTCCATCCGTATCCATGATCAAGAAGTTCAAAAGAAAGTATTTGGGCTTTTGGGCATTTCTGATGAAGAAGCGAAAGATAAATTTGACTTCTTGTTGGATGCACTTAAGTATGGCGCACCACCACATGGCGGAATTGCATTAGGTTTGGATCGTTTGATTATGCTGATGAGTGGTACAGATAACATCCGTGATGTGATTGCCTTTCCTAAAACACAAACCGCAAGTTGTTTGATGACTTCAGCACCGTCACATGTGGCAGCTGAGCAGTTGCAAGAGCTGGGTGTTAGAGTGATGCAGGAAGTTAAAGAAGAAGCGGAAGTTGAGTAAAACACAGGATTGAGATATTGGCTTGCTTGGTGAGGATATATCTCAGAGATAAATGTGAAATAGCTCAAAATAATACTTGTAATTATTTAAATAATGTATGATAATACTTTCAACAATCCGCCATTAGGTGAGGGTTGATAAGTTGAATATAGGGGAGCAGTACAATGAGCGCTCTAATTAAAAAACAAGTAGGTAAAAGCACAGACGCTTGGAGAAAGTTCTTAAAGGAAGTAGCTGGAACAGGCATGAACCTTTCAGGTTGTTAAGAATTTAATTTCAAGATAATAAACATAGAATCAGCTGTTGGAGTGATCTGGCAGCTGATTTTTTATGTCTGCTAATATGAAGTCACGACGTTTTGAAAGTGACATAACGGGGATTCGTAGCACACCATAGCCCAAACTTTTGTAATCCTCTTCTAGCCATTGATCTATATATTTTACCGTTTCGGTATTTTCTGTTCTTGCATGATCCAGCTTATAGGGCAAAACGTCTAATAAATAAATTCTTCGATAACGAAATTTATGACAATGTGGAAGCACTTCACGATGGTCAAGTCCTGCAACACGATAATAGGTAATGCTGTCAGGCATGGCACGATCTAAAAAATGAATTTCCTTAACGTTTAGAGTGTGCTCTAACTTCGCTTTCGTGTCAATCAAACCTTTTTGAAATATGCCCTCATCTGCTCGAATTTCATGTAATGTCTGCCCGTTCTCAAGTGCTTTTTCTATATATTCTCGAGCAACTTCTGGATGCCATGAGTAACCTTTTTTATGAAGCTTTCTAAGGAGGCTTGTTTTTCCAGAACAAGGTGCGCCTGTGACCACAAACCAATTGGTTTGTACAGGGGTTATGGTTTGCATGAACATTTACTCATTTTGTTGTTGTCACCTTAAGCGTACCACAAATAATAAAATCGTCGTTTTGTTTTGTCTTTAATTATGTAGATAAGGAAAATCTCTACTAGGCTTACAGGGTGTAAATTTTATTTTGGATTTTTTGCATTATGTTTGGAGAAGAAAAAGTTGAAACAAAAGAGGATATTGAGCGTTCTGTTTTAGAACAAGTTGCATTGCAGTCCGTTAAAGAGCAACGATTGAAGCGACGATGGTCTATTTTCTTTAGAGGTGCATTTTTGGTGTACTTTATTGTGCTGATGATTTCCTTATGGCAGTCAAATGAGTCTGGGATAATTTCTGAAGAAAAAGTACCTCACATTGGAATTGTAGATTTGAAGGGAATTATCGCGGATGATTCTGATGCGAGGGCGAGCTATATTAAACGAAGTTTAACTGCCGCTTTTGAAGCTGAAAATACGAAAGCGGTGATTGTGCGCATTAATAGCCCGGGTGGTAGCCCTGTTCAGTCAGATGAAATTTATCAGCATATGCTTTATCTTGAAAAAGAATATCCTAATAAGCCTTTGTATGTGGTCTGCACGGATGTGTGTGCTTCAGGGGGTTATTATGTTGCGTCGGCTGCCAAAGGTATATATGCGAATAAGATGTCAATTGTCGGCTCAATTGGTGTGATTGCGGCGGGCTTTGGGTTTGTTGGAGCAATAGAAAAAATAGGGGTGAAGCGTAGGCTATATACTGCAGGTGATAACAAAGGGTTTTTAGACCCTTTTTCACCACAAAATCCAAAGCAAAAGGCAGATATGGATAAGATGTTAACTCAGACACATGAGGTGTTTATTCAATCAGTTGAAGAGGGGCGTGGTAAGCGTTTGGATGAGAAAGACTACTCTGTGATATTTTCAGGGCTTCCTTTCAGTGGCGTAGAAGCAAACAAGCTTGGGCTGATTGATGGGTTCGAAACAGTAAGAACATTAGCCACTAAAAAAATCGGGTTGGATAAATATGTGAATTATTCAAGGCAGCGGAGCTTTTTTGAGAAGATTGTTAATGATCTCGGTGGTCAAGTGGCTTATAAAATGTTGTCATACGGTAATATTAAATTCCAATAACATAGTTAAAACCCAAAATGAAGCGAATACTCTCTTGATTATTTATCTTGTGGCTTTGTTGCTATTGCTGGTAGGTTTTTTAGTTATAGAAAATATCTTTCACCTAAGAACGCTAAAGAAAATTCCTGTGCGTATTCATGTTAATGGCACGAGAGGAAAATCTAGTGTGGCGCGTTTAATTGCGGCAGGGATGCGAGGTGCAGGATTAAGGACATGCGTTAAAACAACCGGTACGGATGCAAGGATGATTGATCCTGAAGGCAATGAATCCCCTGTTTATCGTGTTGGTTATACCAATGTGATTGAGCAAGTCAAAGTGATGCGCTGGGCGGTTAAAAATAACGCTAAAGCCATTGTGATTGAGTGTATGGCCTTGCAACCCTTATTACAATCACTTTGTGAGCGACGGATTGTGCAGTCTACGCATGGTGTATTAACCAATGCGCGTCCAGACCACCTTGATGTTATGGGACCAAGTGAACGAGACGTTGCCATGGCAATGGCGGGTACCATGACGGTTAATGGTGATTATTTTACTTCTGAAAGAGAACACTTGGATTTTTTTGAGTATGCGGCGAAAGATCGTGGCTCAATAATTCATTCGGTTAGTGATAAAGAGATAGATGACTTAACCGATGAAGAGATGCGTGTCTTTAGTTATACCGAATTCAAGGTGAATGTGGCACTTGCCTTGAAGGTCTGTGAGGCTCTAGGATTGGATCGAGCGCATGCTTTAAAAGGAATGTGGGGGGCAACACCAGACCCAGGTGCCTTAAGAGAGTATCCTTTTGAATTTAGGGATAAGTCTTATGTTTTTGCAAATGCTTTTGCGGCAAATGACCCTGTTTCGACACTGATGTTATGGAACAATCTATTGGCAAAATATTCAAACTGTAATAGTAAAGTTTTGGTCGTGAATTGCCGACAGGATCGCCAAGATCGCTCAAACCAACTTGCCGAAGCGATTACAACTTGGGAAAAACCAGATGTTATTTTGCTTATTGGCACTGGTACGGAATACTTTGTGCATTATTATAAAAAGTATGTGACAGAGGTGCAGCGAGAACATGTCATGATTAAAGTATGTGAGAATGAAGGTGTTGAAACCATATATGGACATTTAGTGGAGATGAGCTTACCTGACCCCTATCTTTTAGTGGGTGTCGGCAATATTAAGGGTATTGGTATGGAAATTATTGATTATTGTGAAAAAAGCGTGGGAGCATAATTTTGGATCCATTAACACTTTCGATTGGGGTCGGCTTAGTGGTCGGCTTGATATTTGTCTCATTTTTGGGACTATCAACAGGTGGGATGATTGTGCCTGGTTATCTGGCATTGCAAATGGGTAGTCCTTTATCGGTCACGGTAACGATTGTTGATGCGATTATTATTTATGCGGTTGTGAAACTGCTTTCTCGTTATATGATTATTTATGGTCGAAGGCGTATTGCTTTGACGATTTTATTAGCATTTATTTCTGGTATCATGATGAATGAGGTGTTCATAGATTTTGCTGTTCACGGTGTGTTTGGGCATGCCGTTCAGGTGATTGGGTATATCATACCAGGTTTGATTGCACTTTCGATGGATAGGCAGGGCATTATTGAAACAATCGGCTCATTGTTGATTGCAACAATATTTGTTCGATTGGTTTTAATTATTTTGATTGGGAATGTGATTATAACGTTATGAAAAATATGTACTGGCATCAGAAGTTTTTACCGCGCTATGTTATTATAGGATTTTGTGTTTTTATGTTGCTCTCACTGTTTGTGGTTGAGCATTTCCTTAGTGATAAACAACAACCTTATTTTCAACAAAAATTGGATGCATCTTCTTTAACTTTTAAAGCTTTTATGGATATCAGGGCAGCAAGAGAAAGTCTGGGCGTAGAGATTAATCGTAAACTTGATCCAACAGGGATGGGTCTTATCGGATATAAGTCTTCTGCCATTACCACCGATCCAGGTACGCTGTATGCAAAAAGAACTTCGGTGAATCCAAATTTGGCGGCACTGTTTGTACAATGGTACGGTGATGTGGGTTTACAAAAGGGTGATACGGTTGCCGTGGCAATGACAGGTTCATTTCCAGCAGCAGATATGGCTGCCGTTGCGGCTGCGCAAACACTCGGGTTGAAACCGTTGATTATTCTTTCTGCTGGTGCTTCTAACTATGGCGCGAATATCCCCAAACTATCTATTGTGGATATGTATCGAATTTTAGTAAAGGATAAGGTATTTGATGTTGCCCCTATTGGTGTTTCTTTGGGTGGAAGTCGAGATAAAGCTTATGGTGTGACACCAGAAGGAATCGGGATACTTGACGAAGCAATTAAAAAATCAGGTTATCACTTTTTAAAGGTTACTGGTACAAACGACTCGATTAAGCGGCGATTGGCTTTATACAAAAAAGAAGCGAAAGGCGACCCAATCAAAGCCTATATAAATGTTGGGGGTGGCATGGCGTCTATTGGGCTTAAAAAACTGAAAGGGAGCATGTCTCAGATTCCGCCACAATCACTTCCATCTGGAATAACTAAAAGCTTGCCTGTTTTCTTAACGGGTGTGAACTCTGTGGCGGTGAATTTTTTAAAAGAAGGCATTCCCGTGATTAACATGAGAGACATAACGGATACCTTAGCAAAGCAATATAGTTTCCCATATAAGCCCTCTGTCTTGCCGTTGGTTGGTACAGGTAGCATGTATATTAGCCCTGAATATAATACGGCTTTAGCCGCTGGGATTTTAATTTTAGATCTCGCTGTGTTGATTGCATTGGCATGGTTGTCTAGAAAGTATCTTATTACCTATAAGCGAAAATAGCTTTTTTCTAAACCATTTATTCTTTTTACTTCAGTCGCCTTTAGTCATAAGGCATGACTTTATTTTGATCACTTTTGTCGCTAACATTATAAGTACATTGCGAAAACATTATTTTTGTTGTGGGCTTAATTCATGTGTCCGTGGTAGAGGATTCTGTAGTTGATGATCCTACTGTGGAGGATTCAGTTATTGAAGATGTTCTATATATTAGGAGATCCCTTTTTTTGATACCTATACTTCAATGGCAGTTTTTTTATAGAATATTTGAACTGCGATTAACTGAATAAAATAACCTATCCCTAAAACTAGCATAGGGATATACATCGATGATATATTTCTCGCATTTAAGGCTTCATTTTGGGCATTTTTCAGCTTTAAATTAAGAATCCAATTAACAGTTAAAATTCGATTGCTTGAACTTACAATTTTTGGATGAGTATTTTGGATTTTATGGATGCTTTGTTATCTTGAGTTTCCAAAAAATCCCAATGAATCCAAAAAAAGGAACGTATATTTGGATTGTTTTCGCCAATATATTGATCACTTCTCAGCTAAGGACAAAAGTCGGGGTATAACCCCAGACCCCCTAATTTCCATGATGCCAAAATTGACATAGTTATTTTTTGCGAGACACTTATAATTTCAAAATGTCACTTTCCAAATAATCACAAACTAAAATATCTCCTAGCTCGGACAGTGTTTAAAAGCCACTAATACTATCACCTAGAATTTGGCCTCTTTATGGTTTTGAATTCATATACTAGGAAATGTTAAAATAAGCTTTACCATTATAGATCTCCTTATTTCATCATTGCAATCATATAAGCATGTGCTTTAGATGCATTTTCTCCTTCTACTGGAAATAGTGCTTTTGACAATGAATTTACATAAGCATTAAACACATGTTGGATTTTTTCTTTTGCGATGCTCATCAATGATTGACCGCTAGCACGTTTAAAATTATTTACTAATGTTGCCATGATGCTAATCCTCTTTTCTTGTAGAACATAACGCATCTTTTAAGCCTACTGCTGAAAAACCCACGTCTATGGGTTGGTGCTAAATACTTTCGACAGAACCCATGATTAACCATGTGCCGGAATTACCACCTGAGCAGGCGCAAAGATAACACTGGCGCTGTTGGGCATGGGATTCACACCATTGGTAGATTGCAAATTAATCACAATTCCAGCTGCGGTATGAGCTTTTCCACCTTGGTCGCACTCGAAATAAAATGCACCACTAAGAGGGTATGACTGTCCATCAAAATCGGCAAGGCAATTGTAAATATATCCTTTCGGTAAAAAAGGCCGTCCATAAGCATCGACAACACCTACCGTTGTTCCACCGTCCTGCCCTACTTTTGAACCACCGATAGTCCCTGCTGCGTGAATACTAGTTGAAATATAATCTGCATTAGAATCGTTAGTGTAATATAGGGTCTTAAAGGTTGTGCCTGCCGCGAAAGCTGCAAAAGAAAAAGAGCTAATAACTAAGGTCATTGCAATACGGTTAAGGGGTAATTTATTTTTTTTCATAATATGTGTCTCATTTCGTTAGTTTTATTGGAGCATATATTAAGACACCACCTCTAACAATGACTATTGCCTCAGAGTCATTTTTAGTCATCTTTAATTAAATGTAGTTCCGTTCTATCTGGTTGATATCGCGTTACTTATCTTTTTTCTCTGGTACAAAGCCCCTAATACTATCACCTAGAATTTGACCTCTTTATGGTTTTGAATTCATATACTAGGAAATGTTAAAATAGGCTCGCCACTAAAAAATCATAATGGGGGTTATGTATGAGAGTAGCAAGTGTGATTATTATGATTAGTTTGAGCGTCGTTGGTGTTGTTGTGAGTGAAAGTAGCAGGGTGCTTTCAAACAACATTGTTATTATAAATTCCTAAACATTAATGATTAAAAATTTAGAGAATAGATAATCTAAATTTTGTATTAACATACACCTAACTTAATGATTTAATTAGAAAGAATGATTTTTTACAAGGATAATTAAGATGAATACTGAATTAAGGTATATTTTAGATAAGACTAAATCTATTTATTCAATTCGAGATGATGAAACTATATTTAATGCTTCAAAAATAATGAATGAAAACAAAATTGGTTCACTGTTGGTTTCTAATGGAGTTAATTTTCATGGAATTGTAACAGAACGAGATTTTCTTGAAAAAGTTATTGGGTTTGGTATGGATATACATAGTTCTTATGTCAGAGATATTATGAGTACCAATCTCATAGCGATTGATTATACTAAAACCGCTCAAGAGGCTTTAAAAATAATGACAGATAAGAAGATTCGTCATTTACCTGTATACGATGATAATGATAATTTCTTTGGCTTAGCTTCGATAGGTGATTTAGCTAAATGGGCTAGTAGTCGATATTTTGAAAAGAAAGATGAGGTTGCTAAGCTTGTTGATTATATATCACAGTGATTGGCCCAAAATTTGAATTTAGAAAATACATGCAATAATATCTAAGACTTTACCGCACTGCAATTACACCCTATATTTTTATACCTAAGAAAAGGCACGATTAGCCCTTTAAGCCAAAGAGTTTGAATCTGTGCGCTATTTGACCATCATGTCATAAAGGCGTATCATTTTATAACTTTGTTAGTTTAGTTGCTTTTAGCTATGTTTAAAACAGTTAAGAGTAAGTTTCTAAGATTCAAACAAGTCTTCCAAGATGGTTGGGATCAATTTGTGTTTGACCACCCAAAATATAATACCAACTACTATGCTGGTGAAGTCAAAAAGATGCTAAAATGTGGTAGTCCAGAAGGTGGCTTCATGACTTTTAAGTGCATGGAGTGCGGCAAGGGTGAGCATAAAGTCAATCTTAGCTGTAAAGGGCGGTTTTGCCCGCAGTGTGGCAAACGCCATGCTAGAGAGTGTATGACTAAAATAGCAAATATGCTTTTCAGAGGGATTCGCTATCGTCAAATAGTGTTGAACATGCCAGAGCAATTCAGAGAGCCATTTAGTAATCATAAAAATCAAGGTAAATTATATACACAATACATGGGGATATCTCATACCTGCTAACTAGAAGT
>Ga0302132_10000163_pt1 | contig 34658 bp, 23 predicted proteins | sample CB9_321_MG_FD_203113 | JGI IMG/M metagenome (GOLD analysis project Ga0302132, IMG submission 203113) | Marine microbial communities from Western Arctic Ocean, Canada - CB9_32.1 | ecosystem: Environmental > Aquatic > Marine > Oceanic | place: Canada: Western Arctic Ocean | collected 2017-09-19
AAATAATTTTAAACATGCTAGCGGTCAATCATTGATGAGCATCGCAAAAGAAAAAATCCAACATGTGTTTAATGCTTATATAAATTCATTGTCAAAAGCACTATTTCCAGTAGAAGGAGAAAATGCATCTAAAGCACCTGCTTATACGATTGCAATGATGAAATAAGGAGATCTATAATGGTAAAGCTTATTCATAAAGTTAGACAATGGTATCGATATCATAGTGCAAAAAATGCTTTTATTACAGAGAGAATGTGTGCGAATAACAGTATGTGGGGCGTTTAAAAACATTTCACTAGACACTACCGTTATCTAATATTTCTGCAAGCGCATAGTAAGGTATCGAACTATATTCATTTAAGCCGATCTGGCAAGTGCGGTTCGTTGTGACCCCTAAAGTACATTCTTTAACTTGATCACCAAGTGCTTTTAAGGCACTTTGATTTGTTTCAGGTTGTGAGAAACCTTTATTTCCTGCAAAACCACAGCAAGAGACATCATTTGGAATAATGACCTCATGCGCTATTTGTTGACATATTTCTTTCAAAATTTTCTCATGGTTTAAAAGCCGAGAGCTGCAAGTAATATGTAAGGCAATTTTTTGATGTTTTGTCTGTATTTGAATGTTTGGCAGGATATGTTGTGCGATAAATTCTGTGCTATCCAATATAGTTGGTTTTGTTGATTTATGTAGCTGATGGCTGCAAGAGCTCATATCGGTGACAACAGGCCATTTCCCTTGTTCACTCAGCTCATAAAGGTAATCTTGAAGTTGTTGTTGATAGCGGTTAGCTTGATTAAAGTCACCCGAACTTATAAAGCTTTGCCCACAACATTGTTTTGCTTTATCGGCAAGAATCACTTCAAATCCTGCTTTTCTCATTAGGCTAAGCATTGCATCGGAAGTTTGTCGGCTATTTGAAACTTGAGGGTCTTTGCCCATGATTTTGCTGATACATGATGGAAAGTAAACCACTTTATGTTGAGTTGATTTGTTTGTGTCGCCATTCGTGATCTCAATTTGATGGGAAGATCTTGGTGTATGTTGTAAATAAACGGGTAGACGTTGCGACTTTTGATGCAGTGACTTTGTGAGTGTCGAAAGTTTTCCCTTGGTGAGAGATTCAATAGAAGCGCTTAGGCTTAATGCGCCTTTCCATGCCCAAGATTGATTGACAAAGCTATAGGGAATGATCTTGCTAATAACAGAAATATTCTGACTACGTTGTGCTTTTACCCAAGCACCTGTATCGATAGAAACTGGGCATTTTTGCGCACATAATCCGGTGGTCACACAGGAATCGATGGCTTCAGATTGAAGTATCTTTTGAATTTTTTCCTGATCGTCTTTATTTAGTGTGTTGCCGGTTTGTGTCTGACGAATTAAGGCGATGCGTTGTCTGGGTGTGAGGCTATTATTTCGAGTGGGGCAGGCAGGCTCACAAAAACCACACTCCATGCAAGGGTCGATAATACTATCAGCTTGAGGGGTAATCTTAAAATGCTTGAGGTAAATTTCAGGGTCATCAGATAAAATTACATCGGGGTTTAAAATACCTTTAGGGTCAAGCAAATTTTTGATGTCATGCATGAGCTGATAGGCAGACTCTCCCCATTCTTTTTTGACAAAAGAAGCCATATTCCTACCTGTGCCATGCTCTGCTTTTAGAGAACCTAATAACTTGTCACTCACTAAGTGTGCAACGGCTTCCATCAAGCGGCGATAACGGCGAACTTCTTTTTCTTCATCAAATCGAGGCGTAAAAACAAAGTGCAGATTTCCTTCTAACGCGTGTCCAAAGATGACGGCCTCATGATACTGATAATCTCTAAAAATATTTTGTAGTTCAGAAACGAGTTGTGATAATTTATCTAAAGGTACCGCGACATCTTCAATGACCACAGCAGTACCCACGGGCCTCACAGCACCAATAATCGGTAAGGCTGATTTACGCATCTTCCATATTTGAGCGATAAGCTCTTCATCTTGTGTGAACCTAATTGCATCAATGAGTTGCTCGTATTGGATAAGGTTATCCACTTCTTGCTGTTGCGATTGAAGTTGACTTTGATCCGCTGCAGTGACTTCAATTAAGAGTACAACTTGATGCTTATGTGATGGGTCAAAACTTTTCAACGGCATTTGGTCGGCTTTTTCTGCAGCAATGAGTGATTTTGAATCCATCAGTTCTGCGGTGACAACTGAAGTTTTTTTGAGGGATAAAATAGCTTCAGTCGCTTTATAAATATCCTTAAAAAAGAGTAGTGAAGTGGCTCGGTATGAATATTTTGGCAAGGTTTTATAAGTGATTTCAGCAATGAATCCTAAGGTTCCTTCGGAGCCAATCATTAAATGAGATAGGATTTCAATCGGGTCGCTATAATCGATGAGTGCATTTAAAGTATAGCCAGTTGTGTTTTTAATCTGATATTTACGCTGAATGAGATTCGCAAGCCGCTTATTTTCTTTGGTCTGAATGGCAAGCTTGGAGAGATGTGAAAGTAAGGCTTGGTTGTCTTGTTTAAAAGCTTGCACGCTCGTTGCTGATTTTGTATCTAACACACTGCCATTAGCGAGGACAAGTTTGATATCTTTTAAGGTGTGGTAGGAATTTCCCGTGACACCACAGCACATGCCACTGGCGTTGTTTGCGGCGATGCCTCCAATTTTACAACTATCAATGGAGGCGGGATCAGGTCCAATTTTGCGTTGGTAAGGGGCCAGTAATCGATTGGCATAGCTTCCAATAATTCCTGGCTGTAAAGTTATGTATTCGCCTTTGTTATGTATCTGATATTGTTGCCATGTTCCAGGTGTAAGTACGACTAAGACACTATCGGTGACAGCTTGACCAGAAAGGCTGGTGCCTGCAGCTCTAAAGGTAATGGTCACTTGGTGTTTATTTGCGGCAAGAATGATTTTTTGTATTTCTTCAAGGTTTTTAGCTTTTACAACCAATTTAGGGGTCATTTGATAAAGGCTTGCATCAATGCCTAGTGCATGGCAAAGAATAGGATCGTCGATGAGTTGTTTGGCATTCAGGAAAGACGATATTTCAGTTTTAAAGACCAGTATTTTGGGCATAAACTACGTACTGTTTTAGCTTATTATTCTTTTAGCCTACTAGAAAACCCCATATTTTTCCATTATTTATGAGAATATTGCCATAGCAAGTGAGAAATTTGCCAGACACGCCATGACATTCTGATGTTGAGTGTCTATCCTTACATTTATTAATAGGTGTAAAAAAAAAGACTTTTAGTGAAACTACTGATTGAACCAAAGCAAAACAACTTAAATGAAGCGCAGATTCACATTAACGGTGCGAAGAATGCACTGTTACCCTTATTATTTTCAACGCCATTAGTGGATGGAAAAACTTCTTTTACCAATGTACCATTGCAGCTGAAGGATTATCAAGGTAGTAAGAAAATACTGACCAGACTAGGTCTTACTTTTGAAGAAGGTCAGGATCGAGTTCAAATTTTAAATAATGGTTTGGTTCAAGAGGGTGACTTGCCCTCATCTTTGACCAAGGCAACACGTTGTTCATTATATTTGTTAGGAAGTGCCGCTAAAAAGAATGGTCATATTGCCATTGGATTGCCTGGAGGCTGTTCTTTTGGCCGAGAGCGCCGTTTTGATTTGCATTTAGATGGCTTGCGAGCATTGAATGCAGAAGTAAGGGTTGAAAATGGATTGATTTCAATTCGCCATCTTCGCGACATTGATGTGCAGCATACCTTGGCATTCCCTTCTGTTGGGGCGACAACAAACCTGATTCTTTATGCAACATTAGGGCACAAAGAGGTAATTTTATCGAATTGTGCCGTAGAGCCTGAAATCATCAATTTGATTAATTTCTTAAATCAATGTGGTGCCAAAATTGCCGTGGACACCATTCACCGAGAAGTGGTTGTTCAAGGGGTTACCAGCTTACATGCGTCTGAAATGAAGTTGATTCCTGATCGCATACAAATTATGACTTATGTTGTTTTAGCAATGATGCACAAAAAAAGGCTGCACTTAAAAGGGGTGACATCATTAGGAAATTTGCAAACGCCTTTGCAGTCTTTGGTTGAGCTTGGGCTGACTTATGATTACCAGCCGAAAGAAGGGATCTTAATTATTCATGGTGATCAATTAACTTCATTCAAAGGCCTTGAAATGGTTTGCCAGCCGTATCCTGGATTTCCAACGGATTTACAACCGATTTTTGCAATGCTAGGATTGGTTGCGAACAGTGCAGGCACGATCAAGGATAATGTCATTCCAGAACGTACGGCATATTTAGATGAAATTATGAAGCTGGGTGCTGAGGTGATGTATAAAGATAGAGGCATTTTAACACAACCCATTAATGAAACATTAAAGGGTGCGGCAATGTGTTGTACAGACCTTAGAGGCGGGATGGCTTGTGTCATGGCGGCATCGGTGGCAAATGGTCCTTCCATTATCTCTAATGCGGATCAAGTGTTTAGAGGTTATGATAACCTCCTTGATAACCTTTCTCATTTTATGCATGTGACACATTTAGAAAAAGAACAAATGGTTACGGCTTTGAATGTGCAAAATCAGGTTGCATAGGTGTTTGATTTAACAGAATATAATACATATAGAGTCGCATCAAAAGCCTCCAATGTTTATTTTCCTAAGTCTATAGAACAAGTCCAAGAGTATTTAAAAAAACATCCTAATGCCATTATTTTGGGGAATGGAAGTAATATTATTCTGACAAAACCAAATTATGCGGATCAACCTTTTATCATTCTAAGAGAAAATTTTTCACAAATCAGCGTTGAAGGTTGTCAAGTGACGGCTAATGCAGGTGTTAGCCTACAACAGCTCAGTCTGGTTGCACTTGAACATGAATTGAGTGGTGTGGAGATACTCTATGATGTGCCGGCTACGGTGGGGGGTGCTATCTGGATGAATGCAGGCGCTTATGGCGCATCTATTTATGATCACTTGACAGAGGTAACCACCATTCACCGGCATTCAAGGATCATCAAAACCTATCAAAAATCTGAGATTGAATATGTCTATCGACATACAATGTTTCAGGAAATTCCTGAGGTGATTGTCTCTATTGCTTTTGAGTTTGCGAAAGCCAATAAAGTTAAAATTAAAGCGAAGATGAATGAGATTTTGATAACTAGACGATTGAAATTACCCCAAGAGCCGAGTGGAGGTAGTGTTTTTAAGCGCCCAAACTATCATATTTCAGTGGGAGAAATGGTTGAGAATCTTAGCTTAAAAGGCTTTCAAATTGGTGGGGCAATGATTTCTAAAAAACATGGTGGGGTCATTATTAATCATCATAATGCCACAGCAGATGATATTTATCAGTTAATAGAAAAGATTAAACGTGCGGTATGGGCGCGTTATCAGGTTGCTTTAGAGTTGGAGCAGGTATTGCTTTAGAAGGAGCATCCATGAATTTGGAGATGATCTTAAGTTAAAGCTTGCTTCTATTAACGGCTTCACCCGTTAAAGCAACACCCGTCAACCATAAACCATTTTCACAGACGAAAGTGGTGCTACTTTTTGTTTTGTTATTTTTCCAATTTGAATGGATATTGGCAACGGCATCACCACCCATTTGCAGTGCTTGCTGTTTTAAATCAAGTAATGCGCTGTAAAACACCCAGTTACAAGAGGTTAATGCAGACTTTCCAGCGGCATTAGTACGGTTGCTGGTTTTAATAGGACCTAAGTTCTTTGAGCCGAGTCCAGCAGGTTCATTAAAGTAGAATTTGAAATCACCGGTTTTTGCTTTCACAGACGCGGGCATATTTTTCATGGCATCATTGATACTGTAGGTTTGCAAGCCTTTGTTGGCACCACAGCCTGCAAGCACAAGTGCAATAGAAATACCTGCTGTGGCAAGTAGCGTTTTTTTGATAGTCGTTTTTTTCATGGGCTTTTCCACTTTTTGGATATAAATATATTTAAGAATAAGCTTAGTCTAGTTATTTTATTTTAAATCATCTATGGCGTTATATAATTTTTAAGGAGAGGGTCTTATTGCGCTTGAATCACCGCAAGTCCACCCATATAAGGGCGTAGCACTTCAGGTACGACTACAGAACCATCTTCTTGTTGATAGTTCTCGAGTACCGCCACTAGGGTGCGACCCACAGCAAGTCCTGAGCCATTAAGTGTATGGACCAGCTCGGGTTTCTTCATGTCACTCCCCTTATAGCGAGCACGCATTCGGCGTGCTTGATAATCACCACACCAGCTACAAGAAGAAATCTCACGATAAGTATTTTGTGAAGGAATCCAAACTTCAAGGTCATAAGTCTTTTTAGCTGAGAAGGCCATGTCTCCCATACATAAGGTGAGCACTCGATAAGGGATTTCTAATTTATGTAAAATCGCTTCGGCATGTGAAGTCAGCTTTTCAAGTTGGGCAAGCCCTTCTTCTGGCTTTGTAATATGTACCATTTCTACTTTTTCAAACTGATGTTGGCGAATCATGCCTCTGGTATCACGACCATAGGAGCCCGCTTCACCTCTGAAACAAGGCGTGTGTGAAACGAATTGCAGTGGTAAATCAGCTTCATTAACGACCTCATTGCGAACTAGATTGGTCAGTGGAACTTCCGCGGTGGGAATCAAACTATAATTAAGTTCACCTGATAGCTGGAAGAGGTCATCTGCAAATTTTGGTAGCTGCCCTGTGCCATAAAGACTGTCGTTGTTGACCATATAAGGCACATACATTTCAGTGTATCCATGTTCATTTACATGGGTGTTTAGCATGAATTGCGTCAAGGCTCGGTGCATTCTCGCAATATGATTGCTCAAAACCACGAAGCGGCTACCTGTGATTTTAGAGGCCATTTTAAAATCCATGCCAGCCAAGTATTCACCAATGTCCACATGATCCTTAACCGTAAAGCCAGCATCAAAAGTACGAGGGGTTCCCCAGCTTCTGATTTCGACGTTGTCGCTCTCATCCTTGCCAACAGGCACATCATCATGCGGTAGGTTTGGCATTTCAAGTAAGTAGGATTCAATGTTTTTTTGTAATGCTTTAAGTGCTTCTTCACATTTTTTAAGTTTATCACCCATTTCCCCCACGGAAGCTAAAACCTCTGAGGCATCTTTTCCTTGAGATTTCAACTTGCCAATTTCTTTGGATTTGGCATTACGCTCAGCTTGTAAGGTTTGTGTTTGAGATTGCAACTCGCGGCGTGCTAATTCAAATCCATTGAACTTATCTATATCTAGGGTGTAGCCACGCTTTGCCAGTTGTGCGGCAACCGTGTCGATATCTGTTCGGAGCAGTTTAGCATCTAACATTTGTCATTCCTTATCATTATTTTAGGATAAATAAGTCTTAATTATTTCGGGTCAAAAAGTGCACGTCCAGTCATCTCTTTAGGGGGCTCAATACCCATTAAGGTTAGCATAGTGGGTGCAATGTCTGACAATCGACCGTTATTATATTTGACTTCTGCGTTTCGTCCAACATAAATTAGGGGTACAGGGTTCGTTGTGTGAGCCGTATGCGGTTTTCCGGTGATGGGATCTACCATCATATCAGAGTTTCCATGATCTGCGGTAATCAGTGCTTCACCGCCCACCTCTTGTGTGGCAGTAATGACTTTATAAACGCATTGATCGAGCGCTTCAATCGCTTTGATGGCCGCGCTATATTTTCCGGTATGCCCCACCATGTCCGAGTTGGCATAGTTGCAAATAATCACATTATATTTTCCAGAATGGATGGCACCTACCAGTTTATCTGTGAGTTCGTAGGCACTCATTTCAGGTTGAAGGTCATAAGTTGCCACATCAGGAGATTTTACTAGGATGCGATCTTCGCCCTTAAAGGGTTGCTCAATGCCACCGTTAAAGAAAAATGTCACATGTGCATATTTTTCAGTTTCTGCAATGCGAAGTTGTGTTAATCCAAGGTCTGCTAGATATTGCCCGAATACATTTTTGAGCATAATCGGCGAATAAGCGGAGGGTGCTTTAATGGCTTCTGCGAATTGTGTTAAGGTCACAAAGTGGCAGTGTGGGCGCACCTTTCGTGTAAATCCATCGAAATCATTATTGGCAAAAGCATAGGCGAGTGCACGGGCACGATCTGCTCTAAAGTTCATATAGATAAGGGCATCACCATCGCCGAGCTTGACAGCAGGGTGAGCTGAATCTTCAATAATGGTCGCACTGACAAATTCATCATTTTCATTGCGATCATAGGCTTGTTCTAAACCTTTTATGGCTGTTGTGGCAGTGTATCTTGCTTCACCCTCTGTTAAAAGGTTGTAAGCTTGTTCAACACGATCCCAGCGACTATCACGATCCATGGCGAAGTAACGGCCACATAGCGAGGCAATACGCCCGACATTCAGGTCTTGTAATAAGTCATCAATTTCAGTAATCCAAGGTAAAGCACTTTGAGGTGGCGTATCTCTGCCGTCCAAAAAAGCATGGACATAAATTTCCTGAGCACCCCGTTTGTGCGCCACCAAGATCATGGCGCGGATATGATCAATATGGCTATGTACGCCACCGGGTGATAAAAGCCCCATAATATGTACGGCTTTATTTTGTTGGATTGCGCTATCAATGGCTTTACTGAGTTCAATATTTTTGGCGAAGGAACCATCTTTGATTTCATTATCAATGCGGGAGAGTTCTTGATAAACAATACGTCCAGAGCCAATATTTACATGTCCGACTTCAGAATTTCCCATTTGTCCATTCGGTAAGCCCACATCTTTGCCCGATGCATCAATAAGGGTGTGAGGGTAGTTTTCCCAAAGGTGATCCCAGTTTGGTTTATTTGCATTGTTGATAGCATTGTCTTTATCTTCTTCTCGATAACCCCAGCCGTCTAAAATTAATAATACCAATGGTTTTTTCTGCATAGTACGATACTCTCTGATAGCGATGTCAATATTGTATGATTCATACGCCTAAATTGCTAGCCAATAAGCCTCGAAGACAATGTTCCATTTGCTATTAAGCACAATTATTCCTTAGAATGTGTGAGACTGTTAGTAATTAAGGAATAGACCGTTGACTTTTCAATTCAAAAAAATTGGCCTCATTGGCACACATGTTAATCCATTGGTTTCTGAAACAGTTTGCCAAATTTATCATCTTTTAAAAGATAAAGTGACAATTTTGATCGAAGAAAATACCGCGCACTGTATGGATGAGCATAAGCTGCCAGAGCCATATAAGTTATCTGATATTGCCGAGAACTGTGATCTAGCCATTGTGATAGGCGGGGATGGAAATTTTCTAAATACGGCAAGGAATCTCTCTACACATGCTGACATCCCCATGATCGGAGTTAACCGAGGGAAGTTAGGATTTTTAACCGACATCAACCCAGATGAGTTAGAAACGCGCCTTATGTCGGTGCTTGAAGGTCACTATACGATTGAAGAACGTTTTATGATTACGGCAGAGATCCACAGTAATGATATGTTGTCGGGGAAAACCTATGCTTTTAATGAAATTCTCATTGCAGCAGGGCAAAAGAGTCGGCTTTTTGAATTGGATATTTCTATTGATGGACGACATGCTTTTTCGCAACGTTCAGATGGTATTATTATTGCCACGCCTACAGGCTCTACAGCACATGCCTTATCAGCAGGGGGGCCTATTATGCATCCCAGTTTAAATGTTTTGTCTTTGGTGCCAATGTTTTCACATTCTTTGAATAGTCGCCCCATTGTGATCAGTGCCGATAGCATTATCAAGATTGCCATTGGGGATTATAATAACCCTGAGCCTTTATTGAGTTTTGATGGGCATTCGCATTTGACTTTAGAGGCCGGTAATACAATTCAGGTGCATAAGCATCAGAAGAAAGTAAAAGTATTACACCCTCTGGATTATGATTATTATAGATCATTGCGAACTAAGCTTCATTGGAGCAAGATGTTATTTTAGCATCAGACATCTATTTATTTTTTTCATTGAGTCGCTTAATCATATGGGCTTATAGTTGATTTTAGTAGGTCTGCTTGGACGGATACGAAGCCATATCTTTTTATTATCTACTTTTGCGACGGAATTCGAGAGCTATAAGAGATGTTCTATATATTAGGAGATCCCATTTTTTGACACCCTATCAGAAATGTATATAATACAACCTGCAAATTATAACCCCATACAAATCACGCTGTTATTGCTTACCCCAATCACAATAAACGCAAACTTCAGACGTATAAATCAATCTTTATTGAGAATATTGAAAACTTCAAAAAAGAGTATCCAAAGTTTGATACGGCTTACCATGAGTCAGTGATTAAAAAAATGCTGGATTGTGGCACGGTTGAAGGCGGTTATGCCGAATATGATTGGGTAATCCCCCCGCAAAAAAGAGGTGTTTGAAAGTAGAATTTCCATTAACCTAAAAGATAGGAGATTTTACATGAAACAATCAAGATTTAGTGACGGTCAGAAACTGAGTATTTTAAAGCAAGCGGAAAATGGCATCCCAGTCCCTAACCTCTGCAGGGAACATGCTATTAGCGGCGCTACCTTTTATAAGTAGCTCGCTAAATACGCCGATATATCCAGAAACTAAGAGTAATAAACCCATCAGACCCAACTCTAAAAGAGATTAAAAAACGTGCCACGCATATACTATCTGCGATATATCGAGAAATCTACCATCTAAATGTATATTATTTACATCGTGGCATAAATCACACAGATACTAGCCTAAAGTTAGCCAGTAAGCTTGCAGAGAACATTGGTGAAAAGGAAACGACGCTTAGAGAAATTCTTAGAAAAAAATACAAGCAAAAAAGGTTTATAAAATGCTACAGGGCAAAAATAATTTAAGTGAAGTTGAGCGTTCGGTAATGTTAATATAATAGCAGAAGAGCCTGCAAAATTCTTTAAGCTATTATATGATCTCCAGATTGTGGTGAATTATAGTAAAAGGAGATTATCACAACACTGACCCATAAACATGCTTCGAAAAAAACCATTGATAAAACAGCGAGGAAGATAAAAAGTGTATTGTTTTTTGAACGTAAGTTATTCATTGTTTCTAATACTCCTTTTCTTGGCTTAAAATAATTTGTAACATTCTCCTTAAAGGTTCAGCTGCGCCCCAAAGCAGCTGATCTCCCACGGTAAATATATTCAAATACTTATCCCCTAAAAGCGATTTTCTCACTCGTCCTACAGCAATGTCTAGCGTGCCAGAAACCGCAGCAGGTGTCAGTTGATTTAAAGTATCATCTTTGTTGTTTTCGACGAGTTTCACCCAAGGGTTGGCAGAGCGGATAAGAGCTTCTATTTCTTCAAGCGGTATTTTTTTCTTAAGTTTAACGGTGAGTGCTTGGCTGTGTGAGCGAAGGCTTGGTACACGCACACAGGTGCCATCAATAGCAATTTCTTTTGAGGAATCTAGGATTTTATTGGCTTCTACCATGGCTTTCCATTCTTCCTTAGACTGCCCTGAAGACATTGGGCTGTCAATCCACGGAAGCAAGTTGGCAACCAGTGGTTGTGAAATCACTTCTTTGGGGAATTCGGCTGATTGTGCTTTTTTACGTAAAGCTTCTTCGATATTCAGAATATTATCTGAGATATCAATATCTTGTAGCGTGTACTTTTGCTGCCGCAAGAGTTCTTTCATGGCAGCAGCCCCCGAGCCTGAAATAGCTTGGTAAGACATAACACTGATCCACTTCACAAGGTCGGCTTTAAGTAATCCATGAATAGCCAACAACATTAAGCTTACGGTGCAATTCCCGCCGATGAAATTCTTAATTCCATTTTGTAAACCTTGTTCAATATGAGGTAGGTTGATTGGATCGAGTGCAATGATGCTATTTTTATCCATTCGTAAGGTTGAGGCGGCATCTATCCAATAGCCATCCCAGCCTTTTTTGCGTAGAGGTTCAAAAATTTTATTGGTATAAGATCCTCCTTGACAGCTGATTAAAATATCCATTTTAGATAGTTCAGATAGATTATTGGCATCTAATAAGAGTTTGGTATTTTGTCCTATACTGGGTGCGGTTTGTCCTTGCTGAGATGTGGTGAAAAAATAAGCATCAAAATGATCAAAATCTTGCTCTTGTTGCATACGTTGCAGCAGGACAGATCCTACCATTCCACGCCAGCCGATGATGCCTACTTTTTGCATGATATTGCCTTATTTACGGGTTTCTCTCTATCTGAAGTTTATCTTCGCATATCTTTTGAATTTACGCTATCACCCCATAGGCGAGAAGGTATAAATGGGTAATACTAATGTCAATAAGCGTAGATAAATGAACATGTAGATGGATCTGAAACAGAACAAAAAATTAATCGTACATAAGTTCGGTGGCTCAAGTCTTGCCAATGCGGATAAGATTAGAAATGTGGCAAGCATTATTCATGCGAAAGATGAAGTTGTGTTGGTGTCAGCCATTGGTAAAACCACAAGACAGCTACAATCAGCATTGGATCTTGCAAAAAATAAATCAGATTTTCGAAGTGTGGTAGATCAAATCATTTTAAAGCATCATGAAATCATAGATGATTTGATGAATTCAAAGGCAGCAGAAAAGCTTAAAGCTGAGATTGAGGCTGATGGTGAGACTATTATTAGTATTTTGGGTACGATTCAACTCATTCGTAGTTATCCACGAAATATTCAAGAAATTGTTCTAGGCTTTGGAGAGATATTTTCAGCGCAAATATTGGCGTTATTTTTAAAAAACCAAGGGCATCATGCTGCTTATTTAAAAGCATCTAAGGTACTCTATGTGGATAATGCCACGCCCCCTGCAAAAGTAGATTGGGTGCGTAGCCAGTCTTGTTTAGCCGAATTTTTAAAAGAAGTGCAGTTTGATGTGTTGGTGGTGACAGGGTTTATTGCCAATAATCCAGAAGGGGGGCGCACCACATTAGGCTTAAATGGTAGTGATTTTTCAGCAGCCATATTTGCAAAGCTTTTTAATGCGGTTTCATTGACAATCTGGACAGATGTGCCTGGCGTCTTAAGTGCCAACCCTCAGCAGGTAAAACGTGTACAGCCTATCAAAAGGCTTTCTTATAAAGAGGCGTTGGAGTTGGCTTACTTTGGTGCGACGGTGATTCATCCGCAAACCATTGCTCCTGTGATGGAAATGCAAATTCCGCTTTGGATTAAGAGCAGCTTAGAACCTGAAAAAGCAGGCACCTGTATCACTTCGAGCATTGAAACTAATGGTGACGAAGTGGTGAAGGCGCTCACCACGATTGAAGGGATTGCCTTAGTGAATATTCAAGGTGCTGGATTGATTGGTGTTTCAGGGATCTCTTCTCGAGTATTTGATGCGCTGACTCGTCATGGTATTTCTGTGATTATGATTTCTCAGGCAAGTTCAGAGTATTCCATTTGTTTTGCGGTGTATAGCCAAGAAGGAGAGTTTGCGGCAGCGGTGATTAAAGAAGCCTTTGCGCATGACATTCAAAGTGGCAATATTGATCGAGTTCGTTTAGACAAAGGTTGTGCCATTATTACAGCTGTGGGCGATGGCATGGTGGGTTCTCCTGGTGCAGCAGGTAAATTCTTTGATACACTGGCGAAGGTGGGTGCAAATATCCATGCAATTGCGCAAGGTTCATCTGAAAGAAGCATTACTGCTGTAATTAAAGAGTCTGATGTGGTGCGGGCTTTAAATGCGGTGCATGATGCTTTTTACTTTAATGCACAAGACATTTCGGTGGGTGTGATCGGTGTGGGCTCTATTGGCTCAACTTTTATTGAACAACTTAAGCAGGCAGCACCTAAGATCTTTCAACATAAAAATGTTGCCATTGATGTGAAAGGCGTGATGAATTCTAAGCGAATGGTGTTGAGTGAAGGGGATTTATTAGGAACAGATTGGAAAAGTGCACTGGCAGGAAGTGATGCCATTGAAATTAATTTAAAAGATTTCATTCAACATATTCGTCAAAGTGGTGGCACTTCGGTCATTATTGATGCGACGGCAAATGAGGGGATTGCCGGACAATATGTGCAATGCTTTGAGCAACAAGTTTCAGTAATCACACCCAATAAATATGCGAACACGAGCACAGCTGAATATTATCATGCCTTACGCAAAAATGCCCAATTGCATGAAGTAAAGTTCTTATATGAAACCAATGTCTGTGCGGGTTTACCATTGATTAACACGTTGCAAAATATGGTGGATAGCGGTGATGAGATATTGCAAATTGAGGGTGTTTTATCGGGAACATTAAGTTATATATTTTCAGAGCTTAGTGCGGGTAAAAGTTTTTCACAGGCAGTATTGTCTGCTTATGAGCAAGGATTTACCGAACCTGACCCTCGTGAAGACCTTTCGGGTATGGATGTGGCACGCAAAGTGGTGATTCTCGCACGTGAATCTGGTTTACAGGTTGCAATAGAGGATTTATCTATTGAAAACCTCGCGCCTGAGGCACTGCGCTTATGTGACAAAGAAACTTTTTTGAAAGCATTGCCCGAGCATGATGTCGAAATGAAAGTGTTATTGGGTAATAAAAAGCAAGGGAAGCTTGGGCTACATTATATCGGTAAGATTCATCATACTGGTAAAGTGCAGGTCGGTATTGAGGCTTATGATAAAGAGAGCCCTTTTGCAAGCTTATCAGGAACGGATAATCTGGTGGTATTGCAAACAAAACGTTATCAGGCAAACCCGATGGTGATCAAAGGTCCTGGTGCAGGTCCTGATGTGACTGCAGCGGGTATTTTTGCGGACCTGTTGCAACTGGCAAAGTAAGGAATTCCAATGCAGATATTAAATTCAGATATTGTCTCAGTGGTGGCTTTTGCGCCTGCAACCAGTGCAAATTTAGCTGTGGGCTTTGATATTATGGGCGCGGCAATTTCGGGTGTAGGGGATCGTTTAAGCCTTGAGCGACGCAATGATGAGCGCCTTGTTATTCGTGAAATTAGTGGTGTGGCGGGAGCCGAAAAACTGCCTACAGATATTGAAAAGAATGTTGCCTCTGCGGTGATCAAAAAAATGTTATCAGATCTGAAAATTTCTGCGGGGTTTGATGTTTTCTTGCAAAAAGGCATCCCGCTTAGCTCAGGCATGGGAGGTTCAGCCTCCTCTGCAGTGGTGGCGGTAGTGGCAATGAATGCTTTTTTATCTATTCCATTACCTGTTGAGAAATTAGCGGAATACGCTATTTTTGGTGAGCATGTTGCCACGGGGAATTATCATGGAGATAATGCGATTCCTTCCTTGTTTGGTGGGTTTACCTTTATCCGTTCAGTGTCCCCTTTAAAAGTGATTCAGCTACCAGATCCTGGGCTTAAGTTAATATTGGTACACCCAGATTTAGAAATTGAAACAAAAGTAGCAAGAAGCTATTTAACCGAACCTTTTGAATTGAGTACGGTGGTGGCGCAGACCTCTAATTTAGCGGGCGTGATAGCGGCACTTTACACGAAAGACATTCCTTTATTGCAAGACTGTATGCAGGATGTATTGATTGAACCACGACGCAAGGCACTGATTCCTGGTTTTGATGAAGTGCAACGAGCTGCTAAAAATGCAGGTGCGTTGGCTTGCTCAATCTCAGGAGCAGGTCCTTCTATGTTTGCATTGACCACAGATAATCAAGGTGCAAGAAGGGTGGCAAAAGCGATGCAAAATGCTTTTGCTGAGCATCAGCTCTCTTCACAGTCTTGGATTTCCGATTTACAGGCGTCTGGCGCACATGTGGAAAATATTGTTAAGTATGAGGAATTACTATGAAATTTATAAGCACTCGGGCGCAAAAGCAAGGTATTAAGCAATGTTTGACAGTGAGTGAAGCCATGCAAACAGGCTTAGCAGAGGATGGCGGACTTTTTGTGCCAGAGCTTTTTCCTCAAATTGATTGGAAAAATATCGATAAAACAGTGAGTTACCCTGACTTTGCCAAGATTGCTTTGGCACCTTATTTTAAAGGAGATGTGCTTGAGAAAGTATTGTCACAAATTTGTGATGAGTGTTTTACCTTTGATTTGCCATTGGTCAAACTGAATAAGACAACCTCAGTACTAGAGCTTTTTCATGGACCAACACTTTCCTTTAAAGATTTTGGCGCACGTTTTCTAGCCTGTTGCTTAAGTCATCTTAAGCGAGATAAGACCATGACAATTATTGTGGCAACTTCGGGAGATACAGGTTCTGCAGTGGCAGCCGCTTTTCATCAAAAGTCCAATATCCGTGTGGTGGTGATGTTCCCAGAAGGTAAGATTTCAGCACGCCAGCAAAGCCAAATTACTTGTTGGGGAGATAATGTGCTTGCTGTTTCAGTTGATGGCACTTTTGATGATTGTCAAGCCTTAGTGAAGTCAGCATTTACCGATAGTTGGTGGCAAAATGAAACGCAGTTGAATACTTCAAATAGCATTAATATTGGACGATTATTGCCGCAGTCAACGTATTATGCTTATACGAGTTGGAAATATTACTTAGAGCATGGCAAAGTGGCAAACTTTGTGGTGCCCTCGGGAAATATTGGGAATGTGACGGCCGCTTTTTGGGCGAAGCAGTGTGGTTTTCCGATTGGAGATATTGTGGTGTCTCAAAATGCAAATAGCACATTGGTTTCCTATTTAAAAACAGGTAAAGCGCCAGACCAGAATACGATTGAGACGCTTGCGAATGCGATGGACGTGGGAAAACCAAGCAACTTCGAACGTTTGCAAGCGCTCTTCCCAGATTTTGAGGTATTTAAATCACAAGTGCGAGCTTTTGAGGCTTCAGATGCAGATATTTCTGCTGAAATTTTAAAGCTATATCGTGAAAGTGGTTATCTGGCTTGCCCGCATACCGCCACCACATTTTTTGCTAAAGATCAGCTAAATATGAGTGAAAGTGCTGAAAAGAAACATTGGGTACTCATTTCAACTGCCGATCCTTGTAAATTTGAAACGGTATTAGAGCCGATCATTCAAGAGAAGGTATCTCCAACGCCTGCATTGCAAGCATTGCTGGATAAATCTGGAAAATTCGTGAAAATTAAGGCGAATATGACGTCATTGTATGGAGAGTACGAGCGGTATTTTTCGGACTCCAAAATTCACATTAAGCTTTAAAAGCTGAAATAAGTGATTTAACCAACATATTAATATATTTTCCTTCCTCCTCCTTCGAAGGAAGCTCACTAAATCCTGTTCGAAGAAAAGGACCAAAGATTGCGCCCGATAGCATGAAGAGAATATGGCGTGGTGAGAGATCTCTATTCACCGAGCCTTCAGTTTGGAACTGATATATTTTTTTCTCTAAGTTTTCCCAAGTGCCTAGATTTTTTGAGTTGGTGACTCCAATCAATTTCTCGCCTTGATCTTCAAGTCTTTGCCAGTCAAGCATTCTGAGCATGTCGTGATTTTGCTTAAAGAAGTTAAAACGAATGCTGACCAATTCGGCAATAAAATCTTCAAAGGATGGCGCTTCCATAATGGGGGAGAAAGAGAAATTGTCATTTTGGGCAATAAAAGATTCCTTCACATGTTTCCATAGGCAGGTTTTATTTTGAAAGTAGTGGTATATCAAAGAAGTTTGAACATCTGATGCTTTGGCAATGTCTCTAATAGAGGTGCCATTATAACCACCGGCAACAAATAATTTTTTTGCAGCGGCAATAATTTTTTGCTTAGTGCAGAGGTTCTGAGTATTCATATTAAGGTATTAATTTCTTGAAGTTTACATGAGTATACACAAAAAATGGTCAATTCCCCACAAAAAATCATTGAACGATCGATCTAGTTTTGATATGATGCATTTACTGAACGGTCGATCAACCTGTAGGAGGGTATAATATGACTAAATATATGATAGCAATCATCACGACTTTATTGATCACTTCTGGCTTTGCCAATGCTGATATTGCTGCGGCAACTAAAGTATTAACGGCACAGGCAAATGTTGTATCTGTGACATCGTGATGATTTTAACTCAAAACAACCTAATATTTATAAAGAGATAATCACATTGGAACAAGTCAAAATTAATACACTTCAAAAGCACCCACCCATGCCAATGCTGACATTATCAGCTATTGCTATTTTGATGGCATGTGGTTATTTTTTTGCCTCAGATATGTATGTGCCCAGTATGCCAGATATTGCTCACTACTATCATGTAGATACCTCAGTTGTGCGGATGACGATTAGCTTTTTTTTAATATCACTGGCGTTCTCACAACTATACTATGGGCCTGCTTCGGATAAATATGGTCGTAAGGGCATGATCATCATTGGAAGCGTCGTTTATTTGATTGGCTCAATTGTTTGTTATTCTTCGGAATCCATTCAAATGTTGATTTTAGGCCGCGTTATTCAAGGAGCAGGCGTCGGGGCGTTGATGTCTTTGTCTCGGACAATTATTCAAGATAGTGCAAATAAGAAGCAATTTTTAAATGTGATGGCGTGGCTTAGCATTTTCTTTTTGGTCGCACCGGCAATGGCGCCGGTGATCGGTGGATTTTTACAGACCTATTTTGGATGGCGCTCTACTTTTGTGTTTATGATCGTCTTTGTGCTTATATTGCTTGCGGTCATCATTACCTTTTTACCAGAAACCAATCATTATAAAAATAAGGATGCTTTAAAGATAAAAGTCATCGCAACCAACTATCTTGAGATCATGAAGCACGGACGATTTTTAATGTATTGCTTTGTCATGGTGGCAGCACTATCTGGGATCATTGTGTTTTATACGATCTCGCCATTTATCTTTATTGTAGACTACCACATGTCTCCTTCATCCTATGGATTACTCTCGCTTGGAATTGTGGCCAGTGCTTTGGCGGGGAGAATTTATATGACGTTATATGCCATTAAGCATTACGATGCCGATAAGATCTTAATGATTGGTGTCGTGTTTATGTTTATCGGTGGTATCTTTATGCTTGGCATTAGTTTACTGGGTGAGACACCTTGGCTGATTATGATCGGTATTTGTATCTATACCTTTGGCGGCGGTTTGGTGACCCCTACTTCAGCGGCACAGGCGCTGCGCCTTTTTCCAAAAATCATAGGATCGGTTGGGGCAATATATGGGTTTTTACAAATGGGTGGCTTATTTTTGACGAGCTATATTGGTGCCAGCGTGGAAGCTAATTCATTCAGCTTGGCCGTAATTTTATTGTTTTTATCTAGTATATCTGTTGTCTGGATGATGCTTTATTTCCAACAGATGAAAACGAAAAAAACGGAACAAGTCTTGTCTCAAACGCCCTAGCATAGAGCTATGATTTTTTTGGGATAGGTTTTGGTGTTTGCGTGAGTGGTAATGTTGCTTGATTGCAGGGAAAAAGATAATTCACAGCCCACTTAAAAGTAGAGCCTTGTAACAAAATAGAAATAATGACGACAACATAAGTAATAGAAATAATGGTTTCATTTTGCCCAGGAATAGAAAGCGCTAGAGCAATTGAAATCCCACCTCGGATGCCTCCCCAACTCATCAGAATATTTTCTTTAAAATAAAAGCGTCGATTACTGGCATTTATTTTTAAAATGATAGGGATGGTGACACTAATATAGCGTGCAATAAACACGATAATAATGGCAAAGATACCGATAAAAATAAGAATGGTTGGAAATTCAATGGTTAGCATTTCAAGTCCGATCAGGACAAATAAGAAAGCGTTTAAAACTTCTTCAACGAGCCCCCAGAAATCATTAACTGTATTGGTGGTTTTTTTAGAAAAACGGGCTTTCTTACACTGGCTTCCCACAACAAGTCCTGCAATCACCATGGCAATTGGAGCTGAAACACCAATGTATTGTGAGAAAATAAATCCAGCACTTGCGACTCCTAACGTAATTAAGATAGTGACCTCTTTGTCATCTACTTTTACTAGAAAAATGGAGGCAATCATACCCAGTAGCCAGCCTGCCACAATGCCACCAATGGCTTCATGAATAATCTCGATCAGCACACCAGTTACAGTAATGTCTTCAAGGTGGAAACTAAAAATATTAATCAAAAACACAAATAATAAAATGCCTGCGGCATCGTTGAAAAGTGCCTCACCCGTAATTCGTGATTTGATTTTTTTTGGCACAGATTTGGTGGTTTTAAAAACAGCAAGTACGGCAATAGGGTCGGTGGGGGAGATTAAAGCACCAAATATTAGGCAATGTGTGATAGGGATAGGAAATTGGAGTATTTGAGCAACAGCCCAAAGTGCGCATGCGGTAAGAATGGTTGAGATGACGACGCCAAAGCTTGCCAAATAGGCCACAGATAGAAATTGTCTTCTTAGGTCAATCGCATTGACATGTAAAGCCCCTGCAAATAATAAATAACCTAACATGCCATTTAAGAGCGTATCTTTAAAGTCTATGCCACTTAAAAGTGTATGGATAGGCATAAAAAAACGAGGTGAATAGTTTAGCATCACCATAATAAGGATTGAAATTAGGAGGGTAACGATGGTGAGCCCAATAGTTTTGGGCAACTTTAAAAATCGATGATTAATATAGCTTGCGGTGGCAGTGATAATCACCAACATGGAAAAAAGAATGTGATAACTCATAGTATTAAAGCGATACTTTAAATTTGAAAACTATCTTAAATCATAGCATGGATTGTTAAAACCAAGATCAATTTCAACGATTTAGTTGGGCGTAATGGTATACACCAAGTCGGCACCCGTATCGATACTGGTATGATCCGTACGAACGCTCCAGTTCTTTGTGAGTGTATACCTGGCATTGAATTCTTGCTCTCCACTGAAAACACCGATGCCATAACTGACATAAAAACTAGGGGTTAAGGCCTTGCCAACAAAGATTGCAGTGTTATTTTGTCCAGTGCCTTGACTTGAAATTTGTTGTAATTGACTATTTAAAATATAGTCATTGTTGATGTTACCCACGGAGAGATCGGTAATGCCGAGTTTGTCTTTAAGATCTTGCAGAACCACATCGCTTCCGCCATTGACCACAAAGAATAAAGCTGCTTTGGAAAGTTCATCGGATCCACTACTATTGGTGCTGTCATTAATGGGTTGCCCGAGTATTATGTAAGATAGAATATTTCCTTGCGAGAGATTAGGATTAGAGATTAAGGTCAGCTTAGGATCTTGGAGTTTTCCTAAAATAGAGACCCCTAACATCGTAGGTGCTGCCATGCTGAGTGAGAGTGCGGCTGGAATTTTATAGTGCGCCGTAATAAATAGATCAGGGCTGGTGATAGGTGTGTTATTATAGCTGATATTAGAATCATTTGTGATCGAAAAATGCTTGCCATAAGCGGTATACATACCGCCTTTAAAATAAAGCTTTCCATTAGCGAGTGCAATTTTCAGAGGCTGGTTTTGAATATGTAGTTTACCGGTGATGTAGCTTGTGAGTCCAAAGCCATAAAACTTTGTGTTATCACCTAAGTCTAAGGTAAGATCTGTTGCAATGGGGTTCGCTTTGGGCTGCGATAAAACTTGTTGATCAGAGTCAATGTAGATAATATCGTTTTGAATATTATTAGAGGTCACTAATGATTTCATACTATCTGCATGAACAATCGCCTGATCAACTCGAACTTGCCCCGAAGTAAGGAAGAACCCATGCATGTTATTAAAGGTGAGATTCGGTGAAACGGATAATTGTAATTCAGGCAGGTTAGCAACTTTTAGCTTTTTACCATTGAGGTTTAGGTCTGTTTTCCAAGCGCCATCATAGACAATCTCACCGTTTATATTGAGGATCGCATTATCAAGTGTGCTTTTTCCGCGGATTGCCATTTTGAATGGTGGCGTAATGGTGGCAGAAATGTTGGTGTTTTGTAAGGATACGCCCAGTGGGACAATATCTGTATTTGAGTCTATGAGTTGAATTTTCCCTGATGTGTGGGGTGCGGATAATTTTCCAGAAAAAGTGAGGTCAGCTTTAAGATGACCGTTGGTTTTTGCGGGAAAAGGAATGAGTGCGCTTAAGAAATCAACATTGTGCCAGTTAATATTGACAGTAGATTGAATTTGACTATCTAATAATGCATCATCTTGTTGTAGCTCAAAAGCTCCGTGTAATCTTACATAATCATTCCGGTTAAAGCTGCTATCAAAATTGTAGCTTAGAAGGTGATTGCTTAAGGCGAGATAACTTTGGATGTGATTAATTCTAACGATATCTTCCGCATCAGGAAAATGGGTGCTAGCAAAGGTTTCTTTGGGCTTGAATGTGATGGTTCCAGGTGTAATGTCTAGATAAATTTGTGATGACTCTGGCGTGCCAAATCGTCTGATATAATTCCCTTTGCTTGTGATGAAACTGGTGGCAGATTTAATGGGTAAAATATGCCTAAAAATGCTTGGGTTAATGTGAGTACTATAGTTTAGACGATAGTTTTGAGCATCCGCATACTCACCATTTAAGCAAAGAAATTGGGCTTGGTTTGTAATACAAAAGTCATTTATTTTTGAGTTGCTTCGCGACAACTGTACGGAAGCGTTGGAAAGCTGTGCCCATGTACGATTGTCTTGCTGAAAGCGAAATTGACTCAGTTTTCCGTCCCAATCTAAATCACCTTGCCAATGACCAGAGAGCATCATTTTTAGGTTGATGATATTATTTTGTAGGCGTGTGGTGACATATTGTTGGTTTTGATTGTGTTGTAATGAAATATTAATCGACCCAAGATCTTTATCATTGTAGATGAGTTCTTGTGCTTTGATGTTGCCATTGAATAAAGGTTGTAAAATATTCCCAGAAGCAATGCCAGAAGAGCTGAAAGCGCCCTTTAAAAATGAGTTATAAAATTGTAAATCTCTTATATTGCCTTTCCAAGTAATCCCTAAGCGAGGGATCACATCGCCATATAGTGACAGGCTATCGCCTGTGTGGCTATCGGCAATATAAAATAAGGGAAAACTCAGGCTTTTTTTGCTAAAGTTCATTTGCAGCATACAAGAGAGATCATGTATGCCATATTGCAGATTGCAAGTGTTTAGGGTTAATTGATTAAGCGTTGAAGCGTCGGTAATGGCGCCTTGTATTTTTCCAGTAAAGCGATTGTTGGCAGGCGTATTATTAAAGGCACGTTTCCCTGTGAAACTGAAGGACCAATCAATATCTTTGCCAAATACAAAATCCGCTTGTCCTTTTAATACGGTGTTGTCGAATTTTAGTTGTTTTATTTGGTTATAAATTTTCCGATGATCAATGGTGCTGGCGACATGGTACTGGTAGGGTTTGTCATTTAATATTGCTGTTCCAGAAGTATCAAACGTAAACGCGCCACCAAAATCACCCAAGAGCTTTCCAGAAGTTTTTCCTATACGCAAAGGAGCATTATTGTAATGATAAGAGGCATTAGCCGTAACATGAAAGGGCGAGTTTAAGTTCAGACTTGCTATTGGGAAATGAAAATTCAAAGTTTGATCAAAGGCTAAGCCTTTTAGGTTTTTCACACTCAGCATATTTTTATATAACCCAGCAGCTGCATTAAGGTTCTTATAATAAAGATATATATCGTCCACTTGGACAAGCGCTTTTTTGATGATGATGCTATTGGCGTGCAAGTCAAAAGGAAAATCAAAGGTAGTGGGCGTATCGTCGTCATCAAACTTTGAAGTGTCTACTTTTACGGTGACGTTTTCGACACGAAGCTGGCTAATGGTCAATTTTCCAATAAAAAACATGGCAGGTGACCAATTGATTTTAGCTTGATCGACAATGACGGTGGTGCTACCGGCATACACCGTAAGTCCAGGTAGCGTAAAGTCACCTAAAGATCCTGTAATGTTACCTTTATGTATCACAATGCCCTGCTGTGACAAAATGGGTTTGATAAAGCCTAAGGCTAAGTTAAATCCTAAGGGCGTGGAGATAAAATAAAATGTCACTACAAGGAGCGTGAGGAAACTTGCCAAGGCATAAAAAAACACCTTTATCTTAATGGAGATATGGTCTGATTTTGTGCTTGAAATTTCTGGTAGTAAGCGCATTATGAATTTACCCCAATACTGAAATCAATACGCCAATACTGGTCATTGGGGTTTAAGGCCCGAGTGAAAAATAGCTGGATTGGACCTAAAGGAGATTGATAAGCGAGTCCCAATCCTGCCGCCTTTTTGACCTCCACATCAGACATGTCGAGCTTGTTCGCCGCATTTCCCATATTAAAATAGCCAAGCACACTGAAATCGCCATAGACTCTTTGTTCAAGTCCAGCGGCAGCTGTCATTAAATACTTTCCTCCAGTTAGATTGCCATTTGCATCAATAGGACCTTGGCTTAAGTATTGGTACCCCAGAAGATTTCCCACGCCACCTGCATAAAATCGAAAAGGGGCGGCGAGATCGTTGATATTATCTACCGATAGGGCACCAAAGGTTGCATTGGTAACAAAACGATTCCACTGTTTCATGAGTGGGAGAGAGTATTGGAAAGAAGTGATATTTCGAATAAAACTGCTGGTGGACAATAAGTTTTTTAGTGAGACCTGCAAGGCATTATTGATGACAAATCCTCGCTTCCAAAAGCCATCTTGCTTCGTGTGTACATATTGCACTTGCCAGCTTGGGACAAGATAATGGGCCGATTGCGTCGCGCTATTGCCTTGTGTGGTATAGTGAATGAAAAATTGGTGTAGCCCTAAGATGCTGGTGATATCCTTATACTTTATCGTGTTATTAAAGCCAAATATGGTTTGCTGGGCGTCATAAGCTGTGGTTTTAATGAGACTTTGTTGCGCATTAATACTCCAAAAATCAGTGGTGGGATCGCTTCCAGGAATAATATATTCCCCGAGAAAAGTTGTGCTGACTTGAGAGGCTTCCATGCTGAATTTAGCATAATGCCCAGATTTTGTGAGATGTCTTAGAATTACGCCACCGAGGACCCTAAACTTGGTGAAGCTTCCATATCCGCCACCTATAGTGTAAGTCACAGGTTTTTTGGCAGTTAAAGAAATATCTATGGGGACGGTGTGATCCTTATTATCTTTTGATTTAATTTGTGGGGTGATGGTGACGGCATTGAAATAACTGCTAGATTGCAATGCATTTTGACTGTCGGTTATTTTTTGAGTGTTAAAATATTGCCCCGTGTCAAACTTTAGGAAACGTCTAATGAAATCATCATTAAACTCAAATTCTTTTTGTGTGATGCGGATGCGGCTAATTCTATACCTTTCTTTGCTTTCTAAAGTGAGATCAACCGTTGCTTGGTTGGTATTTTTATCGACTTTAATTTGATGCGTGGTGAGTTCAGTATTGAAATAACCTCGACTAAAAGCAAGATCAGTAAGATTGCTTTTAGCTTTTTCATAATCTGTTTGTGTTAGGCGATCCCCTGTTTTAACAGGAAAGGTTTTAAGCAGCTTAAGGAAAGCAGGGTCTTTTTCGGCACTACCTAAAACCTCAATATTCGTGCTTTTGATAATCATGGGTGGACCTAATGATATATGATAATTAATTATCCAATTGTCTAAATCTCGTTGAATTGTGGCAGATATTGCTGGGTGATAATATCCAAAGGGAATGAGTGCGTTTTCTATCTCGCTTTTACTTTTCCCAAATAGAAGCTGCAAATTGGCAACAGATTCTTCGGCATAATTTTGATATTTAATTAATGACAGGCTGTTTGCGATGGTAGTTGAAACATTTGGTGGCACACCTTCAATAGTGACAGAGAGTGTGAGATTTTTGGTTTTGGTGGTTGGCGTACTTATTTCAGTCATCGGTTGTGTGGCATAGCTTATCATGCTGATTAATAAGGTGATAATAAAAATTATGATGATGCGCACAGTTAAAGTATAAATCGTCGTCAATTATGGCGTGTGCTCATAGTATAGTTTTAGTATGCTAATGATTAAAGAGAAATACTCGTGCTTTATTGAGATCAAATAATGAAAAATGACGATGAGTGGATGAAAAAAGCATTGATTTGTGCTGAAAGAGCGTATTCTCAAGGAGAAGTGCCGGTGGGTGCGGTGATAGTTTTAGAAGACCAATTGATTGGGGAAGGCTGGAATCAACCTATTTTATCTCACGATGCAACGGCGCATGCTGAAATCATGGCACTTAGAAGCGCGAGCTTAAAAATGGAGAATTATCGTTTAGCGGGTGCGACGATGTATGTCACGATTGAGCCTTGTGCGATGTGTTTTGGTGCGATGACGCACGCGAGGGTTAAACGTTTGGTATACGGTACTTCAGAGCCAAAATCAGGGGCAATTCACTCAAACTTACAGCTTCATCAGGCAAAATGCTTTAATCATCAAATTGAGATCACATCTGGAATATTGAGCGAGGTTTGCACAAATCTAATCCAACAATTTTTCAAGGCGCGCAGAGTCGCTAAAAAAAGGCATGACTCCGTGTAGGTTTTGGCTTAATCGACCATGAGTTGATCGCAATTCACTCCAAAATGGGGAGGTAGACCTACTTAAAATCAAATGATGGCATTGTGCGGATAATATGCACTCAATTTATTGCAAGTTCTGCCAAGTAACTAGGATATTGATTAGGTCCCTTTCTAATCCGTTAAATTATTCGAGAGACTCTTAAAGGGCTAACCACCTTAGTTTCATTCGTTGAAAAACCCCACTTCATCTGTCCATACTTTAAAGCTTTTGATTTCGCTTTCTCCAAAAGAGCTGCTTATTGGAACATCCATCGCATCTCTCCCTTTGGCTAATGGAATCCTACCAATACACGGTCTATTGTTCCTTGGGTCAAAGATGTACCATGAATTTCCAAGATAAACTTCAATCCATGCTGCAAAATCCATTACACCATAAGGTGGAGGTGCCCCAATATCGCTTAAATATCCCATACAGTATTTAGCTGGAATATTCATACATCGACAAAAAGATATGGCAAGATGAGCATAGTCTCGACACACCCCAACTTTATCATTATAAACAGACCATGCCGTCTTGCTTGAGCTTGCTTTGGAATAATCAAATTGAATATGGTTATGAACAAAGTCACAAATACTTTTGACGCATTCCCAACCAGTATTCGTTTCTCCAAATAGATCCCAGGCGATATCATTAAGTAAATCTGTTTCACAATAGCGGCTACCGAGTAGATATAGTAAAACATTATCAGGTAGCGACTCTATGGGATGCTGTATTGCTGTTTTTGATACGATATCTGGCGCCCCCGTGTCATTAATAATAGCATCTGAAAATATCCTTATTTGACCGCTCGGAGCAATCAATCTACTAAACATGTTTCCATAAATATCATGGTAAAATGAAATAGGAATCTCAGGGGTTGTTACTAATTGATTTGGCGTAACTAGATTAAAAGCACGAGAGTAGTGAACGTGTGATGCCAAAATCATTGGTGTGGGTTTGCTACATTGGTATACAATCTCATGTCCGATTTTAATTTCCATATTGATTCCTAGATTAAGTTATTTATCTTCGTAAATTAAGTAAGAAGATGAGAGAAAATTCCAAACTTTGATTTCTGAATGGGCACCTAAAAAGTAGCATGCGCCAGAAGATATTTAAATTTCGAAAGATTAGTCAAAATGTTAATTAATATGCGTTTAAGATTGTAAACTATTAAAAACACAATTGATTTAAAAAGCATTAAAAAAACTATTTTGTAGAATGCATCACAGTATTTTTTAAAGTCAAGCTGATAAAAAAATACTGTGATATAACGTCGGAATTTTGAACTGGACTATGTATACTGCCAATAAGTTTATGGTCGTGGATCATGTGAAGATGTCGCTATGAGTATGAAAATAAGTGTAGGAATAAATATGGAACGATTTGGAAAGATCGCTGTTTTATATGGAGGTACTTCGGCAGAGCGAGAGGTTTCTTTGGATTCTGGGCAGGCTGTTTTAGAGTCTTTATTGCGCCAAGGTGTAAATGCGATTGGCATTGATGCGACGGGGTTCTCTCTATTGGATAGGTTAAAGGATGAAAAAGTTGATCGTTGTCTGATTATGTTTCATGGTACTTATGGTGAAGATGGTATCATACAAGGATTACTCGAAGGGGTTAATATGCCCTATAGTGGTTGTGGTATTTTAGCATCGGCTTTGGGGATGGATAAACTTGCTTCTAAGCGTATTTGGCAGAGTTTGGCGCTAACTTTACCCGTGTATCATTTGATGCAGCATGAGCTTGATTATGGGCAGCTTACTTTTCCACTTGCCATTAAACCACATAATCAAGGCTCTAGTGTGGGCATATCTAAAGTGTTAACAGTTGAGGAGCTTCCGGTAGCTTATCAATTGGCAAAGCAATATGGTGAAGTGATTGCAGAAGAATGGATCGTGGGTAAAGAGCTAACTGTGGGGATTGTGGGGCAGGAAATATTGCCATCTATCTGGATTGAACCTGCACGTGAATTCTATGATTATACGGCAAAGTGTCGAGCAGGAACCACTTATCATTGCCCAAGTGGTTTATCCCTAGATAAAGAACAAGAGATACAACAGCTGGCATGGATGGCATTTCAGTCTTTGGACGGGAGTGGCTGGGGTCGTGTGGATTTTATTATGGATGAGAAAGCTACGCTATATTTGATTGAAGTGAACACTGTTCCAGGTATGACGGAATTAAGCCTTGTGCCGAAAGCCGCCAGAGCAAAAGGATGGTCTTACGATGCTTTAGTGTTAAATATTTTAGAAAGTAGTCTGTCGTGATTTCGCTACGATCAACGGTAAAAATTATTTTACTCTTGGGGGTGGCATGTGGCATAGGCTGTGGCTGGATTTATATTCACAAACCTCACACATTTCCCATCAGGGAGGTAAAAGTTGACGGTGTCTATCATTATGTTTCTCCGGACATGCTCCAAAATGTGATGATGCCTTATGTGGAAAATGGCTTTTTCAATGTGAATGTGGTCGGCGCACAGACGGCTCTGGCAAAGATCCCTGGGATCGATCAGGCTGAGGTTAGGAGGGTATGGCCAGGAACGGTAGAGATGTCATTACAAGAAGAAAAAGCTGTGGCAAGATGGGGGAACCATCAATTATTAAGTCAAGATGGTGAGGTTTTTCAACCGCTAGAAGTCTTGGGTTTGGACGTTTTGCCTATGTTTGTGGGGAATATTAAGAACCGCCATAAAATATTGGATATGTGTGATAAAATGCAAAAAATACTGCCTAATGATAAACCTATTTTAAAACTTCAGTTTACAGGCAATCAGTGGCAAGTTTTTTTCAAAAAAGGCCCTAGTGCCATTTTAGGTAGTAAAGATATCCAAACACGGCTCAGTACCTTTTTGCATTATGCCCCATCGATTGAAAAAGAAAGCGCGGACAAAGTAATCCAGTCTATTGACATGAGGTATCCAAGTGGTTTTGCGGTTATGTGGCAAAAAACCGCTTAAAGTAGATGTGGTAGCGTATCATGCCGACTGGCTTTTATGTTAAATTGGTTCCTGATGGGAAATATATGTAAATAAACCTAGGTTAAATATTTATGTCTAAGACGGAAGATAAATCATTGATCAGTGCACTCGATATCGGAACATCGAAAGTCGTGGCATTGGTAGCTGAAGTAACAGAACAAGGAGATGTTTCTGTAATTGGAATAGGATCACAGCCCTCCAAAGGGTTAAAAAAAGGGGTGATCGTTAATATTGATTCCACCGTAAATGCCATTCAAAAAGCAGTAGAAGAAGCCGAACATATGGCAGATTGTGAAATTGGCTCTGTTTGCGTGGGTATTGCAGGCAGCCATATTCGTAGTTTTGACTCAAATGGTGTGGTAGCAGTGAGAGATGCAGAGGTCGCAGCCCATGATGTAGAAAAAGTCATTGATGCGGCCAAAGCCGTTCCAATGCCGGCAGACCAAAAGATTTTGCATATTTTGCCACAAGATTTTTTAATTGATAGCCAAGGCGGCATTTCCGAACCAGTAGGTATGGCGGGTGTTCGCTTAGAGGCAAAAGTTCACATGGTAACTGGCTCTGTTAGTGCCGTGCAGAACATTGTGAAATGCGTCAATCGTTGCGGTCTTGAAGTTTCAGATATGGTGTTAGAGCAGTTAGCTTCAAGTTATGCGGTGTTGTCTGATGATGAAAAAGAGCTAGGTGTGTGTTTGGTTGATATTGGTGGTGGTACTACGGATGTGGCTGTTTTTATAGAAGGAGCCATTCGTCATACCTCGGTGATTCCAATTGCCGGCGCACAAGTTACCTCTGATATTGCGCATGCTTTGCGCACCCCTACAGATGCGGCTGAAGATATTAAGCTGCAGTATGGTTGCGCTATGACCAAATTGGTCAAGTCAGATGATGCCATAGAAATTCCAAGTGTTGCAGGGCGTCCAGCAAGAAGGCTACCTTTGCAAACGCTTTCAGGTGTGATCGAAGCGCGTTGCGAAGAACTATTATCATTGGTATACCAAAATCTGAGCCAGCAAAAATTGCTAGATAGCTTGGCGGCAGGCATTGTTTTGACTGGAGGCGCCTCAAAAATGAGAGGGCTTATCCCATTGGCAGAAGAGATTTTTAGAGTCCCTGTGAGATTGGGTGTGCCTCAACATGTTACCGGACTTCAAGATGTATTGGAAAACCCTATGCATGCCACAGGTGTGGGCTTGTTGCTGTATGCCAATGCACAACAAGGTGAAGTTATGTTGCTTGGCGGATCTGTTGACGGTGCCGATGGCGTTTGGTCGAAGATGAGAAATTGGTTTGGAAAACATTTTTAAAATAGTAAAATCCGAAGGAGAAAGAGTATGTTTGATGTTACAGAGTCATTGATAGACAATGCGGTAATCAAGGTTATTGGCGTAGGCGGTGGCGGTAATAACGCTGTTGAACATATGCTTGAGCATAATATCGAAGGCGTTGAGTTTATCTGTGCGAATACAGATGCTCAAGCACTTAGAAATTCTAGCGTGCGGGTTGCATTGCAAATAGGAAATGAGTTAACAAAAGGTTTAGGCGCTGGTGCGAACCCAGAAGTGGGTAAACGTGCAGCACAAGAAGACAGGATGCATATCCAAGAAACCCTTGAAGGTGCGGATATGGTCTTTATTACAGCGGGAATGGGCGGTGGAACCGGTACAGGAGCGGCACCCGTGATCGCAGAAATCGCGAAAGATATGGGTATTTTAACCGTGGCAGTTGTCACTAAGCCTTTCCCTTTTGAAGGTCGTCGCAGAATGCAAGTGGCTGAGTTCGGTATTCAGGAGTTATCACAAAGTGTAGATTCTCTGATTACTATTCCAAATGCGAAGCTTTTGAGCGTGTTAGGTAAAAATGTTAGCTTATTAGATGCTTTTAAAGCCGCGAACAATGTGCTTCAAGGCGCAGTTCAAGGTATTTCAGAATTAATTACACGCCCAGGTTTAATCAACGTCGATTTCGCAGATGTACGTACAGTGATGTCTGCGATGGGTGTTGCCATGATGGGTACCGCAACTGCTTCAGGTGAAAGTCGTGCTCAAGAGGCCGCAGAAGCCGCTGTTGCGAGTCCGTTGCTAGAGGATATTAATTTAGCCGGCGCTAAAGGCGTGTTGGTTAATATTACGGCTGGTATGGATATGTCTATTGGTGAGTTTGAGGAAGTGGGTGAGGTAATCAAAAACTTTACTTCAGATCAGGCGACGGTTGTTGTGGGTACCGTGATTGATACGGATATGAGTGATGAATTGCGTGTGACCATTGTTGTGACAGGTTTAGAAGGTGCGCCACAAGCTGTAACGGCGGAAGCTTTTGCGCCAACATCCCAAAGCTCAGTGCGCCGCAACCCCTACACAAATGGAAATGACCAGCCACAGCAGGCACCACGCCGTGCACCGATGAGCGCACAGCCATTTTCACAACAGCCAGCACAACAGCATTTTAGAAGAGCGGCACCTGTGGTTGAGCAACCTAAAACGATTGAACCACAAGCCTCAAGTGCTAAATCTGAATCTGACTATTTGGATATTCCAACGTTTTTACGTCGCCAAGCAGATTAGTTTCTCAATCGGTTGTATTAACTTAAAAAGCGCTATTCAGCGCTTTTTGTCTTTCTATATTCACATTACTATTTTTTTATTCAAAAATGGCTTCTGTGCGGTTTAAATACGCTTATTGCAGGTCCTAAAATGAGCAATATTTGTTTGTAATAACGATCAAAAAAGCTTGCCAAAACCGTTTAACGGCATATAATGGCGGCGAAATGTTGTTGTGCAATAAATTTGGAGGATACCAATGCATAAAATAAATAGAATGATCGAAAAAATTATCAATTCTTATAAAGGTTACGCTTTAGGCTCTATGGAATACTATGCTTTTGAGAGACGTTATTATAGAGAGGAGACAAAGTAAGTTCGCGAGGTTCCGCGAACAAAATTCTTTCGTCAAGAAACCTAAGTATTAAAGATTAAAAAGCACCTTCGGGTGCTTTTTGCGTTTAAGGAAGGCTGTTTTATCTCACTGAGGGAGTGCTACCATTTTTTTTGATAAAGCGCTGTGCTAGGATTTACTTCTAGATAAAAAATATAGGTTTATCATGACACAATTCCAAACGGTCAAGAGCACTGAAAAATTCATTAAAGATAATAATATTCAACGATTTAAGATTGGGGTGGTTGATTTTAACGGTATATTAAGGGGCAAGTATGTCTCTAAATCAAAATTCTTAGCCGGGCTAAAAAGTGGGCTGAGTTTTTGCGATGTGATTATCGGTTGTGACGTGAATGATGATTTGGTGGAAAACATGGATTTTACGGGATGGGATACAGGTTATCCCGACGCGCCTTTAAAAATTATCTACCAAACAGGTAAAGTGTTACCTTATGAACCAAGCACCATGTTTTTCCTATGTGAATTTTACGAAGAAGCGGAGGCTATTTGTCCAAGAAGTTTATTAAGAAAAGTGATTCAAAAAGCCAATGATATGGGTTATGACCCTTATTCTGCTTTTGAATATGAATTTACGGTTTTTAATGAAACCATAGAAACCATTCGTGAAAAATCGTATCAAAATCTTAGCCCATTATCCCCAGATAACTTTGGTTATTCATTTATTCGTAGCAGTATGTTTTCAGAGTTTTATCATGAAGTGATGGATGTTTGTGATGCCATGGGGGCACCGATTGAAGGCTTTCATACCGAAATTGGCTCAGGTGTCTTAGAAGCTGCCATTACTTATAGCGATGCGTTAAGCTCAGCGGACAATGCCATTATATTTAAGAATATGCTTAAGGTTGTCGCGCACCAACGGGATTTAGTGCCCACATTTATGGCGAAATGGTCTTCGGAGCATCAAGGTCAAAGTGGACATATTCATGTTTCTTTGAGAGATAAAACAAGTGTGAATGTTTTTTATGATCAAAAAGCAGAGTATACCATGAGCAAAACCATGCGACATTTTGTGGCAGGCCAGATGAAATACATGCCAGAGTTATTGGTATTAGTCGCCTCAACAGTGAATGATTATGTGCGTTTAATGCCGGGATTTTGGGCGCCGACAGTGGCAAATTGGAGTGTGGACAATCGCACCAGTGCATTACGGGTGATTGCAGGATCTGAAAAATCGCAACGTGTGGAATATCGAGTGGGATCTGCAAGCTCAAATCCTTATTTGGCGTTGTCAGCGGCATTACTATCAGGATTGATGGGAATTGAGGAATCTTTAGAGCTTTGTGAACCCGTGACTGGAAATGCCTATGAGATTACACCGAAACCCGAACATATCTTACCTGGAAATCTAACGGAAGCGGCGAATCGTTTAAGAAATTCTACGGTGGCAAAATCTGTTTTAGGAGAGCTTTTTGTAAAGGATTATGCCACAACAAGAGAGTGGGAAGAAAAAGTATATCGTCAGCAAATTACAGATTGGCAGTTACAACGTTATTTTGAAATCATTTAATTTAAATAAAAAAGAAGGAAGTTGAAATGTCCCAATTAAAGACTGTTTCACCCATTGATTTGAAAGTGATTGTAGAACGTCCATTAGTCACCTATTCAGAGGCAGAAGTGGTGCTTGATAAAAGCCGACAGGCACAAAAAAAATGGAAAAGCTTGTCATTGTCTGAGCGTGAGGGCTATATCCTAAAAATGTTAGCTTATTTTGAAAAGCATAAAGCTGTCTGTGCAGAAGAAATCACTTTGCAAATGGGGCGACCAAGCCAATATTCTGAGGGGGAACTAAATGGTATGGCTGGGCGTGCAAACTATATGATTTCAGTGGCTAAATCAGCTCTATCGGAGATACATATTCCCATTGAGAATGGATTAAAACGTTACATTCAAAAAACACCCGTGGGGACAGTGTTGGTGGTGGCACCTTGGAATTATCCTTACCTCACTGCGGTGAATGCGATTGTGCCTGCTTTATTGGCAGGTAATGCAGTCATTCTCAAACATGCATCGCAAACCCCTTTGTGTGCCGAACGATTTGCTAAAGCTTTTCAGTTTGCAGGTTTGTCAGAAGGTGTTTTTCAATATATACATATGTCACATGAAGTCACAGAAAAACTGGTTGCCGATCATCGAATTCATGCCGTTGCCTTTACAGGTTCAGTGGGTGGAGGTTATAAAATTAAGCAAGCAGCGGCCAATCGTTTTATTGGCATTAATTTGGAACTTGGAGGGAAAGATCCCGCCTATGTACGTTCAGATGTGAATGTTGTGGAAACGGCAGCAAATCTTGTTGAGGGCGTTTTTTTTAATTCAGGGCAATCTTGTTGTGGGGTTGAGCGTATTTATGTGGATGCGTCTATTTATCCTTCCTTTGTGAAAGCCTTTGTTGCAGAAACAAAAA
>Ga0302132_10000164_pt1 | contig 34509 bp, 30 predicted proteins | sample CB9_321_MG_FD_203113 | JGI IMG/M metagenome (GOLD analysis project Ga0302132, IMG submission 203113) | Marine microbial communities from Western Arctic Ocean, Canada - CB9_32.1 | ecosystem: Environmental > Aquatic > Marine > Oceanic | place: Canada: Western Arctic Ocean | collected 2017-09-19
GCGGCCCGGTTTTACGACCCAGCAGGGGCCGGGTGTTGCTGTCGAACGCGCGGTAGAGCGGGGTGCTGTATGCCTGGCCCAGCTGGCTCAAGCGCAGCGCCGGCGGCCCCGGCCAGGGCTCCGGAGCGCAGGCGGCCACCAGCAGCACCGCTATACACAACAATCTCGCCATCCGCAGATCCTACCACAAGAAGGGGGACAGGCACCTTAGGGCCTTGAAGTGCCAGGACTCTAGCTCGTATGGACGGAAGCAACCCCGCTTTCTTCTGCTAGGATGTAGCGATGGCTGGGGCTGAGACGGCGTGGGCGGATCTGCTCGAGGGTGTGGCTTTAGAGCGGCTCGTACCTGGCAGCGGAGCCCAGGCGCTAGCCGGGCGCGAGCAGGCCCAGGCCTTGGAGCGTGCGGGCGTGGTAGAGTTTGCTCGCGCGTCGTCGTTGGCAGCTACGCCGATGACGGTGCTGGTCAACGACAGCCACCGGCCCACCGACAGCGCGGGTTTTCTGCGCGCGTTGTTTCTCCTGCTCGATGCCGCCGGGGTGACTCCCGGGTTGAGGTTGCTGGTGGCTGCCGGAAGCCACCGCGCCGACGATGAAGAAAAACGCGCGCACGAGCAGTCGGTGCTCGGGCCCTACGCAGATCGCTTTGCAGAAATCGCCTGGCATGACGCCGTCGACCCAGCCGGGCTGAGCCCGGTGGGCGACTACCAGCTGCACAGCTGGATGGCCGAGGGTGGCTGGTATCTCGCCTGTGGCAGCGTTGAGCCCCACTACTTTGCCGGCCTCACCGGAGCCCATAAGACCCTCAGCGTGGGCGTTATGTCGCTCAAGTCGCTCGCCGCCAACCACGAGGGCGCGATGTCTCCGGATGCCGCTGGCCTGCGCCTTGACGGCAACCCGGTTTACGAGGGGGTGGCGGCTGCCATATCTGCACTGGAGAATTCGGGTGCCCGACTGCTGGCGCTCAACCAGGTGTTGCTCGACGGCGAGTTGGTGGGCGTGTCGGCCGGTCACCCGCTGGCCAGCCTGCACGAGTTGTTGCCGCTCATGAGGTCGTCTTTCGTGCAACAGCTGGCCGCGCCCGTGGACCTGCTGGTGGCGCGCGTGGCGCCGCCGCTCGATCGCGACCTCTACCAGGCCGACAAGGGCATCAAGAACACCGAGGCGGCGGTCAGCGACGGCGGCCTGCTGCTGCTGGAGGCTGCCTGCGCGGGCGGTACCGGCATCGACCACTTCGTTGAGTTGATGAAGGCCTGCCCCGACCACGCTTCGGCTTTGGCAACGGTGCGCGACCGAGGCTACCGCCTGGGCGATCACAAGGCCGTGCGCCTGCGCGCGCTCACCGACCTGCGCGGCGTCCGCCTGGCGCTGGTTAGCGCTGGTGTTGACCCGGCGCTCGAAGCTGCGCTGGGCATGAGGATCTTTGTCGGCCGCGAGGAGGCGGCCGCCTGGGCACGCGGCTTGTTGCCAGCATCGTCGCGCGGCCTGCTGGTCGAAGACGCCGGCAACGTAACGCTGGAGATAAAAGAACCGGGTGATGGCGCGTGAGCGTTAACAGGGCAATCACCCGGGGCGCGGGCGCCGCCACGCGGCAAGCCCGAGTACTCACCGACGCGGACGACATCGAGCCCTGGCTGCACGACGCCGCCCACTACCCCGGAGGCCACACCACCGAGGTGTGCCTGCCCCGGAGCGAGAGCCAGCTGGCCGCGGTGCTCGCCCGCCGACTTCCCGTGTTGGCAGTGGGCGCGCAGTCTTCGCTCACCGGCGGCGCGACCCCGCGCGGCGAAATAGTGCTCTCAACGGCGCGCATGGACAGCGTGATCGAATGGAAGAGCGACTCGGTGGTGGTCGAACCCGGCCTGCTGCTGGCCACGCTCGAAGAGCAACTCCGCGAGCGCGACCTTTACTATCCACCCGCGCCCACCTTCGACGGAGCCAGCGTGGGCGGCACGGTTGCCACCAACGCCGCGGGCGCAGCCACCTTCAAGCACGGCACCACCAGGCCCTGGGTGCGCGCCATAAGCGTGCTGCTTGCCTGCGGCGAGGTGTTGGACCTCGAACGCGGCGAGGTCACCGCCGACGAACACGGTCGCTTTGAACTGCAACTGCTCGACGGGTCGCTCGTCAGTTTTGAGCGACCCGCGCTAACGCTGCCCGCCGTGCCCAAGTGCTCGGCCGGCTACTGGTCCGAGGCGGGCATGGACCTCGTTGACCTGTTCATAGGCAGCGAGGGCACGCTGGGCATCGTGACCCGGGTTGAGCTCACCCTGCAGACCAGTCGTCCGGCGTTGTTCGCCGGCCTCATTCCGATGGCCGACGACGAGGCAGCGATAGGGCTGGTGGCGGCGCTGCGCGAGGCTCCCCTCGTAGACGTAGCCGCGGTGGAGTACATGGACCGCCGTTGTCTTGAACTGCTGCGAGAGGACGGTGCCTGCGAGCGCGCGGGGGTCGCCCTTGCTGCCGACACCGGTGCCGCGCTGCTGTTCCAGGCCGAGTTACCCCCGGGTATGACCACGGCTGAGGCCGCCGATCAGCTTGCTGCGGCAGGCGACCCGGCCGCTGGTGACACGGAACAGAATTCGCCGCTGCTGGCGTTGTGCCGATTGCTGGCCGACCACGGCGTGCTCGATTCCACGTTGCCCGCGTTGCCGGGCGAGCAGGCAAGGCGAGACGCTTTGTTTGCCTTGCGCGAAGCCGTGCCCTCGGCCGTCAACGAGCGGGTGGGGCGCGCAGCGCGCGAAATAGACTCGACGATTGCCAAGTCGGCTGGTGACGTCATCGTCCCTTTTGAAAACTTTGATCGGTCGCTCGAGCGCTATCGCGAGATTCTCAACGAGCACGAACTCGATCACGCGGTATGGGGTCACATATCCGACGGCAACGTACACACGAACGTCATGGCGCGCAGCGCCGGGGAGATGCGCCGCGCGGGCGAGGCCCAGCTTGAAATCGGTCGCGCTGCCATCGCGTTGGGCGGCTCGCCCATGTCGGAACACGGAGTGGGTCGCAACGAGATCAAGAAACGCCTGCTCGTAGAACTGTACGGAGAGCAGGCCGTCGCCTCCATGCGCAGGATAAAAGACGCGCTCGACCCCGCGGGCCTGCTCGCCCCCGGTGTACTATTCGACTGAAGACCTTTCCCGTAGCCTGATGACGAGGCTGACCTCGACCGCTTCGACGGCAGCAAGCGGCTGCCGCTGTGCCTGGCCGTTTCTGATCTGCACCAACTCGACCCGCAGCGTGGCGGCGCCAGCGCGCACGCGGCCGGTTACGTCCACCTGGGTGGCGAGCCTGCCTCCCGCGGGCACGTCGCCGTCGAGCATGGCGATCCCCTCGGCCAGTACGGTTTCTCCCCGGTCTGCAGAACCGTCACCCGCTCCTGGCGCGAGCAAGCTCCAGTGAACTGCAACCAGCCCTTCATCCAGCGGGTCGAGGCCTGGCCAGTCGATGCTCCCGTGGTTGTGTATGCGCAGCGGCAGGCTCACGCCCAGCCAGCCGCTCGGGTCGCTGTCCAGCACCACTCCCTGGGCGACGCCGATCTCCACGCGTCCCCTGCTGAGAGTCGGATCAAGCATGCCGCGCGACAAGCCACTGAGCGTAGGGGCATCGGCAGAGGGCGCGAGCAGGCGCTCCAGCGAGTAGCCCTCGGCCGCCGGCACGCGCGGCTGGTAGATGCTGGCGTGCTGGTCGCGCCAGGCCAGCGCTACGTCGCCGCGGTTGAGCGCGCTGATCCAGCGCTGGCTTGTTGCCTGGTCGAGCTTGCTCTCGTGAACGACCAGCCAACCGAGACCGGTCATTGCGCGCAGGCGCGAGATGACCTCGGGGTCTGGTAGCCGGCGCGCGGCGCGACGCAAGAAATCATAGTGCGCGGGGTACCAGGCCGTGTAACCGTTGAGCAGCGGCTTGAAATGCCGGGTGCTCGCCAGCAGGTAGCCGCTGGACAGCTCAACGTCGTAGCGGGGATTTATCGGCCAGGGCAGTTCGAGCACCGGCGCGGGATCCAGGCGCGCCAGCGCCGCGTAAAGATCCTCGTCCTGCGGCGTGATGCTTACGTCGACAGTCGGTAGTCGTGGCCACCAGCCCGACAGCGCCATCGCTACCGCCAGCACCGCGACGCAGACGGCCGCGCGGTTCGCCCGCACGAGCCTGCCGAGCCCGCGTTCAAAGGTCGTCAGCCCGAGTGCCACCAGCAGGGGGAAGGCAAGGTTGATGACTATGCCCCAGCGCAGTGGCGACCTGAGCCTGTCAAAGCCGGGTAGCAGCCAGGCCGCCCACTGCCCGGGCAGCGGCAGCGACAGCTCGCCAACAACAAGGTGACGTCCGAGCATGAGGACGAAGGCCACGGCGGCCACGGCCCACAGGGCGCGGGCGGTGACAGTGGAGGTCGCGGTCGGCGACTCGACGCTGTTGGTTTTCCATGCGCCGCCACGGCCAAAGACTGCCGCCAGTGATAACAGGGCCGCCAACGACGCGAGCAGCGGAAGCCTGTAGCGTGCGTCGAAGGGCAGGCCCGGGTCGAACAGCAGCGAGCCACCGGGCGCGAGCCAGGTCCACGCCAGGGCGGCACTGCTCTCAACCAGTGCCTGTCCCCTGAGGGCAACGCCGCCGTGGTCGAGGTAGGGCAGGGTGAACACGGCGAGCACCGCCAACGAAATCGATAAGGCCAGGGCCAGGGCGGGAAGTCCGTTGCGCCACTGCCTGCCGTGCAGCAAGGCCACCAGCACGAGTACCGAGCTGCTCACCAGCGCGAACCACGCCAGGTAAAACGACGACAGCAGCTGCAAGCTGAGCAGCAGGGTAAGGGCAACAGTACGCCGCGTGGTCGACCCCTCGACCAGGGTGCGCAGGGTGAGCAACCACAACAGCGGTATCCACTGCACCCCGAGCAGCTGCACGTGCGATAGCTCGGTCACACGCCAGGGCAGCAGCACGGCCAGGGCGGCGGCCAACAGCGCAGCCGTTCGCGTTGTACCGGCCCAGCGCGCAAGCGCCCAGGTGGTCAGCCCCAGCAGCAGCGACGACAGCAGCACGGCCGCCTGGTGAAGTCCGGTCGCGCTCACACCGAGCAACCCGAGTGGCCACAGTTGCAGGGCCACTGCCACCATGTGTTCGCTGCCCGCCAACGCGGCGCGCGCCGGGTAAAACGCGTTGGCGGCGAACAGCTGCCCGGGATTGGTGGCCAGCGCGTGCTGCACCCACGCCAGTATCCACGAGTTGAGCCTGAAGTCAGCCGTCTCGAGCAACGCGGAATCGGCGCTGCCGGTGAGAGCCGCGTAGTCGATGGCGCAGTCCAGCGCACAAACGGCGGCGCAGTCGAGCAGGCCATGAAATCTCGCTGCCATCGCTGCCAGCACGACCAGCAGTGGGGCGATCAATATCGTAAGCTTCTTCACCGGGGGTTTACGCTCACTGGTACCCCACGAACCTGGCCAGCGGGCGGACGCGACGCAGGGCTTCGACCAGGCCCGCGCTCAAGGCCAGCGTCAGCAGCAGGCCGGCCGCCCAGCTCGCGATCCACAAGGGCGACTCGAAGTCCGAGGGCACTGGATTACCGAGTATACGCTTGAAGACAAGGGAGCCCATCACGAGCAGGTGGCAGAGGTAGATTCCGTAGGAGCGCCGCCCCAACCAGGCCAGTGCCGCGCCGGCCCGGGGTGCAGAAGCGGCCAGAAAGGTAGCGGCGGTCAGCGCGAGCAGAAAATATAAAGCGTTAAGGGGGCTGAAGACCATTACGACTATGCCCAGGTAGTTTATCGTCATGCCCGGGTGCCACTGCCACGCTACCAGCGCAGCCGCCAACGGGACGGCGACCAGGCTGATGGCGAATCCCGCAGCCGCCACCGAGCGCCGCCCTGGTGCAGCCTCGCCGGCGAGCAGCCGGCGCTCGAGAAGTGGCAATACGGTGCAGCCAAGCAGCGGCCAGGCCAGCCAGGAACTGAGCAACAACTGCAGCAGCGGTGGGCTGTGATTCCACGCCGGGGTGACTCGCCAGCAGGCGATCATCAGCAGCGTGGCGCCGACAGTAATAAGCACGGTCGCTGTCGTGGACTTCGACGAGAGCCTGCCGGCCCGGGCGAATATCGGCCACAGCAGGTAGAGCTGGAAGACCAGCGGCACGAAGTAGAAATGAATTTCGGCCCCGCCTAGCAGCAGGGTGCCCGCAAGATCGAGGGGCGACGTGAAAACGGAGGTGTCGTGGGCCGCGAGCGAGAGCAGGCTCCAGGCGAGGTAGGCCGGCAGGAGTCGTTGCGCGCGGCGTGCAACGAAGGCGACCCAACCGCGCAAGCCACCCAGCGCTGCGTGGTAGCCTTGCAGCAGAGCCCTGGCCGATACCAGCAGGAACAGGGGTACGCCGAAACTGGCGAGCAGGTGCACGAAGGCAAGCCACGCCGTGGCAGTGCTGTCGGGAGGGGCCACCAGCGCCCAGGCCCAGGTGACGTGCATGGCCACCACCGCAACGATGGCAATGCCGCGCAGCGCGTCGAGCCACTCCCAGCGCTGCGTTGATGACCCGGGTGCGGGCTCGCTACCTGGAGGTGCGGTACCTGGAGATGCCGCGCCTGGAGATGACAGTGGGGTGTGGATTGCCATCGAGCTTTACGCTGTTCACCTTCCCGCAGGCACGCCTTGCTGGCATGGGCTCGCGCCCGGCCCGCGGCAGCTGGCCTATTCTAGCACGCGACTGGCCGCGGGACGCCGCATCGCGAAGCGTGAATGCGGGGCTCGTCCCGGGCGTCGACAGGCAGGTGGCAGGGCTTGGTGGCAGGGTGGGGCTCGTATGTGCAATCATGGGTGTATATTGAAGCGGGAGAACGGCGGATTATGACTGTAAAGAAAACTTTCAGGGGGCGCGGACTCGCGCTGGGGCTGGTGCTGGGATTGGCCCTGGGTCTTACACTGGGCGCAGCCGGTGGGTCATTGGCGGGTTTTTCAAAGAAGGGGTGGGGTCGTGTAGGGCTTGAGTTCAAGCAGGGTTACATGGCCGGCTTTGTCGACGCGCTCAGAGTGGCCAAGAACCAGGATTCCTCTGGCTGGATGACGAAGAATTACCGCGTACCGAAGAACGCCAAGGCTATTCACTGGGTCGCCGAGGTAGACCGGCTCTACAAGGAACCGTCCAATTCCAACAGGGAGATGGCGCAGATAATGGTCGTGGCCGGTCGCAACATGGTCGACTCCAAGAAATTTGGCCCCGACATAGGCAGCGACAGCAACCAGGCCTTCAAGGCGTTGCAGGCTTTTGCCGTGAAGAAGCAGCGGGCCGAGGCCGTGAAGAAAAAAGCCGAGGCTGAAAAAGCTGAGGCCGAATCCGGCGACGGCCAGGACTGACAGAAACTCAACCGGCCTGCTGGTACTGGAGCTGGTAGAGGCGGGCGTAGAGTCCGCCGCGCGCAATGAGCTCGGCGTGCGTCCCCTGCTCGCGTAGTTCACCGTGGTGCAGCACGAGGATACGGTCGGCCTGCTCCACGGTCGACAGTCGGTGGGCGATCACTATAGACGTGCGCCCTTTCTGCAGGGCGGCCAGCGCTTGCTGAATGAGTTGCTCGGTTGCCGGGTCGACGCTCGAGGTCGCCTCGTCGAGCACGAGTATCGACGGGTCCCAGGCCAGCGCCCGGGCAAACGACATTAACTGTCGTTGACCCGTGGAAAAGTTACTGCCGCGCTCGCTCACCATCGTGTCGTAGCCTTCGGGTAGTCTCTCGATGAACCGGTGGGCGTTGACCAAGCGCGCCGCTTCCTGCACTCGCTCGCGGCTGACCAGGGGGTTGCCCATGGCGATGTTGTTGTAGATCGTGTCGGAGAACAGGTACACGTCCTGCTGCACGCTGCCCACCCGCTTCCTGAGCGCGTGCGTGTCCCAGCGCTGCACCTCCACGCCGTCAACGAGTACGCGCCCCAGTTGGGTTTCATAAAAACGACCGAGCAGCCTGGTGATGGTCGTTTTGCCCGAGCCGGTGGCGCCGACTATGGCCACGTGCTCACCACGGCGGACGCTGAACGAGAGATTCCTCAGTACCGGTTCTCCCTCCACGTAGGCGAATTCCACCTGGTCAAACTCTACCGCGTTGCTGATGTCTCCTGCCGCGTCGATTGTCCCGTTGGTCACCGCCCCTGGTTGCGAGAAAATGGCCGGCTCGAGCTCGAGCATTTCCTGCACCCGCTCGGTGGCCGTGAGCGCCGACTGCATCACTGCATACTTGGTCGAGAAGTCGCGCACCGGGATGAAAAACTTGTTCATGTACTCGATGAAGGCTACCAGCGTTCCGAAGCTGATCGCCGAGCTGGCGGCGGAAGCGCCGGTCATCGCGCCGCCCAGCCCTGAGAACGGCAACGCGGGCGTGCCGAGCAACAGGTGGGCGCCGTACCACAGTATGAGCGCGAGCGAGATGCTGCTCAGCGCTTCAACGATGGAGAACAGCGAGGCCTCGTAGATGTTGGCCCGGTGGGCGGCGTCGCGGTGCAGCGAGTTGAGCCGGTCGAACTCGGCCGAGGCGGCTTTTTCGCGGGCGAACACCTGCACCACGGCGATGCCGCTGATGGCTTCCTGCAGGTAGGCGTTGATGCGCGCTATGCGCTCTCGTATCCAGCGGTAGTTTCGCCGTGCCTTGCGGCGAAAGAAGTCGATCAGTATCACCAGCACCGGTAGCGTCGACAGCGTGACCAGGGCCAGCGGCGCGTTGAGACTGAACATGATGGCGATGATGCCAAGCAGCGTGATCACGTCCATCAGGATGGTGATGGCACCGGCGGCAAACATGTCGTTGATCACGTCCACGTCGGTCGTCAGCCGGGTGACGGTGCGGCCCACCGGGTTGCGGTCGTACCAGTTCGAGTCGAGAGCGAGCACGCGGCGGAACAATTCTACGCGAAGGTCGGCCAGCGCTTTCTGCGCCACCAGCATGCTCGTGTAGTGCTGCCAGTACATGAAGGTAAACTCGCCCAGTACTGCCGCGCCGAACAGCAGTACCCAGGATCCCATGCCGTCGGTGTTGCCGGCCGATATGTAGTTGTCGATGACGTTGCGCACGATCCACGGCTGCACCAGCAGGCAGGCCGACACCGCCGGCAGCAACAGCAAGGAGAGCAGGAACAGCCAGCGATAAGGTCTCACGAAACGCCACAGCGACGCGAGCAGCAGCAGGTCGCGGGTGGCCCCGAGCCGCTGCTCGTCGTGCGGTCCTCGCCCCGCTGTCTGCCCGGTGGGTTTGCCAGGGGTAGCCACTACATGGCCTCCAGTTCGTCGGCGAGTTGCTGCCGCTCGAGCAGGCGCGAGTACAGGCCACCGGCCACCGCCAGTTCATCGGGAGTGCCGTCTTCAACCACGCGGCCCTCTTCGAGTACCACCACGCGGTCGGCCCTGCGCACCGCTGCCACGCGGTGAGACACGATGATGCTGCTGCGGCCTTCCATCACGCTTTCGAGTTCATCGAGTATGCGCGACTCGGTGGCGGCGTCGATACTCGACAGCGCGTCGTCGAGTACCAGTATGGCCGGGTCGCGGGCCACGGCCCGGGCCAGTGTGAGGCGTTGCTTCTGCCCGCCCGACATGGCCAGCCCGCGTTCTCCCACCTGCGTGTCCATGCCGTGCGGAAACTCGGCGAGGTCGGTATCGAGGGCGGCTATTTCAACCAGCCTGCCGAGTTCCTCGTCGCCCAGGTCGTCGCGGGCAAAGGCAATATTGTCTTCTATAGACGAGCTGAAGAGAAAGGGGTCCTGGGGTACGAAGCCGATGCCGCGTCGCAGGTCGCCCAGGTTCCAGTCGCGCAGGTCCACGCCGTCAACCATCACCCGGCCCTGGTCGGGGTCGAACACCCGCGCCACCAGCGAGGCCAGCGTCGACTTGCCCGAACCCGTGGCGCCCAGTACGCCCAGGCTCGTGCCGGCCTCAAGCTCGAGGGTCACGTTTCTCAGCGCGGGGTCGCGCGCCTGGTCCGAAGGATAGGTGAAGCTCACGTTCTGCAGGCTGATCCCACCGCGCAGCGCGGCGCGATGTCCACCGCCCTCGGGGCTGGCGATCTCCGGTCGTGCGTCGAGTATCTCGCCCAGCCGCAGCATGGCGGCGCGGCCGCGCTGGTAGATGGATACCAGCCAGCCAAGCGCCATCACCGGCCAGGCGATGATGTTGAGGTAGGCCATGAAGGCCACCAGCTGGCCCAGCGTGAGCTCGCCGCGCACGACCAGCGTGCCGCCGTAGTAGAGCACCGCCAGCACGCCCAGCGACGAGACCACCCTTACCAGCGGAAACACCTTGCCGCGCAGCTTGACCAGCTCCATGCTGTCGTTCTTGAAGCGCTCGTTGAGCTTCGCGAAATCGCCTTCTCGTTGCTGCTCGCGTCCCCAGGCCTTGATGACCGACACCCCGGCGAGCGTTTCCTGCACCGACGACGATATGTCGGCGATTCGTTCCTGCACGCTTACCGACGCATCCATCATGCGATGGCTGTAGACCCTGATCACCCACAGCATGAGCGGGAAGGGTAGCAGTGCCGCGAGCGTGAGGCGCAGGTCCATCATGGCCATGAGGGTGAGCGCGTAGATGCAGTACAGCGGGGTGTTGATGATCGTGAGTACGCCCAGCCCGAGCAGCAGGCGCACGGCGTTGAGGTCGTTGACCAGTCGCGACATGAGGTCGCCGGTGCGCTGGCGGTGGTACCACGACTGGGGCAGGGTGGTGAGGTGGACGAACAAGTCGTTGCGCAGATCGTACTCGACATCGCGGCCGGCGTTGAAAATGAGCGACCTCGACACGGTGCGCACCAGCGCCTGGCCCACGGCCAGCGCTATAATAGCCAGTGCCCAGGGGGCCGCGTTGAAAACCGCGTCGTTGAAGACCGCATCGCCCGGCATGCTGGCAGCGCTTGTATTGCCGGCCACGGCGCTCGCCAGCTGGTCGATGGCCCGCTGCAGGACGGCTGGTATGGCCATCACCATGGTCGCGGTCACGAACAGGCAGGCCCCGCCTACGAGATAGCGCTTGCTGTACTTGAGAAGATATTCCCTGAGGCGATTCACGTTTGCAGTTCGCAAGCTTACAGGTGTGCATCCAGTGAGTAAACGACGGTGGGGACGAGCGTTGGCGCTGCTGGCACTGTTGCTGCTGTTGACGACGGCCGGCTGCCGGCCCTGGTATTACCTGCGACTGGGCTACGAGCAGGCGCGCTTCATGGCCACGGCCCAGCCGTTGGAATCGGCCATCGCGGCGTCGGACGACCCCGAGCGGCGAGCACAACTTCAGCTGGTCGAAGAGCTCAGGGGCTGGGCCTCTCGACAGGGGCTGGCCGTTGAGGGCAACTACTCGTCGGTGTCCAACGGCCGCTCTCTCGAGGGTGTGCACGTGGTCACGGCCGCGTGGCCCGACCGGCTGGAATCGTGGACCTGGCGCTACCCGGTTGTGGGCCGCCTGCCTTACCGCGGCTACTTTGATCGCGCTCCTGCCGAAGCCTGCGCGGGCAGGTTGCGCAAACGCGGGCTCGACAGCAGGGTTGCGCGAGCCGCGGCTTACTCAACCCTGGGCTGGTTCAACGACCCCTTACCCGAGAGCCTGGTGGCGGTGGACGAGACGGCGCTGGTAGTGGTGCTGCTGCACGAGCTGGTTCACTCAACGGTGTTCATACGCGGACAGGCCGACTTCAACGAAAGCATGGCCCAGGCGGTGAGCCTGAGGCTGGGCGAGGATTTCTTCTCCCAGCGCGGCAGTGTCGAGCTCGCCCGGCGCGTGCAGGCCCGGCGTGTGCGCTGGATCGAAAGGGGCCGACTGCTGGCCGAACTGGAGACCGGGTTACTCGAACTTTTCGAGCGTTGCTCGCGCGAGGGCTGTAAACAGGCCGAACTTATGAGCCTGCGAAGCCGGGTTTACGCTGAGGCGTCCGACGGCCTCGCCGAGCTGTTTTCCCCCACGGGTAACAGCCGCCCCGGGAGCCGTCGGGGAGGCGGATGGCCTGGCTTGGCCGACAACGCTGCGTTTCTTGCAGTTTATCGCTACCACCGCGAGGCCGAAGGGCTGGCTGCCTGGGCGGCCTCGTGGCAGCACGCGGGCGAGGCCCTGGCCCGGTTGGAGAAAGACTGCGGCGGGGCGGACAGCCCCTGGGATATAATCGGGGGGTGAGAGCGCCCACGGTGTTGCTCTGCGCGTTGCCTGCGTCTAAATATCGGGGACGGTGTCAAGGGCATCTGGCACTCCCACGACCGAAAGGAGACAAAGAAGCTGATGAGTGAACGAGTCAAGGAAATCCTGAGCTGGTACGCCAGCGAGAACCCGGGAACACTGAACAACCTGGCGCGTATTCTCTACCACGGCCGTCTCGGTGGCACCGGTCGCATGATCATACTGCCGGTCGACCAGGGCTTCGAGCACGGCCCGGCCCGCAGTTTTGCCCACAACCCGGCGGGCTACGATCCGCGCTATCACTTTCAGCTTGCCGTTGATGCCGGTTGCAGCGCTTACGCTGCGCCGCTGGGCTTTCTCGAGGCCGGTGCGGCCGAGTACGCCGGGCAGGTGCCGATGATACTCAAGCTCAACAATCACGACTCGCTTTCGCCCGATCTGGAGAACTCGGTTCCGTCGCTTACCGGCTCGGTGGCCGACGCGCTGAGGTTGGGATGCGTGGCGATAGGCTACACGATTTATCCTGGTTCGGGTGAGTTCAAGTCAATGTACGAGGACCTGAGGGAGCTCACGCGAGAGGCCAAGGACTACGGCCTGGCCGTGGTGGTGTGGTCGTATCCGCGCGGTGGCAACCTGAGCAAGGAAGCCGAAACCGCCATCGACGTGGTCGCCTACGCGGCCCAGATAGCCGCGCAGATGGGCGCGACCTTTATCAAGGTCAAGCCCCCCGCCGATTACATAGAGCAGGACGCGGCTCGCAAGGTATACGAAGAAGAAGGCATACCCACGGGCACGCTGGCCGAGCGCGTGAGCCACGTCGTACAGTCGGCCTTCGGTGGCAGGCGGGTAGTTATCTTTTCGGGTGGTGCCAAGGGCGCCGATGAGAAGGTCTTCGAAGAGGTCCGAGGCATTCGTGACGGCGGTGGCTTCGGCTCGATCATAGGCCGCAACTCCTTTCAGCGGGAGAAGGAAGAGGCCATGGCCTTTCTGTCCAAGGCCATGGGCATCTACGACGGCAAGGACTGACCGCCGGGTCGACCGAGGGGCGAGTGCTACAGGCGCTCGCGCGCCAGGATAAGCCGCTCCCGGGTGGCGGGCGTCGGCCGATTCTTTATGTCGACGTAGTCGCGCCCACGTTCGCCCCGGTAGATCTGCCGCGGGCGAACGATGCGTCGTTCTTCGTCCTGGACCATTTCGCTCCACTGGGCCAGCCAGCCAGCCGTACGACCAATCGCGAAAAGCACCGGGAACATTTCGAGCGGAAAGTCCATGGCCTGGTAAATTATGCCCGAGTAGAAATCCACGTTGGGGTAGAGCTTGCGCTCAATGAAAAACTCGTCTTCGAGCGCGACCTTCTCCAGGGCGACCGCGATGTCGATGAGCGGGTTCTTGCCGGTTTCCTCGAACACCTGGTAGGCCACTTCCTTTATTATTCTCGCGCGCGGGTCATAGCTCTTGTACACGCGGTGGCCGAATCCCATCAGTCTCATCTCGCCGGCCTTTACACGCTTGATGTAGGCCGGGATGTTTTTCACCGAGCCTATCTTTTTGAGCATGTGGATCACTGCCTCGTTGGCGCCGCCGTGCAGCGGGCCGTACAGGGCCCCGCAGGCCGCCGCCACCGCGGTGTAGGGGTCGACGTCCGAACTTCCCACAGCGCGCATGGCGTGGGCCGAGCAGTTCTGCTCGTGATCGGCGTGCAGGATGAACAGCACCTCGAGCGCCCGCTCGAACACTGGGTTCGGCTTGTAGTTGGTCTCGGTCATGCGGAACATCATCGACAGGAAGTTGGCCGTGTAGCCAAGGTCGTTGTCGGGGTAAACGTAGGGTAACCCCATGCTGTGCCGGTAGGACATGGCTGCCAGCGTTGGCATTTTACCAAGCAGGCGGCGCGCCTGCACGCGGCGCGACTCTATGTCGAAGATATTCTTGGCGTCGGGGTAGAAGGTGGAAAGCGCGCCGACCGTGCTCACCAGCATGCCCATGGGGTGGGCGTCGTAACGAAAGCCGTCCATGAACTTGTAGAGGTTCTCATGCAGCATGGTGTGCATGGTTATGTTGTGTTCCCAGGCCGCGAGGTGCTTGGCGTTGGGTAGCTCGCCCTTGACGATGAGGTAGGCCGTCTCGAGAAAGTTGCTCTTCTCGGCGAGCTGGGCGATGGGGTAGCCTCGGTACTCGAGGACGCCACGGTCGCCGTCGATGAAAGATACCGTACTCTTGCAGGTAACCGAGTTCAGCAGTCCGGGGTCGTAGACCAGCAGGCCGAAGTCTTCCTTGTCGACCTTGATGTCGCGAAAAGTCATGCCCCGCACCGTATTGTCGTTGATAGGCAGCTCGTAGACGCGGCCGGTGCGGTTGTCGGTGATCGTCAGCGATTCTTTGCCGGACCCCTTGGAAGTTTTCTTACGGGTTTTTTTCGGTGCCTTTTTTTTTGCTGCCATTGTTCTTCCATCGGGAAGATAGCAGCGGGTGGCTACGCGGCCAAGTAGGGGGCGCCGCAGAACGAGAGGCGGTCTTTCTTCAACGCCCCTGTCCTGCTTGCTGTTTTCAGCCCACGAACAGGGCTTCGAGAAGCGTGACCTGCTTGTCTATATTTGCCTCGGAATCGATTTGGAGGCCGTAGAGCTCGCGGCACACCGGGCCCATGGTGATTACGGTGGTCGTTGCGCCGAGGAAGGCCAGCAGGAGAAGTTCAGGGGGCTGCTTCTTGAGCGAGGCTCGCTTGCCGTGCGTGTCGAGCGCGTCGCCCACTACCTTGAATACGGGCTGCAGGTAGGTTTCAGACAGCAGCGACATGCGTGTGCTGTTGTGGTCGTAGCCCTCGTTACTCACGATTCGGGCGACTTCTGGCTTCCGGACCAGCGCGGTGACGACCACCTTTAGCAACTCCCGGGCACTGCCACGTGAGCCGTCGTTCTTAGCTTCGACCAGGGCCAGCTCGATGTCATTCCACAGCGAGAGGAAGAGCAGGTACACCGACTCGAACCACAGCTCTTCCTTGGAATAAAAATGGTAGTGGATCAGCGGTTGGGTGATGCTTAGTCGGGCAGCAATGGCGGCGATGGTTGACCCGCCGTAGCCGTGGGCCGCGAACTCCTGAATGGCGGCCTCCAACATCTGCTGGCGCGTGACCTTGGGCCGTCGCCCACGTCGTGTGGGTGGCTGGGGGCTATCGGTATCGTAGCTTATGTGTAAGGGCACGCTCCGTGGGCGGGAGAATGGTGCAGTCATTATTTGTGCCTCCTTTATTGCTGAGATTCAGTACCGCGAGCATGGCGCGTGGTACCACAATCCAGGCTAATACCGGCTGGAACCGACTTCCTTTTATGATTTTTATTAGATATTATATATTAAAGCAAACGAGTCCCTGAAAAGAAGCCATCTTTTCCTGCGCTTGCTGTTTTTTTTGTCCAACCACAGGACAGGGTCAGTCAGAAAGAACCCCTATCCTGTCGTCGAACACGGAGCCCAACAGTATTTTGTCACCGACGGGGGTGGCCACGGTAACGGCACCCAGCCTGCCGCCGTCGTGTTGAGCCAGCGTTCTCAAGGCCATGGTGGCGGGATCGAGTTCGTGGATTATCCAGGGACTTCGGCAGGGCAGGCGGCCGCTTGCGCAGGCCATGAAACGCGGGCCCGACGTGTGCGAAGCCACCAGCAGGGTTCCGCGCTCGGTCCACGACAGGTTGTCGGGCATGCCGGGAATGTCGACCCACACCGAGGGGCTGCCGTCCAGGGGCTTGCGGTGCAGACTACGCGAAATCGTTTCTGTGTAATACAAAACTTTACCGTCTTTTGACAAGGCTACGCCGTTGGCCAGCTTGGAGCTCGTGCCTTCGATTTCGCTCCAGCCCGCGCCCGGCTTCCAGGTGATGATGCTGCCGCTGTCCGTGCCCAGCAGCGAGGCCTTGATCGCGTGCATGGTTGAGTTGTCGGGTTGGTAGTTGCTCGCGTAGACGATGCCGTCGGCAGATACGGCGAGGTCGTTGGCCTGTATGGCATCCGGTGTCGGGATGCAGCCCAACCAGCTGAGCTTCGTTTCGAGGCCTGAGCCCACCACTGCAAATATTTCGACGGCCTCGCGTCCGCTTCCTTCCTTAACGTGGGCCACCACGTACAACAGCGCGAGCTCGCCGCTGCTCGTGGAGCTTATGCCGTGGGGATTGAAGGCGGCCGGGTCGGGTGGCCCGGGGCAGTCGGGTGAGCCCAATATGGCGGAGTTGTTGTCGGCAGCCGGTGCGCTGCCGTCTTCGCGTGGCCACACCTTCCACGGGCGCGCCTGCTGGTCGTCGCCGGTGGCGCCCGCCGTTGTCATCGCCGAAAGAAAACCTCCTCCCGGTACGGGGTCGCCCAGGCGCAGGTTGGATACCAGCACGATGCCGGACCTGGCCAGGAGTTCGATGTCCTCGGGGTTTTCAAAACCACAGACGGTACCGGGCGTACCGGCCGTGTCGCAGGCGCCGCGCGGCGGCCCCGCGCAGCCGGCGGCCACGATGACCATTGCCACCGTTGCCAGGCTTAATCGTCGCCGCGTTGCTCGCTTGGGCATAATGGATTTTTTCATAGCTTGTTTTCTCAGCCCATCTTTTCGCGCAGGAACTCGCCTATGCGGTCGATGGCTTTTTGTCCTTCGTCGAGCATGGCAGCCAGGGCCTGCCACACGTGGAACATCTCGTCCCACTGCTCTACGCACACCTCCACGCCCGCCGCCCGGGCGTTGTCGGCCAGGCGCAGGGTGTCGTCGAGCAGGACCTCTTCGCTGCCAACCTGTAGCAGCAGCGGTGGCAGCCCCTCGAGCGAGGCGAACAGCGGCGAAGCCAGTGGATCGCGGGGGTCGCCGTCTTCGCCGAGGTACCAGGTGGCAAACTGCCGCAGCTGGTCGCCGGTGAGCATGGGATCGGCCTCTTGCCTACTGGTTATGGAGTCTCCGCTTACCGACAGGTCAGTCCAGGCCGACAGGCCAACGGCGGCGGCGGGCATGGGCAGCCCGGCTTCTCGCGCGGCCAGCAGAGTGGCGAGTGTGAGCCCGCCACCGGCCGAGTCACCGGCAATTGCTATGTGGCCGGGGGCGATGGCCTGGTCGAGGAGTTGTGAGTAACAGGCCAGCGCGTCGTCGACCGCAGCCGGAAAACGATGCTCGGGGCCCAGCCGGTAGTCGATCAGTAATGCGCGGCAGCCGCAGGCTCGCGCCAGGCGCGACACCAGCTCGCGGTGGGTGTTGATCGAACCCACCGCGTAGCCGCCGCCGTGCAGGTAGAGCAATACCCTGCTGTCGTCGCAGTCCGGGGTGCTGATCCACTCCACGGGCACCGGCCATCCGCTTTCAACCTGGGCGCTGACGTCGTCGGGCAGGGGGAAAGCACCGAGGCCAGCTTCCATGCCGCTGCGCATTTTTTCAACCGAAGTGGTGTTAAGGTCCACCATGCCGGCCAGCATCTCGAGGACCACCTTGAGTTGTTCACTTGCCACGGCGCTGCATATATCTCCGCAGCCCACCCGAATCCAGAAGCAGGGTGTTGCGATGTTGGCGGCCCGCGGTTTCAATAGGGTCCCCGGGCGAGGGAAACCAGGAGACTCGACACATGACAGAACAGGCACTTTCACTTTCCGACTGGCTCGAGGGCAGGGTAGCGGTCGGGCTCGACCCGGCGCTGGCTGGCCTGCTGGCCGACATCGCTCGGCCCTGCACCAAGATTTCCGAGGAGATCAACCGAGCTGGGCTGGCAGACATCAAGGGATTGAGCGGCACCACGAACGTCCACGGAGAGGAGGTCAAGAAGCTCGACCTGTACTCCGACCAGCTCATCATTGACGCGCTCAGGCAGGCCGGCAGCGTGTGCGGCATGGCGTCGGAAGAAGCCGAAGAAATCATCGCGCCGTCGGCCGCCGGCGAACAGAGCGACTACGTTGCGCTGTTTGATCCCCTTGACGGATCATCGAACATTGACGTCAACATAAGCATAGGCACGATCTTCTCGGTGTTCAGGCGACTGGGCCCGCGCGGTTCGGCCGCCGTGCTGGAGGATTTTCTGCAACCCGGCAGCGCCCAGGCCGCCGCTGGTTATTTTGCCTACGGGTCGAGCACCATGCTGGTGTTGAGCACGGGTGATGGCGTGGACGGTTTTACGCTCGACCCGAGAAGCGGCGAGTACCTGCTCTCGCACCCGCGCATAAACACTCCCGCGCGGGGGAGCATTTACAGTTGCAACGAGGGCAACGCGTGGACCTGGGACCAGGCTACGCGAGACTACGTCGACTCGCTCAAGGATCCCGGGGGGGGCGAGGGGCGCCCCGGTTCGGGGCGCTACGTGGGGTCGCTGGTGGCCGACTTTCATCGCAACCTGCTCAATGGAGGGATCTTTCTTTACCCGGCGGGTAGCAGGAAGCCCGGTGAAACGCCGGCGGGTAAACTGCGACTGATGTACGAGGCCAACCCCATGGCCATGCTGGCCGAGCAGGCCGGCGGTTCTGCCAGTGACGGCAGTACGCGTATCCTCGACCTCGTGCCGACCTCGGTACACCAACGCACCGCCCTGGCGGTGGGTAGCAGAGACAACATGGCCGAGTACCTTGCCGCGGTTGGTAACTGACACGTCGACGCGCCGGCCCGTCACTGAAGTAGGGCTGCGACGTGGACGGTAATGGTCATGTTACCGCCCAGGGTGCGCGCCGGGTTCTGAGGGCGGCGGTGGGCATGATCTCGCTTGACAGCGTGTCGGGTCCTGTTGAACTGGCGCGTTGTAGCTTTCTGCGTTGTCACGACGTGGAGGCTGAGCAGGCGTTCGTGGTCGACGTGGTCGCGTGGGACGCCGCGGGAACCGTAGCGCTGGAAGTGCCGGTGGTATCGCTGCGGTTCACCGGGCGCTGATCATCGGCCCTGCTTGTCTCTCGCCGTTCGGGTTGCCCCCACCCGGCGGCGCGGGCAGTCTGACTGCGGCTGCCGCAACGCGGTCGGCGAAAATATGACAAGGGCAGGTTTCTGGGCCATCGGGGGAGCGGAGATTGTTTTTCGTCGTGATGGGCACTGGTACGCCGACGGCGAAAAGATCAGCAATAAGCGCATCGCCCTCCTGTTTTCTCGCCACGTGGCCGCCGACGGCGAGGGCGGCTGGGTCGTTGATGTCGGTGTGGACCGCGCGTCGATCGTGGTCGAAGACACGCCGCTGGTAGTGGTGTCGGTGGACGGCGATCCCGACCAGGGGTTTTCGGTGCGCACCAACGACGGCGAGAGCAACGAACTCGATTGTGGCTCGCTGTGCGTTGGCGATGACAACGTTCTCTACTGCCGGGTCGAACGCGGCAGCCGTGGCGTGATGCCCGCGCGCTTTCTACGACCGGCCTATTATCACCTCGCGGGAGCCATCAGCGACGCCGGTGGCGACCCGGTGTTGAACTGCCAGGGGCAACAGTGGCCACTGGCCTCGTGCAAGGGCTGACCGTGCGCATAGTATTGATAGAGCCAGAGATCCCGCAGAACACCGGGAGCATAGCGCGGCTGGCCGCGGCTACGCGCACTCCGCTTGATCTTGTCGGACCGCTGGGATTCTCGCTCGACGATCGTTACATGCGTCGTGCCGGTCTCGACTACTGGCCTCTGGTCGACCTGTCGGTACACGACGACTGGGCCGCCTGGGTCGACGATCATCCGCCGGGTCGCGTGATCGTCAACTCGGCCAGGCGCGGGCGTTGTTATGCCGAGCACGAGTTCGCCCGGGATGATCTGTTGTTGTTCGGGTCCGAGAGCAAGGGGCTGGGTGCCGAGCGCATGGATGCCCTGTCGGCGGCGGGTGCCGAGGTATTGACCATCCCGATCGTCGAGCCGGGGGTGCGTAGTCTTAATTTGGCCAACGCGGTTTCGGTGATATTGTACGAAGGGCTGCGGCAGTTGGGCAGCCTGGACGCGAAGTCGTGAAGGGATTGGAGAAGGGCTTGGGAGCGTACGCGGTGGTCGTGGTGGTCGCCGTGTTGCTGTTGGCCGCCGGCGGCTGCGAGCGGGCGCCCGAGCGTCCCGCGACCCTGGCCGTGATCGGGCTGGACGGTGGCACCTGGGACCTGATTGATCCGTGGATACGGGAGGGCAAGATGCCCAACCTGGCCGCCATCGCGGAACGCGGCTGTCGCGCACCCCTGGGCTCGATGAAGCCGAGCGTTTCTCCCGTGATCTGGACCACAGTGGCCACGGGCCTGGACCCCGAGGAGCACGGCATAACCTTTTTCCTGCGGACCGGCGGGGGCGATTCGCCGCGGCCGGTGGACAGCAGCATGCGTACGGCGCCCGCGTTATGGAACATGGCCTCGCGCTCGGGAGTAGATGTCGCGGTAATCGGCTGGTTCGTGAGCTGGCCGGCCGAAGCCTTGAACGGTCGCATCGTGAGCGATCGCGCGCACTACGGGACGGGCGTAGAGGGCCGCACCTTTCCGGCCGGCTACCTGGCCGACCTCAGGCCGCCGGGTCCTGGCAAGGTAACCGAGGCCATGCCGCGCTTCCTGACAGCCGACTATGATCCCAAGCGGATAGCCGCTGGTCGCGCGACGGACGCCGCCCCCGATGATCGCATTAACTTCCTGGTCTTTGATCGTTTTGTACGCGCGTGGACCCGCGATCGTTTTTATCTCGACGCTGCCCATCGCCTGCTCGACGACGGGGCGCCGCCCGAGCTGCTGTTGCTCTACCTGCGCGGTACCGACGATGTGCAACACGGTTTCTGGAAATTCATGCAGCCCGAGTTTTTTGAGGGTGTGACCGAGGAGCAGGTTCGCGACTTCGGGGGAACCATTGAAAACTACTGGCGCTGGGTGGACGAAGAACTAGGGTTGTTTGTAGACCGCTTGCCTCCCGACAGCGCCTTGCTGCTGCTTTCCGACCACGGTGCCGGCCCCGCGGTGGGTGAGTTTGCCATCACCAAGCCCGACTACATGCATCTTTCAGGTGCCCATCGCGACACGGGAATAATCGTGGCGGCGGGCCCGGGCGTAAAACGTGGCTGCAAAGTTGAGGGGGCCACCGTTAAAGACATAGCGCCCACGGTGCTGGCCTGGATGGGCATGCCGGTGGGCCGCGATATGGTGGGTCGCGTGATAGATGGCATGTTCGAGGCCGGCCCGGCCGTGGCCCGCGAGGCGGGCAGCGTGGCCACCTGGAAACGCGGTGAGAAGGGAGATGGCGACCCCGAGGCCGACGAGAACGACCCCGCCCGCGAAGACGTACTGCGTCACCTTCGCTCCCTCGGCTACATCAACTGAGCAGAGACGGCGAAAAGGCAGCAGGCCCTGAAGGAGCTGCCCATGGCTGACAATTACATAGAAGGTTCGACCGGCATCAACCTACTGGTTGGCAGCCTGGCCGCCGCCGGCCTCGAGCATCGCGACCGTAGTCGTCTGCCCGATTTCTTCGGGCCTCCTAGGACTCTTTGACGGCGGCGAGCACTTCGTCGGCGTGGCCGGGAATCTTGATCTTGCGCCACTCGCGCAGCAGTCGGCCATCCTCGCCTACCAGGAAGGTGCTGCGTTCAATTCCCATCACCTGCTTGCCGTACATGTTTTTCTTCTTGAGGGTGTCCCAGCTGCGGCAGACTTTTTCGTCGGCGTCCGACAGCAGCTCAAAGGGGAAACCCTGCGCGGCCTTGAACTTTTCCTGCTTGGCGACCGTGTCTCGTGAAATGCCCAGGACAACTGCCCCGGCGCGCTTGAACTTCGCGTGCAAACCAGCGAAGTCCAGGCCTTCCTGCGTTCAACCGGGTGTCGCGGCGCGCGGGTAGAACCACAACACGACTTTTTTGCCGGCAAGATCGGCGAGCTTTATCTTCTGATCACCCGTGGCTTCAAGGTTGAAGGCGGGCAGCTTGTTGCCGACTTTTATGTTGGCAGGCTTCACGGGCTTGGCAGTTGTCATTCCTCACTGACTGCCGCGCACGCGCTTCGCAGTCAATGCGGGGCGGGCTGCTGGTCGCCAAGCATCCGGTGCTTATGCTTCCGGCCGGCCTCTCAGTCGAACACAGAGTCGGGAAAGTCGACCACGCGGTCACCCAGGGTGAGCACGAGAAAACGATGCAGCTCGTCGGCCAGCTGTTGCGGCGCGACCGCCGGCCACCAGTGGCCGGACAGCGTAGTGTCGGATAGTTTAGCAGAGGTCCGCGACGGAACAGCTGGGAGCTTCACGAGCGGGTCGTCATCTGCGGAAAACATCAGCGTGGGCACATCGTCACCATCACCGCCGCCGCCTTCAACACTGGACTTACCCGGGCTGGCCGACATCAACGCGGCCAGCAGCCAGTCGGGTTCCTCGTTCAGCCAGCTGTTGGAGCGGGCAGTGCCAGCTACGCCCGCGGGTGCCACGCCGGGATTTGCCTTGCCTGGTCGCCAGCGCTGCAGTATTCCGCGCGAACGTTGCCAGTTCTCGCCCAGGACGGCGGGAGCGACGGACGAGAACAACACGGTGGCCATGGGTTGCACCCTGGCGGTCAGTTCCGCGGCGAGGTGAGCGCCCAGGTCGGCGCCGAAGATGATGACCCCGACGTTGGTTTCGGCGTCTTCGTTGGCGGCCGGCGCGTAGCCCTGTCGGTCGCGCCGGGCCAGCTGCTCGGCCACGCGGGCGGTCTGTTCCACCAGCCCATCGAGGCTCGTCGCCCCCGCGCTCTTGTGGTCGCCCGAGCCGCCGTCGCGCGGCAGCAGGTACAGTTCCCATCCACGGTGGGCCAGGCGGGTGGTAAGCGGCCGCCAGCATTCGAAGGACTGGAATAACCCCGGCAACAGCAGTATCGGCGCACGATAGCGGCCAGCTTCGGGGCTTTCATAATACAATTCACATTCTGCAATCGTGGTGCGCGACACGCTACAGGTTTACGCTGCAATAGACGCGGATTCCACAACCGTGCAGAAAAACCTTGCAGACCCGCCCATATGGGTGCGATACAGCGTTGACGGCTTGCGCGGGTGCCGGTTATCTTGGTTTACGTATGGCAGCTCACTGGCAGTTTATGGCTACACCGTTTTCGTACTTCTCCGCGAAGATACGTCCGCTGCTCAGGTACAAGAACGTCGACTACGAGGAGATCGCTCCCACGCCGGACATGTACCGCGAGGTCATACGGCCGGCTACCGGGTCGTACTTCATTCCGGTACTGATCTCGGGTGACGACGTGTTGCAGGACACCCCGCGTATGATCGAAGCGATCGAAGCCCTGCACCCCGAACCGGCCGTGCTACCCGCCGACCCGGTGCTGCGATTGGTGGCCGAGATCATCCAGGATTTTGCCGACGAGGCGATGATACTTCCGGCCATGTATTTCCGCTGGAGCTTTCCCGAGCAGCGCGCGTGGATCGAGCACGACTGGAGCGTGCGCACCGGCCCCGAGTCGGCGCGCATGGTCGAGCGCATGTCGTCGTCGTTACCGCCGCTGGGTGTCACCGATCGCACGCGCCCCTTGATAGACGAGTGGTTTAACCGCTTGCTCGAGGTACTCGACTTTCACCTCGACGGCAGCCGGTTTCTCCTCGGCGATCGCATATCGCTCGCCGATCTTGCCATGGCCGGTCCCATGCACGCTCACCTTGGTCGTGACCCGGTGCCGGCCCGACGCATGCGTGCGCACGCTCCGCTGGTGATGGCCTGGCTGGCCGAGGTCAACGAGGCCGCGCCACCCGCCCCCTGGGCCGACGACTTTGAGCTCAAGGACAGTCTCGGCCCCTTGCTGTCCGAGATAGGTCGAGTGTTCGTGCCCATGCAGCTGGTGGCGAGCGGTGCCGTCGCGGCCGAGATCGCCGACCTCGCCCCGGGCGAGCCCGTACCGCGGGTGCTTGGCATGGCCGAGCAACCGGTACTGGGCGTGAGCGAGCAACGCTTGCTCAACAGCTACTCTGCCTGGCGACACGCGCGTACCGCCGAACGCTACAAGCGCCTGGCCGATGATGATCGCGCGCGCGCCGACCAATTACTGGGTGCGCACGGTTTACTGCCCTACCTGCTCGAAGCCCCCGATCCTGCCCCGGTGATGGATGGCTTGGAGCTGCGTCGCGGCTGAGCGCCCGGTAGAGTCGGCTGTCGCTCGCCGATCTTACCAGCGCAGGGCGGTAACGCCGGCCGAAAAACCGGCTGCGGCGCCCACCATCAGCACGTGGCTGCCGGCATCGAGGCGTTCCTGTTCGGCTGCCCTCGCGAGCGCCATCGGCATGCTCGCAGCGGCGGTGTTGCCGCAGTCGGTGAGCGTAAATACGGCGTCCTCCACCGTCCATCCAAAGCGGCAGCCGATGTTGGCGACCGCCGAAATGCTCACCTGGTGGGGCACGATGAGGTCTACATCGTCGGCTTGCCAGCCGGCGCGCCCGAGGACGTCCTCTATCATGTCGGGCAGCAGGCGGTAGGCCGCATCGTAGAGCGGGCGGGCCTGGCAGGTGAACCAGTTGCCGTTGCTGGCGCCGGGATAGCGTGATCCTCCGGAGCGTATGATCGCGGCCTCCCACATGTCACCCTCTGTTACGAAGGAACTAGCCAGCAGGCCACGGCCGTCGCCCGCCGACGGCACCACGAGGGCAGCGCCGCCGCCGTCGCCCAGGGTTATGGAGCCGATGTATTCCAGCGGATCGACGGAGGCCTCGGCCAGGTGCCAGGGTACGAAGGGCGCAAGCGATTCGCCACAAGCCACGGCCACGCAGCCGAACTGACCGGTGGTGACCAGCGCATCGGCCACCTGCAGTGCGCTGAGGAATCCGTTGCAGGCATTGCCTACGTCAAAGGCGGCACCGCGTGCGCCCAGGCGTGACTGCACCATGTTGGCGGTGCAGGGTTCTATGCAGTCGGCGGTGGCCGACCCCACGATGATGCAGTCGATGTCATTGAGCGACCAGCGGCTGCGATCCAACATGTCGAGCACAGCCAGCGCGGCGAGTTCCGATCCCGGTGTGCCGGGCTCCGCCACCCTGCGTGCTCGCACACCGGTGATCTCTTCTATCCAGCCGGGTGGAGCTTCCACGCGCAGGCGGCGCTCTATGTCCACCGACAACAATTCGCGTGGAGGCAGGTAGCTGCCCACCGCGGCTATGCGCGACGAGGGACAGCGCCGCGACGAGACCGCAGCGGGAGCCGTTTCTTTCGAAGCCGCCGCCCGGGCTCCCAGGTTTTTTGACCTGTCCAAGCGCTGTTCAATCACTGTGCAGAGCCTCCATGGTGTCTACCCGGGTGGCCGCCCGCGCCGGGCCCCAGGTTGCCAGTGTGGCTACAACGGTCGCCAGCAGGGCTGCCCGCGCCGTTGATTGCCAGGGAAAGTGCAATTCGAGTATCCAGCCGAGCAACCAGGTCCAGTGAAACTCCACCCACATCCAGGCCGACATCGCGCCCCCGAAGATACCCAGGCAGATACCGGCGCTGATGAGCACCGCCGACTCGGCCATCACCGAGCGCGTGAGCAGCCGCGAATCGGCACCCACCACCGACAGCAACGCGAACTCGCGCCGGCGGTCGTTTACGCTCGAAGCAAGCACGTCGACGATGCCGGCGAAGGTGACGATGAGCATCAGCAGCTCGAGCGACCCCGCCAACGCAAAAGCGCGGCGAACGTGGCTCGAGTGGTACTCGAGAAGCGACGATAACGACAACAGCTTGAGGTCTTCGCGGTCGCGGACCGCGTGCACCAGGGCAGCGCGCATGGCCGCCGGCTCGCGCGACGACGAGGTGTACACGTGCAGGCGGTTCACCGTGGGATCCCGCCACTGCGCGGCGTAGAGACGCGAGGCCAGTACTATGGCTCCCTGGTCCGAGGTGTAATCCACCACGATGCCCACCACCGGTAGATCGAGCTCGCCCTCGGGCGTGTTCATCACGAGCTGTTGTCCAAACTCAACCCCGTGCAGACGCGAAAAGTTTTCGGACACCAGCACCGCATTTCCTTTTCTCACGGCCGGAAGCGCATCGCTGGGCCTTCCCTCTACGAACCACGGACCGTAGTGATCCACCGTGAAAAAACCGTCCGACAGTGCCAGCAGTCCTACCCGTGCCGCCCCGTAGTGGTAGCCCGAAACCAGGCGCAGTGTTTCTACCCGGTCGACGCCGGGCACGGCCTCCACCCGGGGCAGTATGGCCGAGTCGATGGGCTCTTCGAGCCATCCGCCGCGCGTGTGTCTCGACGAGATCGAAAAATCGCCGTCCATGAAGGTGCCCACGTAGCCGACGATCGAACGCTCAAAGCTCAGGAACAGGCCGGCAAAGGTAATGGTGGTGGCCAGGCTCAGGGCGAGCGCGGCCACGGCGACTGCCGATCTGCGCGAGCTGCGCGCCAGGCTCTCCGACGCCATGCGGCCAGCCAGTCCGAAGGTGCGTACCAGGGCGGGGCGCAGGCGCAGCGCGAGCCAGGACACGGCCGGCACGCTGGCGAGTATGAAGGCCAGGAACCACGCGGTCGAGGCGATGTTACCGAACATGATGGAACGAAATTTCACCTCGGCGGCGATGCAGGCAACCACCAGCACCACCAAAACAGCGGCGGCGAGCGTAAAGTAACGTGACTGGCTGCCCTCGAGGGCCTCGCGTCCACTGGGGCGGTCGTCGAGGGCTTCGAGCGGGTGCAGCGAGGCGGCTTTCCACGCCGGCAGCAGTGCCGCCACCAGCGAGCACAGTGTGCCCAGCCCTATGGCCTTGAGCGCGACACCGGCGTCGAGCCCACTGGCCGTGATCTCGGCGCGCACCTGGAAGATCACTCCCATGGCTCCCGACAACTGGCCCGACAGCACGCGTGCCAACAGTGCGCCCACCAGGCAGCCGATAGTCGAGGCTACCACTCCGCAGGCGACAGCCTCGGCGGCGAACATCAACATGACCTCGCGCCTGAGCACGCCCACCGCGCGCAGCGTGCCAATGGCGCGTTGCCGCGAGACGACCGAGGCCGACACCGCGCTGTAGACGATGAACATGCCGGTGAGCAGGGCAAGCAGGCTTAGCGAGAAAACCATGACCTGGAAACTTGATACCGCGTTGGCAAAATAATTTCCGCGTCCGTAGGGGGTCACCACCTCGGCCCTGTGGCCAACGGCCTCGCTGAGCAGGGCCTTGATGCCGGCCACACTGGCGCCCTCGGAGGGCACTATGTCTATCCTGTCAACCAACCTGTCGAGCGCGAGCAGTCTCTGCGCGGCCATGATGTCCATGACGAGGAAGTCTTCGCCCGTGGCGGCGAGCAGCCCGTCACCCGCGAGCAGGGCGGCCACCCGGAACTGCTGCCGACCGATGGCGCCCGACACCGTGATCGTGTCGCCCTCGGCCAGCGACAGGCGCCGGGCGGTCTGTTCGGGTAGCAGGGCTGCGCCCGGGTCGGCGAGTATTTCGAGAGGGTCGCCGCCGCCCACGATCGTGACCCCGTAGGTTTCTTCGGCGCGGGGGTTGGTGAAGTCAGTTGCGAACAACCGCAGGCGGGTCGCGCTGTCGGCCATGGGCACCGAGGCGTCTATGACCGGTAGCGCGGCCTCGACTCCGGCGACGCCGCCCAGGTCGTAGGCCAGCTCGTCGGGCAGGCGCGAGTCAGTGCCTGGCGCCACCAGTTGCAGCTCGGCGCGGCCCGAGGCGTTTTCCATCGAGTCGCGGAACTGCCCGACCACCTCGCGGTTGAGTAGCTCGATGGCCGACACCATCGACACTCCCACCACTATGCCGCCGAGCATGAGCGCCGTGCGACCGGGTTTCAGCCGAAGCTCGCGAAGAGAGACCAGGGTGAAAAGACGCAACACTGTTTCTTAACGCAAGGCCGTAGCGGCCTTGCCTCCGTTTTTACCGCTGGTTTCTGCCCTTGCGCGCCGCCCGTTAGTTTCGCCGTCGCCGCTATCCCGAGGTTTCAGGTAGGTGTCCTCGCTCACCAGCCCGTCCACCAGCCGTACCACGCGGTCGCAGTTGGCCGCCCACACCGGATCGTGTGTGACCACCAGCATGGTGACACCCGTGCTGTCGTTGATGTCGCGCAGCAGGCTTATGATCTGGCGGCCGGCGGCCGAGTCGAGGTTGCCTGTGGGTTCGTCGGCCAGTACGAGTCTGGGCGAGATCACCAGCGCCCTGGCGATAGCCACGCGCTGCATTTCGCCGCCTGACATCTGCGGCGGACGATGCGTAGCACGGTGGAGCAGGCCCACCATTTCGAGCGCCTTAGTGGCGCGATTCCTGCGCTCATCCGTGTTGACGGCGTCGAGCAACAGGGGCAGCTCCACGTTTTCGCGCGCGTCGAGATAGGGTAGCAGGTTGAAGAACTGGAAGACCACGCCTACTTCGCGCCTGCGCATGAGGGTGAGTTCCTCGGCGGTCATGCGCGAGACGTCGCGCGCGCCTATGCTCACCGAGCCCTGGTCGGCATCGACCAGGCCGGCGGCTATGTGCAGCAGGGTGCTCTTGCCCGAACCGCTCGGACCCATGATGCCGCAGAGCTGGCCGACCGGGATCTCGAGGTCTATGCCCTGGGCCGCGCAGACCTGGGTATCGCCGGTGCCGAATGTCTTGTGGACGTTTTTAAAACGGATCATGGGTTAGTTCTCTCTGTTGATTGGTCACGGATGGTGGTCGCAGCGGCAGTGGCCATTTCTTCGATCAGCGTGTACTCCACGTGTTCGAGCCAGGACAGATCGGCCTTCACCCGCATCTCCAGTCCGTCCATCACCAGCCGGGTGACGGTGGCCTCAAAATCTATGCCGTCCAGCTTCCTGCGCCGTCGTGCGACGCGGGCCAGGCGAGACATGTAGATGGCGCGTTGCTCGCGGACCAGGCGCTGTACTTTCAAGGGGTCGCGGTGGCGCAGGAACAAGAGGCGCAACGACAACTCGTCGCGCAGCGGGCGGGGTTCGTCGGAGAGTGGCTGCAGCAGCCAGTCGTCGAGACTCTGCTCACCCTTGCTCGTGATGCGATAGACCTTGCGGTTGGGCCGGCCGATCTGCACCTGCTGTTGACCGACCAGTTCGCCGCTGGTCTCGAGGTTGTCGAGCGCGCGGTAGAGTCGGCCGTAGTTCAGTTGCCAGAAATCTTCGCAGAGGGCCTCGAACTCGGTCTTGAGTTGGTAGCCGTGTACACCGGAAGTTCGTGCAGCCACGAGTCCGAGTAAAGCGAAGTTCAGATTACCTGCCGGTATTTTCATCGCCCCCCTTTACCCCTCGCTCATCGGGCGGCTGGCTGGAGGTGGCGTCAGGGGAACCGCAGGTCAGAAAGGCGAATTTCAGAACGCGAACAAAAACACCACGTTTTCCCCCTTGGGGTCAATGCAAATCTGACACAAGCGGGAAGAAACTGTTTCGCCCGTGATATGCCCGCGCGAACTAGGCGAAGGCAGTGGTTAGAACGCGGGTCGTGGCGCGTCGCGTCAGGAAAATAACTCGTTCAGTCGGCCAGCCATCCGAGGCAGCCGCTGCGTTTGAGCAGGGGGGTGAGCATCGACTCGTCGCCGGCCTGCGCGGCCGCGTCGGCGTATTTCTGCTTGAGCGCGGCCAGCGAGCGCGCGTGGTATTTCTGTGTCTGCTGCACAAAGGGTCGGCCGTTCAGTTCCACTTCGAACTTCTCGTCACCCCGGGCCAGGGCGACGGCGTTGGCCGTTGACCAGGGCAGGAACACGGCTGCCAGTTCTTTTGCGAGCAGGGGCTCGAGCGTGGCGGCCAACGCATCCCAGGTTTCGAACTTGCCCTGCACCTGCGGGGTGAGCATGCGCTCGCACCAAGCAGTAACAGCCGGGCTGTTGTCGCGCAGCAGCCCACCGGCAGTCGGGTCGGTCAGGCATTGGTAGAGCTGTGGCGCGATGCCGAAGTCGGCCATGCAGGGACGGCCACCGAAAAGATAAGGCCGCGAGGCAAGGTGGGCCTGGAGCAGCGAAGTGAGCGTTGCGAAAGACTCTTCTATTATGGGCGCGGTGCCTTCGTTGCTGCCCACGAACGACAGCCTGGGCACCATGCGCTGCTTGATGACCTCGGCCACCCCGGAGAGCGCCTGCTCGTCGGCGTCGGAAGGTAGCATGTCGACGGCCAGGCGACCGGCGGCCGACTGCTGGTCGGCTTCACGCGACCAGCGGTAGTGAAACATGGGCTTGTTTACCCATTCGTCGCCGTATTCTTCGAGCAGTAGCGACACGAAGGCCGACACTGGCTCGGTCGGCTCCAGGGCCGGTTCGATAAAACGCCGTTCGAGTTTTTCGATGATCGGCGTTGAGTCCTGCATGACCTCCTCGGTGGGGGACAGTACCAGCGGAACCAGCGGCAGCTTGGCGTAGCGCTGGAATTCTTCCATGCGATCCTGGCTGCGGATGATCCACTGGTGGGGGATCTGCTTGTAGTGAAAGTAAGCCCTGACCTTGAGCGAATAAGGCGAAAGTTCGGATCCGTAGATGCGCCAGGCGGTTTCGTTGGTCATGCCCGAAGTTACCCCCCGGCCCAAGCTGAATAAAAGAGCGCCCACCCCTTGTCGAAGCGGACGGCCGTGCTTGCTATGTTGCTGGCGTGCATCCGGTACTGTTCACTTTGGGCCCGTTCACGGTCTACAGCTTCGGCGTTATGATGGCCGCCGGGTTCTACTTTGGCTCCATGGCTGCCGTAAGCGAGTTCCGCCGTCGCGGTGGCGACGGCGATAAGATGTGGAACTATCTCGTGTGGGTGTTCCTGGCCGGCCTGCTGGGCTCGCGCCTGCTCTCGCTCACCAACGACCTGTCGGCCCTTGCCCGCAACCCGCTGCAGGCGTTGCTCTCGGGCGCGGGTTTCGTGTGGTACGGCGGGCTGATCGGCGGCGCGGCAGTGGCCTGGCTGCTGGCAAAACGCAACCGCTTCGATTTTACTACCGTGCTTGAGTGTTGCGCGCCGGCCCTCGCCCTGGGCCAGGCGCTGGGGCGGGTGGGTTGCCACGTGGCGGGCGACGGCGACTGGGGCAAGGTAACTACCGTGCCCTGGGGCGTGGCTTACGAAAAAGCGATTATCGGCTGGCCGCACGCCCCGGGCGTGCTCGTGCACCCGACTCCATTGTACGAGTTTGCCGGTTACTTGGCTGTTTTTGGCGTGTTGTGGGGGCTTCGTCGTCGCGATCTGCCCCGCGGCACGATGTTCGCGCTCTACTGTGTATTGGCCGGTTCTGTGCGTTTCGGGGTAGAATTTCTACGGGTAAACCCGCTTGTGGGACTGGGCCTGACCCAGGCCCAGTTCATCGCCGCGGCCATGGTAACAGGAGGTCTGGCCTGGCTTTTCTGGCGCAGGGGGGCGTTGCTGCGTGGCCTGGCCACCCCGGCGGCGGTGGTAGTGCTGGCCCTGGGCTTGCTTGCCGTGCCGGCCTGCAACAGCAGGACGGGCCTGTCGCGTGGGCAGAAAGCTCCTGATTTCATGCTCTCGAGGCCCGATGGCGCCGTGCGCAAGCTGTCGGGTTACCGCGGCAGCACCGTTCTCCTCAATTTGTGGGCCACCTGGTGCCCGCCCTGCATAGAAGAGATGCCCCTGCTCAACGAGCTGGCGGTCGACTACAAGGACCGTGGCCTGCGCGTGGTGGGCCTGGCGGGCGACGACGACCCGGCGCGGGTTAAAGAATTTCTTGAGCGTAGCCCCCTTGACTTCGAGATCCTCTTGGACCCCGACGGTCAAGTCGGTACACTGTACGGTATAACCGGTTATCCGGAGACCTTCCTGATCGATCGTGAGGGACGTGTGCAGGGCAAGTACATTGGCCCGCTGCCCGCCGAGGGTGGGCGCCCAAGCGCGGAGCTCAGGAAGAGAATAGAAACCCTGCTGGGAGGCTGATCGTGGCAACGCGGTATCGGCTACGCAGCCGCCGGCAAGAGGGCGTGGTGTAGGTGGTGTTCGCAGGAACACCTTGAGAGGAGAGAGGAGGGGGCCGTACGCGGCCCCGGGTTTCAGATGATCCGGCTTAACAACATAGGCAAATCTTTTGAGGGGCGCCCCGGCCCAGCGGTCGACTCGGTGTCGCTGCACGTGGAGCCGGGAGAGTTCGTGCTGCTCACCGGCGCCAGCGGCGCGGGCAAGACCACGCTCATGCGCATACTGTTCGGCGAGGAGATAGCCACGGAGGGTACGGGTGTTGTCAACGGTCGCAACCTTGACTGCATGGAGAGCGACGCGCTGGCCGCTCTCAGGCGCGAGATGGGGCTGGTGTTTCAGGACTCCCGCCTGATCGATCGCCTGAGCGTGCGTGAGAACGTTGCCCTGGCAGCCGAGGTAGGTGGTGTTCATTGTGCCGAGGCTCGTCGCAGGGCCGACGACCTGCTGTGCATGATGGGCATGCAGGACTACGGCGACATGCTGCCTCTGCATCTGGCCAGTGGCGAGCGACAGCGGGTGGCCTTGGCGCGCGCGCTCGTCAACGATCCGGTGCTGCTGCTCGCCGATGAACCCACCGGCAGCCTCGATCCCGATACCACGGCCGAGATTCTCGAGTTGCTGCAGGAAGTAAACCGTCGCGGCACCACCGTGCTGATGGCTACCCATGACATGGACGCGCTCGAGCAGCTTTCGTGTCGCATGCTCGTGATGGCCGGCGGTCGTTTAGTCGAAGACAGTCCGGATCCGAGCCGCCTTCAGTGAGCCGGGGACGACCTCAGCTACAACCAACCTCGTTTTTCATTCGTCGCGCCGTTGACAGCATTCTCGCCACCCCGGTCATAAGCAGCGTCACCATAACCTCTATCGCGGTCAGCGTACTGCTGGCCGGCACCGTCCTGCTGGTGGGCAGCAACGTCTACCGAGTGGTCGCCGGCGCGGCCGCCTCGGGTGTCGACGTTTCGGTGTACCTGGCCAACGGAGTGAGCGAGACCCGGGTGGTGGAACTCAAGAAGAGCTTTGCCGCCACCGGGGGCGTGGGCAGGGTGCAGTACGTTTCGAAGGACGAGGCCTGGCAGTTCCTGGCAGGCAATCTCGTGGGCAGCGCCGAGCTGCTTGACGGACTCGACGCCGAGGTGTTGCCCGCGTCGTTTGAGCTGGCGCTTGAGCAGGGGATCAGCGGCCCCGGGCTCGACTCCCTGCTCGAGTCGTGGTCGGCCATGCCCGAGATCGAAGACGTGCAGTACAATCGCCAGCTGGGTCAACGCCTGCGCGGCACCATGGGGCTGGTGCGCTGGGTAGCATGGGCGCTGGGGGCGCTGGCGCTGGTGGCCTCCACCATCATCGTGGGCGCTACCTTCCAGCTCGCGGTGTTTACGCGCCGCGAAGAAATGGAGGTGCTAAGGCTCGTGGGCGCCGTGGGCACTGCCTACTGGGGACCCTTGCTGCTGGCCGGCCTGCTCGAAGGGCTGCTGGGTTCGGCCGCAGCGGTGGCCATGCTGGCGCTGGTGTTCCGCCTGACCGCCGGGCCGCTGGCGGCCGAGCTGCCGCTGCTTGCCGGTGTGACTGCTTTTCTCACGCCGCTGCAATCTGTGACGCTGGTGGCCTGGGGAGCCGGCCTTGGTGTGGTCGGTAGCTGGCTGGGCATGCAGCGGTTTGCGGCCTGGAGCTCGGCGTCGCAGCGATGAAAGCCGGCGTAGCCCGGATGGTAAAGATTCTCACGGCCGTGCTTTGCCTGCTGTTGGTCGCCGGCGTCGCGGGTGCGCGCGATGATATTGTCGACGATGGTGTTGCCGCCGCCGAGCTCAGCCAACCCGGCCCGCTGCTCGAGGAGATCCAGGATCTCGACGACACGCTGATTCGCACCAGCCGCAACTTTGACCGCCTGCGCCAGGAGCAGGACAAGCTCACTGGCGAGCGCGACGCCCTGGCCGCCGAGCTCAAGGGGCTCGAGCAGCGCCGCGCCGGGGCCCGGCAGGTGATAGAAAAACGCCTGGCCGGCATCTACCGTCGCGGTCGCCTGGGCAGCATGGGCTCGCTGCTGGGCATGGCGTCGGCCAACGATCCGCTGCGCATGACCCGCTACCTGGTGGCCGTATCGAGGGCCGACCAGGGCGCGCTGCAGGACTACGAGCAGGCGCGGGATGGATACCTCGAGGGATTGTCGCGTCTTGAGCAGGCCCGGCAACAACTGCAAGGCCGGGTGGACGCGGCCCGCACGGTCATGGACGAGAATGAGGGCGCGCGCGCGAAAAAAATCGTTCTCTTGCGGGGACTCGAAAAACGCCTGGACGAACGCAGCCTTGCCGAGTCGGTCGGATCGGCGGGTGGGCAGTCGGGCGACGCGCGCGGTGCCCGCGAAAGAGAAGGAGCCATGGAGCGAATCCTCAAGCGCGAAAGCGGAGGCAGCTCGGTACACCGCTCGTCGCTGCGCGCGAGGACAGGGCTGCGCAGCTTCTCGCGGCGACAGGGGCAGCTCGAGGTGCCCCTGTCGGGCAAATTGTTGCGGGTGTTCGGGCAGGAGGGGCGACGACCGGGTACGACCAGCCAGGGGCTCGACGTGCTCGCGGCTTCCGACCGCGGGGTGAAGTCGGTGGCCCGTGGCGAGATAGTGTTTGCCGGGCCTTTCCCGGGAATGGGAAACACGG
>Ga0302132_10000166_pt1 | contig 34164 bp, 37 predicted proteins | sample CB9_321_MG_FD_203113 | JGI IMG/M metagenome (GOLD analysis project Ga0302132, IMG submission 203113) | Marine microbial communities from Western Arctic Ocean, Canada - CB9_32.1 | ecosystem: Environmental > Aquatic > Marine > Oceanic | place: Canada: Western Arctic Ocean | collected 2017-09-19
TATATCCGTCTGTATGCGAAGCTTTTGAAGACTATAAGCAACAAGCCGTACGATTAAGTCGCATGGAAGTAGGACTTACTAAAGAAATGTTTGGTGATTTTATAGATGAATGGGACGAATATGTTACCGATTGGTTTGGGCAAAAAGACACTTCACCCGAAAGTATTAAGGAAGCAGAAAAGTTATTGTGCAAAAAGTTTGGTTTAACCAAGCGAGAATTGACTGAGTTTAAAGCAAAATGGACATAGCAATTATAGGCGGAGGCACAACAGGCTGGTGGGCCGCAAAATATTTAGAAAAAAAATTACCTAAAACAACAAATATTACATTGTATGAAGATCCAGATACCCCTGCTATAGGTGTCGGTGAATCGACATTACCTCAAATAAAAGTTTTTTTAGAAGAATGTGGTCTTGATGAAAAAATATGGATGCCAAAGGCAAATGCAATTATAAAAAAAGGCACATTAAAGAAAAATTGGGATAAAGTAGATGGAGAAGAATGCGAATTTACATTTTGGTATAACGACGAATATAGATTTGAAACTTGGATAGAAAAATATTTTAAAGGTGATAAAATAAAAAACCAATTAGGTAGTGATTTATATAACACAGACGGATGGCGATTATATGCATATCATGTAGATGCCAATTTAATAGGAGAAGCGGTTAAAGATGAATGTAAAAATGTAAAACATGAGTTAACTAAGTTAGACAAACTCCCTTTAGGTTATGATTTATATCTAGATGCAACAGGGTTTGGCAGTAAATTTACTATAGATAAAACGTCAACAAATGTAGAAGATCATTTGGTGAATAGTTGTTGGGCAGGCAATTTACAACTAACCGGTGATCCTTTTCCGTTTACAAGAGTTACTGCGAGAAATGCAGGATGGACATTTGGAATAGATCTTGCAAATAGAACAGGATTGGGTTACGTATATAGCAATAAGTATATAACTAAAGAAGAAGCACTAACTGAATTTAAATCATATTATCCTGATGCATATGATATAAGACATTACTCATGGACTCCGGGCTACTTAAAAAATCCGTGGACAGATAATGTTATTTCTATAGGAAATGCTGGAGGATTTTTAGATCCTCTAGAATCCAATAATCTTTTTATGATTCAATTATCTATCACTAAAATACCAGATGTATTATTAAGAAATTATAAACCAGAAACCTATAATAGATTGCTTAATCGAACATGGTTCCATGTCAGTAATTATATATTGCATCATTATAAATTATCTAATAGAATAGATACACCATTCTGGAAATATTATTCAAAATTTAATGTTAAAGAATCTGTATGGCAAGCATATCAGTTTCATAGCAACAAATATTCTTCAATATTTCCAAATTCAGTATGGGCAAACTTAGCTCTATATTATGACGAATTTACGTACTATGACAAATATAAACATAGTTTGGGATAAAGAAAACAAATTACAAACGACGGTTGACCATTTTCTTCGTAATTGGCAGATAAATCCAGGGGTAACATGTAATACTAGTGGAACAACAGGATCACCCAAATCGATCAGCCATTCCAAAAAAGTATTATATGAAATAAGCGAACAAGTTATTGACTGGTTAGATATTACACCTAGTCATACTATATATTGTACAGTACCTGCTCATACTATTGCATTTTATACGGTACATTTAATTCCAGCAATGTTAACCGGTGCCGAAATTATTATAGAAAGTTTTAATCCAAGTAATTATATTAAAAGATTAAAAGAAATAAAACCCGATAGTACTGTAATAATTCCTCGAGTATGGAATGTAATGTCGAAACAAAAAGAATGGAATAGTATTGATCTATCAGGTTGTAAAGTTGTTATGGGTTCAGATTTTGTATCCCAAGCACAAATAGATAATATTAAAGAATTGGGAGGAATCCCAATTCATAGTTATGGCTCCACCGAAGTACCACCTATGGTCTGTAAAAGTGATACAGCAAAACATTTGGGTATATTCAGTGAAAAAATAGATTATAAAATTGAAGATAATATTCTCGTAATTAAATGGAGGAGCCAAGATAAGTGGTGGTATTCCAATGACAAAGTAAAAAAAATAAAAGGTAATATTCAATTATTAGAAAGGAAATTATGAATATAATACTATTAATTATATTTTGTTTATTGGTAGGATATTTTTCGTATATATCAAAAGGAAATAATTTTTTTCTACCAGACAAAAATTCAGATGTATCTGTAGGTTTTTCTTATGGCGCAACATTAATGTCGACTTCGGCAATAGTAGGTTTTGGAGGACTAGCAGGATGGTTAGGTTATTCAATTTTTACTGTAATGTTTGCTTTAGCAATTACTTTATTTTTTACTACAAGATACATAGGTCCAAAAGTATATAATTTAAATAAAAAAATAAAGGCACAAACATATGTAGAATTGGTATCTAAACACTATAATTCAAAACAATTAGGCACATTATTAGCTATTGTTATTGTTGTGTTGGTACCTTTTTATTCTTCGGCTGTAATGATAGGTATATCTAAATTTATTAATGTGTTTACAGGAATAAATTATGAATTATCATTGGTTATGTTTTCTGTTGTTATAGGTTTAACAGTATTACATGGAGGCATGAAATCTGTTCTTAAAAATGATGCTATGCAAGGCATAGTATTAATTGCAGGATCTATTATTATTTTATTATATACATTAAATGTGCATATTATAGGAACAGATTATTTTGTTACTCTAACCGAAGCATGGAATACATCGCAAGATCCTATAACAGAAATGGCCAAGAAAATAGGATTCACAGGATATACATCTTATCCGGTATTTTGGTCACCGGGTTGGTTGTTTTTAGTATCATTGCTTGTGTTTACAATACCTGTGGGTATGATAGCATTACCTCAATTGCAAACTAGATTTTTACTTGCAAAAAATGAAGAATCGTTTAAACGTATTTCTTGGTATGGATTATTGTTGCCTATGTTAATTGTGGTTGCGTTTTTTGTAGCAGGAGTTACATCAAATAGTTTCTTTTATGCTACAGAAGGGTTAACTGGTGTATGGTCGGCAAAAGGAATAGATTCTCTTATACCTAAATTTATTGCAGAAGGCTATCCAACATGGATAGGATCTGTTTTATTCGTTACTATGTTGGCCGCCGCGTTTTCGACAATTAATTCGTTAATGCATTTAATGGCAACAACTGTATCTCATGATTTGGGATTAAAAGAAAAAGGTAAATTTATTGGCGTGATTGGAGTTATTGTTTTTGCATTATTAATTTCGTTAATATTTCAAAAAGAACCAGCATTTATTGCTAGATCTACATCATTATTCTTTTCAATTTTAGGCGGATCATTGTTACCATGTATAATAGGAATGATATTTAAATCATCAAATGGTAAAACTGCATTAATGTCATTTACAGGAGGAACAATAGCATCATTAATATGGATATTTTTCTTTCATTTTAAAGAAGCAAAATTATTTGGTATAAGTCAATTATTATTTGATACCCCTGTAACTATGTTAGGTAGATATAGTTTTATTGATACAGTAATACCTGCTTTAATAGTATCATCGGTTATTTTTTATGTTCACAGCAAATTTAACAGATCCAAAATTTGAAACCCGCAAACTTGATTTATCTATTGATAAAGATCAATTAGCTAAATCCTGTGAGTATTGGAAAGATAAAGAAATAGCCGTTAATAGTAGTATCGAATCATTGCGAGTTGATAAAAATTTGCTCTCAATGATAACGTATTATGATGGCAAACTATACGCCTATAGCGGAGCAGATAATATTTCTAAATGGATATCTAATACTATTCGTATACATAACAAAACAGCATCTACAAGAGCTTACAAATATAAAGCAAAATCATTCCTTCCTGAATATTTTAGTTTTTTTCCAGTTGCCCATGGGTCTGTTCAAATTGCAATTTTAAAAAAGAAATATCCCGATTATAATTTTGTTTGTACAACAAATATAACTAATGATCCATATGGAAAATTAGATAAAGTTGTCATGAGATATATTCATAACTCAAAGATATACTCGTTGGAAGGAGAAAAAATTATATGGTATATAAAACAACGAATAATTAAAATAAATCCAGATTTAATGATAGAACAAGGTCGTAAATATTATAAAGATAAATGGGAAAGTATGATAAACATATGAATTATTTTCATATAGATTTAGATTATAATATAAATGAACTTAAAAAAGTAGTATCCCACGGACCTTGGAAAATATTTGATCAAGGAGGTTATAAATTTCCTTGCGTTCAAGAAATGAGATTAGAATATGGGTATAATTACATAAACGATTTATCTTTTTTAAAAAATGTTCCGTTTGATTTTAAGCCAAATCATGTTATGTTTACGAAAATATTACCTCGAGTAGGACCTTTTGTACACAGAGATTTTAATAGAAAATGTGCATTAACAATTCCTATAAGCAATTGTGAGCCAATAAACTTTTATAATGATAAACAAGAATTAGAAGAACTAGTTACATACAGTAAACCAACAGTTATTAATTTAGAGCATCTCCATGCTGTTAAAAATTCAACAGATGAAGAAAGAATAATATTTCAGATATCTCTTTATCAACCTATACAAAAATTAAAAAATGTCTACGATAAAATTAGCACCATACTTGCATGAAAAATTAAATAGCGACGGATCTAATGCATTAGAGGAATTAAAATTATATAATGAAACTGTAAAAAATGATATTAATGCGGGTCGTTTTGTGATAAGAGATATTTATAGACTACAAAGTAATATGTTTATTATACGAGATATGGAGATATATGGAGAATATGTGCCCAACGATAAATTATATGATTGGATGAAATATTTTTTAATTGAACGGGTTGAAAAAAAATTAACAACCACATGGAACGAATTAAAAGAAATGTATAAAGGACTTGGCCAAGAGTTGGGCAATCCGTTAACGTTATATACCACAAACACAATAACATATGAAAACATTTACGATTAATCTAGATTTAGGCATTGTTATTGATCCATTTGATAAGCAAGAAATTATTGAAAAATATAAAGATAGGTCTGAAAGTATTGCAAAAGCGGCATTAGTTATCTGCACTAATCACAACGACTCTATTTTTAAAGAACAAACTACATCTAATTTTATAACAATTTTAGACATTATATTTCATACTATAATTAGAGATATACCTAATTATATGGCAACAAGACCTAGTTTGCATCATTTATTTTTACGGAATATTAGAATAAAAGGACAAAGTGTATCAGATTTACTCGAAGGATCTGATATTAGTAATTGTGAAGTATATTTTAAACCTGTTAATTATTTAGAGTATCAATTAGGTATAATATATGACAACGAGCCAGATGATATCATTGACAGACTTTATAAACTTCTCTTTCATCAAATGTAGCACATTTCTTTTGCTTACATATTGTTGGGGAATCTAATATAGTAAAATCGTTAATGGTACCCAACAAATCATTTTTGTATCCACAACTATATACATTCTTATCAGGGTAAATACGTAAATAATCAGATCCTGCATTACATTTCCAGTTATAAAAATTAGTTATATTTGTTATACTTTTTTGTTCTGGATATCGATGAGTTTTAATTATATTTCCGGCCATTTCGATAATAGTGTTTCGATTAACATTATTGCAAAATAAAAGTTCATCTTCTGTATATATATTTTGCCGTATTTTTTTCAATATAAACATAGAAAAATTATATTTTTTTTCTCTAAAGTTATTATGTAATAATTTTATATCTTTGAAGCGTTCTTGTTGGAACATACAATGAAGATAACTAGTTATTGATTTTTTATCTAATAAATCTAAAATATCAAATATATGATTTTGGTTAGCATATTCCCAATGATATGAAATTTCCCAAGCATCACATAAATCATAATTATTATTCCACCAATTAATTTTTCTAGAAGCATTAGTAAATGATGCTAATGTTATATGATCTTGTGTTTTTACATAATCAGAAACTGCTCTAAAATTATGCCACAATGTGGGTTCGCCGCCGCTCATTATTATTAATGTTTCTTTTTTAGGAAGAGAACGTATAAAATTTATAGAATCATTGAGGGTAGGAAAAGGATATTTATTACCATAATTAAATTCGCTACAGTAAGAACATCTATAATTACATTTATCTGCTAATTCCCATTTAATTATTAACATATCTATCTATATTACCGCTATTAATAATTGAAGCAATTGTAGGAAATAATTTACCTATTTGTTGAACTGATTTTTCTGTGATTTTTATATTCAATATCATATTGATGTTATCTTTACTACTAGAATTAAAAATTAAATGAGGTAATCTTGTATTAATTGCATAACATTTGCCATATTCAAATTCCAATACTTGTTTATCCAGTAAAAAGCAACAATATGGCCAATTGCTATTTTGTATAGGAATTAGAATACGTATAGTATCTATATTTAAAATATTTTCTGACACATTATCAATATGAACAGGAAAATGTCCTCCTGGTTTTAATTTAATAAAATGGCTCCAACATAACCAAGGATCGAATGGCTTGAGAAATTCTTGTAATAATGTATTTTTATAAACTAGGGTAGGTTTACGTATATCTTCGGGTTTAATATCTGTTTTATTAATAGAATTATATTCACCTATACTATCTAAATCAGGTATACCACTTAATTTTCCGTCTAAACTTGTAATACTTAATCCCTCACGATTAACATTATGTTTTCTAGGGTTATAAGGTTTCCAATTATTGTCGAATTGTTTTAATTGTTCTTTTAATTTTTTAACATCTAATCGGTGTTCTAATTCAATACAGTTACCAGATTGAAATAGAATTGTATAGTAAATTGCTTGTTCTATCATTTAAATTGCTCTTTGTACGCATCAAATCCTATGCCACATTTATTTGCACAAACTTTTAGTTTGCCATCTTTAACACTAGAACATGACCATGAATCTTCTATTGCTTTAAAAAATGGACCTTCTATAATATCTCGTAATGAATGATCTCGTAGACTAATGTTACTGGGGTCTCCGATTAATTTCCAAATAGGTGCCTCATGAGGTTCCCAATACCATTTATATTGTTGCCCTGCTGTCCAGCAACATGGAAACACATGCCCTTCGGCAGTAACAAATATTTCTGACTTTTCAATTGCTTTGCATTTTATTGGTGTTTCATCATAGTATGCATCCATGCTACCATGCTCGGCAACTATATCTTTTTCCTTTATAAGAGCAGAATTAACAAAGTCTAAACTAGGCTTTTCCAATTTCTGTGTTTCTTCGCCTTTTCGATTTGTTGCTTGGTGCGACTCTTTACCTTTATGTCGAACTGTGGAAAAGAATCTTCCTGTCTTTTTAACTTGAAATTTTTCAAAGCCCATGTCCATTGCAAGTTGTCTTGCTTCTTCTACTTGATGCTCATTATGTTTAAACACAATAAAATCCCATTTGGCACGACCGCCCCAATCAATAAATGCCCTAACATTCTCCATTACTCGTTCCCATTTAACTTTTTGTCTGTATAAATGGTTGGTATCTTCTAATCCATCTATGCTAAATGTTACTACTACTCCGCAATCTGCCAAATCTTCCCAAAAATAATCTGGTCTAGCACCTCCATTTGTGTTCATACCTAACCATATTTTAGGGTTAGCATTTCTAAATGATCTAAATCCTTCTATTGCATAATTGCTTACGCAAGGGTCGCCCAAATTACCACACATATACATAGAATCTAACTGCTCTACAAAATGCCGCGGAAACATTTCATAATAATCTGTAGAACTTAGCATTGCATTATGAAGGTAGGGATTATCTTTACCGCCATTTATGTTGCGATCGCATTGTGGGCAAGCGGCATTACATCCTTGGGTAGGTTCAATGTGAACACTTTTTATATCTGAGTATCTATACATGTTTTTTATATGTTATTCTATAATTACCATTCATGGTATCACGCTCATTAAAAATATATAAACATTTTTTTAATAAATCTTCTCGTTTGTCTTTTTTTATTTTTACTGGTAATTTATCAATACATAATTTAACATAATCAATCAATCCTTCATTATTAATACTACACCAATAATTTATTATTTCCCAACCCTCTTGATCAAAATCGGTTAATTGCTTGTCTATACCTATTTGATGAGCACCATATGATACACAAGCATATCCTCCTAGTTTAACCATTTTAAATGCTCGTTTTGTGTTTTCATAAAAACCTAAATTTGTGCGAGGACCATTGATTGATTTTTCATAACCACAATCTACTTTTGAATCAAAATGTAAACTATTACAAGCATATAATCCGCCAAAATTTTCTATATAATTTTCTACAAAATTATCATCTACATACTCTTTAATATCTGCACATGGATTTATATCAACACCGACAATTCGATTTGGTTCAAATCGTTTAAATCTATTTTCGCCACATCCTACATCTATAATTAAACCATCGCATTTTTTTCTTAAAAATGCTAATTGTGTTAAATTACCGGTATACATATGATGATACTCTTTGGATTTTATTCTACTACTTTTATTAATATTTAAAAGGTAATATTCCCACCAATCATCTAATATGAAATCATAATATTGCTTATACCTCTGTAAGTTTATATCCATATCTATCGTTAATAATTTCTATTAATGTTGTGCCGGTTCTAGATAATTTTAAATCTTCGGCAAGAATTTTAAATGCTAAACATGGATCTAATTGACTATCACCATAATCAAATATTAATTTAGTTTTTTCTTTAGTAAGTTTTATATTTAATACAAAATCAGGATATATATCTTTAACATGATTTTCTAATTCATAAAAATCGTCAACTACTACATCTATATAACTTAATGCCTCTGAGACATTTGAAAATATTCGAGGTTCTGTTATTTCTAACTCTTCTAATTTTTGCCAGGCTGTTGCATAATAACTCATAACATATTCATTAGTTTATATATATTTTCCATTGTTTGGGGAATACGTAAACAGACATGAAAGGAACTATTTTCATTACATACAGTTTCGTGTAATTTTCTAGTGTTTATGTAGTATAAGCGACCTAGTTCAATATCTACTTGCTTATTATCCATAAACCATTTAAACGGTTTTCCAAAAAATACGAATATACTAAACACTTCTCTTGGTATTTCAGGAGAATCTCGATGCGGCGGAAATCCCCCACCCATATTTAATTTTAATAAAAAAGATCTTCCTAATGGCGAAAAATGATCCATCAATGGAACAAGACACGGTAAATCGTTATATAATTTTGTAGGATATTTAAAGTCTAACTCACTTATTCCAAAATTATTTAATTTTTTTACAACTTCCTGAATCTTTAAACTGTCGGTATAAGTATCTGTTTCTAATCCAGTAAGTAATAATCCTTTTCTAGGCAATTGTAAACTACTTGGTAAATCTGTCCATTTATCTTTGTATTGTTCTATTTGATTTAAAAAATCTTGTTCTGATATATAATAGTTAAGAGGAACTACATCCCCTAAAACTAATAATTGCAATTCTTCAAATAATATATTTCTGCTAGGAATGTTAGCCTTTAGACCTGGACCTATTTTACCTATTGGGGAATTAGGAGAAGCATGTGAATCTCCATGTTGCCATTTATATATGTAATCGAATTCACCCTTGGAAAATTCCGTCTTCGAACGTTCCTTCATTTATTGTACCATCTGTTTTTGTTAATTTTCCTTGCCCGGTCATATGACCCATTATTATATCACCTTCGTAAATATCACCAGAGTCATGAAAAGTAACTTTTCCAATTCCTGATTCGGAACCATGAACAAATTGACCTTCATATGTGTGAGGCGGAAGCATTAATTTGTCTTCTGACTCGGGCACGTCATCAATACCTGTGCCATGTGGTAATCCGTTATCCCAAGATCCTTCGTAAATTCTACCAGACATTAATGTTATTTTACCTTGTCCATGCATAGCATTATTAACCCAATCACCGTCATATACAGAACCATCCGAAAATTGATATGAACTATTACCATCTGGTACCGAAAACCCTTCTGTAGTCAAATCTATAAACACTTGTTGAAATCCTGATTTACAATATACATGTTCAAACGATATTTTTTCTCCACTTGCATCAAATGTTTCAGGACAAGGCCAGAACGGATATTCGTTGTCCTCTTTATACCATGTTCCGGATACCTTTTTACCGTTTTCCCATGTACCAATAAATTTAGTTGCAATTTGTCCAACATAATGAGTACTTAATACTTCTTCGCCTGGTCCGTGGGCAACACCATTGTTATAATTAACTTCTGCATATTTGCACTCGATACAGGAATCTGGGCGTGTGCCTACAAAAGTAGTTTTTCCTAGCCCATGTTTTGCGCCATCTTTTATTGGTCCTTCATATATGTCTCCATTACTAAATGTTATTTTAGCATCTGCTATTTCCCATATTTCGTCTTCCCCTACATTGTGCGAAAGTAATTCTGCTTCTGTGTATTCATTTGACATATGTTTTATCTCCTGGCCATAATGGCATTTTAGTTCCTGGTTTACGTTTAGGAATTTTACTATCTGCGGAACTTACACAACTATTGCTGATGCAAACTTTTGGTCCATCAAATAACTTAAAATCGTTGTATATATAACCTAGCGGTTTATCATTACAACTATAACTTCGTTTTATACTACCATCGGGTTCTCGTATAATAATACTACGAAATCCTGACGAACATTCCCATCCTTTAAAATTGTTAAATTCAAAAGCATTAAATCGTTCTGCTTGATCTATGTACCAGGGGTCTCCGTCTCTATCTTTAAATTCTACCTGGAAATGTTGGGGTACATTCTTATTTATTTCATTATAAATAGGATCTGGGCTCTTAATAAACGTCGGTGCAGGTCTATTAACATATTTATTTTTTGATTCTGTGTACGCTCGTTGTGGCATTCCATTGTGTAACTGTTCAAGCATCTTATCATCATATCCTTTAACTACAAAATTGGCGTGAGGATCACTTTGTGGCTTTAATGTAACATTAATACCACGTTCGTGAAAATACATTACTTCATCCATTATTTTCCAAAACCACTCCGGAACCATTACACAATTAATTGTAATTTGTACATCATGTTCTTGGCATAATTCTAATTTATCTGCTAATAGTTTACGCCGCTTTATTTCACTATTATATTCACGATGATAACTGCATGTAATACTTGCTCTGTGGAATGGTGTTACTGTCTTTACATATTTTTCAAACCAGCGTATGCCTGGTGAACAGTTGCTTGTCATATGTACAGATGTATAATTTGTATTCTCAATATCATCACCTAGATACTTAAGAATTTCAAGATAACCAGGATGCAAAGTAGGCTCACCACCAGAGAGACTAAAATGGAAACTATTAAATCCTCGTTCTCTTGCCTGCTCCTTAATCTTGTCAATAGTTTTAAGACATAACTCTGTCGGTCTGTGGTCTTTATCATCGCTTCTCCCATGTTCCCAACAATAACTGCAATGGTAATTGCAAAAGCGGCCTAGCAACCAAGAGACTGTGAATAAGTCTCTGTAGAGCATATTACGTTGGCCTACTCGTACTATTTGTTTAAATGGTATTTTTGTAAAATCGTATGAACTTTTATCCATATACTGGTTCTACTGATGGTAATATTTCTTTTAAAAATTTTGTTGCATCGTCTCTGTTTTTGGCTTTAGTAATACATAATCCACAATTACATATACTATTAGGACAAGTAATTACAGGCATCTTACCATTTTTTAACCAACCTTCTACTCTTTTTAAAATTCTATCTGTATTGTCTGTTGTACCAATAGAACTTAATGTTTTATTGAAATTTGCCCTACATGTTTGATGATGGTATATAAGTTTTTCTTGTTGTTCTATATGTAACCAAAATAAATTAATAAAACAATACCAATTTTGAAATCCAGTAAATGAAGCATAATTTGTTTCTTCTATTGTTCCATCATCATGTCCTATTGTAAACGATCTACCCCCGCAACAAGGTCGGCCCTGTTCTCTTATATTATGTCCTACGTCAGGTTCACCAACTTCTGCTTTATCTCCTCTTGCTAAATCCCAATAATTTTTAAACCATTTATTTTGTTCGGCAGTATATAAATGAGCATCATAGGCATAAAGTTTATTTTTTGTTTTACTTTGTACACCCTCACCTATAGATCTAGGTATATATTTTATACCTTTATCGGATAAAAATTCACATACCTTTTTACATTCTTCAAAATAATCATGCCTAGCATGAAACATAACATTTATTTTTAACGCCCAATTTGGCATTAATTTTGACAAGTATACTATATTATCTAATATCCTCTTTTTTGTACTATCAGTATTTTCACAATGATAACTTACAGTACATGAATGCATATGTTCACCTATTAATTCTAAGGTGTTTTTATTAGTATGCCCATTTGTTGTTAGCCCTACTTTAAACGTTTCACTTTTTTTTGTAGATAAAAATTCTACAAACTGTGCAAAATGAGGATTAATAGTGGGTTCACCTCCGGTTAAACTTACTTTCCAGACTAATTTATCTGTCATGTAACTATCAAGTAATTTTTTATAATCAAAAATAAATTGACTAGTTTCTTTAAGTTCGTCTAACGACGGATGAATGCTAATTTTATCGTGTCTACTAGGCGGACAATACGAGCAATCATAATTGCATCGTCGTCCTGTGTCCCAGGTTACAGTAAATTCTGTTTTGTGACCTTTATCACCACCTTTGTGCCAACAACTAGACATACCGATTGAACCCCCAATATCTTTCTTTGCAAAACCAACATTTCTCGCAATGAATATTCAATGCATGATACTTTTCTGTATTACAATCTTCACAACTAAATGTCTCGGGGAATAAATCGTCCAAAACTTCCATTGTATTATACAATTCACATACACCTTTCTTATCGATGTTTACTAATGGTCTATAAGATTTTTTATCAATTGTCGGATTATTTGTTTTTAAACGCTCAGGGTCTGAACCCGGACCTAAATCCACAAGAGGATTTGTAGTAACACCAAGAAAATGTATTTGAATTGCGTTGATTCTATATAAAAAGGCAACAAATGTTCCTTGATCTTCTATATAATGTGAGTATCGAATTTTGATAAATCTATGTTCGTCTTCTGGAAAATTAATACCTGTTAATTCTGTTATTTTATTTAAAACTTTTCTAGCATACTTAAAATTAAAAGGTTTAACATCATTTATACATGTTATCGGTATAATGTTTATATTAGGTCTATGTTCTTGTTTATATTTTGCAAGCATATAACATATTATAGCACTATCGGCTCCGCCACTTAATTTTATACCTACATTAAAAATATCTTTAGGTATATCAATTTCTATATCTTGTTGGCTATTTTTTATAATCATAATAATTCTTTGCACTACATGGGGTTTTTGATTTATTCATTTATTGTCCCAACACATAATATTGTTTTTTTGATAGAAATAATCCTTCTCCATATCTAACATATCATTATAGTCTACACGATAATGAAAACTAGGAGCAAAATTTGTCGATACACTGATTCTAACATAACTAGTAGGTGCTTTTTCAGGTTTAGAACCTGTTTTTTTATGTTGTATACACCAATGTAATTTACCTATATTTTTATCTATTCCTGTTTTCCAGTTAGTTATAATTTCTTCAAATTCTTCTTGATTTAACCAATAAACATTTACGCAATTCTTGCTTACTTTGATACTAAAATCGATAGATTTTTTATCTTTAAATAGATATATTTTTAAATTTTTTTTAAAATTATACATAGGTCATTAACTCTTTCATATCAGGAAATGTTTCTTTAAAATTGGTTCCCCGTGTTTTATCATTGAGTGTGATATATTCTTGAAATTCAGGCATACGTCTAGACCAATCTTCTGACATCATAAAACTAACCATACCCTGTAATCGTTTTATACCATAATCTGCTTCACGCCATTTTTCATAATCAACTTTATCTTTATGCCAAGACGGAATACCTTTTTCCCAATTCTTTTCCCACCACGGATAAAAATCTTCATATTTACTCTTAACTTTTTCCTTAAACCATTGAGGAAATATTTTAACATTAAGATGAGGAGGCCAATATACAAAATGATAATTAACACCGCCTGCCCCAAACGGCCACATATTAATTTTTCTAAAGCCTTGCTCAAGTTTCCATCCGATTAAATCTGGTATATAATATATATTTAATGCTTGTACTGCACAAGCAACTGTCACTTCTACGTTATCGTCTGTGTTATCTAATAATTTAAATTGGTTAACTTGGTGTTTCCACCTACTAGGATAACGAATATAATCATTCATTTTTCCAATAGAGTCGATACTATAATGAAATCGTATACGTTTAAATTTATCCCATAACTTAAATAACCTATCTGGCATTTCGACACCATTACTGTTATATCTTAATTCAATTTTAGGAGCATAACCCATTTCAATTACTTTTTCAAGTAGAGTATAATGCTCTTCTATAATTGTACTTTCTCCGCCGGCAAAATACAACTGATAAATGTTAGGTATCTGACTATATAAATCTTCCCAAAATTTAGGATTATTTTTATACCAATTATATGTTGCACCCCATTCGTCTGCACCCCCGCCGTGCCATTGGCAACTATCTTTTAATGTTTCATTTTTAATTTGTGGATAAAATGCCTTCCAATCAGGTACCCATGCAGATGAATCGTGTGGGCTACACATGATACATTTTAAATTACATTTAGATCCTAGCCGCAAATCAATATATCTTATTTTGGGAGGTATTTCGCCATCCTCTTTTGTTTCCCCCATAATATCATCTAAATTAAATCGTTCTAACCAATATCGTGTTTCCCACATACGTTTAGATAAATGACCTGCATCTTCTTCTTTAAAACACTTCATGCAACTAGGAGGTTTCTCTCCGGCGAGCATTTGCAATCGTATATTCTTCATGTAGGAATTATTCCAAGATTCGGTTAACCCTGCTACATTTAAGTTGGCAGGCTTGCCGGCTTCAGTGCGTAATTCGCCCACTTTTGCTCCCAATGCTTTAACATTAGTAGCACCTACATTAGATGCATTTGCAGTACAACATACTCGCATTGCCCCATCTGGTCTTGTGCTAAGATGCATCCACGGTAACGCACAAAATGTTTTAGAAGGTAAGTTTAATTCATCAAATTCCACTATAATAATCCTTTTTCTTTTAATTGTGTTTGTAAATTTCCTTTATGAACATTTACTTGTTCTGCCAATTCTTGCCAATCATATTTGTATAGTAAATATTTGTTAAAATCATTTGTAAATATTTTTGCTTTTAAAAAATGAATATAACCTTCTTCGTCTGTTCGTTTTCTATGATCTTTCCAATAGGGATAATTACAATGATTAAACAAATTGGCGCAATCTATATATTTGATTAATTCGGTAGCAACTGATGTATTTCTTTTATTAAAATTAGACGATTGTAAGTGATTAATTTGATCAATAACTAATAACATATCAAACCCTAAAAATGGTTCAATACAATTATTATTGGGACCTATAACTATTTCGTTATCCTCGTAACTATTTATTGTGATATAATTTGTAAATTCTCTATAATTAAAATTAACAGTATTATATGTATCTTTTAAATATGTTTCTGCTCTTTTTCTTGATGTATAATCTAAACTAAAAACTAATCCTATATTATCTCCATATTCATAAACATAACCACTATGCCATAATTTAATTTGAGGGACCGTAACATGAAATGAATTAAATGAATTAAAAGTTAATATTGCATTGTTTCGTAATAAAGGAAAAAATTTATGTTTACGATTTTTGGCTTCAGTTGTTATTGTTATGTCAGGATTATCTGTGTCAAATGTATTAACATTTTTATTATTATAACATAAACTTCGTAAATAATCAAGTAAATCTTCTTCATCAAAAATTATTCCTTGTAAAAATTTATTATTTTTTGCATAATAATGGCAATCAATATCAGTATATTTTTTTATTAAATCTTGATTTTTTAAATGTTCCCATTTGGTTAATGTTATCGATTCAACATATCTGTATTGTACATTATCTTTCCAATTAGGGGCAATTTCATCAAGAAGTGTAACTAATCTATGGTCACAATAATTACTCAAATATACAGGAATATTTTGTTCATCTAAATATATTGAATTAGATGTTGCTAACTTTAAACTTGCAAGATATGCAGGAATATTATTACCAACAATTCGAATTTTGGGTAACATAAATAAAAGCAGTATTTAATTATATTTATAATATGCCTGCACAATGGGTAACATAAATAAAAGCAGTATTTAATTATATTTATCTTATGCCTACACAAGAAGAATTAACTTTTCTCTCCGAACAAACAGACAAACATATCAATTATCAAGAGGAATGGTCGAGTAGAAAAGCATTAGACCCCTACGCCAAATCATTACCAGGAAAATTTTGTCCTGCCCCATTTTCTAGCCTTTATATTCAAACAAATGGTAATTATAGAGTTTGTTGTGTTTATCAAGGCATAACCGAAGGCACAATGGAAGTAGGTAATATTAAAAATAACTCATTAAAAGAAATGTGGAATTTTGATAGTATTTGTAAATTACGACAAGAATTAATTAATGGAAAAAATTCTAGAGGATGTATTAAATGTTGGAAAACAGAGGATGCCGGAGGATTTTCGCATAGAAAACATTTAATTGGCAAATTAGGACCATTTATACCTAAAATGTTAGAAGAATATGATCATACTACAGGTAAAATGAAAACATTTAGAATTAGATGGTTAGATATATTATGGAGTAATATTTGTAACTTTGCTTGTTCTACTTGTGGTCCAAGATTTAGTAATACATGGGGAAAATTTGCTAAAAAATTTTTAACAGAACCTGTCCTAGATTATGATGTAGGATCAGGCATGGGTATGCATTTGGAAAAAACGCAAACGATTGAAAATGATTATGTTATTTCAAGTATGCACCAAGATTCAAATATAATAAATGAAGTATTAAATGTAATGCCTGACTTGCACGAAATACACTTTAATGGAGGTGAACCGTTAATGCAATCAGAAAATTATCGTATAATGCAAGAATTAATTGATAAAAAATATCATAAATTAAGATTATGGTTCCATACTAACGGAACCATATTAAATTATAAAGGACAAAAGGTTCTAGATATATGGGCCAAAATGCCACCTGAATGTATTAAGATAACCAATTCATGTGATGGAATGGGAGCCAAAGGAGAATATATACGATATGGATGGAAAGAATCAAAGTGGTTGCGTTTTGCCACTGAAGTAAATAAAAGAGGATATGGATATAGTATTTGTTATACTGTAAGTTTATTTAATGCAGATCATTGGCCTGATTTTATAAATTGGGTGTATGATAAAGAAATTTTAAAACATCAAGATGCGTTCAGTACTAATTTTGTTCTTAATAACCAAATTAATGTACAAATATTAGATCCAGAAACAAAAAAAGAAATATCAGATAAATTAGAAACATTTAAAAAGTTATTATTAGAAAAAAACCTATCAAATAAAGAAAGATTTGCTCTTATTAGTGAAACATCATCTATTCAAAAATTTGTTAATACCGATTATAACTATCCGGCAATATCTTTGCATACAGCAAGGATTTATTTTTATGATTATATAACTAGATTAGATAAAATGCGAGGTACTAATTTTTTAGAAACATTCCCCAATTTACATAGATTTTATTATATTTGTAAGGAAACATATGACACCGAAATGGGATGACATTAAAGAAATTGAAATAGAACTTTCAAGCAGATGTAATGCGGCTTGTCCGGGTTGCAAGCGAACTGCAATGCTTAATCGTGATGAGTATTTTAGCCAAGAAGATATAACATTAGAACAATTTAAACATATGTTTGATGATTATGATTTTCACGGCATGCAATTAAAATTCTGTGGTGTTTTGGGTGATCCTGTAGTTAATCCTGATCTTATGGAAATAAGCCGATATGCTATGAGTAAAAATGCTACATTGCAGGTTAGTACTAATACTGGATTGCGGTCTACCAAATGGTGGAAGGATTATGCTGAACTTAGTAAAGAATTTGACAACAAATTAGAAGTTGCATTTGCTATAGATGGGTTAGAAGAAACAAATCATTTATATAGAGTTGGCGTAGTTTGGGATAAAGTATGGAAAAATTTTACAACATATGTAAACGCAGGAGGTAGAGCTCGTTGGAATTGGATAGCATTTGATCATAATGCACATGACTTAGAACAAGCCAAACAACTATCTAATAATTTAGGTGTACCATTTTATATACGTAAATCGTGGAAAAATTTTAATCCTTGGGTGGTACCAAAAAAAAATGCAAAAAAGAATAAGATAACAAAAGAATATTCAGTAGTAACGTCTACAACAAATCCTTTGTCGCACCCTGAGGCAAAAAAACATTTTACTTTTAAAAAAAAATTAAAAGAACAACTTTATAATGATATGGATATGTTAAACATAGATTGTAAATACACCCATTGGAAACAATTGTTTATTAGCAGTAAAAAACAACTTTGGCCTTGTTGTTTTTTACACGACGAATTATTCAACGGAACAAAAGGATCTCCTCTTGAACCTATCTTTAAAGAATACGGCAACGACTGGAACGATTTAACAAAACATTCAATTAACGATATTTTAGAACATATATGGTATAGAGAAACATTAGTTGATAGTTGGAAAAAATCTCATAATATGCATCAACCTAGATGTTATAAATCCTGTGGCGATAACGGAGCTCGACATGTTATAATTACACACGAAAATAAACAAGAAGTTAAACATGAAAAATAAAATATCTGTCGCAATTATAGATAAACAAGAACGAGAATTTGATCCTAACCATAAATTTAACCATTGGTTAAAAGGACTTACAATAGGAAATTGGGCTCATACGGTAGGTATATATAGTCCAAGACAATATGAGCCCAATTCGTGGATTCATGAAAAACAACAAAAAGGTAATCCTTTTAGACAGAATTTTAAATATGGAGAACCCAATAAGTTATCATTTTTAGAATCAAGTACATTTAATAATGTTATTCAACATGAATTATATACCAATAATGATTGGTTAATACTAATGACTGCTGGTAATATTATAATAGATTTAGTTAAATTTCAAATTTGGATGGAGCAATTACCGCCAGCCGAACACACAAAGATAGCCGCATACTGTCATATATTACATAAAATAGAAGATCAAATTTATTTAGATTGGCACCCACAATTTGCTGTTTTTAATTTAACTGCTATGCGTAGATATAGAAAAAAAATATTAGAAACATTAAAGAAAAATGGTAAAGAAATAATATATTATAAAAAATCTCATAAAGATTTTCATGATGGTTATACACCGTACTATTTGGTACCTGATGATAATAAAAGACAAGAAGTGAATGTTATATCAGGTAGCATGTGGATGGCAATTATGTTACAAGAAAATTATGTTATACATAATTTTGACGAAACAATGCGATCAGCTAAAAAATATTTTTATTTAGATAAAGAAAAAAATAAAGAAACAGCAAATTTATTCTACAAAAAATGGATATATGACGAAGAATTTTCTAAAGAAAAATACGAGCAACAAAAAAAAATATTTCATGATTTTTATAATTGTAGTTTTATGTTTCATGATTATGGATTAATTACTGTAAACAATAATCATGAATTTACAGAATTCGAAAGAATTCCTCATCCTCGTATAGATGCTATTGCATTGCCTTGTAGTGGTTTAAATTTTATAGAAATATCAAGACTATTAAAATTTAACAATACTTGTACAATAATTCATTATGACATTAGTTGGCTATGTGTTGAATATAGAAAAAAATTACTATTAGAATGGGATGGTATAGATTACGCTACTTGGGCCAAAAAAACAAGTAATATGTTACATGATAAATGGAATTCAGAATTTAAAGATAGATATCCTCATCAACCAAATTATATCGAAATGAATGTTGTTGAAAATTGGAAACATAAATTAAATGATATAGATATAACCGAATGGAATAAAATTAAAAATTATAATCATATATTTTTAAATATAGATGTATTAATGGAACCAATGCAATTAATAAATGCCCTTAAAGGTTCAACTAAAGGAAACGTAGTCATATATTATGATAATATTCTTGATTATGCAAGCACAATAATGAGGCATGGTTCGGGTTGGTCTATTAGTGTATTAAAAAAGATGATTCCATTACTTAGTAAATTTAATTGGTGGCGTATTGAAAGTAATTTAATTTCTTTTAGTTCAAATCATGCAAAGGGTATATCAGATGCAAATTTAAAAATAGGTCCTAATGATATTGTAAGAGAAATTTTTCAATATAATTTGTTTATTAAAACAAAAAGAAATTTATCACCAACTAGTATTCTTAGTGGCACCGATAGATCAAGTGTTATTTGGCCCCAATTAATAGATACCGTAGATTGGCAAAACAATAGAATACGAGCTGTATTAAAACCCGATGAAATAAAAAATAACCCTAACATTGAATATAACGAATTTTTTAAAAACAAATATATACCTTGGGTATATTCACATATAAATATTGATTTAAAAAAAGCAAAAAAAGAATGTGATGATATTTATAGTCGAAACTTATTCACTAATCATAGACCTGATGCAGGAGATGGTTGGTTGGCATTTACAATGCACGGAAATTCATATAATAACACCAAAGCATCGAGCAATGAAAGTCAATATACATGGACAAACGAAGCATTAGAATTTACTCCTTACTTGGTAGATTTAATTAAAAATACATTTTCGAAATTATCTAGTTATACTAGCTTTGGCAGAGTTAGAATTACTGCTATAGAACCTGGAGGAATGATATATCCTCATCGTGATGGTATAGGTGATACTTGGAGTTTATACGAAACAAATTCTAGTCCAGGTCCGACAAATATTGCAATAACTCATCCTAAAGAATGTTATTTTTTAATGTGGGATAAAAGTAATTTAACACAGGAAAGTTCTTGGGGTATATTACCGTTTGAACCTGGAATGGCAATAAAATTAGATATAAACAATTGTCATACTGTTATAAATTGTAGTGACGAAATACGATATCATATAATTGTAAATCATAATCATCCATTGCCTGAGTACAGATATCAAAACGAATTATATTTAAATAAATGTTTAAAAAATACTATAGAATGGTGTAAAAAGGGGGGTAACAGATTATCTAAATATTATGATGAAGAATCTGCAAATAGACCTAAACTTAATTAAATTTGTCATCAAATATATCTCGTTCCATTTTTTCACATGTTTTTTTACATTTTTCTACAGGAGCATCGGTATTCCAAGAATCAATAATACCATTAAATAGAGGACCATCTAATATTTCTTGTATTGTTTGAGCATGTAAACTATTATCATATTTTGCATTAAGTTTACCGAATAATGTTTTGGGTGGTTGTCCTGCTCCCATATTTAATGATTCGGCATTTACATAACAACATGGTATAAGCTCACCCAAGTGATTTATAAACAACCGGTTTTGGTTACCGTATTTACATTCTATCATTTTTTAACTTCCTCGTTATTTTTTCTATGTGACCAAATAGTTCTAAATCGGTTAAATCCTTCATCTTTAGACATCTGTTCTGCTTGTTTTAATAAATGTTCGTTATGTTCAAATACTATAAATTGCCAAGTTGCATTGCCGCCTGCTTTAATAAATGCTCTCCAATTTCGCTGTACTTTTTTAAAATTGGAACCAATTCTATATTTTTCTAATGATTTTTGATCTATACCATCTACTCCAAAAAATGTTGATATTCGTTTATTGCCTAGTTCCTTCCAAAATTTTATAGTTCTTGTTGAACCATTTGTAGCAACATTAATATCAGTAAAACCTATAAAATAATCTACTATATCTATAAATTCAGGATGTGTAGTGGGCTCATCAACAGATCCGCAAAAATTAATATTTTTTAAATTAGGCAAATATCCGGGAGGTATCCATTTTTTTAAATCTTTTAATGTTATATAAGATTTGTTAAGTAACGGACCCACTTCATTACTCATTTCTTGACGTAAACAACCCGGACATTCAATATTACAAAAACTAGTAAGTTCTATATCAATCCATTCTACTGTATCTTTATGCCACATAATTTTCTTTTTGTAATTTTACTTTTTTAATTGCAACTATTTTATTAATATTTGCAATCATGTCGTCATTAATGCTATCAATATAATTTGCAATACGAATATCTAAAAATTTTCTGTAATTTTGTTTTCGTAAATTATCTAATGTTATAACAGATTCTTTAAAATAATTAATATCTTCATATTGTCTAATAGTTCCTATTGTTTTATCTATAATTGTAATAACATCATTTGCTTTAGATTTGGACCACCCCACTTCATTCATTTCAAATTCTCGAATTTTAACATATTCTTCTCGAGCTTCTAATAATAATTCATCCGATAATACTTTTATATCATATTCACTATTTTCAGGACGTAATTTAATTTGAAACGATGTACTCATTAATAAAAATATAATTTCAAACATTTTTTGTTCATTAAATGGAGAATCGCCTAGTTTAGTTTTAAAAATTTTTCTTGCTAACTTTAAATTATGCCACCATAATTTTGGTAAACAAAAAATATTTAATGCATTTACAACCGTATTAATATTTGCATTGAATCTTATTTTAGATAAATGAGGATTAAGAATTCCGTTTTTATTTTTAAATTTTATTACATTATCTTTATGTGTTAAAACCGATTCCATTAAGTAAGTTAATCGTTTTACTATACTTTCCCATTTATATGGCCACCGCATATAAGAGTAACTATCATTAAATCCGTCCATACTCATTGTAATATCTAACCATGTAAATTTCATTAATTTTTCTAATATTCCATCATTAAATGTTGATCCATTGGTTGTTATAAACAATCGTTTATTGGTATAACTATTTTCAATACAGAAATCTATAAACATTTTAAAATCTTCATTTATAGTGGGTTCACCTCCTGTAAATTTCATAATTACTAATGTAGAAGCTATCTTTTTTAATTCAGGTAGCAATGATTTTTTATTAGCAATAACACCAGATGCCTTATCTACAAATAATTCATGGTTATCTGAGAGCATTGCGGGATCTTCTTTAAGTTTATAATTTCGAGGAATATGGTTATTATTACGTAACTCATACGCACTTTGCCATACTAAACTACTATCAGAAGGATGACAAATTCGACATCCAAAATTACATTTATTATCAAATTTAATATCTATCCATTTTAAAACTTGGGTATGTATTAATTCTGCTGAAATGAGATCTTTATACTTGTCGTTATATCGTTGTCTTGAACTTTCTAATCCAAGTTCTTCTTTTTCCCAACATACATTACATATTTCTGGTTTTGCACCATTTATCATTTGATTTCGTACTTTACTATATTCAGGAGAATAAAAAACATCAGACATCGAATGTGTTTTATGATTATATTTTGGAAAAACAGAATTACTATTACAACAAACAGAATATTTTCCTTCAGTATCAATAACTGTATGTGCAAACGGTGCAATACAAAATGTTTTGCCCATTATATTGGGATCAAATTTAAATTTATCTTTTTTATTCTGTTTAATAACTTTTTTATAATCAGACGAAAACAACAATGGTTCTATAGTATCGGCAATTAATTGTTGGGCTTCAGGTTCAAAATGTCCACTATGACCGTGCCAAGGAAAAAGAGAAACACCTAATTTTGATTTAAATGTGTCTAAATTTTTACCTTCTTTATGATATCTATGTAATAATGTTTTGTTTATTTTATCTAATAACCCTCCTATCATAAATTTTTCTATACTTTCTTCATATAACCATTCTGGTTCTGGTGGCCAGCTTATAACTCTAAAATGGCTAAAATGTTTATACCAATATTTTAATTGGGCCCAAAAAGTCATTTCATATAAATGATTTGTTTTATTAAATTTAGTTAACTGCATTGCTGTTGCTAAATTACCAGTATCTATTCCTTCAATTTTCTTATCCATCCATATATGTCCATCTAGCTTAATACTTCCATCTTTAACTGTTTTTAACATTAAAACCGGAGGACCATAGTCAAATTCTTTATGATTTCTTGAATCAAAAAATGTTATATTATCATATTCATGACATGTATTACCAAAAAATCTTTGTAATATAACATCAATAGGAAATTTTGATCCTCCTTCGATAGGACGTATTTTATCTGTCAATTCTGCAGATATAACATCTATATTTGTTCTAAAAAGATTAGTAGGAAAAAGAAAAATATTTCCAACTACATTCATATATGATAATAAATTTACAAAATTACCTAATGTACTATTACCATATCCGTTAAATGCATATACAATAAAATTATAATCTGGAAATTTTTGTGCCAAATAATAAGGAAAACTTTTTTTATAAGCAGTTTCATCTACTCCTATTTTATTTGTATCCGGTCCCCGCAGGTGGCTACATCCGACAAAAATAAGTAAAGGTTTTTTTGGGGTTTTAAAAAAATCTAAAAATTGTTTATTAGTTATTTTCATTTAAATATTTTTTTGCTATTTGAGTTGCTTCTGCTACCGCTTTGCATGAACCTATACTACTATTTTCTATTAAATTAATATTTTCTGTAGTATACTTTATAATTTGTTCATGCCAATTTTCTATAATATTCATATTAACATAATTTGATAATTTTATTAGGTTGTCTTGTTGTAATTTCAAAAATAAAGAAATATAATCTATGGAAATATAATCTATTTGTAAATTATCTTTTTCAGGATAACTAGTTGGTACATTAATGGCTTCTTGCCAATCACATACAGCATCAAATCTTACATTTAATGGTTCGATATCCCATTTATTTTTCTTAACTGCTCTATGTAAATGAGATTCAATGTATTCTTTAATATGTGATATTGCATAAAGATCTTCTAAAAAGTTTAAATATTTCCCTACATTTACACCATTTTTTTCTGGTTCCATGCTAGTTATATAATATTCTTTTATATCATCTATTGTTATTTTTGCTTTGTTTGATTTTCGTGTCTTCGTAGAGCTATTAAGCCAAGTTTCTATTGCTATACCATCTTTTTTTGCTATACCCAAAGCTCTTACATAAGGATGAATATTATAAGATTCTATTAATATAGATTTAACATAATTTTGCGAAGTATAAAATATTTTGGGTATATCTCCTCCTTGAGATACTATAACATCTTTTTCTTTTGCATCAAAAAGTTCTATTACCTCATCTAATAATTCCTGTGTTTGATTATCTTGTAGACCATATTTTATTTTACTTAATAATATCCTAACATTATTGTGTTCTTCAGGGGCATGTATTCCAACCCAATGTGGTGGTCCTAGCACCCAATGTTTTGCTAAATCGATTCTTTCCTTAACAGGTTGATGCGGTAGGTTTAATAATGTAAATAAAAAATTTCCTGCAGATCCTGCTCTATAACTTGTCCAATATAGCATTATTTTTTTCTAGTCTTTCGGTAATAATAGCATTACTTCGACGCCCATTATCGCCACAATATTTATAGCACGTCGGAATATGTAATGGGTGATCCATCTGCCAACTTTCTTCTAATATTATATTAAAATATTCATGTGATAATATTTCTTCTATTGATTTTTGTTTTATATCATTCCATTTATTTCCAAATGCATTTCCTATTTTATTTTTTATAACAGATTTTTCATTGGCTGTTTCATTTCCAAAATAACAACAAGGCCATACTTTATTATCACTTCCTATATAAATTGCTGTTTTTGCTGTCCACTTACATACATTTTTGAGATCATTTCGAACCATTTTATAATTTTTCTTTGTTATTTTTTGTTCTATATCTTTTGTTGATTCTTTTTGTGTGTATAATGTTGAACCTTCTATCACTGGTAAAATATTAATTTTTTCTGCTGGCTTAGAGCGACCTTTGTGTTCTTGTGTTTTGAGTTTTGTTGGAATTATTAATGGATCGCTATTTCGCCATGCTGATTTTGTAAAAAAATTAAAATTTAATTCTTTTGCTTTTTTTAATGCTTGGTCTATTTGATGTTCGTTATGTTTAAATATAACAAAATTCCATATACCAAATCCGCCTGCTTGACTATAAGCAGTCATGTTGGCCCATACTTTCCCCCAATTAACGTTTCGCCTATATAAATGATTTGTATCTTCTAATCCATCAACTGCAAATTTTACAGTTAGCCCTTGTCGATGTTTGGTAGAATTGATTTTACTAATATATCCTAAATTTGCCCAAAATTTAGGTGTTTGCATACCTCCATTAGTATAAATGTTTACCCTTGCTTTTTTATTATCTATAAAATATTTACTAATACTTTCTATATCATTATGAACACAAGGATCACCAAGTATCCCACAAAATCGAATATCTGCATCTTCTAAATCGATTGTTTCAAATGCTTTTTGTAAATCTGTTAATACTATATCATTTATTTCTAACTTACCTTTTATATTAAGTTGTGTCCGTTTACAAGCTGGGCAAGCCGCATTACATTTGCTTGTAAGTTCTAATTCAACTTCATTTAATTTACGCATATCCTATTATCATATATCTTGTATATTTTTCTAATTTTAATTCACCTTCATATATAATATTACTTAGCGGTGCTTGTTGTTTAAACTCATCTAAACTGTTAACACAATTAACATGATCTTCTATTTCAAAATAATTATTAGATTGAAGTGCCACTAACTTACCCGGAAGAAGCAATTTAAACCAGTCAGTAAAATTTTCTATATGTTCACAACTTGTATTAATAAATGTACTAGGATTATCTTTCATTTGTATTGTTTTATTATCTGCTATTGTATCATAATAAAAATTACCACTTGTGCCATCTGATGGGGCTGGTGTATGAAATCCCTTCCATTTAAATTTATGAATATCTACAGTAGATGCTTTAAATTTAAAATCATCTATATTCCATTGTTTGTTTATCATATCAGCTACTTCTGCACATTTAGGATCTATATCAAAACTACGAATTTTATCAAAGTGTATATTGTTATTTTCAAACATTGCTCGTGCTAGGGTACCGTACCATCCCGCACATATAAAAACAGTACCTAAATCTATACCACGCAAATGTTTAAGTAACCATAACTTAGATCGTAATTGTCCTTGCGTAAATGCATCATGCAAATTATATTCTGGTTTTTCTTTTTCAAATCGTTCTAGAATACGCACCAGATCTGAGTCTAATACATAATCTAAGCAATTATACATTGCTGGCCTGTTATCATGTGCCACAATAGCACGTAAATCCGTCACTACTGCATTGTTTTCTATAAGAGTTGCTACTACATTAAAGGTAGCATTTAATCTTGCTTGTCCTGATGCATGTTCGGTATTTGTTGCTGTATAATAATTGCGAATAAATTTATCGTCTTTAAATGTAGAAAACACAGGCCGCATTTTAGTAGAAAATGTTTCTCCGGTTACTGCTCGTCTAAGCTCATCTACTATAGGTTCATCTACATGATGTTGCAATATTCTAAAAAACGAATATACATAATCTGATTCTAAAATATTCTTTTCTGGTAAGATATTTTTAATATCATTTAAAATATCTTCTTTATCGGGATATAATTTTTGGAGGATTTTAAACAAAGACCAAATATTTTTATTTAAAATAAATTTTTTAAAATGATCAGCATCTTCATTTTTATATATTTTATAAAACGCCCATGGATTAAGATCACATACTGCTGATCGTACATTTTCTATTAGTTCTTCGTCCTCATACTTTTTTAGTATTTGAAAAAGACTAGGTAAATCATTGTCAATTATTGCTCTACGAAGATTTGAAATATCTGGTGTTGTGTCTTCGTAAAGTAATTCGAACCGATCTAATAATTCATATATTTCCATGTATTAATAATAATTATTTTATGGTACCATCTGCATTAAATAGATGTTGTAAATCTTCAGGAATGTTTGAATAAACACAATTACTAGGTGCCGCACCTACTTCACTAATTTCACCATTACAAATTACACCATTAGCAAAAGTTTTTTTGTAAGAACCTATTCGTTCTCCTTCAGTCCAACCGCCTTCGTATACATGACCTTCGGGTTCTGTTTCTTTACCTTTGCCCTCTTGTAATCCATCTTTCCACAAACCTTCGTATTTTTTTCCATTTGGCCAAGTGTACTCTCCGTCGCCTGTGTACAGTTCGCCTGTGGTCATTTCCTCAGTTAATACTACCATTTAATTTTCTCCTGCAAAGTTTTGTTGAAGCCATTCAAAATCATTTATCTTATCGAGCATTTTGGGATTATTTTTATATTTTTCTCCCCATGCTTTTCCAGCAATTGCTCCCTGTATAGCATATTTACCATACAGTTTATCCTTACCTGCTGTACACCAAATATGCAATCGTGTTTCTGTTTCTTCGTCTTTTTGGTTATGTATAATTTTGCTGGCAAGTTTTGTACATTCTCTAAATGCAGATTTATATGTACTAAACGGACTATAATTAAATCCATTAGTATTTGATATTTGGGGCATAGGTTTAAACTTACCAGCAACAGACGTTGTAAAATCAATAAGCCAATCGTCTGCTTCCCGTATAACTTTTGTAGGAAATAATTTTACTCCACCATTACCGTAAATTAACCCATTAATAGGATTCTTTGCACGCCAAACAAATATATGATCTTGTTGGTGCCATTCGGGTTTAAACTCAAATTCAAAATCTGGTTCCAATATTGCATCAGCATCAATAACATAAAAATTTTCTGTCATTGCTTGTTTTGCACATTCTTTATGGCCATTATAAATTCCCTTAATACCATGAACACGTTTTGCATGGGGTGCCACATCTAGCAACTTTTCATAATGCTCATCGGCAAACGGCTCATTATAACTTAAAAAGAATACATCTAACATAAATCGTTTTTTATTTCTTTATAAACAATATTTGCAAATGCTTTGTGTCCATCTATACCCGAATGGCTATTGTCTTCTGCGTTAGGATATTTTTCTAAAATATCAATAAAAAATTTTTCTTTACAAAATTTACCCATAAACCAATTAGGATAATTACATGATTCTCCAATTTCGGTTTCATAATGTTTTAATATTTTAACTTTATTTTTTAACAATATACTAACATAATTAACTCGCATTAAATAATCTATTCTGTAATCGTGTTCATCAAAAAGATATTTATAAAATGCTGTAGAAGGAGGATGTTTTTTTTTAAGTCTAAATGGAACTATTTTTTCTACCTTTTTATTATTAAAATCCTTTACCCCTCTCCAATAATCCATATCTACGGGTACTACTGCCGAATACGGGACTGGGTCTTTTATTATACACCATCTAGATCTGCCAGGCCATAATATAACAACTATATCACTTTTTTTAAATTCTGTATTTACTATATGAAACCAAACTTCTTTATTACTTGCTCCTGGTGATCCTAAATTGATACATTCTAAATTTAATTTGTCAGATAATATTTGAGGCCATGCATATTTACTAGGTCCTTGTGTCATTATTTCTTTGTTATTTTCATAATCCCATACATCTGGTAATGCTTGGCCATATGTATGACTGCATCCAAAAGCAAATAATCTAGTCATATATAAATGGATCTTCTTCTCGAAGTTTTTTTAACTTCTTTCGGTATTTTATTTCTAATACAACCCAATTATAAGGCCAACAAATATAATACCATATTAGTCTTAAGACATCTCTGATTTTTCTTTTTTCCATAATTCTCTAATTTTTGTTGCTGAAATATTCTCTATTTCATCTGGTAGTCTTTCTAAAGTAATAGAGTAACCTACATCACGACCATAGGTGATATCTACAATATTAGGTACTTGTATTATAACATAATCTTTGTCAATTGTAAAGTTATGTTTTGTTAAATCTTCTGTAATTATTTCTGCTACCTCTTCAAACTTTAATGGGTTTTTATCATTAACTGGCATGTTTCTAACAAATATAGCAACTTGCCCTGTTTTAATAACAGATTTTTTAAATAATTCACGATGACCGCCGTGCCACGGTTGATATCTGCCCATCATTTGAACAGTTGGTTTTGTACTATCTATCATATGTTAATATCCTTGGTTTGATTTAATAATAATTGTTTAGTTACATCAGTAATAGTACCTGTAACTTGAATAAGGCTTCTAGGTTCCCAACCTGCGTTAGCACTTGCATGAGGTATGTTTGGCCAATCAAACCAAACAAGATCACCTTTTTGCCATTGGAGGAAACTAGTGCCCATTTGAAAAAAATGTCCTGGTTTCCAATCTTCTAAAAATATAAAAAATCTAGCAACTTGATTAGAATCGTCATTCATTTCATATTGCTTATCTATATGCAAATTTATTAGTTCACCTGGATATTGTATATGAAATGCTTTTTTTACATTTAATAATCCTAACGGATCTAAAAACTTTTGCCATATGCCATCGAAATTAAAGTGTTTACGAAATATAATTGTATCAGGTGACATACCTGCATTTTTTAAGTCATTTTCTTCTGCTAATAAATCGGGATGATCTGGATGATAATTTTTACCTCTAGTCTTCCAAGTTTTAGGTTCTGCAAGTTGTTTAATATCATTTAATTCGTTGTCCCAATTACCGACATATCGTGTAACCCATCGATAGTCATGTCCAGCAAGTTGTTTGCTATTCCAATTAAAATGATAGTTACTTTGTTGTTTGCCTATTTCCCAATTACTATTCATAATGTGATGCCTCACATGCTTTTTTGACTTCTTTATCTAATTCTTGGGGACCAGGATCTATAATATATTTTGCATTAGCATTTGATCCTAAAATTTTATCTATATTTTTATCATCCCACCACGCAATAGGAAAATCCATCGTATCGTTGAGAGATTTTAAATAGTCTTTACGCCATAAGTATAAACTCTCGTAACTTAAAAAATGTATGCGTAAATCAGGATAACCTTCTGTTATTTCGTCTATTGCCCTATATGTATCATTAAGTGTAATTTTATCTCGTACTCGTTCTTGTTGTAATTCAATAATATTTTTATCTCTTGAAGTAATTGCAACAATAGATTTAATGCCTTGGTCTTCGGCTACTTTAATAAACTCTAAAATAGGAGGAACTCGATGACCACCTTTATATACATAAGGTATTGAACACGAAGTTACAAAATTATCATATTCTTCAGGAAAAGTTAACAAAGCAGGATCATTCCATGCTTTGGCAAAAGGTTCTAAATGATGTCCTATCCAATATTTTTCTTGTAATGCATGCCACCCATAAATTTGAGGATGTAACCCCAATATTTTTGCCCATACATGGTTGCCAGTCCCTTGTGGACCGACAACTATAAGCATTTTTCTTTCATGCCGAAATTCTCCGGCATATTCGTCATCTTTTACGTATCTATCTTCGTCCATTCCAAGTTTTATAATATAACATAATCAAGAACTCCATCTTTATGAACATATTCTATTTCAACATCTGTGGGGAGTTCTTTACAAAGTTTATAATTCATATACATATAATAATCTATTGCTTTCTTATACATTTCAATATCGGGTATTATTTTTAAAAATTCACAAAGATTAATATATTCATTTACATCTTGTTTTATAAAAAATTTATTATAATTAATGATATAAGATGGAATATTTTTGGTTGTTATCTGTTCACGATATCTATTAACAAAGTCATCGGCCTCCTGATCCATTTTTCTGAATAAACCAGGCATTGGTTTTTTACTATTATGCTTAGTAAAGAGAAATCTCTTTATATATCGCAAAAGATCATCACTAGTAAAACCAATGCCTAAAAGTATTGTATCTTCCTTATTTCCCCAATTATTCTCCTTATCCTCGTCCCAAATATGTGAAGTAAATGTAATATATTTAAAATTTCGAATGTCATGCGTAACACCATCACGATTAATAGCCGATTGCATATTTTTTACTTGGTCGATTAACTTTTTTCGTTCAAGTCGGTCTGCCATCCATCTATCATGAATTTTATTACCATAATTTATAAAATACTCATTCTTTCCTTCAATTTCTACTATGCCTTTAGGTACAATTTCATTATGATTTGTTAAAAAATATTCAAGCCACATCCCGCTTGATCCAGGAAAATATATGATCAATAAAAGTTTACGCATTTTTTTCATTCTTATCAGTTTTTAGCGGACTCAACAAATGATACACTTGGATGAGATATCATTAATGTTAATATAGGTGCACCAAGTATAGCAATCAAGGTACCTGCGAATACAACATATGATCCTCCGCCAAACATCTTACCCCAAACAAATAATGCTTCGCCTGGTACGGCGGCAAGTATAATCCCCCAGAACATTCCAGGTTCTGTTACCCATTCTGGTTTGAGTAACGATATCATACTTGGTAACCAGACTGCCGCCCGCAGTACAGCAAAAAACAGAAATAACCATACTAACTGCATTCCAGGAAGATTTGCAATTAGTAATCCTGCTATTGCCAATGTTATCATACCCAATCTTGCATAGGTAATAATATCTTTATTGTTTGTACCTTTTTTGAATTGATTAAACAAATCATGTCCGGTCATATTAGCAACTGATGCAAATTGTGAATCAAGTATAGCAACCAGTCCTGCGAACACCATAAAGACGAATACAATCGTCGCTACTGGTGGTAAAAATGTTCCTATAGTAATTGCATTAGTAACACCTACCATAGATTTAGGAATTTCTAGTCCTGCACCTGCGGCAACAAAGCCCAACAGTCCCATCATAATAGGTACAACAATAAAAACAAAACTAGCAATAACATAAGACGGAATAATACTATCCTTCTTAATACTAAATGCTCGTTGGTAAAAACTATTATCGCCCCATGGACCACCCATGTGGCCTAGGAATGCCGCGGCTCCGAAGCCTGTAAATATACCCCAAGCAAAAGGTGTGCCTAATATAGATGCACCAAGTCCGGTGCGTCCTCCTAAACCTGCAACTACTGTACTCCAGCCGCCTGCTTCTGAAATTGTCCAAGGCACTAATATAATAACACCTGCCCAAACTACAATAATTTTAATTACTTCGGTGACTACGGTTGCTTTGAGTCCTGTACGAAATGAATATAAGATTGCTACTCCTGCCATTAGAAATGTTGCAAGTGTATAATCTATTCCTGTAAGGATGTTAACAGTTTTTGATCCTGCTAACAAATTAATAGCAAATGCACATGTAGCAAGTATCATCATTTCTACTACAAATAGCCATTGCAATCTAGGACTAAATCGTTTTCGCAAATAGCCCGAAAATGTAAAGCCTTTTGGCGATTCGGTGCGTATCTTTTTTGCAAAATATGCAAATGCACCTAATGTTAAAAAATTGCCTAAGCAAAACCAAAACAGCCCTACTAGACCATTTACGTATGCTTGTTGGGCACTAATAAAAAGGCCCGGTGCCCACAGCCAAGCGGCCGCTACACTTAAAGAGCCTTGAAATGTGTTTAATTCACGTCGTGCTACTAAAAAAGATGTTTTAGTGTCATCATATCCACGTGAATACCAATAGGTCATTACAAGTGCAAATAACCCATATACTACTAAAATTCCTACGCCTGTCCCTGGGGAGAAGAGTGGGAATAAACTTTCTATATCCATTTATTTTCTTTTCCATTCACTATACAGCCGTTGTCTATCAAGGGTTGTATGTGTTTCTGTTGTCATAAAATTTATTTTATAATTAAACATGTCAGCAAAATGTTCCATCCATTCTTCATTCCATGGAAAAAAACTTATTTGCGAATCGCCATCATGATCATGATGACCAGGATTACACCGCCAGTAAATTCTGCTGGTGTCGTTTAATATACTTACCATTTTTGCAATTTGGTTTGTTATTTTGTTAATATCGCCAAAATTTATTGAACCTAAACATAATGCAACATCAAATTTATCATCTGGTAAAAAATGTTCCAAACCTATTTTTATATC
>Ga0302132_10000167_pt1 | contig 34156 bp, 30 predicted proteins | sample CB9_321_MG_FD_203113 | JGI IMG/M metagenome (GOLD analysis project Ga0302132, IMG submission 203113) | Marine microbial communities from Western Arctic Ocean, Canada - CB9_32.1 | ecosystem: Environmental > Aquatic > Marine > Oceanic | place: Canada: Western Arctic Ocean | collected 2017-09-19
TCTAATGATGATGCTTTTGAATCGAATAAATAATTATCAACAATTAAAAGAGGTATAAAATGTTTCAATCACTCCTAAACGGCGGACCATTTATGATGGTCCTTTTTATTTTGTTCGCTGCTATAATTTTTATTGCAGTAAAAAACATGAAAGAGCCTTTCCACACAAATGGCATAATCCTGCTGGGAATTTTGACTGCATTTGTAGGCATTCTGGCCACTTGGATAGGCGTAAATAGTGCTTTAAGCGCTATTCCGGACATTTCAAAAATTGCACCCCATATTTTATTAAACGGTGTAAATACTGCACTAATCACTACCTTTACGGGCGGGGTGATTCTTCTCATTTCAACTGCCACCTGGTATTACTTCATTAAAAAACACAATTTGTTGGTGGTATAGGATAAATCACAGATATGGAAGTACATTTTATTTTAGCGCTTTTATCTTAATGGTGGCTACTACCTTATGGTGTTACTTCATTAAAAAACATGATCGACCCGGCACTTAAATAATGAGTGAACAAAACACCTATATTTTAGGTACAGACCAAGAAGAACTTACCCGATTAAAGATACAGCATATGGTATGGTTATCCGAAGCAAAACGCGGATGGGATCTGGCTGGTTTTAAAATAGGACAAACCATTTTGGATCTGGGTTGTGGACCTGGATACTGTACAACAGAATTAGCCAAAATTGTCGGTAAAACCGGCAAAGTAATTGGCGTGGATCGATCGGAAGCTTTTATTAAATACTTACATCATATCAGGGAATCAACCCAGCTCTCGATAGAACCATGTTTAGCTGATTTTGATACGTTATCATTGGACACTGAATCTCTTGATGGGATGTATTGCCGGTGGGCCTTGGCTTGGGTTCCCAACCCAAAAGAAATATTAAAAAAAATAAAAGATGCCTTAAGGCCAGGAGGCCAGATGGTCATTCATGAGTATTATAATTTTTCCACCCACCAAACCAAGCCTGAGCGACCGGCGTTAAAAAAAGCGATTGGTGCTGCATTAAAAAGTTTTAATGACTCTGATTGTGAGATTAATGTTGGCAGTTATATACCCCAATTTGTTGAAGCACTGAATATGAAAGTAACTCATATTCGTCTCATGCCGAAATTGGCAAGGCCCGGTTCCATGGAGTGGGAATGGCCTAAAACATGGTATCATAGTTATTTCCCCCGATTGGTGACCATGGGCTATTTAAATACCGAAGATGTAAAAAATGCTATTAGAGATTTGGGATCGCTTGAAAAACTTTCATATACAACACTGTCCTGCCCAATGATGGTAGAAGTGATCGCTGAAAAATAACTGATTCTAAGAATAAGCGGGTTACCGTAAAATCTGCCCCAATTTTAGGCCACTGTAGCTCAGCTGGTAGAGCAACGCATTCGTAATGCGTAGGTCAGGAGTTCGACTCTCCTCAGTGGCTCTTTTAAGCCCCGTTTAACAATGGGGCTTTTTTTGTATATAAGATTAAACTGTAATTACCCATTCGTTTTTTATTTGAATTTGCCCGGTAACAATGAATATAACGATGGGATATAATTTCAAGACCAGCTGCCTTTACATCTTTTTGTAATGACCCATATTTGTAATTCCTCACATGAACATTTACAAATTTACCACGGCATACATTGAGAATATTTTCAAATATAGCGGAGTCACCACGAATACGATCTTGAGGTACACTAAGAACCAAAACCCCATTATCCGTTAATAGAGATCGTACTTCTTTAAGTGTTTGAACGGGATAATCTACATGTTCAAGTACATGCATTAACGTAACCACACTGTAGCGTCCTCCATATTCTTGATAAAATCCATTTTGGACATGGTGGAATTGATTGTCTTTAAATACTTTTCTATTTCGGTTAACCGAATCAATGTGAATATCGGCACCATGAATCCGATTGGCTCCAAAATGATTTGATAATATTTCCACCATATGGCCGGTAGAACAACCCATATCTAAGATAGCCCCGCCATTGGCATGGGTCTGAATGAATGTAGAAATATGATCCATCTCCCATTGTTTATAACGCATAATTTTGCGTCCAAACATTACTTTTGCCTTTATGGTATATTGATATGGCAAATTATAAATGGATCGATAATTATTATTTATTTCACTGGCCAATCATAAGTCCTTGGTTGCCTAATGGGTTAATAGTCTACTGCACCGTAGAACAAAGTGTACCTATTCCACGACTAATAAATCCACTTCAAATATGAGGACAGAATTTGCAGGGATGGCACCATTATCACGGTTTCCATACCCCATGCTAGGTGGAATGGTTAATTTTCGTTTACCCCCGATTTTCATCCCGGGAATACCCTGATCCCAACCTTGAATTACCTGACCAGCGCCAACGGTAAAACGAAATGGTTCCCGGCCGGGATTTAAAGAGGAGTCAAATTTGCTGCCATCTTCCAGCCAACCAGTGTAATTCACTGTTACAATACTATGTTTAACAGCTTCTGTCCCTTCTCCAACAATGATGTCTTCTATAGTTAATTCACCATCCATTACTTTGTCTTCCTTACTGCAGCCCGCCATTAACATGAATAGTGTTAACGCAGGTATTTGCCATTTTAATTTCATTTTATGTCTCCAATACGAAGACAGAAGTTTACATCAATTGACGGAATAGATTTACTGTAAATTGCCCCGCATGAATAAGGGTAAATTCTATCATGTCAGCCACACCATCTCTATTTAATCAGCATTTACCGCCTCTGGCAGACCGCGTTCGCCCCCAGTCCTTGTCCGGATTTATTGGGCAATCTCATCTCATTGACCCCGATAAAATTTTATCTAAACTTTTAGAAAAAGAACAATTATTTTCACTCCTTTTCTGGGGACCTCCCGGGACAGGTAAAACCACATTAGCCCGAATTATCGCTAATAATCTCAAAGCGGAAATGCATGAATTATCAGCCGTGTCGAGTGGAGTAAAGGATTTGCGAAACGTAATCAAAAAGGGGACGGCCAATCGGGATTTAGGTCGGTCAACAATTCTCTTTATTGATGAAATTCATCGGTTCAGTAAATCTCAGCAGGATGCACTCCTCCATGCCGTAGAAGAAGGGGTGGTCACCTTGATTGGCGCCACCACAGAAAATCCATCATTCGAGGTCATCTCTCCCCTCCTCTCCCGATGCCGTATACTGACCCTGAAACCTTTAGATGAAGATCAACTATCTCTGGTATTGAATCGGGCCTTTAATGAAGATATTATTTTATCTAAAGGGAAAATACATTTAGATGATGATGTAAAGATAAAATTAATACAATCCGCCGGCGGTGACGCACGAAAAATGCTCAATACCATTGAGCTGGCTACGAGCCTCGCGGGAAATGATGGAGAAATCTCACCCAAAATATTGGATGAAGCACTCCAAAGTAAAACACAGCTATATGATAAAACCGGCGACTACCATTATGACGCCATTAGTGCCTTTATTAAATCCGTTAGGGGGAGTGATCCGGATGCATCCGTTTATTGGCTTGCGCTCATGCTGGAAGGTGGCGAAAAACCCGAATTTATTGCACGGCGGCTCATCATTCTTGCATCGGAAGATATTGGGAATGCAGATCCTCAAGGTCTTACTATAGCTACGTCCGGATTTCAGGCAGTCCACATGATCGGAATGCCGGAGGCATCTATTATTCTTTCCCAAATAACCACCTATCTGGCGAGTGCGCCCAAATCCAATGCCAGTTATATGGCCATAAATTCAGCCATGAAAAAAATTGAATCAGAAGGGCCCCCAAGTGTGCCGCTCAACTTAAGGAATGCACCCACTGATCTTATGAAATCATTGGATTATGGTAAAGATTATCAATATCCCCACAATCATCCAGATCATTTTGTGGATGCTGATTATTTCCCGGAAGGAAAATCGGAAACATTTTACCATCCGACTGAGTTAGGATATGAGGAATACATCCGAGGTCGGCTGAAAAAACTTTGGCCAAAACGTTATTCTGATTAATGCGATCCCTAAATATCAATCCTTCAGACTTTTTTCAATGGTCTCCCATAAATCTATTGATTAATCTAATCCAATTTATTTTTTCACCACACCTTAATCCCTCCCTCTTACGAGAAGAGGCATTGCCTTTACTCCACTGGCAAAAAAGCCAATGGGGAAGTGGTCTGTTAATATTATTTATCCTTTTTTCCCAAATTTATGCCCAGGATAATCGGTTGCGTCTCAAACAGGCGGACCTATTAGAAAACATCACTGTTGATGGTCAATCCATGCAATTTTTAAGGGGAAATGTTATTTTTAAAAAGGGGGACATGGTCATGAATTGTGACTGGGCCCGCTTCGACCAAAAAACGGAACAGGGGTTTCTGTTCGGGAATGTATCCATGGTAGAAGATGTGCAAAACCTCACCTGCGATTCCCTCTTTGTCGATTCTCCAAAAGATATCATGATTGCCTATAGCAACACCCATGTTTGGGATACGACTTACAGTCTGGTGGCTGATACATTATTTTATTTTTCGGAATTAGATAGCGGTTCTGCCAATGGAAATGCCACCCTTATACAAGACAAACAAACCATTAAGGGTGATCGAATTGAATATTTTGAAATTCCTGAATCAGATGGTGTATCCTATGCAGCGAGGGGAAATGTATCCATTACAGAAGAGGGGCGTTTGGCCACATGCGGTGAAGCCATTTATGATCGGGAAAATGGCAAAACCACCCTTCGAATCAAACCAAAAATCCTGGATAATAATCAGACCATTGCCGGGAGTGAAATATTTTTAGAATATGATGAAGATGTACTGAAAAGTCTATTTATTCCCAGCGAAGCTTACGCCACCCATCCATCTACGGGCATTCGTCAATGGACAGAAATTGTAGATGGGGATACCCTTATGTTTGAGGATTCCTTATCTTTTACCGATGATATGACCGGATCGATTCTCCGTGGATTTTTCACCGATGGTATAATGGATTCCATGCGGCTGGAAGGCATGGCCACCACCCTGTATCACATTTTTGAAGATTCAGTATATCAGGGGAAAAATGAATCATCCGGAGATACGATTATCATGAATTTTGCTGATAATGATTTACAGAAAATATTTGTGAATGGTGGATCCCGAGGTACCTACACCCCCGACTCCACCGGCGCGGATGTGGATGGACCGATTCACTATGAATCAGAAGATATTGACTATGATGTGGTTAATGAATTCACGGATCTCCATGGAGATGCGGTCATCGATTATACCAATATAAACCTGAAAGCAGGATTTATCAATGTGGCCTGGCGGAACAACCTGCTGAAGGCTTTACCTGAATCCGAAAGAGATTCCTCCTACGGGTGGATTCGCCCGTCTATGGTGGAAAATGGGGAAGAACCCATGGTAGGTGATACGATGATTTATAATCTGGAAACCCGCCACGGAAAGGTGATTCAAGGCACGACCAAAGCAGAAGATGGGTATTATCATGGGCAGGAAATCCGCAATCAAAATATGGATATATTTTATATCGATGATGCGGCCTATACAACCTGTGATTTGGATAATCCCCATTTTCATTTTAAAAGCCGCAGAATGAAAATGATAAATGAAGATAAAGTCATCGCCCGTCCCATCGTTCTATACATTGCCAATATTCCTGTATTTGGTTTACCCTTTGGGGTATTTCCCCATCAAAAAGGCCGGAGACATTCAGGTTGGATTATGCCATCATATGGTACAGATGCCCGCTGGGGCGGGTACATTAACGGGTTAGGTTATTATTGGGCAGCCAGTGAATATTTTGATTCGAAATTTACCATGAGCCTTTACGATAGGGATGGGATTACCCTTCGAGCCAAGAATAATTATGTGAAGCGATATGCCTATTCAGGCAATTTGGATTTGGAGACGAAACAGCGGTTTTCAAGTTCCGTCCCAAATGAAGATCGTGACATTTACAATTTATGGGACAACCGCCAGAGTGACTATGTGGTTCGATGGAACCATCGGCAACAATTACGAAATAACCAGTCTGCTGCCGTGAATGCCAGTTATTATTCCAGCGGAGATTATAATCGTCGGACCGGCATCGAACAAAGCCAGCGGCTGAACCAACAGGCCGTTTCAAACGCTACCTATTCCAAGCGCTGGCCCAAATCCAAGAACAGCCTCAGTTTGAATCTCTCATCCCGACGGGACCTTATGGCAGAGAAAAAAATTGACCAGAATTCCGTATTTTATTCCCGACCTACCCGAGCTGGGCAACAAATAAATATCACCAATAATACATTGCCTCAATTGGCTTTTACTCACTCCCAAAGAGCCCTCTTCCCCACCAAGGCAAAAAAGAAAAAATTGTATCATAATATCAACTACCGCTATTCCACTCGATTTACCAACAATTTAAAAAATTATTATGAATCGGAAGCTTATGCCATGGATGATACCACCACAGGATATCGGTGGATGATGAATGAGAATGAAGACCCTTTTACTCAGACCTTTACAGATTATTTTATGACCCATTCCTCTGGACTGAGCATGTCATCCAAAATTTTTAAATATATTAATGTGACGCCCAGCCTTTCATTGAAATCCGATTGGGTGAATCGGTCATTCACCGGAGCTATCGATTCCACCGGAACTATTAACCGCAATGAAGTGAAGGGCTTTGCAGCCCGAACCACTGGCTCTTTTAACATCTCCATGAATACCCAAATCTATGGACTTTTTCCTATCAAAATAGGCAAGATGGAATCGATTCGCCACGTGATTGCCCCATCCATCGGTTATTCTTATCGACCCGATTTCTCCCGGGAAGTATTTGGCACCAACCCCGGTTATTATGAAGTGATTCAACAGGATAATGGAGAGGTGGTGTACTTTGACCGCTTCTCCGGTACCCTGGCTGGTGGCACGCCGCGGGGGGAAAGCCAATCCATGAATTTTTCCATGACCAACAGTTTTCAAGCGAAGATCGTAAATGGAGATAAAGAGAGAAAACAGGATTTATTTTCCTGGCGCATGAGTACCAGTCGGAATTTTGTGGCAGATGCATTCCAATGGAGTAATATCAGTTCATCGATTCGCGCCAATGTAAGTCGAAAGTTAAATTTAGATTTTAGTACGGTTCACGACTGGTACGATTATGATACAGAAAAAAATATGCGTATTAACCAGTTCAAAACCAGTGGCAGTATGCCCACACCACGACTAGTGAACGCTCGATTTTCTACTGGATTCCGATTTTCTGGGAAGCGTTTTTCTTTTGAGCAGGAAGAAGATGAAACCACGGATGAAGATACTACTGAATCAGTGGAAAGAGTCGATGGCGCCAACCTGGCTGGCATGTTTACCAGTTTTGGATTAAAATCAGAGGGTGATAAAAAACCGAGCGGTGAACTTTGGTCTACCTCAGCCAGTTTTAGTTTTGCCTACAATAATTTCAACCCTAATAATCCACAGAAAACATTCTGGATGTCCACCAACTCCACCATCAATGTGACCGAAAATTGGAAGGTAAAGTATAATGCACGGTTTGATCTTATTAAACAAAATTTAGTTAGTCATACTTTTTCCATTTATCGGGATCTCCACTGCTGGGAGATGAGTGTAAACTGGACACCGAATGGATATGCTTCAGGACTTTATTTAAAACTGAATGTAAAATCACCAAATCTCCAAGACCTGAAACTGGAACGGCGGGGGGGAGCATTCAGCCGACCATCTTTGTTTGACCGATAATTAAAATCTATGTCATTGGGAGTAATACAGCCATATTTGTATTTCATCTCAACAGTTTAATGCATTAGAAACCGGTGTGAGTAATAGTGAATGGTAACTCGTGAGCAGTATGTTTTACCATTAACCAGTTACCAATAACCAATGGCGATCTGGCTTTGTTTAGCAAAATATTTTAGGTCAGGATTAGTTAGCATAAGATGATATACTGTAAATTCCATAATAATAATGGAGCCTAATTATGTTTTGTCCTGAATGTAAAAGTGAATATGTTGAAGCAACAAACCTCTGTCAGGACTGTGGCGTATCCTTGGTTGAACTTAAACCAGAGTCTGAACCGTTGGAATATATGACTTGGGTTTCCATTGCAGATTTTGATGGAAACATCATGGCTGACATGGCTGTAGAAATTTTAAAAGATAATGATGTCCCCTGCTACACTAAAGGTGATTTTATCAGTTCTGCTTTCGGAATTAATGCATTGAGCCTGCCCGGCGGCTCTGTAAAATTGTATATTCCTGACTCATTTAAGGCAAAAGCAGAAGACTTATTGAAAGATATTATATCATAAAATGACTGAAGAATTTATCCGATCAATTAAAGGCACCCAGGATATTCTCCCGAGCCAAAGCCACCGCTGGCAGCTGCTGGAAGCCGCCATCCACAACACCATGGATAACTATGGATATAGTGAAATTCGTACTCCAACTTTCGAGCGAACGGAACTTTTTTCCAGAGGTGTAGGCGAAGAAACCGATATTGTTTCGAAAGAAATGTATAGTTGGACGGACCAAGGGGGTGAGAACCTCACTCTGAAACCGGAATTGACGGCACCAGTGGTTCGGTCATTCATCCAGCATAATCTGGGGGGCCAAAGCCCCATTAATAAACTGTATTATATTGACGCATTATTTCGAAGAGAACGGCCCCAGAAAGGGCGCTACCGCCAATTCCACCAATTCGGGATTGAAGCGTTTGGATCTGAACATCCAGAAATTGATGCGGAAGTCATTGCCCTGGCCATGTCTGTTTTTAATGATATTGGGTTAACAGGCCTAACCTTGAAGTTGAATTCAATTGGTTCACCTGAATGCAGGAGTGATTATCGCAATGCACTTCGTGATTTTTTAAAACCCCATTTCAACGACCTAAGCGAAACCAGTCAGAAAAGATTTGAAAATAATCCAATGCGCATTTTGGATACAAAAATACCCCACGAAATTGAAATATTGAAAGAAGCACCCAATATTTCTGATTCATTGACAGCCGAAGACAAAGCCCATTTTGTGGAGGTCTGTTCCCTTCTGGATACCATGGGAATTCAATATTTGATTGAGTCGAATCTTGTGCGTGGATTGGATTATTATACCCGGACCACATTTGAAATTACCTCTACTGAATTGGGCGCCCAGGATGCTATTTGTGGGGGTGGCCGTTATGATGGCCTCGTAGAAACATTGGGTGGCAAACCCACGCCGGGCATCGGTTTCGCCGCCGGTATGGAACGAATCCTTTTGGCCTTGGGTGATGACGATTTAAGCGGCAAAACCACACAAGTATATATTGTAGGCCTTGGAGATGGGGTCCGGCCAACAGTGGCAAAATTAGCAGAAGATTTGAGACAAAATAATGTTCGTACCAATTTTGATCCATTGCGCCGATCCATGAAAGCCCAAATGCGGGAGGCCAATAAATGTGGTGCAACCATTGCGATCATTATTGGAGATAAAGAATTAGTGACTGGACGGGGAGAGGTTAAAGATTTATCCTCTGGGGATCAGCAGAAAATTGATATAAAATCCTTGGTTGACCATATCAATACTTTGCATTTAAAATAATTTCATTTACATTAATATACGCGCGCGATATTGCGACATTGCAACTGATTAGAGAAAAAAAGAGATACAATGAGTTCAAAACCAATCTTAATTGTTGAATCGCCTTCTAAGGCAAAAACCATTTCGAAATACCTTGGTGGTGTATATAAAGTCATGGCCAGCGTTGGCCATATAAAAGATTTACCCAAAAAAGAATTGGGTGTGGATGTGGATAACGACTTTGCCACAGTGGAAGATGTGTTACCCGATAAAAAGCCGTTCATGAAAGAATTTAAAGCTTTGGCGAAGAAGACCGACCGAATCGTTATCGCTACTGACCCGGATCGTGAAGGTGAAGCCATAGCGGCACACATTGCCAGCGAAGTGGAAGCCTCAAAACTTTCTCGTGTTCAGTTTACAGAAATCACCAAAGAAGGTGTTGAAGAGGGTATGAATAACCCCCGAGAAATTGATAGCGATTTAGTGGCAGCCCGCCAAACCAGACGCATCATTGACCGACTTGTGGGATATAAAGTTTCCCGTGTACTTTGGAGTACATTGAAAAAGAATATGAAATTTGTGAAAGTTAGTCTTTCCGCCGGACGGGTACAGTCCTCTGCCCTTCGAATCATTGTGGAAAGAGAACGGCTCCGTCAAGCATTCCATTCTGCATTATATTATGATTTAAAGGCGAACTTACAAACGAAAGATAATCCATTTTCAGCGACGCTCATCCGCGTGGATGGTAAACGCCTTGCCACCGGAAAAGATTTTGATCCCAACACGGGTCAGTTAAAAAAACAGGATGCACTATTATTATCCAAAGCACAGGCAGATGAATTGGTAAAAGAATTAAAAGACGGTTCTTGGATGGTTAAAGATGTGGAAGAAAAGATCAAAAATTCTCATCCCAAACCACCATTTACCACATCCACGCTTCAGCAGGAAGCAGCGCGGAAACTGCGATCCTCCGCACGTAAAACCATGCGCACAGCCCAGCGCCTTTATGAACAGGGATTTATTACCTACATGCGGACGGACTCCACCACCCTTTCGGCGGAAGGCATCAATGGGGCGCGGAATGAAATTCTCTCTCGTTTTGGTCAAGAATATTTACCGGAACAAGCGCGGACTTATGCTACAAAAGTGAAAAATGCCCAGGAAGCTCACGAAGCCATCCGTCCCGCTGGTGTTACATTTACCACCGTGGATAAAGTGCGTGCAGCCATTGATGAAGATGCAGCAAAATTATATGACCTTATTCGAAAGCGAACTTTGGCATCTCAAATGAAATCAGCCAAAGTGAAACAAATAGCTGTAACGATTGAAAATCAAAAAACGGAATTTCGCGCCAATGGAAAAGTGATACTTTTCCCCGGATACATGGCTGCCTATGTAGAAAGTACGGATCGTCGAAGCGGAATCACAGAAGATCAAGAATCAATTTTGCCGGATTTGGCCAAAGGCCAACCCCTCACATGCAATGAATTAACGGCAGATACACATGCAACCAAACCGCCAGCGAGATTTACGGAAGCATCTCTGGTGAAAGAATTGGAAGCACAGGGTATTGGACGTCCTTCCACTTTTGCCAACATTATTGATACCATCATCTACCGAACCTATGTGACCAATAACCGAGGACAATTGACACCGACCTTTTTAGGGATTGCGGTCACCCAACTTTTAGAAAACCATTTTACTTCTCTGGTGGACAGTCAATTCACAGCCAATATGGAAGACGGCCTTGATGCGATTTCCCGCGGAGAATTGGATGCAGTCCCGTTTATGAAAGCATTCTATTTTGGCTCTGATGACCAAATTGGATTGGAAGGTATGCTAGATGATAAAATAGATATTGGGAAAGCCTGTTCGGTCCAATTGGAATATGACGGCGACCCCATTGAAATTCGCGTGGGGCAATATGGTCCATTTGTGCAACAGGGTGAAACACGGAAATCTGTTCCTGCAGATGTATATTTCGGTGATTTGAATGTGGATAAAGCATTGGAAATTTTGAATCAGGAAATCAATGAAGATCGAGAATTGGGTAAAGATTCCGATTCCGGTGAAATGATCTTAGTTAAAAACGGACCTTACGGACCCTATGTTCAATTGGGAGAAACCAGTAAACGAAAAGGGATTCCAAAAGGAACACCAGCCGATGATATTGATCTTGAAATGGCGCTTAAACTATTATCACTCCCCAGAATATTAGGAAAATTTCCTGATTCTGACGAAGATGTGAAAGCGGACTATGGCCGATTCGGACCCTACGTGACTGCAGGGAAAGGAAAAAACGGCACCATCCCTCCTGCTATGTCGCCGTTAACCATCGAACTGGCAGAAGCATTGGAACTGATCAAAAATCGAAATAGCGGTCCCCAAGAATTACGTACATTGGGCGATCATCCAGAAACCGGCGAATCTTTGGTATTAAAAACCGGACGATATGGCCCTTATCTCACGGATGGAAAATTTAATGCTTCTCTGCCTCGAGATACAGATCCGGAAAAAATAACATTAGAAGAAGGAGTTGAACTCATCAATAAAAAGCGAGTCGCTCCTCCAAGAAAAAAACGCCGTAAAGCCAAAAAGAAACCAAAAAAATCAACCAAAAAAAAATGAAAATTTTCCTCCCCATTTTATTACTTCTGAGTCTGGTGTGGGCTGACGAAAAAAGTGATCTTATCATGGATCTGGAACAAAGTCTTATGGCCACATGTTGTTGGAGCGGCACTGTATATGACCATGGTAACAAGGAGATGGAAATTGAAATTGCAGGCATGGTGAATACAGGGAAAACGAAAACCGAAATTCTTGATTATTATAAAGGAAAGTATGGAGAACGTGTTTTGGCCGTTCCTGTGGCAGAAGGTTTTAATTATTTTGCCTGGATTGCCCCTATTTTTATTGGCCTATTAGGGCTTACCATTATTTTGGTTTATATCAAAACAACGAAAGAAAAACCTCCAATAGTTGAATCTACCAATGATTCTTTTGCCTATAGCGATCAAATTGAGCGTGAACTGAAAGAAATGGATTAACCCTTACTGTCATTGCGATTCGTCAACCGGCGGAGAAGCAATCGCATTATTTTATAATATTAAAAATGATTCAATTCTTTAATCATTTCACACCATTTATTTATCTAAATAATTTCCTAATTTCCCGTCTTAATAATTAACGGAGATTTAACTCAACCTTATGAGTATGGAAAAAATTGTTTCCCTTTGCAAACGCAGAGGGTTTGTATTTCAAAGTTCTGAAATTTATGGTGGCTTCCGAGCTGTTTATGATTATGGCCCATTGGGTATTGCCCTAAAAAATAATATTTCCCAACTCTGGTGGCGAGCCATGACCCAACTTCATGAAAATATTGTTGGGTTAGATAGCGGTATCTTAATGCATCCCAAAATATGGGAAGCCTCAGGGCATGTGGGTGCATTTAATGATCCATTAGTGGATTGTAAACAATGTAAAGCGCGATACCGCGCCGATGAATTATTTGATGGAAATCCGGAAGATGGCAAATGGGATGAAATCCAATGCCCTAAATGCGGGACTACAGGTAATCTTACGGAACCGCGCCAGTTCAACCTCATGTTTAAAACCCATATCGGCCCGGTAGAAGAAGAAGCCAATACTGCATATTTAAGACCGGAAACTGCCCAGGGTATTTATGTGAATTATCTTCTCACTCAAAATGCCATGCGTCTTAAAGTTCCTTTTGGCATCGCCCAGATTGGGAAGGCATTTCGAAATGAAATTGTGGCCAGAAACTTTATCTTTCGTACTCGTGAATTTGAACAAATGGAAATGCAGTATTTTGTAAAACCCGGGACCGATGACCAATCCATGGCAGATTGGAAAGCAGAACGGTTGGATTTTTATAATCAGTTGGGGGTTGATGCAAAAAAACTCCGTTTTCATGAACATGGTGAAGGTGAATTGGCTCACTATGCCAAAGAAGCCTGGGACATTGAATTTGAATTTCCATTTGGGTGGTCCGAGATTGAAGGCATCCATAACCGAACGGACTTTGATCTCCGCCGTCATCAAGAATTTTCTGGGAAGAAAATGGAAATATTTGACCAACCGAACAATGAGCGGTTCCTCCCTTATATTATTGAAACATCAGCGGGATTAAATCGCATGATGCTTGCGGTTCTTTCGGATGCCTATTGGGAAGATGATGAAAACAATCGCGTGGTGATGAAACTCCATCCCCGAATATCACCGGTAACTGCTGTAGTTTGTCCATTACTGAAAAAGGATGGATTACCGGAGATTGGGCGAAATGTAATGGATATTTTAAAACCCCATTTCAAAGTGATTTACGATCAGCAAGGATCTATCGGCAAACGATACTACCGCCAAGATGAAGCGGGCACTCCTTACGGCATTACGATTGACCACCAATCCGTAGAAGACCAAACCGTGACGCTTCGCCATCGGGATTCACAGCAGCAAGACCGCATTGCCATCGATCAATTGGTAAAAGCCATACATGATAGCATGGAGAATTATTCATGAATCGCCATTTAACATTTCGTTCCGGGAACCCCACTTTGAATGCGAAAACATTTTCCGGATTTGACATAACCACTGGTGCCACTATGACCATCATGGGTACGGTGCATAAAACAGCACTGGGATTGCTTTTACTCATGACCACAGCCCTTTATACCTGGAATCTGCCCTTAGGAGACCCCAGAATAAATATGTTCATGATGATCGGCGTTTTTGGCGGATTTGGTGTGGCAATTTTGACCGCTTTTAAGCACCATCTCGCAAAGTACACGGTACCTGCATACGCCCTCTTGCAGGGATTGGCTTTAGGTGGTATTTCCAAATATTTTGAAATGCGTTATCCTGGAATTGTGAACCAGGCGGTTATGCTGACTTTTGGGACACTTGGTGCTTTACTTTTAGCCTATCGTTCCGGACTGATTAAGGCAACGGAAAACTTCAAACTTGGTGTGGTGGCGGCTACGGGTGGCATTGCTTTTGTTTACCTCATCAGTTGGATATTGGGCATGTTTGGCGTTGGAGTCCCTATGATTCATGGTAATTCAAACATGAGTATTTTATTCAGTATCGGTGTGGTCATTATTGCAGCACTCAATCTCGTCCTTGATTTTGACTTTATTGAAGAAGCAGCAGAAAAAGGTGCCCCAAAATATATGGAGTGGTATGGTGCCTTCGGACTTCTGGTCACCTTGGTCTGGCTCTATTTAGAAATTTTACGGTTATTAGCTAAACTATCTTCACGGAGGAATTAATCTGTGAAAAACATTAGAAGTGCATTGATCACCATAGTTGTTTTGGTTTTATCTATTATCCAAGCAGCCGAAGCGAAACCAAAAGAAAAGTTCGCACTGGTCATCCATGGTGGCATAATCTGTATTGATGCCAAAGGAAATATTGCCATGCCATTCAATACCAAAGGCATGTACTGGGGCTATATCAAAAGTGATGGAAAGGCCGTTACTGTAATCTATAAAAAAGATTAATACTCCATTCTAAACCGCATAATACTACGAGGCCTTTGTTGAAATACAGATTTCACTGGAATAAGTGGACGCGCAAAACCCATTATTGGGGTGCTTTCGTTATTTTTATTCCCATTATTATTATTATTGGAACAGGGATTTTACTCCAGGTTAAAAAGGAGATTAATTGGATTCAGCCACCCACAGCCATTGGTAAGATAAAAAATAATCCCTCCATTTCTTTTGATGAAATTCTTACCATTGCAAAAACGGTTCCAGACGCGGAAATTCACAGTTGGGAAGATATTGATCGCTTAGATGTCCGAATTCAGGCAGGAGTGGTAAAGGTTCGCAGTAAAAATAATTGGGAAATTCAAATTGATACCCAATCGGGCACAATCCTTCAGCAAGCTTATCGACGATCCGATATTATTGAATCCATTCATGATGGATCCTGGTTCCATGATAAAGTGAAACTATGGATTTTTCTCCCAACAGGAATTGTTCTCCTTATTTTATGGATCTCAGGTGTTTATATGTTGATTTTACCCTATACTGTTAAATGGAAACGAAACCGAAAATAATGAAATATATTATTTCATTATTAGTTTGTTTTATGATTTCATGTGCCGCGCCCACATATGATATTATAATCAATAACGGAGAAATTGCTGATGGGAGTGGGGGTGATCTTATATATGCCAACCTTTATATTCGGAATGGGAAGATTATTTTGGTGGGAAATCAACCCAATGCTACAGCGTTCGAAATCATAGATGCTACCGGATTGGTGGTTTCCCCTGGATTTATCGATATGCATACTCATACTGAGCGAAAAAGTATAGACTTTCCACCTGTTGAAAATTATCTTCAGCAGGGTGTCACAACCATGGTAGGTGGTAATTGCGGTTCCTCTCCTTTCCCAATTGGTGATTTTTTTGCCAAAACAGATTCTACCGGTATTGGTCCCAATTTAGCACTCCTTGTTGGGCATAATACCATACGCCGTGAAGTTATGGGCACTGAAAACCGTTTGGCTACAGAAACAGAAATAAAGGAGATGCAATCTTTGGTTCATTCCGCCATGGAGGATGGTGCTTTTGGGATGTCTACGGGATTAAAGTATATCCCCGGGGCCTATTCCAATTTGGATGAGGTTGTGGCTCTTGCTTCAGTCGTATCTGAGAATGATGGGTTTTATGCAACCCATATGCGGGAAGAAGGAATTGGATTGCTTGAATCATTGAAAGAAGCGATTGATATTGGAAAACAAGCAAACTTACCCGTGCAAATCTCTCACCACAAAGCCGTAGGTAAGTCTATGTGGGGCCAAAGTATTAAAACACTTGATATGATAGATAATGCACGTAAAGAAGGATTGGAAATTTCCCTGGATCAATACCCATATACTGCCACAAGTACGACCCTTAAAGTGGTCTTCCCTGCTTGGTCATTAGCCGGCGGACATGAAAAATTAAAAGAACGACTAGATAATCCCATTCAACGGAAAAAAATAAAGGATGGTATTGTGTGGAATATCGTTTATGATCGAGGGGGCGGCGATCCGGCCAGTATTGTGGTCGCAAGTTATCCAACCGAACCTCGTTTGAATGGAATGAATCTGGCTCAAATTACCCAATCTAAAGGATTTGACCCCACGCCGGTAAATGCAGCTGAAGTTTTGATGGATATGGTATATGCTGGCAATGGATCCGGGATTTATCACTGTCTTAATGAAAATGATGTCCGGAGAATCATGGCCCACCCTCAAGTCATGCATGCCTCAGATGGAAGTACAATTCAATTAAACCATGCACAGCCTCATCCGAGAAATTATGGGACCTTCCCTCGTGTACTTGGATTGTATGTTCGAAAACTTAATGTAATATCTTTGGCAGAAGCGATACGGAAAATGACCAGTCTCCCTGCTTCAATCTTGGGCCTATCAAATCGTGGGAAAATAAAGAAAGGCTTTTGGGCAGATCTTGTTATATTTGACCAAAGTAAAATCATTGACAATGCTACTTGGAAAAGTCCTCATCAATATCCATCAGGGATTTCTTGGGTTTTAGTGAATGGAAAAATAGCAATCAATAATGGTAAATATACTGATTCTCTTCCTGGAAAAATTTTAAAACACTCTCTTTAACAAATGAATAAAAAAATATTTTATATTTTATTTGCCCTCTTATTTTTTAGCTGTCAATCTTTAGGTCTAAATAAAAATAATCCTAAAGTCTGGAATAAAGGTGCTATGGTAAGTGCTGCCAATCCTTATGCTGTAAAAGCTGCCATATGGATATTAGAAAAAGGCGGCAGTGCAACGGATGCTGCAATTGCAGCTCATTTAGTCCTTGGTCTTGTTGAGCCACAGAGCTCAGGCCTTGGAGGCGGGGGGTTCATCTTAAACTATGATTTTAAAACTAACAACCTAACATTTATTGATGGTCGTGAGACAGCCCCGGCTTCTGCTAAAATTGATATGTTTATGAAAGATGATGGGAATGTTATGAGTTTTATGGAAGCGGTACCTAGTGGTAAGGCCGTTGGCACTCCAGGAATAGTTGCACTTTACGAAACTGCACATAAAGCATATGGGTTATTGCCTTGGCCTATGCTATTTGAAGATGCAATTAATTTATCAAAAAATGGATTTATTGTATCGCCGAGACTAGCAAACTATGTTGAATTAGCTGAAAAGAGAGGACGATTATCAAAAAATCCACTTACGAAAAAATATTTTTATCCAAATGACGTTAAAATTAAAAGCGGTGATCTCCTTAAAAACCCTGAATACGCAAATACCTTAAAAGCAATCGCTAAGGAAGGGGCTATAGCTTTTTATAATAGCAATATAGCTAAAGAAATTGTATCTGCCGTAAATGCAGATCCACATCCAGGAGAAATGACTCTAGTGGATCTGAAAAATTATAATGCAGTTTTACGACCAGTAATCTGTGGACCTTTTAGAAATATGAAAATTTGCACTACTTCTCCACCATCATCTGGCGGCGCGCAGATTATGATTGCAGGGCTTTATGATCAGCTGATAAATAACGAATCAAATGAATCAGAAAAAATATCCGCCTTTGTCGATGCGCAACGTTTAGCATATGCAGACCGTGATCATTTTTTTGGTGACCCTGATGAGGTTAATATCCCTCTTGAAGCACTTTTAGATCCAAAATATATTAGAGATAGAGCAAAGCAGAGATTTTTACCCGATGCCATACCAACGCCAGGAGACCCTTCAAGTATAATTGATACATTAGCTAATTTCCCCACATGGGGAAAAGATAATACTGTAGAAGCCGCTGGGACAACTCACCTCTCAATTATTGATCAAAATGGAAATGCAGTTTCAATGACTGCTACAATTGAAAGTGTTTTTGGATCCCAAAGATGGGCTGCAGGATTTCTTTTAAATAATGAGATGACTGACTTTGCTAGGGAAGTGCCAACAGATGGTAGTCGCCTGGCAAATGCTGTAGCTCCAAATAGAAGACCTCGATCTTCAATGTCGCCAACCATGATTTTTGACAAAAATGGAGGTCTTCTAATGGTAACTGGTTCTCCAGGTGGCAACTCAATACCTGCATATGTAAATAAAACTATTATTGGAGTTTTTGACTGGGGTTTAACAGCACAACAATCTGTTGATTTTCCAAATATAATTGCACGTGGTCAGACTGTAAAAATAGAAATGCTTACTGAAAAAAGTAAAACTATTGCAAAAGACTTAATACAAAAAGGATATATAGTGAAGGAAACAACAGGTGAACATTCTGGTATCCATTTAATTGTTGTTAGAGCGAATGGATTGGAAGGTGCTGCAGATAAACGTCGTGAAGGCATTGTTCATTCAATAAAAGCAAAATGAAATCTTTAAAAATTTTATTTCTTATTTTTATTTTACTTATGGGTTGTGACTCTAAACCTATACATGGAAATAATGGTATGGTTGTATCTACTAGCCATCAAGCATCCAAAGTAGGCATTGATATTTTGAGACAAGGTGGAAATGCTGTAGATGCAGCGTCAGCTGTTGGCTTTGCATTAGCTGTCACGTCGTCGTCTAATGGTAATATTGGTGGAGGTGGTTTTATGGTGGGACGTTTTACTGATGGAAAAACTTTTACTCTTGATTATAGAGAGATGGCACCATCAAAAGCACACAGGGATGTTTACCTCGATGAAAATAATAATGTGATTGAAGGAAAATCTTTAGTTAGTCATTTTGCTTCAGGTGTGCCTGGTTCAGTTGATGGTTTGCTTAAAGCTTGGAGAGACTATGGTTCTGGGAATATTTCACTTAAGCAATTATTGGACCCTGCAATTGATTTAGCGAATAATGGTTTTAAACTTTCTAAATATGAAGCAAACCGTTTTAATAGAAATAAAGATTTTCTAAGTAACCATCCTGCAACAAAACAAATTTTTACCCGTGATGATCGTAAATGGAAAGAAGGAGATATCTTTTTTCAAAAAGATTTAGCTAAAACATTAAACCGAATTGCAAACAAAGGACGTGACGGATTCTATAAAGGTAAAACAGCCAAGCTTATTGCAGAAGAAATGAATAAAGTTGGTGGCTGGATAACTTTAGAGGATCTTGATAATTATGTTTCTAAATACAGAAAACCAATATTTGGATCATTTAAAGGTTATGATATTATATCAATGGGCCCACCTAGCTCAGGTGGCGTTCTTTTAATTCATATGCTTAACATGTTAAATGAATTACAAACTACCTCAGAACTTTCTCTTGATTTAAGTTTTAATTCACCTGACTACATTCATTTATTAACTGAGATTGAAAGAAGAGCTTATGCTGACCGTTCTGAACATTTAGGTGATTCTGATTTTTGGGATGTTCCAATAAAAATGTTATTGTCCAAATCGTATGCGGAAACTCGAGTTAAATCAATTGATTTAGAAAAGGCTACAAAATCAAATGAAATTAAACATGGGGGAAACGCATTAAAAAAAAGTGAAGAAACTACTCATTATTCAATTGTTGATAAGCATGGCAATGCGGTTTCAGTAACAACAACAATTAATTCTGGCTATGGAAATGGTATAACTATTACTGGTGCTGGATTTATAATGAATAATGAAATGGATGATTTTTCAAGTAAGCCAGGTGTCCCCAATTTATTTGGTCTAGTTGGCAATGAAGCAAATGCAATAGAACCAAAAAAACGCCCCTTAAGTTCAATGTCACCAACAATAGTATTAAAAAATAATAAACCATATCTAATACTTGGCACCCCTGGTGGTGCTACAATAATTACTACTGTTTTTCAAAATATCCTTAATGTGGTTCTCCATGATATGAATATTAAAGAGGCCGTATCCTCACCGCGATTCCATTCCCAGTGGCTACCGGATATGGTATTTTATGAAAAGCATGGGTTATCCAGTGATATTATTGAAAATTTGAAAGTCCGGGGTCACGATATGAAACTCCGCGGTAATATCGGTGAAGCTAACGGAATAATGATTAATGAAAAGGGATATTGGGGCGGAGCTGATACCCGTGGGGAAAATATTGCGATTGGCTATTAATATTTTAAGCTAAATCCTTTACTGCCAATTGGCCACATCCGGCATCAATGTCGGTTCCCTTACTCCATCGTACTGTCACCGTAAATGGCGCATGTTTGAGCGAATGTAGAAAAGCGTGAATTTTATCTTCTTTTGGACGGTTGTACTTTCCCCCGATTTCATTATAAGGAATCACATTCACTTTACAGGGTAGTGAACGAAGTAAATCAATAAGTCGTTCACCATCTTCTGGAGAATCATTCACATCTTTAAGAAGTACATATTCAAATGTAATAAACCGGCGAATTTTTTTATAGTAATAATGGGCGGATTCAATAAGTGATTTTAAAGAATGCGTCTTTGTTATCGGCATTATGGTATTTCTACTTTTTTCATCCGTTCCATTTAAACTGATTGCTAATTTATATTTATGATCCTCATCAGCCAATTGTCGGATTTTTGGTACTATTCCCACTGTAGATATGGTAATTCTTCTGGCACCAAATCCCATTTCTTGGCTCAATATTTTGGCAGCTTCTATGACACTTTTATAGTTTAAAAAGGGCTCTCCCATTCCCATAAAAACAACATTTGTGATTCGAGATTTTGACTGGGTTTGTAGATGAATCACCTGATCTACTATTTCACCAACACTTAGATTTTTAATAAACCCCATGGATGCTGTGGCACAGAATTTGCAATCAACTGCACACCCCACCTGGCTCGAAATACAAACGGTTGTTCGCTTTCTATCGTTCATTAATACTGATTCTATATTTTGTCCATCTAATGTCTCAAATAAATATTTTCGGGTAGATTTGGAGTCTGATCCACTTATTTTGGTGATTCTCAATGGGTGAAGCGGAATCATATTTTCAAGGTTATCCCGCAATGATTGGGGAAGGTTTTCCATTTCACCCCAACTGACCACACCATGGTCATAAATCCAATTGTGGATTTGCTCTGCGCGGAAGGATGATTCACCCAATACTGTCAAGAGCGAATCAATTTCATTTGTATTCAATTCTAAATATGATTTTTTCATGGTATTATTTGGCTGAGACATGGGTTTGAATTTCTATCTTCCACAATAGTCTCACAAGACATTCGTGTTGTTTCATCCGGAGACGTCTAGTAATTTTTTGCCCCATTTTATTTAAAAAAGGACTCAGATGGAAAACCAAACCGATTTACAATTACTCGAAAAATTAGATGATGTTAAAAGTCGCTTCTTCAGCGAAATTGCTAAATCTATCATTGGCCAAAAAGATGTGTTGAATCATATCCTGATAGCCCTCCTGTGTAAAGGGCATACTTTAATTGTTGGTGTACCTGGATTAGCGAAAACACTTATGATTAAATCCATGGCTGATTTGCTGGATTTAAATTTTAGTCGGATTCAGTTTACACCAGATTTAATGCCCAGTGATATCACCGGGACAGAGGTGATTGAAGAGGATCAAACGACGGGGAAACGCAGTTTCCGCTTTTTTAAAGGTCCCGTTTTCGGCAATATTATTTTGGCCGATGAAATCAACCGTACACCGCCTAAAACACAAGCAGCGTTACTCGAAGCGATGCAGGAACATAAGGTTACTGCGGCAGGAAACACCTATGATTTAGAGGAACCTTTCTTTGTCTTGGCCACTCAAAACCCCATCGAACAGGAAGGAACCTATCCGCTACCAGAAGCACAATTGGATCGCTTTATGTTTAATATATTAATTGATTATCCCACCCATGAGGAAGAAGTCTCAATCGTCAAGGTAACAACTGCCCATAAAGAATCAAAATTAAATCAAGTTATCTCCCGAGAAGAAATCCTGAAATTTCAGGATTTGGTCCGGCGAGTCCCTGTGGCAGATAATGTCATTGAATATGCAGTAAATTTGGTTAGTGCAACACGTCCTGGAGAAAATGCACAAGATTTTATAAACGAATGGGTTGATTGGGGAGCCGGGCCCAGAGCATCTCAATTTCTAATTCTCGGTGCCAAAGCAAAAGCCATTTTAGATGGCCGCCCCACTGCAGATATTGATGATGTTAAATCACTATCCTTACCCGTTTTGCGTCATCGCGTATTGCCAAATTTCAATGCAGAAGCAGAAGGTGTGAGTGTGGATGATATTATTAGCAAATTAATAAATTAATCGCATTCTAAAACTCAATTAAAAATCGAACATGAAACGTCAAACATCTAACGCGTTAGATAAACGAAAATATCTCGACCCAACGATGGTTGCAAAAATAGACAACATGGCGCTTCGAGCCCGGCTAGTCGTTGAAGGATATTTGATCGGCCAGCATAAAAGTCCTTATCATGGGTTCAGTGTAGAATTTGCGGAACATCGTGCTTACGGACATGGAGATGAAATTCGTCATATTGATTGGAAGTTATATGGAAAAACGGATCGGTATTACGTGAAGCGTTATGAAGAAGAAACAAATCTCCGATCATATATTTTACTCGATACCAGTCAATCCATGACCTATGGAAGTGGGTCCATATCAAAACTGGAATACGCCAGTTATTTATCTGCGGCTATCACTCATTTAATGCTGAATCAAAGAGATGGAATGGGTTTGGTTTTATTCGACGAAAAAATACGAAAGTTTATTCCACCCCGGGCGTCTGCATCTCATGCAAATATAATCATGGGTGCATTAGACAATATAAACACCGGGGAAGATACACAGATTCGCACCACCTTGGATCATATGGCAGAACGGATAAAAAAACGCGGTTTGGTTATATTGATTTCTGATTTATTAGATGATCCGGAACAGGTTTTGATGGGCTTGAATCACTTTAGGCATAATAAACAGGAAATGATAGTTTTTCATCTTTTGGATCGCCAGGAACAGGTTTTTCAATTTGGAAACCGAACAAAATTCAGGGATTTGGAAACGGGCGAAACAATCACAACTGAACCCTGGTACATTCGATCGGCTTACCAAAAAGTTATAGAATCTTTTCAGCGAAAATATCAATTGGGATGCCGAAACCAGCGAATAGATTATGTCCCCCTATTTACAGATCAGCCCTTGGATATTGCCCTGAATGAATATTTAAATAAACGGAAAAGAACTGGATAAAAAAATCCCCTAAATATAAAAATTAAGGGGATTTAAATATCAAATAGTGTTAGTTAAATAATCATTCATCCAACTTTTTTGACTTCTCAAAATAGCGGGTCGCCCCATCCATATCTCCTTGCTTAATTAACACACGCGCCATGCCTTTGTAATGTGCCGGGTTATCCGGTTCCAGCGCAATGAGTTCACGATAGAACTTGGAAGCCCTACGCCATTTCTCTGCATTTTCAAACGTTTGGGCCATACCCACCAAAGCTTCCGTATCCTCAGGATTAAGATCATAGGCATACATAAAAGCATCTTCTGCTTCCTGGAAATGATCCAATTGCATATTCAGTACACCTAGGTTGAAATAGAGGTCAGATTTCCGCATTTTATCTGTTTCGGTCTTGATTGCAGCCTCAAAGGTTTCAACCGATTTTTCTTTTTCACCCAAATCATAATATAATGTGGCTAATTGACGAATGGCTACCCTGTTGGAAGGGTCAATATCAATTGCTTTTTTTACAAAAGTGACTGATTCTTCCTTGTTTCCAGTTCGAGATAGAATTTGTCCCAGCGCTAAATTAGATTGAGAGTCATCTGGCATTATCTCCGTTGCTTTCCTTGCATTGTATACCGCTAATTCTTCATTTCCCAATTCGAAATAACAAGTGGCTAATATTGAGTAGGTTTGCCCTTGAGTCGTATCAATATTTGCTGTTTCTTCAAACTTCTGAACGGCTTTTTCTAATGTTGATTTTTCTCTGGATGCTTTATATTCATTAAATAACCGGACAGCTGAATTATAGTTATCTGCCCAAAACATAGCTCGGTAATTACGAACCATTTCACTAACAGGCCGATCGGGTATTTTTTTATCAGGATCTGTTGCTATTGCCCGATCAAACATTCCATTCATTTGATCCCATTCCCCTTTTTTAGCATGAACATGATATCCAATTTGAACCATCACTTCAGGGTTATCCGGTTCAACTTCAAGCGCTTTAAAAAGAAGCTCTTCCGCTTTCTCCCAATCTTCATTCTGGATGTATAGTTTAGCAGATGTGTACTCTTGAGATGGGCACCCCCAAAATGCTAAACTCAAAACGGGTAATAATAATATTCGTGTACGAATGTTTAAAGACATGGATTCCTCTATATTTATTTATTCTAGAAAATAGCCCCGAAAATTAGGGTTCGTTTCTACTTTTTTCAAGAGGAAACCACTTCAATTTTTATTTTGGCCAGGGAAGATCAACATTTAACTGTTTTATAACAGATTTTTCAAACTGTGCGCCCGGAATCTGAATAATTTCTTCAGCTAAATATCCACCAATTTCCCCTGCCGCCTTCCCACTATATCCTTTAGATAAGGCAGCTATGAATCCGGCTGCGAACATATCACCTGCGCCTGTTGAATCTTTCGCAATGATCGGGCGGGATGTAATTTCGCATAGATTACCATTTTCAATAACTAAACTTCCTTCTTTCCCTAATTTGACAGCGGCTATATTCACAATTCGCCCCAATGAATTCGCTGCTACATTTGTATCCTTTGTATCAAACAAAATTGATAGTTCTGCCTGGTTGGCGAAAACGACGTCTGCTTGCTCTTCTATTAAGGTTAAAAATGCATCCCTATATCGCTGGACTGCGAATGGATCAGCTACATCAAAAATTACCTTTAGTCTATTCTCTTTGGCGATTGACAGTGCATGCTTAATTGCAGATTTTTGAGAATCTGTATCCCACATATATCCTGTAAAATAAAAAATATCTGCCTTTGCCAATAATGATTCATCAATATCTGCAATTGAAAAATCCTGACACATACCCAAATGAGTATTCATGGTTCTTTCACCATCCGGTGTCACAAGAATTATACTGGAACCAGTCGGTCCATCACCTATAACTAACCGTGAGGTAATTCCATATTTTTCAACTTGAGATTTATATATATCCCCAAATTTATCATTCCCTATTTTACCGGAGATGACGCCTGTGATTTCTAATCCGGCACAAGTGACGAGTGTGTTTGGTGCGGACCCTCCAGGATGATAGATGGGCGACATATTTTTAAAATAACTCATAATTTCTTTTTGTCTATTTTCATCAACGAGATGCATAATTCCCTTATCTACACCAAGGTTTTTTAAATCGTTGTCCTCAACATTAATAACAACATCTATCAATGGGTTTCCAATCCCGAAAATGGTGGCCTTACTTAATTTCATTTATTATGCTTATGTTAATCTGGATAAAGAATTATTATAATTTAGGAAATGGTTAATGCACTTGTATCAGAAACCTACTTTCCATTCCGATTAGTTTACATGGCTTGGATAACTGACTTCAAGCTAGAATTTGAGATTTCTACCGATGATTAATTTAATTCAATTTATGATTTATATTTTCTTGCCTAATGGCGGGCATAAACAGTATATTGTGATATAATGGACTCCAAAACCTTTGCAATAATCACGGATGTACATTCTAATGTTGAGTCATTGAAGCATTCAATTTCAATTATCAATGAACGGGAAAATATTGACCAAATCATTTGTTTGGGTGATTGCTTCGCCCTGGGCCCAGACCCAATTAACACATTAAAATTATTAAAAACACTTCCCAATTGTATTTTTATTCGAGGCAATCACGATCGATACCTATTGGAAAAATTATGGACTCAAGAAAGACCAAACCTCGAAGGTATGTCTCCCGATGATCCTATTTGCCAAGCCATTGTAGCCAATGAAGAATGGACAGCCAATGAACTGGGAGATGCCGGTGTTGATTTTTGTTCCGCCATGCATATTGCCCATCGTGAAATCATTGGAAATACTTTAGTTGAATTCACCCACGCATGGTATCAACGGGACGATCAACCACCATCTATGGACGAAGCTTTAGCTTGGCGGAATCACGTGGCCGCGGCCCATCCGGAAATTGAACAATATATTTTTATACATGGCCATGTCCATATTCCTCGAAATGAAACAAAAGAAAATTTAACAATTCTTTGCCAAGGAGCCACAGGATTGCCGTTCGATGAAGATCCCCGTGGCGCCGTTGCCTTTCTTTCTGTTGGAGATAACTTTCAGTGGGATCTTATTCGATATGATTATAATAAATCGGATACCATTGATTTACTGGAAAAACGGCAACCGCCATTTTACAAAAATTTACAAAATACCGTTCAATACGCTACCATACGAAACGACCTTTAAGGTCAACCTCATTTCCATGTAATTTCTTTTTCTCAATTGTCATAAAATTATGCCATATTTCGATCATAGTGCCACCACACCGATTCATCCGAAAGTTTTGAAAAAAATGATGGATGTGGCTCAACAACATTTTGGGAATCCATCCAGCATTCATGCTTCCGGGAGAAAATCCAAAGCCATTATAGAAGAAGCTCGGCGAACAATTGCCGCTGCTATCCATGCATCTCCATCTGAAATTATTTTTACCGGTGGAGGCACTGAAGCAAATAACATGGTATTGTGGACTTTAATTCAATCGGAGAAAAAACATATAGTAACCTCTTCCATTGAACATCCGGCTATTCTCACCGTGTTGGAAAAACTGGAACCCATGGGAATATCCTTTACGGTTCTCCCTGTAAATCGCCAAGGTCGAGTTGACCCGAAAATATTAGAAAAGTCCATTCAATCCAATACAGGACTCATATCCATTATGATGGCCAATAATGAAGTTGGGACTATACAATCCATCACCGAACTCATAGAAATGACCCATAATCATGGGATCCCATTTCATTCAGATGCAGTACAAACATTAGGGAAAATTGCCCTTTCAGTACAGGACATTCAGGCAGATTTTATGAGTTTTTCGGCGCATAAACTCTATGGGCCCAAGGGTGTTGGGTTTTTATATAAAAGAAAGGGGTTGCCTCTAAGTCCTCTCATTATTGGAGGTGGTCAGGAGGGCAAGCATCGTGCTGGGACGGAAAATGTTTCAGGAATTGCCGGGATGGGAGAAGCGGTTCGACTGGCTTCAGAAAATTTATCCAAACGCATGAACCATCTTGTAGCATTAGAAACTGTATTCATCACACATTTGAACCGTGAATGCCACAATGCTGTAATTAATGGATGCCCAAACCATCATTTACCTGGCGTTATCAGTGCATCCTTCCCCGGTTATAAAAGTGATATCCTGCTGGCAAAGTTAGATCGCTTAGGCATGGAAGTTTCCAGTGGTTCTGCTTGTGGATCGGGATCCATCAAACCTTCGCCTGTTTTGGAAGCAATGGGTATTTCTGACTCACAAAACATTTCCACCCTTCGATTCAGTTTCGGCCGTGATAATACAGAACAAGAAGTGATCGAACTCGTGAAGGCCTTGGGTCAATTCGCCAATGGGTGACCGAATCATCGTTGGAATCAGTGGCGGCGTGGACAGCTCTGTCACCGCCCTTCTTCTTCAAAAACAAGGCTATGACGTGGAATGTGTTTTTATGAAAAATTGGGAGGGAGATGATGACGAATTTTGCACGGCTGAGGAAGATTATAAAGACGCCCTTGCAGTGTGCGATCATTTAGGATTGCCTCTTCGTAGTGTGAGTTTTTCTCAGGAATACTGGGATACAGTATTCAAATATTTTATTGATGAGTATAAAAGAGGACGTACGCCGAATCCGGATGTGTTGTGCAACCGTGAAGTCAAATTCAAGGCTTTCATGGATTATGCCTTAGAATTGGGGGCAGAAAAAATTGCCACGGGACATTATTCGATCATAGATCAATCGAATGGCGGTTTTAAACTTCTCAAAGGATTGGATCCGGGAAAAGATCAAAGTTATTTCCTTTATTTACTCGGTCAAGACGCGTTGTCAAAAAGTATGTTTCCTATCGGTGAAATTGAGAAAATAGACGTTCGTAAACTGGCAGAAGAATCGGGGTTAGTGAATCATGCTAAAAAAGATAGTACCGGTGTATGTTTTATTGGAGAGCAGAAATTTTTCAAAGAATTTCTGAAAAAATATATCCCTACAAATCCCGGTTTAATTGAAACAACTGATGGAAAGGAATGCGGAAAGCATGATGGTCTCATGTATTATACCATGGGTCAGCGAAAAGGACTGGGCATCGGTGGTGGATATGGCAAACAGGAAGCGCCCTGGTTCGTGGCGGAAAAAGATTTAGACCGAAATGTCCTAATTGTGGCTCAGGGGCACAATCATTCTTCCCTCTATCACAAACAGTTAATGGCAGATCAGGTTCACTGGATTAATGGTTCCGTTCCCGAAAATTTGTCAAGGATATCCGCTAAAATTAGATATCGTCAAGCTGATCAAATATGCGAAATAACTGAATTATCAGTAAACCGATGTACCGTGCGATTTGATAAACCGCAATTTGCAATCACTCCGGGACAGTCTATTGTCTTTTATCATGGAAATGAATGTCTTGGGGGAGCCGTAATCGAGAATAGAAGTTTTCATTGAAAAAATTCAAAATTGACTGGAACAAATACTATCTTTTCTTTGTATTTTAAACGTAACTATGAAGCCAATCATTAAAGGAATAACGACTTTTGCCCTACTTTCTGCTTTGGCACTCGGACAATTTCGTTCGCAATTGCCAATCCAGAGTGTTCCGGTAAACACACGTGGGCTATCCCACGCCCAGGGATTATCCTTACTCGACCCTAGTCGCTTTTCCATGAATCATAATTTTGGTATGAATATGATGAGTTTTGGAGGCCAATCGATGTCAGTTGGTGCTTATACCAATCAAATGAATTATATGATAAAGGATAATTTGAATCTGTCTACCCAATTTAGCTTAGCTTCACCTATGGGTGGTGTTAACCCCTATGCAAAAAATGGATTTGGTGGGTCTCAGATTTACTATGGCGCCAGCTTAGATTATCAACCCACAGAAAATATCTTTGTGAAATTCAGCATGAATAATTATCCCCGATATGGTTACGCCAGACCATACTCCAGCCTATATCATACGCGATAGTGGCCAAGTTAAAACGCCGTAGATTATCCAAATTATTTTCACGTCCCCCTAAAAAATCCCGGGGAGGAAAAAAACGAATGGGCTTAGTCAATACAGGGATTGCTGTTATGTCTCTTTTATTGGTTGCATTTATATTTTCTTTTTCTGGGAGACAAACCCAAAGTGGTGTCCCCATAGAAATTAAATTCCCTGCCCTACCAGACACGCCCAAACTGGCTCTTGATATCTATGAAGAAAATCCAGTATTTGAGATTGAAATTGAAATATTAAATGGCTGTGGTGAACCAGGCCTTGCAGCAAAATTTTCAGATTTATTAAGAAAAAAACAAGTGGATGTAGTCCGTTCTGAGAATGCAGACCATTTTGAATATGAAAAAACAATACTCATTCAAAGAAATGAAAATGTAGAAGGCATGAAATATGTTGCAAATGCATTGGGTTTTGATTTTGAAAATAATGAACGTATTATAACGTCAATTGATCCAAATATAGATGTTGATCTCACCTTGATTATTGGTAAAGATTATCATTCAATATCGCCGATTCAATCTTATTTAAATTATTAAACTTAGTCCATTGACAAATACTTCATCTGTTGCCGTTGTCACTTCCAGTGATTTGGCAGAACAAATTGCACAATTATCATTGGATATGAAGGGGGATCAAATCCTCAGCCTTGATGTGAGAAAATTGACAAGCATTACCGATTACTTTATTATTTGTTCAGCAGACACGGATATTCAAGTGAAGGGAATTGCTGATTCCATTCGGCATAACACGGATCATAAACCTATCCGTATCGAGGGGCAAGAACAATTAAATTGGGTATTGCTTGATTATATTGATGTGATAGTCCATATTTTTCGAACCACCGAACGAAATTATTACCAGATTGAAAAACTTTGGGCTGATGCGCCCACTATTGAATATTCAGATGACGATTTTACCACAGTTAATTCAATCACTGGCTGATTCCCTTTCCGCCCTTGGGCTTCCAAAGCGGGATATAAAGCTAACTCCTCCAAATAATCCTGATTTTGGTGATTTTGCAACCAATGTGGCATTGACGCTAACCAAAGAAGCCGGCATACCCCCCATTCAAATTGCAAATAATATCAAGGATCATATTGGTGTTTCAGTAACGCTTATTGAACAAATTACTGTTACGCCACCCGGATTTATCAATTTCAAAATAGCTCCGACCTATTATTACCAAATTTTATCCGAAATATTAACAAACAATCAATTTGGGCGTGGTCTTTCCGGCAAAGGCAAAAAAGCCAATGTAGAATTTGTGAGTGCAAATCCAACTGGACCTCTTACTGTAGGGCATGGGCGGAATGCTGTCTTGGGTGATACCGTTTCAAATATTCTTGAATGGCATGGATATGATGTTACTCGGGAATATTATTTCAACGATGCGGGCCGACAAATGCGAATACTGGGGAAATCAGTTGAAACGCGTTATTTTCAAATTTTAGGTAATGATATTGTATTTCCGGAAAATGGTTATCAAGGGAATTATATTAAAGATATTGCACAAACCATTTTGGATAAAAAAGGAAAAAACCTCTCGGCATCGGACCCTGTTTTTAAGGATCAAGCTGAAAAAACCATTTTTGCTGATATCAAAAAAAGTTTAAATAATCTTGGTATCCATTTTGATCAGTTCACCAATGAAAAAACATTTTATGAGAATGGCGATATAGACCGATTTCTTGAAGAACTCAAAGCAAAAGACCTCATCTACGAAAAAGAAGGTGCTACCTGGTTTCGAGCCACTGCTTTAGGTAAAGAACAAGATCGTGTATATATCAAAAGTTCAAGTGAACCTACCTATCGTGTACCGGACACAGCTTATCACAGAAATAAAATTGCCCGTGGTTTTGATCTCATTATTGATATTTTTGGTTCGGACCACACAGATACATATCCGGATGTATTATTGGCCTTGAATGCGCTTGGCGAAAACACAGACAATATTCGCGTCCTAATTTACCAATTTGTTACTTTGCTTCGTGGTGGAGAAAAAGTAAAAATGTCCACGCGAAAAGCCAACTTTGTCACTATGGATGATCTGGTGGATGAAGTCTGTGCCGATGTGGTCCGTTACTTTTTTATTATGCGCGGTATGAATACACATCTAAATTTTGATTTAGATTTGGCAGCGGACCAATCTGAAAAAAACCCGGTATATTATTTGCAATATGCCCATGCGAGAATATGCAACATTATTAAGCATGGTGAAACCATGGGCATATTAACTAACAGTAATTATAATCCAACATTATTGGATAATCCAGCTGAGATTCGATTGTTGAAAAAGTTGGATCAGTTTCCATCCGTGATCGAAAATGTTCTCCAGACTCTGGAACCTCAAACTATCGCAACTTATTTGCATGATACAGCTATTTGCTTCCATAAATTTTATGCTGAATGTCGCGTGATTACGGATGACGCTGAATTGACAAATGCACGCATCGCCTTAGTGAGTGCCACTCGAATCATCCTCGCTAATGGATTGGGGTTGTTGGGAATTTCTTCGCCGGAAAAAATGTAAATGCCTGGTTTTATCGAAACTGAACTGCAATTTCTTATTCTATGTTTCACGACACTCTTTACGGTTGTTAATCCGTTGGGAATTACACCGATTTTCGTTGCCATGACAGAACGCTTTTCACCAGAGGATAGATTAAAAATTGCGAGAAAAGGTGTTAGCACAGGAACCATTATACTCCTTGTCTTTACCATTCTCGGATCTATTATTTTTAAGCTTTACGGTATTACGGTTGAAGCCTTTCAGATAATGGGCGGCATTTTATTCTTTAGGAGTGGTATTCGAATGCTGGAAGCTAAAGTTGGACGCACAAGAACAACAGATTCTGAACAAGAAGAATTCAAAGAATCAGAGAATGCAGATGAAATAGCCATCAGTCCTATTGGTATTCCATTGATTACCGGTCCTGGTGCGATTACGGGTGTCATGCTTCTATCAGCAAAAACACCTACAACTTATAGTCTTGGTACGTTGTTGGTCGCCGTCTTAATTACCATGACTTTATTTTATTATATCCTGAGAACAGGGGATCGATTAAGTATTAAAATTGGACTTACAGGTATGCGTGTTATTCAACGTATTATGGGACTCATGCTCATGGTGATTGCCGTGCAGTTTGTGATAAACGGTGTCGAGACAATCATTAATAGATTATAAAATATTATGGAACTTGGCCTCCGGAACGGAATGAAAGCGATCATTATCGCTTAAATGAAGTGGAGGCGGGGAGAATCGAACTCCCGTCCGAAATAGAATCACAATAAACATCTACATATTTAGTCAAGCGGATTAGGCTTACCCATAACTGCTCCGTTGACACAGCCATTATGAGCAAAGTCTGTTAATGTCTTATTCTGATATCACAGACAACAATCAGAACCAGCCTATGAAATTGACGTCCTTGAATCCGGCCATAGGCGCACCAAATCCAGGACGGGCCAGCTTAATTAAGCAGCGGCCATGTAGCCGTAATCGGCATTTATGGTTTTTCCAGGTGATTAACGAGATGCCTGGGCCTCGATATGCCATTTACCACGACGCATATCCCGTCGAAACCGATCGCCCCCATTTTCAATTAACATTGGGAATTTACCCCTAAAAAAGGAAATGCCGCAAAATCTTCAATATATCGTGAAAATACTGCGGCTAATTCCCAAAATTAAGGCTCCGAACGCCAACCCAGAGCCCTATCACTTTTTCTTTTACCAACCCCTTTTATTCGAATTCTTTAATGAATCCATCCAAAGAGGTACCCCAATATAACCGCATAGAAAAATTGAACGCAATAGGGATTCTTCGTTTTTTAAACTTTTTTTTCCGCAAGACCTAAAGTGCAACTTTAAGTGGCGATTTTTCTTTGCGAATGAAAGATAAAACCATAATTTTTCGGCCCGTTTAGCTTCCCCACAGGAGTACTACATGGCCCTGTAGCTCAATTGGTAGAGCAGTGGCCTCTTAAGCCATTGGTTGAAGGTTCGAGTCCTTCCAGGGTCACAATCCTTATCGAGAGTAGCGCAAGTGACTCATAATCACTTGGCCGGGATTCCCCGCTTGTCCCACTATAATATTTATTGCGGCAGGCAGGAAATCCTCCCGCGGGCACATTTTTGTTAACAACTCTCAAGTTTGCTATTTATTCATACAGGCATTAAACTTACCCCTACCTTAATTACATATTTATTGGAGGTTTTATGCAGAATATTGATCGACGTCAATTTTTAGGTACCATCGCCAAACCGGCCGCTGTAGCCTCAGTCGTCATGACCAGTCCCACATTAATGGCTAAAGCATTAACAGGAATTCGAAGTACAGCCGGAAATCCAAAAGATATTGCCAGAGATGAATCCTTCTGGCGTGAAATACAGCAAGGTTACACTGCAGATCGAGGACTTATAAATTTAAACAATGGAGGCGTAAGCCC
>Ga0302132_10000168_pt1 | contig 34076 bp, 27 predicted proteins | sample CB9_321_MG_FD_203113 | JGI IMG/M metagenome (GOLD analysis project Ga0302132, IMG submission 203113) | Marine microbial communities from Western Arctic Ocean, Canada - CB9_32.1 | ecosystem: Environmental > Aquatic > Marine > Oceanic | place: Canada: Western Arctic Ocean | collected 2017-09-19
TTGCTCATTTGCCAATCAGGGGTGATATCAATGCTGCTTGTGAGGCTACTCAGTTTTGGGTATAGGCGGCTTTTAATTTGAGACAAGAGTGCTTCTTTGTCACCAGTATAATCTAGTGCTTCAAGGTTTGATTTCAACGTGTATAGGATATAAGGTTTTTCTTCAAAAAAGACATTGGAGGTGGTGCGTTGGTTGATCGCCTGAATGGCGACAAGGAAAATCATCTGTAGTAAAACAAGGCCAAAACAAGCATAAGTTAGGTGATGGTACCCTACGTAAAATGGACGCTTATCAGTTTTCATATAATTAATTACTACTTATTTAAATATACTAGTATACTTAACTAGTATAATCCCTTTTAAAGATAAACCAAATAAGATTTATGAAGGCTTCTTTTCTAGTTCGACTATTCGGGTGTTTTATTTTCAGTTCGCTGTATGCATTGTTTGTGTGTGTGGTGAACTCAAGTGGTATGCGTGTGTTGATCTCTCCCATCCTGCTGGTGGTCTTTCCTTCTATGGTGATGGGTGCGCTGTTTTACAGTTTAATTGCGGGTGAATCCTATATCTTTAAAAGCGTGGGGCTTAGCTATCGAGTTTTAGCGATATATATTATCGCCATGGGGTTTGTGTTGTTCGGCTTAAACCCAGACATGTTTCATTACACTAGCATACAGGTTGTGTTGGGGAGCGCTTTTTTTGGGCTTGCGCTTGGCTATCTCATGTCTGATTGGCATGTTTATCTTTACCGAGCCATTTATGATAAAAGGCTTATTGGTGTGTCTGCGGGCATATTTATTCTGAGTTATTATATAATATACAATATTTTCTTTCCCTATGGGAGAGCGATTGTCATGTTAATAGATAACACAGATTTTTTGTTTTCCTATTGCTGCTCTTGCGTTGTTTTGCTTTTGGCGGTGATTTTTGTGGATCAGATTTTCTTAAGGAATGAAAACAAAAATGATAGGCAATCTACAGGCACGATTGTTATCAAAGATTTTTCGGTCATAAAAATCAGGTTAATCTTAGTCGCACTATTGTCACTGCAAACGCTTGTTCTCGGGATGGTGAGTTGGGGTTGGTTCTTGACCCAATCTTTTTCAGGCGGTTGGTTGTTTATGGGAAATACGCAAGGTATATTCCAGATGATATTTATCCCAAGTTTTGTGGTATTTACTATCTTGTATATGGTGTTATTCACCTATGTTCAAGACGATCTTATTCTGTACGCGCTGCAAGCACTGACGGTTGTTGTTTCTATTTTCATTGTTATTGGCTTTATGCTTGGTTTAGGGGGCGGCCTTTTTATGGACATGTTTTTTATGCTATTAGTATTTGCAGGATTTGGATCCGTGATGTTGCTGCATTACTATATTATTGTTGGTTTTAAGGGAAGCATGATTTCTATTTTTGTACCGATTTCTATTAGCATTTATTTATTTTTTACTTCAATTGGACAAGTTATCTTACCCATCTTTCCATTCATTGGCGAACAATTGGTCAGTAAGCTGATACTAATAGGTGTCATTGTGGGTGCGGGCATTTCTATTTGTATTGCTTATCATGCCACTTTTAATATGAACATGCTGGGCGAGGTATTTAGATTATTTGGTACTAAAGGAAGCAATAAAGAGGCAAAGGAGAGTTCGTCAATAAAGCCACAGAATGAAAAAATTGGCGCAGAGGCTTATGTGGCTGACGAGGAGATGAATGATGCTTTCACAGGTATGGAGCTTACCAGTGAAGAAATGCTTGAAACGGAAAAGGTTAGGAACAAGACAAAGAGTGATAAAGAGTGACATAAAAAAGCCAAGCAGACATGTACGTGTACTTGGCGATTAACGTTATCTAATTTCTTTTATGTGGAGTAAGAAATTTTTCCTATAAGCAAGAAACTTCTCTACCATCATAAGAATAAGTTAAATATGAATCTAGAGTATAACCATGTGAGCGTACAGCTTTAATGGGTGATGCAGAATTATGTCCTTGAGTTAATTTATTTCTTAAACGGTGGACATGTATATTTACATCACGAGCAATGTCTGTGTGGCTTGCAAGGTTTAAATATTTTGCAATCTCATTACGGTCAAAGGTGCTGCTTGGGTCAGAAAGTAGTAATTTTAGCAAAGCATTTTCTTTATCCGTTAAATAAATCTCAGGGTGCTCTGGATGCGTTACCATAGATTTTTTGGGATAGTAAGCCCATTTCCCAAATTGGATGCAGCTATAGTTGTCAATCGCAATGTCATTGATTTGATCAATAGTACCCACTGATTTCTTCCCAGCCTTTTCTCTGCTCTTTAGTTTCGTTTTAACACGTGCCAAAAGAACATGGGGGTTAAATGGTTTCTCAACATAATCATCCGCACCTGCCTCGAAACTCAATACCGTTTCAGTTGCATCGGTGACGGCGGTTAAAAATATAATAGGGGTTTCAGGATGATATTCGCGAATTTGCTTACAAACTTCAATCCCATACATGTCGGGCAACATCATATCTAATAATATAAGGTCTACTTCATGGTCTTGCACGGCTTGGATGGCTTCTTCGCCATTCTCAGCCTCGACAACTTCAAATAGGTATCTTTCTAAGAAAGTCTTCAGCGACTCACGGATGCCGGATTCATCATCAACCAATAAAATAGTCTGTTTGTTCACGATAGGATTCCTAATATTTTTAATAAATAACAAATATGTTTTGATTGTATGCTAATTATTATTTTTTTTAAAGTATTTGCAGGTAAAATATATTAAACAGATACGGTGTAATGATGTTTTTATTCAAAAGCCTTGTTGTTTTGCGTGTTTATTGATCTTTAAACGCCTAAAACAGGAGAGGGAGCTTGTGGTGCAGAGGAAATTTAATGTTCCTTTTTTATCAAAAACTATTTTCATGTGTAGGTAAAGTGCGTATAATCCTTGCGCTATTGAGTTAAAATATGAAAAAAACAAATATACTGGAGAATTAAGTATGGTAGTTATTCGCATGTCACGTGCTGGCGCTAAGAAGCGTCCTTTTTATCATGTTGTCGTTACGGATAGCCGTAACCCACGCGATGGTCGTTTCATTGAAAAAGTTGGTTTATTTAATCCTGTTGCGAAAGGTCAGGAAGAAAGACTCAGACTTGATCTTGATAGAATTGATCATTGGGTCGCAACAGGCGCGCAAATGTCTGACCGAGTGACAAGTCTTGTTAAAGAAGATCGTAAAGCTAAAGCATCTAAAGCGTAATTACTTTTTTCTGTTATGACAGAAATGAAAGCTCTAGCGAATCAAGAAATGGTCGTTTTGGCGAAAATTGGTTCGACTTATGGTCTTATTGGTGAGCTAAAACTATATGTTTTGTCTGAGTCTGTTCAAGAATTGCTTTCTTATGAGCAGTGGTGGATAAAAAAGCCAAATTCTAAGCATTGGCATGAGCTGAAAGATGAAGAAGTTTATCGGCATGGCTCAAAGCTACTGATTAAGATCGCAGGCATTCACTCGCCTGAAGAGGCATCTTTTTATACGAATGCTGAAATTGCTGTTCCGCGCAAAAATCTCCCAGAATTATCTCAACATGAGCATTATTGGGTTGATATGGTTGGTCTGTCTGTTGAAAATGAAGCAGGTGATTTTTTTGGGAAAGTGTCTTATATCTTAGAGACAGGTGCTAATGATGTGCTTGTTCTTAAAAAAGAGTCTAGTGATGCGCCAGATTCTGAGTGCTTAATTCCTTTTGTTGCTGCTTATATTCTAGATGTGGATTACAATAAAAAACGTATCTTGGTAGATTGGCAATTTGATTACAATAGTTAGTGCCTTATTAGTTAAGTGGAGGCGTCTGAGATGAACTTTAGTGTAATTACCTTATTCCCTGAGATGTTTGGCGTTTTCTCCGAGTATGGTGTGACGGGGCGTGCGCTTCAAAAGAATTTTATTTCACTCTCATTATATAACCCTAGGTCATTTACCACAGATAATTATCAAACCATTGATGACCGCCCCTTCGGTGGTGGCCCAGGCATGCTGATGATGTATGAGCCCCTAGCGAAAGCGGTGATGCAAGCAAAATCTGATTCGATGGCTGGTAAAGAAGCGAAAGTTATTTATTTATCTCCCCAAGGCCAGCCCTTAACGCAAGAAGTGGCAGCAAGTTTAGTCAAAGAGACGTCACTTATTTTTGTTTGTGGACGTTATGAAGGGATTGATGAGCGATTTATTGAAGAATATGTCGATCAGGAAATCTCTATTGGAGACTTTGTGCTAAGTGGAGGAGAGCTGCCAGCAATGACCGTGATGGATGCTGTTTCAAGGCTTGTGCCAAATGTGCTTGGAAGTGCTGAATCTGCAGTAGAAGATTCATTTTATAGTGGACTTTTAGACTGTCCTCATTATACTAGACCTGCTGTTTTAGATTCTGGGCAAAAAGTGCCCGATATTCTATTAAGTGGTCATCATGCAAATATTGCTGAGTGGCGCTTGCAGCAAAGGCTGGGAAGGACGTATGAACGTCGCCCAGATTTGTTATCACGCCAATGCTTATCAGAAAAAAACAAAACGCTTCTAAATGATTACATTCAGAAGAAAAGCGGTAAGTAAGCGTATTAAGGAGTTAGAAATGAAAAATAAGTATCTTGAATTAGTTGAAAAAGAACAGTTGCGCACTGATATCCCTGATTTTCGTGCTGGTGACAGTGTGATTGTAAAGGTTTGGGTTGTTGAGGGTGAGCGCCGTCGTGTTCAATCTTTTGAAGGTTTTGTGATTGCAAAGAAAAATCGTGGTATCAATTCTTCATTCACTGTACGTAAAATGTCAAGTGGTGAAGGTGTGGAGCGTGTCTTCCAAACCCATAGCCCAATTATTGACGAAGTAAAAGTGGTTCGTCGTGGTAGAGTTCGTCGTGCTAAGTTGTACTATATGCGTGGACGTACAGGTAAGTCGGCTAGAATCAGAGAGAAAGTATAAGCATTGGTGATTTGGATTCGCTGGAAATTTTTTAGCGACCATTCACTTGAGCTTAACGCTTAGACACACACGTGTCATTTCCTCAAAAAATTCTTATTATTGACCGTTTCATCGATCATATCTGGATGGCTCAAGGTTTGAGCCAAAATACCTTAAATGCCTATAAAAGCGACCTGAAAACTTTTCTAAATTGGCTAATAAAGCATTCGATCCCTATCGAATCGGCTTCAAAAAAAAATCTTGAAGCTTATCTCTCATATCGTTATCAAAAGTCTTTATCAGCAAGATCAACGGCAAGATTTATTTCATCAGCGCGTAAATTTTATGCTTGGATGTTGGCTGAGGGTCTTGTAAGTATAGATCCTACATTAGACCTTCAGCTTCCAAAGCTCCCAAAATCATTACCAAAAGACCTTTCTGAAGACGATGTGGGTAAATTATTGTCTGCGCCAAATGATTCAGATTTATTAGAGCAACGTGATAAAGCAATGTTTGAGGTGTTGTATGCGACAGGCTTGCGGGTGTCGGAGCTTGTTATGTTGGAAATGCAAAATATTAATATGCAGCAAGGGGTTGTGAGAATTCTGGGTAAAGGGGGTAAAGAGCGCATGGTGCCAATGGGTGAAAATGCGATCTTCTGCCTCCAGCAATATCTTGATCAGGCTCGCCCTGATTTCTTATTGGGTGCGTTGAGTGATTATGTCTTTTTAAGCAAGCAGAAAAAGCCAATGACACGCCAGACTTTTTGGCATCGTGTGAAGCGTTATGTCGAGAGGGTGGGGATTAAAAAAAGTGTGTCTCCGCATACTTTGAGACATGCATTTGCAACGCATTTATTGAACCATGGCGCGGATTTGCGCGCAGTGCAAATGTTATTGGGACATAGTAATGTCTCTACGACGACGATTTATACGCATGTGGCGCAAGCAAGATTGCAGGCTTTGTTTGAAATTCACCACCCTAGAAGTTAAGCGAATCGATTGTTTGCGGGTTTCGGTGGAGTACACGTAGTCTCTGATTAGTCCCCGAGAATATGATAATGTATATGATAAACTTCCTGCCCACCATCTTTCCCTGTGTTGATAATGGTTTTAAAGCCAGCATCTAGTCCAACCATCTCAGCAATTTTAGGCAATAGCAAGGTGAGTTCACCCATGAGTGCTGTGTCTGTGTCCTCCAAAGAAGATAAACTTTCAATATGTTTTTTAGGAATAATAAGAGCATGTGTGTTAGCTTTTGGAAAGGCATCATGAAATGCCAAAAAATTTGCATCCTCATAAATCTTTTTAGAGGGAATTTCATCGTTAATGATCTTGCAAAAAATACAGTCGCTCATGCTGGAGATCCTTTTATTCGTGCTTATTGGGTTGAGTGAAGAGATACCAAGCGATGATGGCAGCGCCAGCAAGCCCAAGTTGGCTGGCGTAATGCTCAAAGAAAAGCTTAATGGGGGTAAGTGTGTCTAATGAGCCATTGTATAATACAGCATAAACCAAAAGACCCGCACCTGATGCCAAGATAAGTCCTCGGCGTTTTGATCGTAATTTTTGTTGCATGAGAACGTGTTCATTTTTTTTCTCAAGCTCTTTTGCATGGCGTAGTTGGTATCGCTTATTTTCAAGAATCTCGATTAATAAATCAGGGACTTCGGGTAGTTTTTCGCTGATCTCAGGTGTGTGTTCGATAACACGTTTCATAAATCCTTTGAAACCAATATGACGTTTCATCCATTTGACTAGAAACGGCTTGGCCGTTTCCCAAAGGTTTAACTCAGGGTAAAGTTGACGCCCCATACCCTCAATATTGAGTAATGTTTTTTGTAGAAGGATTAATTGAGGTTGTACCTCCATATTGAAGCGTTGGGCAACCTGAAATAGTCTTACAAGGGTTTGGCCGAATGAGATTTCACTGAGTGGCTTCTCAAATATAGGCTCACAAACCGTACGAATAGCGGCCTCAAGCTCATCTACTCGGGTTGTGGTTGGAACCCAGCCTGATTCAATATGAAGCTCAGCCACACGCTTGTAATCACGTTTAAAAAAAGCGAGGAAATTTCCAGCAAGGTATTGCTGATCCTCTCGTGTGAGGGTGCCCATAATGCCAAAATCAATAGAAATATAGCCGGGGTCCTTGGGGTTGGTGGTATCAATAAAAATGTTTCCAGGGTGCATGTCAGCATGAAAAAAACAGTCTCTAAAAACTTGCGTGTAAAAAATTTCAACACCGCGTTCAGCAAGCAGTTTTAGATTGACACCTTTTTCTCTTAGCGTGTCAACATCAGAGGCACGAGCCCCGTGGACTTTTTCCATCACAAGGATGTCACGATTACAGTAATCCCAGTGGATTTCTGGAACGTAATGAATGGGACTATCTTTGAAATTTCTCCTAAGTTGTGATGCATTAGCCGCTTCACGTAACATATCGAGTTCATCCATTAAATCTCGTTTAATTTCTGACACAACTTCGGTAGGCTTTAAGCGTTTTGTTGCTGTGATGTAGCGTTCTGCCATGGTGGCAATTGAGGTTAGCAACGCTGTATCATTGAGAAGTACTTTCTTGATCCCCGGTCGAAGCACTTTGACGATGACTTCTTTGCCGTTGTGGAGTGTCGCAGAGTGTACTTGCGCAATAGATGCTGAGGCTAAAGGTTTTTTAGTGAAACTGGCAAAAATAATCTCAACGGGTTTTCCCAGTGCTTTTTCGATAATGGCGACAGATTCGTCCTCCGGGAATGGGGGAACTTTATCTTGTAATCTTGACAACTCAATGGCTAAGTCTGGTGGGATTAAGTCAGGTCGAGTTGAGAGCGCTTGTCCAAACTTAATAAAGATGGGCCCCAGTGTCTCTAAGGCAAGTCTTAAACGTTCCCCGCGTGGAAGTTGTTTTTTATTGCTGGTCCAATAAAGGGGATTTAGATACATGGTGAAGCGTAACAGTCGCATTAGAGGCAGGTCAGCAACAATATCGACAAGGTTATACTTATTCCAAATATAAGCGATATACACTAATCGCCACCATTTTTTAATGCGTTTCATTTTCGGTCTCATTCTTTTTAGATAATAAGTTTATTCTGGCTTCAAGTCGGTCAAGATCATTTTGTAAGGATTGTATGTCTTCAAAAAAATCATTTATTTCTTCCCTTGGTGGGAATAGCTTGGTTTCTTCGTGAAGATAGTCGTCTAATTCATGTATAAACTTTTGGTTACTGTTCTTTAGCCATTTGGTCGCCATCTTGAAGGGGGTAAGCAGAATATGGGCAGGTGTAATCCCAATTTTTTGTGCAAGATGATGTTCCCACTCAATGTCTAAAGCATTGTATAGGGTTTGATAGGATGACAGGACATGAAAACTTCCAGACTGTTCGATTGTACCATCTTGTATGAAAGATTGCGGTTCTTTAGACAAACCCATTTGAATAAGGTCTGACAAGCTACCTTTAAGTGCGCAGTCAGCGGATGTTTCAGGAAGAGTATTGCTAATTATTAATTCGGAGGATGTGGGGGTTATATTGATGATTTTATGCCAATCACTAATGATGATGGTGAGAGACTTTGCGTTTAGTTTCTCAAGCAGATATTCTTTTTGCGGATCTAAGTTCAAGGTGTGATTACAAATGCTACTGAGTAACGTAGCATTAAAAAGATTGAACTCAAAAGGGTTGAATTTGAGCGCGCTAAACATAGGTTCTCCTAGTATTTATAACCGATATGAAGTGCCACAATGCCACCAGTGAGGTTATGATAAGTGCAATCCTCGAAACCTGCATTTTCCATCATTGTTTTAAGGGTTTCTTGATCTGGATGCTTGCGAATAGATTCTGCAAGGTATTTGTAACTTTCCGCATCATTCAACAATATTTTTCCCAAGAAAGGTAAAATTGAAAAAGAGTATTGATCATAAATACTGCTAAGCATTGGTAACAAGGGTTTTGAAAACTCTAAGATCATGGCTTTTCCACCAGGCTTGATGGTGCGATACATGGAACGAAGCGTGGCATCTTTGTCAGTGACATTCCGTAGACCAAAACTAATGGTGATAATGTCAAAGGTGTTACTGTTAAAAGGCAGGCATTCAGCATTGGCTTGAACATAGTTTATATTGCCAATACAGCCACGATCGGTCAGCTTTTCTTTACCAATTTCAAGCATAGATTGATTAATGTCACTCAATATAACTTGACCTTTATCACCCACAAGTTTGCAAAATTTATAAGCAAGATCACCTGTACCACCTGCAAGATCAAGAACTTTATATCTTGGTCTAGCATTGGCTTTTTTAATGGTGAAGTGTTTCCAGATTCGATGTGTTCCCATGGACATAAGATCGTTCATGAGGTCATATTTTGGGGCAACAGAGTGAAAAACTTCTGCCACTTTTTTTTGTTTATCTTCCCAAGCAACATCGTCATAACCGAAGTGGGTGGTTTTTGCTTTTTCTTTTTGATCCGACATGGGGATAAAACCATTTGCAGTGTTTTGCTGATTATACCGTAAAGCGGTCTGTAAACACTAGGAAAGATTAACGGTTGTACTTATTGGGGTATGACTTGGTGCGCCCGAGATGATTCGAACATCCGACCTTTGGCTTCGGAGGCCAACACTCTATCCAGCTGAGCTACGGGCGCAAAAATAATTTCTTTCATCTTTGTATGAGACAGATAACGGCACAAATGTATCATATCCACATGTTTTCTGCTACGATTCTACGGATAAATATTGCATGAATCATCTTTTTAAATGAACACAGTTGAGTCGCTCAATCCAGAGCAAAAAAAAGCCGTTATCGCCGATAATGAAAATATGCTCGTTCTGGCGGGAGCCGGAAGTGGCAAAACCAGTGTTTTAACACACCGTACTGCATGGCTGGTCAATGAACAGGGTGTTCCACCCATGAATATTCTTGCCGTGACGTTTACGAATAAAGCCGCCAAAGAAATGCGCTCTCGGGTCGAATCATTATTAGATATATCCACACACGGCATGTGGATTGGTACGTTTCATGGCATTGCTCATCGTTTATTGCGACGACATGCTGGAGAGATTGGACTTGATCCACAGTTTAAAATATTAGATCAGGACGATCAGTTACAAATCGTTAAGAAGATTGTCAAAGACTTGAATATAGACGATAAAATTTATCCGCCCCGGACAATTCGGGCTTTTATTGGGGCACGAAAAGATGAGGGAGTTCGCGCGGATTCTCTGCATAGTTCGGATAGTCGATATGACTACACTTATATCAAAGCATTTCAGGCATATGAAACTCAGCTACGAGTTGATAAGGCTTTAGATTTTGCGGATTTGCTTTTGTATGTTCATGATTTATTTGATCAGAATGAAGGGGTGCGCCGATCCTATCAAGATCGTTTTAAGGTAATCTTGGTGGATGAGTTTCAGGATACGAATAAGATCCAATACGATTGGCTTAAACTGTTAGTGACCACCCAGAATTCTATTATGGCGGTAGGTGATGATGATCAATCTATTTATGGTTGGCGTGGTGCAAAAGTTGAGAATATCTTTAAGTTCCAAAAAGAATATGCGCCTGTCTCGGTGATTAAATTAGAGCAAAATTATCGTTCAACTCAAACGATCTTAGATGCCGCCAATGCAGTGATTGCCAATAATGAAGAGCGTATGGGTAAAAACCTTTGGTCTGATGGGGACAAGGGTGAGCCAATTGCGATTTATGAGGCGGTAAGTGAGCGAGATGAAGCGGCTTATGTGTCCACTAAAATTGCCGATAAACTTAAAATGGGTGTGTCGGCGGATCAGGTGGCAATATTATATCGCTCGAATGCGCAATCACGTGCACTAGAAGAAGCTTTAATTACGCAAAAAGTGTCTTACCGTATTTATGGGGGCGTGCGCTATTTTGAACGTGCTGAAATTAAAGATGTGTTGGCATATCTGCGTTTGATTGCCATGCCAGAAGATAATCTTGCTTTTGAGCGTATTATTAATGTGCCAACTCGTGGGATTGGTTTAAGGACAATTGATAAAATACGTGAATATGCTCGAGATAGCCATTTGTCATTATGGGCCTCTGCAGAGGATATGGTTGAAGCCAAACTTTTACCCGCCAAAGCATTGAATACAATCAAAACCTTTATCGTGATGATCAACGGGATGAAGTCACTTATCCAGCCATTAGGATTAGCAGATAAAATAAAAGTGGTACTGGAAGGCTCTGGCTTGCTTGAATTTCATGGAAGTAGCAAGCATGAAAAGGCACAACAAAAATTGGAAAATATGCAGGAGCTGGTGAATGCGGCTCAGAATTTTAACCCGCCTGTGGATGTAGTGGAAGAACAGGAAATGTTGCAAGAGTTTTTAGCTTTTGCCGTATTGGAATCGGGTGAATCTCAGGCAGATGAAAATACGCCAGCGGTTCAGCTTATGACACTGCATTCAGCGAAAGGCTTGGAGTTTCCACATGTTTATATGGTGGGTTTAGAAGAAGGTTTGTTTCCAACTTCTCGTTCAGTGGATATGGAAGAAAAGCTCTCAGAAGAAAGACGCTTATGCTATGTGGGTATTACCCGTGCTATGAAAGCATTAACCATCAGTTATGCGACTTCACGGTTTCAGTATGGAGAATCTAGCTTTCCAATGAAATCCAGATTTTTAAATGAAATTCCTAAAGAGCATACGCAATCTGTTCGAATGGGAAATACGAAACCAAAAACATTTGGGTTTGGGGTCTCTCCAACAGATTTTTTAAATAAGCGAGCGAAAGCGATTGCTTCTCACACTTCCCCAATAGGCTCCCAATACAAGCAAGGTGATATTGTGGAACATGCCAAATTTGGGATGGGTGTTTTTTTGGGCAATGAGGGTGATGGTGAGGATGCACGTTTACATGTGGATTTTAAAGGTGGGTATGGCGCAAAAGTTTTAGTGGCGAAATATGCACGATTAACTAAAATTTCATAAGCACGCAAAGAAAAGCGAAGGTTGGGTAGGAGTATGCAGCATAAAGTTGATGTTTTAATTGTGGGGGCAGGCACCGCAGGTTTAACCAGTGCGCTTAAACTTGCGGATACTTATAAAGTTGCGGTCATTTGCAAAACGAATTTAGGTGATGGCTCTAGCTTTTATGCACAAGGTGGCATTGCCGCTGTAATGGATGAAGGTGACTCTTGCGATTTACATATACAGGATACGTTGATTTCGGGTGATGGTCTTTGCGATGAGGCTGCAGTCCGTTTTACGGTTGAAAATGCCAAAGAAAGCATCGAATGGTTAATTGATCAAGGCGTTAAGTTTACAAAAGGTGATCCTGATTATGACGGAAATCAACCTTACCACCTTACTCAGGAAGGTGGTCACTCTTATCGGCGAATCATACATGCAGACGATGCGACAGGAAAAGCCGTGCAGACTACGTTAACAAGTTTGGTGCGTGCCCATAAAAATATTGCAGTGTATGAGGATTATAACGTTGTTGATATTATCAAAGATGATCAACGTTGTGTGGGGGCTTATGCCTTAAATGACAAATCAAAAAAAGTAGAAACCTTTGTGGCTAAGGCCACCATTCTAGCGACGGGTGGCTCTTCTCGGGCCTATATGTATTCGACGAACCCAGTGGTCTCTAGTGGAGATGGCATTGCGGTCGCTTACCGAGCGGGTTGTCGTGTGGCGAATATGGAGTTTAATCAGTTTCATCCTACCTCCTTATATCACCCAGCAGGAAGTTCCTTTCTTTTAAGTGAAGTATTGCGAGGTGAAGGGGCTTATTTGCGATTGCCTACAGGCGAGCGTTTTTTGAGCTGTTTTGATGAGCGTGCGGAGCTGGCACCTCGTGATATTGTGGCAAGAGCCATTGATTATGAGATGAAACGTTTAGGGGTTTCGCATGTGAATCTAGATATCTCACATAAGCCAAAAGATTTTATTACCACACATTTTCCGACAATTTATGAAACGTTGTTGGCGCTTGGTATTGATATGACAAAAGAACCAGTGCCCGTAGTGCCTGCAGCACATTATACTTGTGGCGGTGTGATGGTGAATGATCATGCCCGTACAGATATTGATGGGCTATATGCTGCAGGAGAAGTCACCTATACTGGATTGCATGGTGCGAATAGGATGGCAAGTAATTCTTTGCTTGAATGCTTGGTGTATGCCACGGCTGCAAGCGAAGATATCAAACAAAATTTATCGAAGATAAGCCCTACCACTGAGATCAAACCTTGGGATGAAGCGCAGGTTTCTGACTCTAATGAAGAGGTATTTATCCTGCATAATTGGCAAGAGTTGCGCTGGATTCTTTGGAATTATATGGGGATTGTTCGTAGTGACCGCCGATTGGAGCGTGCTGCGCGTCGTATTGATATTTTGAAAAAAGAGGTTTTTGAGTATTACTCTGATTTTAAGCTTACAGGTGATTTACTGGAATTACGAAACCTGGTTTTAGTGGGTGAGCTGATGGTGAAATCGGCCAAAAAACGTAAAGAAAGTAGAGGATTGCATTATACTTTGGATTATCCAAAGCATGACTTGAACTATTTGAAACCAACAATTATGAAACCAAGGGAATCATAATACATAAGGAGATATATCCGTGAATCAACATACAGAAAGAGAGATTTATCATTCAAATGTTCCACCCGGCGCGACTTCGATGAAAGCGGTCTATATCCTATATTTAATCGGGGTGTTCTTGTCGGCTGGGCTGCTCACGCTGTTGGGCGTATTGATTGCCTTTATTAATAAGGATACCTATCGTCAAACTTCGTTAATGATGGATCATTATCGTTATGCGATACGTTCATTCTGGTATTCAATATTGTGGACGATTCTAGGCGTGGTGCTTGTGTTCACAGTTATTGGCGCGCTGCTTGGTTGGTTGTTGATGCTTTTTTCATGGGTTTGGTTTGTTTATCGTAGTATCAAAGGGCTCTGCTATCTATTAGATGGACGAAGGCTTTATTTTTAGTGAGTACTGTATTGAAATATAAAAGCATTTTAATTCCGTTCGATTCAAGCATTAAAAAAAGATCTCATTAAAAGAGCGTGTGTGCTATTATGTGGCACATATTTTAAATGTGTTTATGGCATGTTCACCTCTATAAAACACAAATAATTATAAAAAAGAAAAATTATGGCTGACGCACAATCATTTAAGCACCCAAAAGTATTTTACATGATATTTATGTTGGAAATATGGGAGCGATTTGGTTACGCAACGGTCATTGCCATTGCGGTTCTATTTTTTGTTCAAGGAATTGGACTGACGAATTCTCAAGCTTTTGTCCTATTTGGCGCATATTCCTCATTAATGTATGGTTTTATCGTACTGGGCGGTTTTATCGGCGATAATATTCTTGGTGCAAAAAGAACGATTGTTTTGGGCTTGCTCGTGATGTTGGTAGGGTATTTGTTGCTAGGATTTGGCGATATAAATACCGTTTATTGGGCAATGGCATTAATTTGTGTGGGGACGGGACTATTTAAATCAAATCCCTCAAGTCTGCTTGCGAAATGTTATCCAACAGATAACCCTCAGCTTATACATAATGCTTTTACCATGTTTTATATGGCGATTAATATCGGCGCGGTCCTGGGGCTTTTCTTTTCTCCGTTAATTAGCAAGCACTACGGCTTTCAAACCTCATTTGTTGTTGCTGCGATAGGGATGGTTCTTGCCTTGGTAACCTTTGCGTTTTCAAAAAATTCCTTAAGCCATATTCATACCGCGGCAGGTAAAAGAGCTTTAAACTATAGGTATCTGGCGGTTACATTGATTAGTTTAGTGGTATTGGTTTATATCACAGAGCTAATGTTAAAGCATGTATTGTATGCTCAAATTACGGTATGGATTGTTTCAGCGGTTGTCATTGGTGCTTTTTTGAAAAAAACTTCTGAGCAAGTGAGTGTCCAAAGAAGGCGTATGATTTTGGCGTTGATTTTAATGGCAGAGGCAATCGTTTATAAAATTCTTTATGTTCAAATGCAAACCTCAATTAATTTTTATGCCATTAACAATGTTGAGCATAGTTTATTTGGTTTCTCAATCACGGCACAAAGTTTTCAGTCATTAAACCCTTTCTGGATTATCGTGATGAGTCCAGTTTTAGCGTATTATTATATGAAATCTAAAGACACGCGCTTTGGCTTCAGTATTTATAACAAGTTTGCTATTGGGATGTTATTATGTGGGCTTGCGTTTATTTCACTCTATTTTTCAAGATTTTTTGCAAATGATGAGGGTGTCGTTTCAGCGGGTTGGTTGGTGTTAAGCTATGGATTACAATCTACGGGTGAGCTTTTGATCTCAGGGCTTGGCGTTGCGATGGTGGCGGAATTAGTGCCTGCGGCAATGTCTGGATTTGCAATGGGGATGTGGTTTGTTTTCCTTGCAATAGGCAGTATGCTAGGTGGCCATGTTGCGTCTCTTGTTTCAACAGAGGGTGAGGTGTTGCAAAATGATAAGTTGCATACGCTTATTTCCTATACCGATGTGTTTCTTGTTATTGGAATTTGTACCTTGGTTTTTGCCATGATTATGTTCTCTAGCACCAAGCTCAAGGCTAAGTTGATTGGAAAATAATCAAAATACACGTTTATGCTCGATACTTCTCATTTTTTAAATAACGATTAGGTATACTGGCCCATCATAATTCTTTGATGAGACTCCCTTCTGTGTTTGATTTATACCTTGCTTCCCAATCGCCTCGTAGGGCAGAATTATTATCGCAATTATCTATCCGTTATAAGCAGTTTTCCGTTGATGTGAATGAGGAAATCCATATTGGCGAGAAACCTGATGATTATATTTCCCGTGTGACCTTAGAAAAACTAAAAGCCGCTTTCCACAAAGTAGGGGATAACGTTCCTGTATTGGTTGCCGATACGATTGTTGTTGCGGATGATATTATCATGGGGAAACCAGCTTCATTAGCTAAATCAAAGCAGATGTTGCGCTTGCTTTCAGGGCGTTGGCATAAAGTTTACACCATGATAGCCGTTGCCTTTGAGGGGCACATCTACCAAGATAGGCAAGTTAGTGAAGTTAAATTTCGAGATATATCGGATGCGGAAATTCATCGCTATTGGGCATCTGGTGAGCCAGAAGATAAAGCGGGTAGTTATGGTATTCAAGGATTAGGTGCCATTTTTGTAGAAACGTTCCGTGGAAGTTATACGGGAATTATGGGCTTACCTCATTTTGAAACAGCAAAATTATTAGAGAAGTGTGGAATTGAAATATTAAGACAAAGGGTATAGTTATGGAACATAGGGTTAAAACTGAAATTTTAATGAATGTTGCCACACACGAAACAAGAGTGACAATTATAGAAGATGGTGTTTTCCAAGAAGTGCATTTTGAACGCGCGAACCAGCGTGGCATCGTAGGAAATATTTATAAGGGAAAAGTATTGCGCGTATTGCCAGGGATGCAAGCCGCTTTTATTGATATTGGTTTAGAGCGAGCAGGATTTCTACATGTTTCAGATGTCATGCCTCATTTTAATGAGAAAAATGAGCCTATTGACCTAAATAGTGCGGCAGCAGATGTGCGCAAATGGTTGAAAGAGGGGCAAGAAATTTTAGTTCAAGTGCTTAAAGATCCGCTTGGTACAAAAGGCGCACGTTTAAGTGGGCACGCATCGCTTGCTTCTCGTTATTTGGTGCATATGCCAGATATGGATCACGTGGGTATTTCATTGCGAATAGAAGATGAGATGGAAAGAGAGCGTTTACAAACTGAAATGAAAAGCGCGCTAGAGAGTGAAGCGCCTCGTGGCTTTATTGTTCGTACGGTTGCTGAAGGAGTTCAGGCAGAAGCATTAAAACGTGATGTGCAATTTTTGATACGGCTATGGCAAGATGTATTGGATTCCAGCCATTCAAGTGCTTGCCCTAGTGTGGTTTATGAGGACTTACGACTCCATACTCGGACATTGAGAGATTTTGTCAATGATCAGGTCGATAAAATTCGGATTGATAACCTGGATACATTTAGCGAACTATGTGGCTTTGCTGATAAGTTTGTGCCTGGGGTGCGGGAACGGCTAGATTATTATGAAGGTGAAAATCCTATTTTTGACATGTATGGGGTTGAAGAGGCGTTGTCGAAAGCAATCGAACGGCGTGTGCCATTAAAATCGGGCGGTTATTTGATTGTTGATCAAACAGAAGCGATGACCACAATAGATATCAATACCGGCGCCTATGTAGGATTGATTAACCTAGAAGAGACCATTTTTAAAACGAATCTGGAAGCGGCGAAAGCAATTGGGCGGGAGCTGAGGCTTCGCAACTTGGGGGGCATTATCATTCTCGATTTTATTGATATGAATGATGAGGAACATAAAACACTTGTCAGGCAAACTTTATTGCAAGTACTTGGTCGAGATTACGCTAGAACAAATATTTCAGAATTTACAGATCTTGGTTTGATTGAAATGACACGCAAACGGACGCAGGAAAGCTTAACACAATTCTTATGTGAACCTTGCCAACATTGTCATGGGAAAGGGATGGTTAAGTCTGTTCAAACGATTTGTTATGAAATATTTAGGGAGTTGCAGCGAGAGTCTGGCGCCTGTGCTTCGGATGGTTTTTTATTGGTTGCCTCACATAAAATAGTGGATGCACTCATGAATGATGAATCCTCAGGGTTGGGTGAGTTAGAAGTTAGTATTGGGAGGCCTATTAAATTACAAGCAGAAATGAGCTATCCTCAAGAAATGTACGATCTTATCTTAATGTAATTCATGTTTATCCGCTGGCGTTTGATTATTGCATGGAGTTTAGTGCTTTTTAGCGCCTTTATTATATTTGTAGCAATTGGCGCTTATTCTATTGCGACGTTATTGCCAGAGTATCGCCATAAGGTGGAGGCGGAGCTCGCATATCTGACGGACTCAAAGGTTAGCTTTGAGACGAGCACAGTAAAATGGGAAGAAATGACACCAGTGTTGACGATCACTCATTTTAAGCTTCAGAAGCCAGATGGCGGTGTTTCAGTAAAAATTTCAAAAATACAATTAGAATTGAGTTTGTGGAAATCATTGCTTAGCTGGCGACCGAGTGCGAATAGTGTTGTTGTGGATGGATTAAAGGTTCGTGCAAAAGGAACAGAGAATAAATTTGACTGGACACCATTGCTGACGTTAAGAAAGAGCGTTGTTCAAGATGTTTTAACGCGTAGTTATACTTGGTTGGCATCTCAGGAAAAAATTAAGATAAATCATGCAATGCTCACCTTGGATATGCAGAAGGGCGGCTCTATCTCGGTGCCATTTACGTTGGATTGGCAACAAGATAAAACGGCACGATACGGGTATGCTCATTATACCTTAACCGCAAAAGCGCAGGTTGAAAATAACGCAAAAAATAGTACCTCATTAACAGTAAATATAAATAAGCCAGGATTTTTTTCAAAACCTAAAGTCAATGTTCGCTTGAACTATATGTTGCAGGGGAGAAGTGGCGCGGTAAAATTACCTCAGGCTCTTGAAGATGAATCTATCCAATATACTTATAATGGCATTCATGGTGTAATTTATTCACAATTTGATTTATATGATTTTTCAGGCATAAATGCAAATATAGATGTCAAAGATTTTATTGTTTCACGTGAGAAGAAGCGGGATGACCTTGCTTTTGATTCATTTAAACTTAAGGCAACTTGGTTGCTACTAAGGGATGGTTGGTCGGCGCATGTTTTTCCTGAAATCAAAGATGATCATGGTCGACAATATATTTTTAAAGATGTTGGGGCTGCATCTTTATCCTCTCATGATGGGCAGAGTATTAAGCTTCATGCGGGCCTTTTAGACCTGAGGTTTTTCTCTCGTATTAAGAATATGTTGTTTGCGCCTGGCTACAAAGATGGGACGGATTCGTTTAAAGAACAATTTTATTTGAGCCAGTTTAGTGGACTGTTGCAACATGTGAAATTTTCATTCAAACTTAAAAATGATCGAGATGAACTATATCAACTATCCTCGGAATTTAAAGATGTTTCATGGTTAGATCATGATGGGAAGCCTATTTTGAAAGGTTTGGCAGGACAGTTCAAAATAGCGCCGGAACGAGGTTCGTTGTCCTTCAACGCGAAAGATTTTATATTAGGTGAGAATGCCGTTTTTGAGAAAGGTTGGCCGGCGTTAAAAATAGATGGGGGGTTGCAGTGGACGCAAGAGCGGAGTCAATGGCTTGTCAATGTCCGTGACTTGAAACTCTCAAATAAAGATATTGATTTCCAGGTAAATGGGAATTTGAATATTCCATCGGAACATCTTAAAAAAACAAAAGTAAACATAACCTCATCTCTAAAGGGAGAAAATGTTGGGAAACTTTATGCGAGATTTTTACCAAGGTCTGAGTTAAAACCAAAGCTTTACACATGGCTGGTGAAGAATATCATTTCGGTTGAGAAGCTTACAGCGACAATGAAGATGATAGGTGTTCTGGATGACTTTCTTTATGATAGCCCAGATAGTGAATTTAGCATTCATGGTAAAGTAAAAAATGCATCCATCACCCCGGATGTTGGTTGGCCACTGATTTCTGAGATTAATGGTGAAGTGAATTTTGATGGCCCTCGATTTACGGCGATTGTGAATCATGCCAAAACAATGGGCATTACGCTCCATAATGGGGAGGTAGTGGTGCCCAATATTGCAGCAGGAGAGCCATCATATATCGGGATTAAAACCACAGGGGAGGCGAACGGAAATCAAGGTATTGAGTATGCTTTGCATTCTCCTTTAAGTAAAGAGTTACCCCAATTTCTAAAATACATGACTTATTCTGGGAAAACAAAGTTGGGTTTAAATCTTAAATTCCCTTTGGATCAGCCAGAAGCAAAGGATGAAGTGAATGGGTTTGTGCAATTTGAGAAGGGTATGATTTACTTCAAACCTTTGGATATTTCACTGTACAACATTAATAGTGATATTATTTTTGATAAGGATGACTTCGAAATTAAAAATCTAACAGGATGGTTTGATCAACAGGCTTTTGTGTCCGTAAAGTCCACACAGCACTTACGTAAAATGATTAGGCATAATGATGAGCATTTAAAGATAGAGGGAATGATGCCCGCATCGCTCTTTAATAAGTGGATGTCTAAGTCATATCAAGGGCTGTTATCAGGTTATACCGCTTTTAAAGCAGACGTGGACTTACAGCCAGAAATTAGCTCAGTATTGTTGACATCAGACTTATATGGTTTACAGAGTGCATACCCTTACCCATTTTCTAAAAATAAATACCAGATTTTACCTTTTAAATTACATGCCCAAAGGAATGGCGACAAGCTTAAATTAACAACGACATTAGGTGATAGAGTCAACGTGGGGCTTAGCTCGCAGCTGGATCAAAGTGCCCAATTAGATTTGCGGGCTTTAATGATTAATGCAAATCTGAATCATCTTAATGTGGAGCATTGGCTCGCATTTTTGACCGGCGATGTGAAGAGGCAGCGTGGAATTAATTACGCTAACGTTTTTCCTGTAGGTCAAAGTCTTCTTGAGCAAACAGATAGGAAAAATATATTGGCGACCTGTATTCCTATGCGTCTGCCTTATGATTGCCTTTTTAGAAAGCAAATCGCAACTTATGCCCCAAGCATTTCGATGAAGGTTAAGCAACTAAGTGGCTGGGGTATTTCTTGGAAAGATGTTGATATTGACAGTCACCAAACACCTGAAAATTGGCAGCTTACGTTGCATGCAAAAAATGCAGCAGATGGCGCGCTTATTATGCCATATAATGTAAGTCAACCTTGGAACGTAAATTATAAGCTTTTGGATTTATCAGATATAAAGAGCGGAGGTTTTGGACGGTTTGATATGAGCGCATTACAGCTGGCGAATCTGCCAGCCGTTAACATGAGTATTGAAAATTTGCAACTAGGAAAATTAAAGGCGGAGCATTTTCAAGTTGCGTTGAAGCCTATGCGTCTTGGTGTCGAAATCCCAGCGTTTATGTTTAGTGAAAAAGGAACGATTTTTTTAGGGGCAGCGAAAGCATATGGATATCACAATAATGTTGAGGTGAATGTGAGTGCAACTTCCTCTAATTGGGGCGATTTTATCGATAGTCTTGGTTATCAAAACTATATGGTAGATGGTAGTGGTGCACTCTCGGCAAAGCTTTCTTGGGACAAAACGCTGCTGCCGCAAATAGACAGGCTTGATGGTTCATTTATGTTTAATATCAAAGATGGTGTAATTGAAAAAATCAAACCTGGTGTGGCAAAACTTATTGGGGTTTTTAGTGTTGAATCCTATATCGGTGGACTATTTAACTTAAAAACATCTCTTTCTTCCACGGGTCTATTTTTTAACAAATTATTGGGCAATTATAAAATGCATGATGGTATTGCGAAAACCTCCCCGCAGGTTCAGGTATTTGGACCTAGCTTTGACCTCTTAATGAATGGTGAAATCAATTTTAAAGACCAAGAAATTGATCAAGAGGTAAAAGTACAGCCACATTTCTCGGGCAGCATGGCAGTTGCAGCAGGTTTTGTGGGCGGTCCGCTTGTGGGGGTGGTGACATTTATGGCAGACAAGTTAATCGGCAGTACGCTTTTAGCAGATAAAGGTTTGGTTGATTTTAGAGTATCTGGGGCATGGGGGAAACCTAAGATAGAGGTCATAGAGTAGTGAGCAAACCTACGGCAATATAAAGTCGAAACTTTGAGCGGGCTATGTATGGAAAAAGTCGCTATATTCGTTTATTATTCTAGCTGTTAAAGGAATTAGGACGCATTAAAATGAAGACTAACCAAGTTAGGAAATTATTCAAAGATTATTTTATTTCTAAAGGGCATGCCTCGGTTGCCAGTAGCTCGCTAATTCCATCAGATGACCCAACATTACTTTTTACCAATGCGGGAATGGTGCAATTTAAAAATGTTTTTCTGGGTACGGATAAGCGTGATTATGCAAGAGCCGTAACGGTTCAAAAATGTATTCGGGCAGGCGGCAAGCATAATGATTTGGAAAATGTGGGGTATACTGCGCGTCACCACACTTTTTTTGAGATGTTAGGAAATTTTAGTTTTGGCAATTATTTTAAACGTGATGCGATTCTTTATGCGTGGGAATTTTTGACAGAGGTTGTGAAGCTCCCAAAAGAAAAATTATGGATAAGTGTTTTTGCGGGAGACTCTGAAACAGAGAAATTATGGATTAATGAAATTGGGGTTGATCCAAAGCGTATTTCTAGAATTGGTGCGAAAGATAATTTTTGGTCTATGGGTGATATAGGTCCTTGTGGACCTTGCACGGAAATATTTTATGATCATGGTGAGGGTGTCGCAGGTGGTCCTCCAGGTTCACCTGATGAAGATGGTGATCGCTATATCGAGATATGGAATGTTGTGTTTATGCAACATAATCGTCAGGCGGATGAGACACTTGAAGATCTTCCAAATCCCTCTGTGGATACGGGTATGGGATTGGAGCGTATTGCTGCGATTTTACAAGGCGTACACAATAATTATGATATTGATTTATTCCAAACCTTGATCAAGGAAGCCACTAAAATTTTAGAAGTGGATGACTTATCTCATGCTTCTTTAAAAGTAATTGCGGATCATATTCGCTCGTGTTCCTTTTTAATTGCCGATGGCATTATGCCGTCGAATGAAGGACGTGGATATGTGCTCAGACGTATTATTCGGCGTGCAGCCAGACATGGATTTCAGTTGGGTGCAAAAGCACATTTTTTCCATAAGTTAGTGCCTGTGTTGGTTTCAGAAATGGGAGATGCTTACCCTGAGCTGGTGGAGAACAAGGAAAAAATTATCGCAGCGTTAAAACGTGAAGAAGCACGGTTTTCTAAAACATTAGATATCGGTATGAAGTTATTTGAACAGAACCTTGACCAAATTGTGGAGAAAGAAATTCCAGGAGACTTGGCTTTTAAGTTGTATGATACTTATGGTTTCCCCTTTGATTTAACGGCTGATGTCGCACGTGAGAAAGGATTAACCGTGGATGAGGCGGGTTTTAATAAGTGTATGGAAGCGCAACGCAATCGCGCTAAATCAGCCAGTCAATTTTCAATAGATTATAATGACGTGTTAAATTCTGAAAGTAAGACTGAATTCTTAGGGTATAGCGCAGGTACAACTGAGTCAAAAATCCTTGAGCTATACAAAGACGGTCAACCTGTAGCTGAATTGAAAATGGGTGAAGAGGGCATCATTGTGTTAAATGAAACGCCATTCTATGCCGAGTCAGGGGGGCAGGTGAGCGATCATGGCGTAATTGAAACTTTTGGCTCCAAATTTGATGTGTATGATGTGCAAAAAAATAATCAAGCCGTGTTTCATTATGGAAAAGTGGTTGCAGGTGAATTGGCTATTTCAGATGAAGTGACGGCAATGATTGAGTTGGCACGCCGAGAAGAAGTGGCGCACAATCATTCGGCAACACATTTACTGCATGCAGCTCTCCGACAGGTGCTGGGTGAGCATGTTGAGCAAAAAGGTTCACATGTGGATGATGACAGATTGCGTTTTGACTTTACGCATTTGCAAGCGGTGACTGAAATAGAGTTGTCGCAAGTAGAAAGACTGGTGAACCAACAAATTAGAAATAACTTTGTGGTTGAAACGATTGTGACCACACCAGAGCAGGCAACCGAAATGGGTGCAATGGCGCTGTTTGGGGAAAAGTACGGTGAGATGGTGCGCGTGTTACGTATGGGAGATTTTTCGATTGAATTATGTGGTGGTACGCATGTTCGCCAAACTGGTGATATTGGGTATTTTAGGATGACTTCTGAAACGGGCATTGCTTCGGGTATTCGACGTATTGAGGCGGTTACGGGTAACAAAGCAGAAAAATTTGCACTTAATAAAGAAGCAACCTTAAAACAAATGATATCATTACTTAAGGCAACCTCTTCAACAACGATAGATAAACTGGAAAAGCTAATTGCTATGAGTAAAGGGCAAGAAAAGGAAATTTCACGCCTAAAAACGCAAATAGCATCAGGCATTTCTCATAGTGCTTCGCAAGATGTCATGAAGAAAATTGGCAATGTGTTGGTGTATGCAAAAGTCATGCCAGAAGTGGATATGAAAATTATGCGTGAACACATTGACCAGCTAAAATCCAAACATAATAATATTATCATCATCTTGGGAACGGCAAATGATGGAAAAGTGCAGTTAGCAGCAGGTGTTTCTAAAGCTATTTCTGGAAATTATAAGGCTGGCGTTTTAATTAACTATGTTGCAAAACAGGTTGGTGGGAAGGGTGGTGGTCGCCCCGATATGGCGCAAGCAGGTGGCACGGATCCTGAAAAACTTGATGAGGCCATTGAAAGTGCTTATCAATGGGTAGAAAATCAGTTGGTTATATCATAGTTTTGCGTAAACTTTGCTATACTCTGCAATAGTCGGCTAATGTGGGTATGAAAATGAAATTTAAGTCTAAGGTATTGTTATTACTGTTGATGGGGAGCACCACGGTTGTGCCATCCTATGCATTGACTACTTCAACAACCAGTAAAGACTTGATAGAGGTTTACCAAGAAGCCATAAATAATTCTCCATTATTAAAATCCCAAGAAGCAACGATGAGCGCAACCAGTGAGATCGTGGGCGTCAGTCTTGGGGAAGCATTGCCTAATGTGGCTGTGGTCGGTTCTCTCAGTGTGACCAATGCGGACTCAGGTGGTGGTGCGGCTGGAAATGTTTCAGGTTCGTTCAAAACGGGAAGCCTAAACCTTGTTTTGAATCAGCAAATTTTCAATTATGCTGTTTTCACTGGGTATCAATACTCTAGACAGGTGGCAGCACAAGCAGGAGCAGCTTACCAAGGACAGCAGCAAAGCTTTATTCTACAAGTGGCGGAAGCCTATTTTAATATTCTTTTAGCAGAAGATAACGTTTCTTTCTCGGAAGCAAATTTAAAATCCTCAAAAAGTACATTAGATCGCACACAATTAATGTTTAATAATGGTATGTCAACGGATGCCGATGTTAAACAGGCAGAAGCCACATTCTATACCGCACAAGCGACATTGATCCAAGATAAGAATACGTTAAAAGTAAATCATTATGATTTGTATTCTTTGACGGGGGTACTACAAGAGAGCTTTGCGCCTTTGCGTGATAATGTTTCTTACGTGGATCCGACACCAAATGATGTTAGTAGCTGGATTGCTTTGGCAAAAAAACATAACTATGATTTAATCGCTCAAAGGTATGCAACTGAGGCGAATTATTCATTGGTTGGCGTGGCAAATAGTTTATTTCTACCAAGTTTATCTTTGACGGCAAGTTATACTATTGCTAATAATGTGGGTAATGATGCGATTATTGCTGCAACGGGCATTACGCCTAATCATACTCGAAGCGGTTATGTCGGGTTGAATTTAACGTGGAATATCTTTAATGGCGGCACAGATTTTGCTACAAAGATTCAAGCGGCAAAGAATTATGAAGCGCAACAGTACACGACCATTGATGCGACTCGCTCGCTTGAGCAAACAACCAGTAATGATTTTAATAATGTGATTTCATTTGTTAATCAAGTACAGGCCCTTACACAATCCGTTAAGGCTTCAAAATTATCTTATGAACAGTTCTTGGAGCAATATAAAGTCGGAACGGCAACGGTGACAGATGTATTGGATCAGCAAAAATTATTATTCCAAGCAATGACAAACCTAGCCTCTGCAAAATACAGCTATATTATTGCCGTGTTACAGCTTAAATATGATGCAGGTACCATATCTGTTCAAGACATCAATCATTTTAATGGTTGGCTTAAAGGCTAAGCGTTAGAGCCTATTTCTATATCAAGGAGTTTTATTATGGCACTTCCATGCTTTTATTCGCGTGCAAAACAAGATGCAACCCCTGTTTTGATATTGGATAAAGGTTGCTATTTAGAATGGTTACATGATAACGCAACAGAATTTGAAAATAACTACCTAAGGGGAATCCATTTTAGACCTACAGCTGCCGCAAAGGCTTTTGTTTCAAATACAGATGGGTCGCTGTCAAAAGTCATTTATTGTGTTGGTGGCGATGGAAAATGGGTATTGGGTGGGTTGGTTTCGGCCTTACCTGAGGGCGACTATGAGTTAAATGATCCTTATGAATTATTAGATCTAGAGTCTGCATATATTGGGTTTGCATTAGGCGATTATGCTTTCACACGTTATAAGAAATCAGTGGCGCATAAAGTGCGCTTATTTCTACCATCGAAATATAAGGTAGTTGAAAAATATATTCGAGCACATTATTTGGTTCGTGACCTAATTACCACGCCTGCTGAAGATATGGGTCCTGCTGAGTTAGCCAATCAGGTTAAAAAATTAGCCCAAACGTTTTCAGCAAGTTATCGAGAAATTGTGGGTGATGCGCTTTTAAAACAAAATTATCCAGCCATACATGCGGTTGGTCGGGCAAGTCACCGTGAGCCACGTTTGGCTGAAATTATTTGGGGTGATAACAAAAACCCTAAATTGACCTTAGTGGGCAAAGGTGTTTGTTTCGATTCGGGTGGTTTGGATATAAAGGGTGCAGCAGGAATGTTGCTGATGCACAAAGATATGGGTGGCGCGGCACATGTGCTTGGGCTTGCTCGCTTAATCATGGACTATCAGTTACCTGTGCGATTACGAGTATTGATTCCTTGTGTTGAAAATTTAATCAATGAACGTGCTTTCAAGCCAAGTGATGTAATTACCATGCGTGATGGCACAACAGTTGAAGTGAAAAACACCGATGCGGAGGGTCGTCTTGTGCTTGCCGATGCGCTCTATGAGGCGCATTGTGAACAGCCAGATTTGATTATTGACTTTGCAACCTTGACAGGTGCGATGCGTGTTGCATTGGGGACGGATTTACCGGCACTTTTTGCAACAGATGATAACATGGCAAACACCTTGCAGGGTTTATCAGAGAAATTAAATGACCCCCTCTGGAGAATGCCTTTATTTAAGGCTTATCAGCCACACATCCAGGGAGATATTGCTGACTTATCGAATCTCGCAAAAGTTTCTGTTGGCGGTGGTATTACGGCTGCTTTATTCTTACAGCATTTTGTGCGAGATTCTGACTGGATACATGTGGATTTGATGGCGTGGAATGCACAGGCAATGCCAGGGCAGCCAAAAGGCGGTGAGGCTATGGGTCTTCGTGCGTTTTTAACATACCTAAAACAGCGGTACTCCTAAGAGAAATAATATTTTTTAACGGATTGTTGTTAGTTTGGCATTATAAAAGCGCCCCTTTTATTTACAATATTTGGATTCTGGTCTAGATTTAAAAATACTAATCTAGTTTTTTGCGATCTAAAAGGTGCGTGTGAAAAGAATCACGACGGTTTTTTCCATTATATTATCGGCTTTTATTGCAGCCCATATTTATGCGGTTGAAGAGGGTGTTATCTATAAAAAAGTTAAAAACCCGCTGCTTGAAAAAAATGGTATCGACTATATTATCTATAAACTCAAAGATAATCAGAAAGACATAGATGAGGTCAATCAACTGAAGGTGTACTTGTATCCTCAAAAAGGCATTTTTCATTATGGTTCTGAGAGTGGAGTAACGATAGAAAGCAGACTTTCAACCGCTTGCTTTAGCGCTTTTTCTTTAGATATTGCCAGCGATAAAAACCCCACGTTCATATTGGCGGCATATGTGAAAGATTATACGGAAAAATCAGCACCCATAGTGCCCTTTACATTGCAAATTATAAATGGCCAGCTGGATGCAGCAGGAAGTCAGCTTAGTATGTTAAAAAGGCACAATTATAAAGTTTGTAAAACGGCACGCTGTGGTTATAGCGTTGTTAAAGATGATATGCCGATTTATTGTATTGAAAGTTGGTAATCTGGCGCACTCCTCTTTATAAACTATTCCCTTTTTCATACAATATACAAAACCCAACACTCTAGGTCGGAAGCGTGGATCAAAGTAAAATTATTCTTCTTGTTAGTATTCTTATTATACTTTTATTGTTATTAGATGCGTATCGCAGAGTACAACGTAAAAAATATCTCAATAAAAATATGAATAAAATGGAAGTCACTGAAGAGATGAAGTCATCTGAAAATAAGCCTGCAGAGGCTGATTCTGCTGAGATTGTCGCATCAAGTATAGAAGAAACGACGGTTAAAACACTGGATGATGAACTAAAGAGTGTGGCTGTTGAAGAGTACAGCAATGAAAGCATCGATAAAGAAGCAGTAATTACTGATGTACCAAAAAGAAGAGAGGATGTCTATTCTGAGCCAGGCTATCCATCATTGGAGCAGGGGATTATTGTGCTTCATGTTATGGCACCCAGAGGATATGTCTTTTATGGTGATGATCTTGCGCAAATTTTTTATGACCATCAATTCAGCTATGGCGACAGTGGTTCATTTCAGGCCATTTCTCAATCTGGAGAAGTGATATTTGATGTGGTGAGCGCGATTGAGCCGGGGACATTTGATATTGAAAATATGCATGAAGTGCAAACGCCAGGCGTTACGATTTTTATGGACGCAACAACCTTACAAGACCCGAAGTCAGACCTTAAGCGTATGCTGGCGGTCATGTGTGAAATTTCGGAGCAATTAGGGGCGACATTATTAAATGAGCAACGTTGTCGTTTTACACAAAGTGATGTGAGTCGTTATCTTGCACGTATAAAGAATATGGATACGAAGAGTAGCTAGATTTATAATCCACACCCATAAGACCAGCTGCAGCTAGAGGAAAATCCTTTATAATAGCTATGTGTGGAAGTATTGTTATCTTCCTTTTTTAAAAACAAGGCTCTTATTTCAGAAACGCTCTTAGCGCCTTCATAATCTTCAGGGAAAAACATGGGAGCGCCAATTTTTTCTTCTAGCTTAACGACTCGTTGACAGTCGTTATCTGACAGTTGTTGGAAATCTTTTATAGTGTTGTAGATACAGGGCTGGCATTCAAGGCTTCGGTGATTTAGTGGCTGGAAAGGTGTTTTCTGGATAAGTTGATCTCTTTGTTTGCGGCATGTGTTATGTAGTGGCATCCAAACTCGTCGATCATCATAATGTTCATGCTCTTCGATAAATTCTTCGATGATGTTATTTTTTACCATATCAGATCGATTAGCTAAAAGTATGGTTGCTTCGTACTCCTCATCATATTTTTCCAAGCAATCTAAGATAGCCAGCCCTTTAAGAAAACTTGGGCACCAATGAAATTTTTTGCTTGGGAAGCGTTTTCGAGCAAGGACATTTTCAGAGAACGTTGCTTGAGGCTTCAAGTGTTCATGAGTAAATCCGAGAGAAGTTATCCATTGGTGACCTACCTGTATGCGTGCTTGCCAAGAATCGGCTTCCCAGCCCGTGGAAACGGACAGCACACGAACATCTTCAAGGTGGAGTTCATGTGCCCATTGGATTAGCGCTATGCTGTCATCGCCAAAGTTTGTAATGATAACGTTCATTAGATGCCAATTTTTTTACGGACTTTGTTTAGTAAAGGTAGGGCAATCATGCGAGCTTGCTCCGCGCCATGCTTAAGTAGTGACTCAATTTTATCATGATTTTCCATCAGCTCATTGTATTTATCTCTGGGTGCTTTTAAGTCAGCATTGATCTTTTCAAACAAAGTTTGTTTAACTTCTCCCCAACCAATACCAGTTTGATAGCGCAGTTTCATTTCGTTGAGTTCAGCTTCATTGGCAAAGCATTGATATAATGTAAACAATGCGCAGCCTTTCGTTACCTTTGGCTCCTCGGGCAATAGAGAGTTGGTCTTGATTTTCATAATTAATTTACGAAGCTTTTTTTCAGGTGCAAAAATAGGAATTGTATTACCGTAGCTTTTGCTCATTTTTCTGCCATCTAGTCCTGGAATTGTTTGAGTCTTATCATCAACTAAGGCTTTAGGTGGTGTTAGTAAATCTGTTTTGTAAACATGGTTAAAGCGCGCTGCGATGTCTCTTGCAATCTCAACATGTTGGATTTGATCTTTACCCACGGGCACAAGTTCAGTATTAAACATGAGAATGTCAGCTGCCATCAGAACAGGGTAGTTGAACAGACCCATTGTGATGCCTGAATCAGTGTCAACACCTTCTTCGAGGTTTGCATCTACTTGTGCTTTGTAGGCGTGTGCACGATTTAAAAGTCCTTTAGCTGCCATAGTGGTCAGTATCCAAGTCAATTCCATAATTTCAGGAACATCTGACTGACGATAAAAAACAACCTGTTTAGGGTCTAATCCTAGCGCCAACCAAGTGGCTGCAATCTCGTAAGTGTACTGTTTACGTAAGTCAGCATCCCATAATTTGACAAGAGAATGGTAATCGGAAATAAAATAGCGTGCTTTATAATCGGGGTTTTTAGCCAGTTCCAGTGCGGGTTTAATAGCGCCAATGTAATTGCCGATATGTGGTGTTCCAGATGGCGTGATTCCAGTTAGGACAACTTGTTTGGATGTAGACATTGTGGCTCATATCTCAGGATATTTACTAGGATTAAGATGTTATCACAATTATAGGAATGAATGAATAGCAGGAGTAAAAAAGGGGCTTAAGCGCCCCTTGTAAGATAGGTCTTTTAAGCTCTGAAGAACCTAAGGTGCTTTAGGGGGTCTGGAAACGCGTTTGCGTCCACTTTCAGTTAAGACTTTCTTGCGAAGGCGAATATGGTGAGGGGTGATTTCAACCAACTCATCATCTTCAATAAATTCAAGTGCATTTTCAAGCGTTAATTTTAAAGGTGTAACCAATGCAATGGCTTCATCTTTACCAGAAGCACGCATATTAGTAAGTTGCTTACCTTTAATGACATTAACCGTTAGGTCATTATCACGTTGATGAATTCCCACAATCATTCCTTCATAAACATCGGTTTGTGCACCAATAAAGAGCTTGCCGCGAGCCTGAATGCCAAAAAGTGCAAAGGCAGATGATTTGCCAGGGGCATTGGAAACAAGCGTGCCATTTTTGCGGGTTTCAAGTATGCCAGGTTTCATTGGTCCATAATGATCAAATACTTTGTTGAGGATGCCACTACCAGATGTGGTGGTTAAAAACTCGGTATAAAACCCAATTAATCCACGTGAAGGCATAATAAATTCAAGTCTAACACGACCTTTTCCATCAGGAACCATATCTTTTAAATCAGCTTGACGCGTGCCCATTTTTTCCATGATCGCACCTTGATACTTCTCATCTAGGTCAATGGTGACGTGTTCAAAAGGTTCTTGTTTAACGCCATCAATTTCTCGAATAATGACTTCTGGGCGAGAAACCGCAATTTCATAGCCTTCACGTCGCATGTTTTCCAATAGAATTGAAAGGTGCAGTTCACCACGACCAGATACTTTAAATTTATCTGGACTATCTGTAGGTTCAACACGTAATGCAACATTATGAAGTAACTCTTTTTCAAGTCGTGCTGCAATTTGGCGAGTTGTGATCAGTTTGCCATCTTGACCCACAAAAGGAGAGTCATTGACTTGGAAAGTCATTGTGATGGTAGGCTCATCTACAGAGAGTGCAGGAAGTGCTTCAGGCATATCTTGTGAACAGACGGTGTCTGATATATGTAAAGGCTCAATCCCCGTAATGCAGATAAGGTCACCGGCAGAAGCCGTTGGCGTCTCAATTCTTTCTAAGCCCATATAGCCTAGGATTTGTAAGACTTTAGCATTTCTTTTTGTGCCGTCGGCAGCGACAACGGTAACAGGCATATTTGTCTTAACTGTTCCGCGGGTAACACGACCGATGCCAATGGTGCCAACATAGCTTGAGTGATCAAGCGAAGATATCTGCATTTGAAATGGACCATCAACATCTACATCAGGTGCGGGGACATGATCAATAATTGTCTTAAGGAGTACATCCATGTTGTCTGTTAGGTGTTCATGATCAAGTGTTGCATAACCATTGATGGCAGAGGCATAAATAACCGGAAAATCAAGCTGTTCATCTGTAGCGCCTAAGCGATCAAAGAGATCAAAAACCTGATCCATAACCCATTCTGGGCGTGCACCATCGCGGTCAATTTTATTGACGACGAGGATGGGGCATAGACCTTGCTCAAAAGCTTTTTGAGTGACAAAGCGTGTTTGTGGCATTGGACCATCTACAGCATCGACAAGTAGTAATACTGAGTCTACGGTTGATAAAATTCGTTCTACCTCACCACCAAAGTCAGCATGTCCTGGAGTGTCTACAATATTGATATGGTAGTCATTCCATTTGATTGCCGTGTTTTTTGAAAGAATTGTGATGCCACGTTCCTTTTCAATATCATTTGAATCCATGACACGGTTTAAGTCACTATTACGTGTGTCAACACTACCTGTTTGCTGAAGTAGTTTGTCGACAAGTGTGGTTTTTCCGTGATCGACATGGGCAATGATTGCGACATTTCTTAAGTTTGTTCTCATTTTAAAATGGGTAACCTATATATTAAAGTTATGTGATTGTACTTTTTACCATCAAATTAGCAATGTTTTTATATGGTTATTTTAAATGCTATATAATATAAGGGTAAATTCGAGTTTGATGTACCATGTTGTTCTTAATGCTTATTACTTCAATAATATAATTTGAGTATTTAAAACAGCACTTTCCATCAGGAATTTCTTCCAAGTGGTCAACTATAAGGCCAGAAAGAGTTTTTGCGTTGGTACTTGGGAAATGTAGGTTTGTGTGGCGCATTAACTCTCGGATAGTCGTGCTTCCAGAGGCTACGTAACTGCCATCTGTTGAGGGTTGAATAAAGCTTTTTAATTCATAAGTGTCTGAAAATTCGCCCACAATTTCTTCTAAAATATCTTCAACAGTCACCACACCTTCAATGCTGCCATACTCGTCGACGACGATAGAAAAACGACATCCTTTCTTTTGAAAGTTTAAAAGCTGTGTTTGTAATGAGGTACTTTCAGGGATGAAGTAAGGCTCGATCAAGACATCTCGAATATCTTCTAGGCTTGCCGCTTTCGTGTTGGTGATAAATTTGAGGGCGCTCTTGATTGGTAGTACACCTAGTAGGTTGTCAAGGGCCTCGTGATAAATTAAAAGGGTGCTATGAGTTGATTTAATGATATTGGGAATAAAATTATTTACGTCTGAAATATCAATTGCTTCTATTTTATGTCGAGGAACCATGACGTCTGAAACCTGAATGCTTTCTAGCTCGAGCACCCCAAGCAACATGTTTTTGTGCTTATGTGTTAACACACTGCTTGACTCATGAACCACGGAATGTATTTCTTCTTTGCTTAGGGGGTCAGATTGTTTTTGGGTTTTAACTTTAACGCCACACAATGACAGAATGCCATTTGCGGCAAAATTAACAGCCCATACAACAGGGTAAAGCACCCATAGAAGGATAGAAAGGGGGAATGAGGCTGGGAAGGCAATCTTTTCAGGATGCAGTGCCGCCACGGTTTTTGGAATGACTTCAGCAACAATAAGAATTACGATCGTCAGCAGTATGGTGGCAATGAGCACTCCAATTTGCCCAAAAGTAGCTTCTGCATATACAGTGACGATTGAGGATGCAAGGATATTGGCAAAAGTGTTTCCAATTAAAATAATGCCAAGCAGACGATCAGGACGTTTTAGGAGCGTTTGAGCGCGTTTGGCGCGCTGGTGATTTTTCTTTGCAAGATGTCGAAGCTTGTATCGGTTTAATGACATCATGCCTGTTTCAGAGCCTGAGAAAAAAGCAGATAGAAGAATCAGCCCAATGACGCTAAGAATGATAAATGAAATATCCATAGTATGTGTTTGTTACCCACTGTTTGAATGTGATGTTTTGATATTATAGACGTTTATAGCCACCTGGTACGGACTCGATGTGTCCCGCCAGTTCAAGCGTTAACAATTCAACGCTAATGTCAGCGACATCAAGCCCACTTTTCTCGATGATACTATTAATTGAGGAGGTTTGGTAGTGAATATGTTGAAGCAAAGGGTGGCTTGATTCACTATTTTTTATTGAAGGTTGGGGTGTACTAGGTGTAACGATGGAGGGTGTCTGTGTAGAAAGTTGTAAGATTGCGCTGCGAGACAGGAGAGGCGAAGCCGAGGTCGAGTAGTCCTCAGAAGGGCTGCCTTTCGGCTCCATTGAGAGATTGTGCGTAGCGCTTCGACCTTTGGAAGCTGGAAGGTATTTCCCAGCCC